>ENA-ORXM01003682-ORXM01003682.1-marine-metagenome-genome-assembly--contig:-NODE-3682-length-14771-cov-13.543011_pt1 | contig 14771 bp, 13 predicted proteins | sample MGYA00237867_ERZ511480 | MGnify/ENA primary metagenome ERZ511480 (study PRJEB26309, sample SAMN06266103) | marine metagenome | isolation source: Algal blade | place: United Kingdom:Sidmouth, United...
TTTGATAAAATCAGTCTGAATGGTACGTTGCGTATTGTGCCGAAGGAGGCGCAAAAATGGTACACGAATCGAGACGACAAGACTTTTTATAATTAGAAAACTAATAAGCTATTAACTTTTTTTGGAAACGAGTGACAGGTTGCAAATGAATCTCATTATTCAATTCATAACTATTGTTGCAAAATCATTTGCTCCTTGCTGCTTGTTTTATTCATCTCAAAATCCTAATAATGTGGTAATTAATAATAAGAAACTGACCTTGATTGTGTGGTTGATGGTCTTGGCGATGTTGTACTATCGGTATAGTGGGGGAGAGGCGCCAATCTATGAGCTTTTGAATCCTTAGTGATTGCTTTGTATTAGGCATTGCTATTAAATTTTTGAAGTAAAAGGGCTGATATTTTTTAAGATTGAGAAAATAATGAAGGGTTTTTTTCAATCTGTTTTAACCTTTAAATTACAAGATATGAGTTATGTGTCTGCTGTCTGTATTTTCTTTTTTGCGTTTATTGCTTTGCCGAGTTTTGTGAAATTCGGGAGTCAAGCCAGAACGGAAAGTGTAACGGACTTTGTCAATGTGCTAATTCCTTTATTGATTGCTGCGGCTTTCATTCGGGCGTTGGCGTTTTAAAATTATTTTTTCTTTAATTATTTAAATATATCAAATTATGTGGAGTTTAATAACAATTATGGGGGCAGCGATGACGTGCGCTCCTTTGGGATATGGCGAATTATTTTTGGCTTTGGCGTTTGTCATTGTTGGTTTGGCAACGACTCAGTAAACAACTTAAATTTATTGACTTATGAATCAAAATAATTCAACTGACAATAAAGTAGTCTCTTATATCACGTTCAATAATTGCCTACACCTTGTGTTTTTTATAGTGTTTGTTTACATTTTTATACAGTGTAAAAAAACGCAGGAAACACAAGCACAATTACAAGATCAAGATCGAAGGGTTCCGCAAAGAGCCTCTATTTACCATCCTTTTTATCGGGATTGAAAGTTAACGGAATAGTTTATACTATTTTGAGAAATGGATATAATGTAAATTGTATTCATTTCTCATATGATTTTTATTGATTACTAACTTATTTGTGTAGATATTTTGTTACTTAAAAAGTAAAAAATAATGGAAAAAATGAACAATATAAATATAATAAAAAAAGAAATAGCAAAAGGTTCTATTAAGAATGCTTTAAATTTACTATTAAATGATGAGGGCATTGCTAATTCCCAGTTCTATGATAAGATTATTCTAATATCATTGAAGTATGAATTAATAATGGAAACATCAATTCAAGGAACAGTTAAGCTTGATGAATATCAAATTGCTCAGAGTCAAATAGGAGTACAACTTCTACTTCTTCTTGAGCGAATGAACAAAAATAAAGAATGGTTGAAACAATCTGTTTTAGAAGTTTTTTGTACATCATTAGAAATAACTAGAAAACAACTTTTTTTTGAAGAAGGAGTTAGTGCGGGACATATTACTTTTGCTGAAGGTGTTAAAAACTCTATGGATTTGAATCTTGAATTAATCCGAAATCCCTCATCTACTTTTTACATTCGTGTAAATGGTGATTCTATGAAAGATTTAAAAATTCATAATGGAAATTTATTGATAGTAGATAGTAGTTTGCCCCCACAAAATGGTGATATAGCTGTTTGTGGTATTGATGGCGAATGTACAGTAAAACAACTAAAAATTGAAAAAGACTGTTGTTGGCTTATACCTGCTAATGAAGATTATGAACCCATAAAAGTTGATGATAGTAATAACTTTATAGTTTATGGTATTGTAACTTCTGTAACACAAAATTTTTACTAAATAGTTTTACTTATTCCTCAACCAACACCGTAAAAGCTTCGTTCCAGGGATTGACTTCTTCTAAAAATGTATCGAAGAAATTACGTCCCATCTCTGCCCAAAAACACATAAAGTTATCGTGGCGTTCTTGAAGTTTATTCATTGGGAATAGATTGGATTGAATGCTGCGAATTTGATTGGTTTTGGTTTCAAAATTACGCTTTTCAGCTCTCAATAATTTTTTTTCCAAATTACTTAACGATTTTATTTGACGAGTCATTTCACCTATTGCTGCTTTCTCTAAAGTGGCATCAACAGATTTTGCTTTGGCGATGATTGGCTCAAAGAAGTTTTCTAATTGAGCTTTTTCTGCTGCCAAACTTATTTCGCTCTCAGTATTGCTTTTTACATATTGGGTTATTAGATCATCCGTTTTTTGGAAAACTGATTCTACAGAGATGTCTAATTTATTCAATTTTTTATGAGAGCTTTTGTCTATCCACATCACTGAATTACGAAGCATTAAGGAAGGGTAATGCATGTCGTAGTGTTTGAAGACTTCTTTGAGTTGCATCCAGTAAGCCAGTTCTCCACCTCCGCCAATATAGGCTAAATTGGGTAAAGAACGTTCTTGGTATAAAGGACGTAATAACACATTTGTGCTAAAGCGATTGATGTCGCTTTTTAATAAAGATAAAATTTCTGTTTCGGAAAAAGATAAGCTATTGTTTACAAGATTGAATTGACCTTCTTTGTATTCAATGCGATTTCTTTTGTTATGGTGGTCGAGGTAAAATAAATTGATGGGACGAGGATAGGCTTGTACATGGTAGCCTGCTTTTTCTAAGGATTCTCCTGTTTTACTCGCAATTTTATAGACTTGGTTTCTCAATAAGTCGCTTTCTAAAACGGGCAATAAAAACTTTTTTAAATCGGGGCTGTGTTGGTCTACCAAAACAATTCCATATGCTCCAAATAAGGCATTGGCAAATGCAAACATTCCTTTGGCATACGTCTTATTTTCCAAAAAGGACTTTTCTAATATTGTGATTATTTCTTGTGCATATTCGCCTGTGCCTAAAAGCGTTTTTACTTCTTCAATAACTTCTTTTAAACCTTCTGTTGGTATCGACCCTGAAACTACTTTTTTTGCTGTTTGCCACGTAATCGTTTTGCTGTATAAATGAAAATGATTGATTTCCTCAATATCGTGATCTTCCGTATGCATCCAAAAAACAGGAACAAAATGGTGGTCAGGCATTTGTTTTTTTAAGGCTTCACATAAGTTGATGCAGTGTAGCACTTTATAGATAAAATACAGCGGCCCTGTAAATAAATTTAATTGGTGGGCAGTCGTAATCGTAAAAGTATTTTCTGATTGTAGACTGGTGATATTGTCTTTTGTTTTCGTAGATAACTCAACATTTTTATATTGAGCCATTAAAATTTCAGATAACTTTTGTCGATCAACAATAAAATGTTTTTTCCTATTTTCAATAATGCTTGAAACGGATTCTTTTGTAAATAAAGGTGGTGCAAATGCCTGAATGCTTTCTTTTTGCGATAGGTAATCTACAATTAATTTTGAGTAAAATCCTGTCTCTTCGTAATTGAGGTATTTAGTTTTCATTCTGTATTTTAGTTTCTTGGGATTTAGTGTATTTTCCTAAAATTATTTCTTCACATGTACGAGATACTTTTCAGCATAATATTCCATGTCAAATTCTTCTTTAAGCGGAAAAACGGAAATTCTTGACTTCTTGATGCCTTCGAGTTCTTCCTCAACATTTCCACCCTTTAAACAGAACAGACCGTTGGCTATTTCTCCATAATGTCCTTTTTGAATTAAGGGCATTGTCCAGGGGACTAATTGCTGCATATTGGTGACTGCTCGGCAAACCACAAAATCAAAAATGTCATCAATACTTTCGCCCCTTATATGTTGAGCTTTTACATTTTTCAAATCCAATTGTGTTATAATGTCTTGTACGACTTTAATTTTTTTGCCAATAGAATCTGCTAAGATAAATTCTGATTCTGGAAATACGATGGCTAAAGGAATTCCTGGTAATCCGCCCCCTGTTCCGAAATCCAATATACGGGTAAATGGCTTAAATGGTACAACTTTCGCAATACTTAACGAATGTAATATATGATGTTTGTAAATGTTATCGATGTCTTTTCTTGAAATCAAATTGATTTTTTCATTCCAATCTTTATACAATTCCCCCAATTTGTCTAATTGTTGATATTGTAACTCGGTTAAATCGGGTAAATAGTTTTTTATATGCTCCATATTGGACAAAGATACCGATTTTTAGAAATTCTAATATCTAAATCCGAAATTCTAAGGTTCTGACTGTGAAAAATAGACTCGATAGTAGCGGAATGGCTTCTTTTGGTTTTTGTGGTTTAAGTGGGTTGGGACAAGGCATGCCTTGTCCGTACAGTTCCAAGTAGTTCTATCTTGCAGATAGGTTGTTCCTTAGCCATATTAGCGGATAGCGAGACCGTGCGCCACGACGGAGGAATTTACCGTTCTCTCCTTAAAAAAATAGTAAACTGAATTACGCTTTTTTTGTTTTTTTGAATCTAAATTAGGAGCGAAAGGCTTGTTGCTTCGTCGTTACGTTTAGTCCTGCTATCCGTTCTTATGACAAGTAGCCTCAATAGTAAGGGAGAACCACAAAAACTACATAAACCACAAAAACCACAGAAACTACTTGTCATACCACTTCTATCAGGGCTATTTGGGAAGGTCTCAACGGCGGTTGGAAGTTTAGTTTGCCTTAGCGAACGAGTGTAACTGTACCTTTCAAGGTTTCTGTTTCTGGGTTGCCTTCATAACTGAATTGAACAAAATATACGTAAACGCCAATGTTTTGGACTTCGCCTTCATACGTTCCATCCCAACCTTGCGACAAATCATTTGGGTTGTCATAAATCATTTGTCCCCAACGATTGTAAACTTTAAAGGCAGTTAATTCTTCGATGTCTTTTCCTGTAATTCTAAAAACATCATTTAAGCCATCGCCATTTGGAGAGAAGGCAGTCGGTAAGAAAATACGGGGAGGATCAATGACATTGACGGTAATACTGTCCGTACTTTTGCAGTTAAATTGGTCCGTTCCAGTAACAATATAGGTTGTCGTATCTGTAGGACTTGCCGTTACAAAAGCACTTGTAGCGTTGCTCAAACCAGTAGAAGGCGACCAATTATAAAAGCCACCATCGCCTGCACCGCTTGCTTGTAAGGAAGTACCACCACCCAAAATCACCAACGGCTCATCGTCAGGAATATTGATGCTTGGTAAGCTTTTTGCTTCGACAGTTACTTCAGAAGTCGCCATACAGCCGTTGGTATGCTCTACGGTCAGTGTGTAAGTGATGACGCCATCATTCGCTTCTAAATTGACGAAAGGACGAGCACTATTTGGATCACTTAGCCCCATTGTAGGCGTCCATGAGTACGTAAAATCAGCAGAAATGTCGCTTTCAAAAGGACCAATTTGATAATCTTCAACGGCAACACATTGGTAATAATCGTCTCCTGCGTCTGCTGTCATTGTAATAACATCGACAGCGATTTGTATTTGATCTTCGCAATCGAATTGATTGATTGCTGTAACCGTATAAGTGATTGGAACATCAGACATAATCATTGGATTGGGACAATCTGAACAGCTTAATCCAGTAGGAGGATTCCATTCGTAAGAAACACCACCGCTTAACTCAATAGGTTCATCATCATCTGCGCATTTGACAAGAGATTCCGGCCCTTGTAAAAAGGGAAGATTCTCAAAATCAACATTGACAAAAATCGTATCGTTGGCACAACCACTTGGATTAGAGGTTGTATAAAGCGCAAAAGTCGAACTATTCGTACCATCGGGCGTAAATTCGGGTGTTTCGCAGTCATAGCAACTCAAAGTACCACTTCCATCCACTAAAATCCATTCGTAAGATTTGGCGTTGGCTGCTTGTAAAGTAATGGGAACAGCCGTACAAATTGAGTATTGTTCTTGTGCGACGGGTATTTCTTGCGGGGCAACCGCTAATTCTAAGGAAAAAGTATCAATACAAGGGCCATTGATTATTTCACAAAAAACGGTTGTCGTTTCATTAACATTGGCAATTGGGTTAAAAATATTGGGGTTGGAGTTTACAAAAGCACTTTCTGGATACCAATGGTAGCTATCTCCACCAAAGGCTTCGACTTGTTGTGCGCCACCAGGACAAGTACTGGCACTGACAACTTCTACCGCCGCATAATTCAAAATATTGTCAATGATGTAAATCGTATCGCTTGCAGTTGTGGTACTCAATACACAAGAAACACTATTAATTCCCGTAATTTCAACGATAATATTTTCAATAATTTCTGCATCTCCATCTTCTACCGCAAATATTTCGTAGGTTACTGTGGGATTTTCTGGTGTGATGGTGATATTTTCGGGTATTGGGCTACCATCAGCTAACGTAAAATCAACGCCATTAGTAGCAGTACCACTCGAAATATTTAAATTGATGGTTACTTCTGTATCTAAGTCATCTACACCAAAAGTGATGATTTTTCCCTCACATCCTTCTACTAAAACTCCATTGGCATTTCCTTCGTTGTCTGTATATAGCGGAATAGGATTGCCATCCGCATCAAAAACTATATTTCCATTTTCATTTGTTTGATATATTTCATAGCCACCAGATAAGGCGAGATTTGGTTCTGGAGAGGTAAAACTTCCAGCTTCGATAAATACACCAGAATCTAAAGCACTGTCCACTCCATCAGCAATCGCCAATTTAAGCGTATAGGTTTCACAAGGAATTACATTAACAAAAGCCGTAAAAGTATCTGTAATTCCTTCAAATTCAATTTCGGGAATCACATCATTATAATATTCAGAATAATCTAAAATACAAACAGGTCCACCGCCCCCATCAGAAAACCCATCATTAACGGTACTTACTGCCACAGGAATATCCGTACCTGGAATTAAGGCAATGTTCATACTATTATAGCTTCCCCCATTAGGGTCAGGACCACTAATTAAAAAACCAAATACATCGTTAAAACTTGAGCAAACATAGCTATCATATTCCTCTGATCCAAAAACATATTTAAAAGACAAACTTTCTCCAATAGGGGTAATGTCAAATTCAATAACACAGGCATCTTGCGTATTTACTTGTGCTAAATCTGCTAAATCAGGATCTCCGGCTGTACCAACAGATGTAGAAACAATACCTGAAGATGGACCAGGTACATCTGATAGATTTCCTGTTGTCATAACAACTCCTTGATTCAATCCAAAGTTAGCAATATCATTGTTAGGATCTGGATTTCGGAACAAACCATAAGAATCATCGCCACAGGTAACTTGTACATTGGATATTTCTACCCCTGCGCCAGCTAATTGTGCTGCAAAAAACTCTCCTTCTGTTTGCCCAGGGTCAGGTATTGGTGGATAAACCAACAATTGAGCTTGTATGCAAAATGGACTAAGAAAAATGATTAATAAAAGTATATAATGAAGCATATTTTCTGGGTAGTCGTGAGTAGAATTTTTGTTAAGATATTAGATCAAGGGAAAGAAATAACATTGTAAAATACTGATAATCAATATTTAAAGTCATTTATCTAATATTAGCTATTTTTTTATTCAACAATTTAAGAAATTTTACTTAAATCACACAGTATCTATGGTAAGCATATAAGCATATGTATCAAAGATGACGATTTATTAAGATGTTTCTTTCATTTAACAAAGATGCCTTTTACCCGACAAAATACTGCCTTCCTTTATGGCTTTTATAATTTGGATCGTTTTTGTGGTTTAAGTAGGCACTGATTTACCAATTCACTGCTTAACGAATCTATCAATTCACCAATTTCGCTATCTTTGCACACTATTTAAAAATTATAAAAGGAATATAGGATGAAAACATTGATTGTTGGAGGAGGGAATATGGGGCGAAGCTTTGCTCGAAGTTTTTTGGAAGCACATATTTTGCGCCCAAGCAACCTGGCTATTTTAGAAAAAAATGAAGAAAACTGTATAAATCTCCGAAATTTGGGGCTGGGAACGGTTTATAGTGAAGTAGGAGACTTTATAAATGATATAGAATTGGTGGTTTTGGCGGTAAAACCCCAAGATAGCCCCGTTGTTTTTGAAACACTAAAATCTCATTTAACCAATCAACATGTGGTATTGTCTATTATGGCAGGGGTCAAATTGGAGACGATAGAAAAAGGATTGGGCATTAAGAAAATTATTCGTTCTATGCCGAATTTACCGAGCCAAATAGGGATGGGAATGACTGCATTTACAGCTAATGATGAGGTGACAAGAAAGGAACTAATCAGTGTGCAAAATCTATTAAGTACAACAGGAAAAGCGATTTATTTTGATGATGAAAGTCTGATAGATGGCGCAACAGCTATTTCTGGAAGTGGCCCTGCTTTCGTTTATTATTTTATGAATGCGATGATGAAGGCTGCTCTGAAAATGGGCTTTACCGAAGCACAAGCAGATTTGTTGGTCTGGCAAACCTTCATCGGCTCGCTACACCTTCAAAATAAAAATAGCTTGTCCTGTGAGGAATGGATTAATCGAGTTGCCTCTAAAGGCGGAACGACGGAAGCTGCCCTCAAAGTCTTTAATAGCAATGAGTTGGAAGAGGGGATTATTGAGGGCTTGGAAGCGGCATTTAGACGTGCGGAGGAATTGGGGCGGAAGTAACTTGGTGCTGTTTTTTTTTAGTGCTGTAGTTTTAGGTGAGCATGTTTTTTTATTGTTATTTTTTTTGATGACTAAAGTGATATGTATTTTCTTAAACCACAGCACCACTATCGAACCTGAAAGTTCAAGGAAGCGGAGTTGATACAATAGCGCAAGCCTGTCGGTTTTGGACCGTCTTCAAAAACGTGTCCTAAGTGGGCGTCACAGCGATTGCATACGACTTCCACTCGTTTCATACCAAAACTATTATCGGTCTCACTGGCTACGTTTTTTTCGCCTTCGATGGGTTCGTAAAAACTTGGCCAGCCTGTTCCTGATTTGAACTTTGTAGTGGAATCGAAAAGTTCTAAATCACAACATTTACAAGTGTAAATACCGTCGTCTTTGTTATCCCAATATTCCCCTGTAAAAGCCCGTTCTGTTCCTTTTTGTCGGGTTACATAAAATTCTTCTTCTGACAACATGGCTTTCCATTCTTCTTCTGATTTTTCGACTTTATCTGTGCGCTCTACTTTTTGGGTTTTTTCGGTGGCTTGTTGTTGTATGGCTGCTTTGTTGTTGGTACAAGACATCCAATAAAATCCCATGATTATTAAGCCAAAAAGAAAAAATAATTTTTGCATAGTGTTTTGTTTTTGTATTATTCCTATAACAAGATTTGTCGAATTTTGTTGTGTCATTGGACGGACAAAAGGGGGAATGTCCGTGCAAAATAGACTCGATAGTAGCGTTATAGCCTTCTTTTAGTTTAAGTCGTTTCAGTGGTTTTAGTTGTTTAAGTCGTTGCGGTTTTCTCCCTGATAGATTACTTGGCTATAGTAGCGGATAGCGAGACCCTGCGTGACGATGAAAGATAAACCGTTCTCTCCAAAAAAAGCATTTAAAAAAAAAGCTCCTTATCCAGAGATAAAGAGCTTTTGTATATTCGTTTTGTAGGGTTTATCAGTCTCCTGAAAAACTTAAAAATATCTGTAAAATGTACCAAAATAAAAGCATTAAGGACGCAAATAAGCCTAAAGATGCGGCGACATATTGTCCTGTATGGTATTTATTGACCATTTGTGAGGTTTGGTAGAGAATCGAACCTGCGGCTAATACGACCATCGCAAAGGAGAAGTATAAGCCTAAGTTGAAGCCGAAAACGATGCCTGCGACGATTAAGCCCATTGCCAACATAAATCCGACAGTTAAGGCACTTTTTAGAAAGGAAAAGTCCTTGCCTGTGATTAAAACGACGGCGGATAAACCTGTGAATAAACTTAAGGTAACAATGGCTGCTTTGCCGACTATGGCTAGGTCTCCTGTGGCTAACATCGCCATAAATAAGAGTGGGATAAAGATAAATGCTTGTGCAAAACAGTACAAGCCTAAACCAGCGTATTGTACTGTTTTGTTTTTTGAATTATTTACCCAGCCTTCTGCGAAATGGGTTACAAACATAAATCCGCCTAACATAATTAACCAACTATAACCGCCTGTTAAGGAAAGCGCAAAGTTGACAACGAAGGGGATTTGAAAAAGCAAAAATTCGATGCAAATGAAGGCTAAAACGGCACCTGCTAAATGCACATAGGTTTTTTTGATAAATTTAGCTCTTTCTGCTGCGGAGACATCACTCAAAGGGATGTCTCTTAGGTTTGGATTGGATGATTGGGTTGTGTCCATAAGGAAATTGGGTTTACGGAAGCCTGTAAAAGTGTCGATTATTACACGTTTATGGGCTTCTGGGGTTAATAAAAGATTAATGTTTGAGGATTAAATGTACAAATAATATGTTATAATCCCAAATCATTTTAACCCAATATCCCTAAATTTAGTTCCGCTTTTCCCAAAAAATAATTATTTAGGACAATCCAACTCGTAGATTTTCGACTTTTTCTAAAAGCGTTCCTTCGTCAATTGCGACGGTCAAAGCACTGCCCATAATGGCGAAATCTGCCAAATTTAAAGCGGCTTTTACTTCGGTTGCGGTCTTGATACCAAAGCCTAATCCGACTTTTGCAGGATGCAATTCTTTAAGGTCGTTTACTAAGTTTTGGAGATTTTTGTGGAGGCTAAAGCCTGTTCCTGTAATTTTGAAATCTGCCATCAAATACACATAATCAGGTTTTTGGGACATCGCCACTTTTAAGCGTGCTTCATCGACATTTGCCGATAAAACAGGAACTAATTGCACAAAATCATGCTCGTGAATTTGCTTGGCTAACGGACTATCAAAAGGTAAGTCTGGAATAATTAAATAGGGAATTTCACAAGCTCGCAACTGCTCACAAAAGGCTTGTATGCCAAACGCAAATACTTTGTTGAGATAAGTCATGACCATCATTTTTTGCGATGGCGCATCTTCCCGAATTTCTTTCAAAAAATCAAAAGCTTCTTGCGTAGAAACTTCTAAAGCAGCGACTCGATTGGCTTGCGTCAAAACTGCGCCATCTGCTGTCGGATGCGAAAAAGGAATCTGCAATTCCAAAATCTCAAAGCCTTTATCAATATAGGTTTCGATGACTGCTTTGCTCTCCAATAACGTCGGATAACCAATCACCGTATGTGCCATAATTTTCATAAAAATATTTTTACTTTTTTGTTTACTTCATATCCTTCAAACAGCTTTCCATAAATGCAACCATACTGTCTTTTTGGAAATGCTTCATTGTAATAAATAAATCTTTTTCACCACGTCCAGAACCATTGACCACAATCACTTTGTCCTTGTCCAAAGTCGGTGCCAATTCCATCGCATAAGACAGTGCATGAGCCGATTCTAATGCTAAAATAATTCCTTCGGTTTGCGCCAATTTTTTGACAGCGTTTAGTGTGTTTGTATCTGTCGCATTGGTAAATTTCACTCGTTTTTCATCATACAAATACGCCAAAATCGGACTGACACCACAATAATCTAAGCCCGCAGAAACAGAATGCGTTGGGTCAATATTGCCATCATCATCTTGCAAGAAATAAGAATAATATCCTTCAAAAATACCCTTTTTACCAAAGTTGATTTTGGCAGCATGTTCGCCTGAAAGATTGCTTTTTCCGCCAGCTTCTACACCGACTAATTCCACCGCATCATCCAAAAATTCATAGAACATACCCAGCGCATTACTACCGCCACCGACACACGCAATACAAGTATCAGGAAGCTGTCCCAATTGCGCCAAAATTTCCTCTTTTATTTCCTCGCCAACGACTTTTTGAAAATACGTATTTAACAAGGGAAAAGGATGTGGGCCAACTGCCGAACCCAATAAATAATGTGATTCTTCGGGGTGCGTAATCAAGTCTTTGAAGGCAGCGATTACCGCATCATTTAGCGTCTGACTTCCATCCATTACAGGGATAACCGTTGCGCCCAAAGTTTCCATCCAAAACACATTTGGTCGTTGTCGGTCATAGTCTTTTTTGCCCATATACACGACGCATTCCATTCCATATCTCGCACAAACGGCAGCCGTTGCATAGCCGTGTTGTCCTGCACCCGTTTCGGCAATGATGCGTTTTTTGCCCTGTCGTTTTGCCAACAAAACTTGCCCCAAACAGTGATTAATTTTGTGCGCTCCCGTATGGTTCAACCCTTCTCGTTTCAAAAATATTTTTGCGCCCCCCAATGCGTTGCTCAAATTATCCAAAGGCGTCAAAGGCGTTGGACGACCCGAAAAAATACGATAGGCATCTTTCAATTCAGCAATAAATGTTTCCTCCTCTTTGCAAGCCAAAAACGTCTCGGTCAAAGCCATCATATTGGGGCGAATGACCTCTGGAATAAACATACCGCCATACTCCCCAAAATATCCATCAGAGTTCATTATCAAGTCTTTATAAAAAGTCTGTGTTACTGTATCCATGTTTCCTAAAGTTTTATAATCCGTATTTTTTTAACAATATTTTTATTTTGGAGCGAACGGTCAAAAGCTCCGTCGTAACGTTCAGTCCTGCTATCCGCTAATGGATGGCATCTCCAAGATGCCTTCCATTTTTTCACGCACTGAGCCGTATTGAAAGGCATTTCCAAAATGCCTTTCATCTCCACAAATGAACCGAAAAGGCAGCCAACGCAATCATCCAACCACTCCTATCAGGGCTATTCTAAACAGTCTCTATCCCTATCAAAATAGTTCTATAGCCTAATATAGTAGTCCTATTTGAAAATGGAGAAAGTGTATTTCACGCAAAGGTCGCAGAGTTTTTCGCAAAGGTCGCAAAGAGATTGGTTTCTGTCGAGCTTTGCGCTTCTTTGCGTCAAAATTCTTTGCGGTCTTTGCGTGAAAAAAAAATCCTGAACCGAATTAGGATTACTATAGTAGTCCTATTTGAAAATGGAAAAAGTATATTTCACGCAAAGGTCGCAGAGAGATTGGTTACTGTAGAGCTTTGCGCTTCTTTGCGTTGCGGTCTTTGCGTGAAAAAAAATCCTGAACCGAATTAGAGTTACTATATCAAAAATGACTTCCAAAGCAACTAGTCTTTGAAGAGCCTAATTCCCTAATACACCAATTCACTAAAAAATCGACTAAGAGCCAAACTCTTCCTCAAATCCACCACACCATCTTTTTCAATTCCAGAAGCGACATCAATCCCAATACAATTATCGTATTTTAAAACGGCCTTCGCATTATCAATATTGATGCCACCAGCCAATAAAAAAGGATACGGAAAATCTTTAGGAACAGGTGATTCAATTTGTTTGCCACCACCAGGTTTCGGCGCATCTAAAATAAATAAATCGACAAAAGGCGCATACCGTTCCACCAATTTCAAAGCCTCCAAACCCTGCCAACGAATCGCCAAAATAACTCGCTTTTTCAGTTGTTGCACAAATTCAAAAGAAACATCATTGGCATACAATTGTACATATTCAAAATTATATTTTTCTAAAATTTCTAAAATCTCCGCTTCGGCATTCTGATAAAAAACAGGCACCATATTTCGACGAATTTGGACTTTATTCAAAATCTTAAAATCTACCTTTCTTTTACTGATGGGCGAGAAATTGACGCCCATTAAGTCCGCTAAATTTTCCTTTAAATGTGCTGCTTCTCGAATGCCACAAGCCTTGAAAAAATACGACTTAGTTTCTTTGTTTGGTAAATTCAAATCTTGCTGCATCAAAGACGTTCCAATCAAAAATCCTTTGGCATGTTTCCCTGTAATCGCCAAATCCAAAGCACTTGCCATACCCGATTCCGCAATGATGTAGCCTGTATGGTTGATGTTGTTAGCGATATAATTACAGTTGTTAATGGCAGTTTTGAAATTATTGAGATTACGATTGTTAATCCCCAAAACCTTACAAGTAGCTGTTTCAATTTTTTGATATTCCTCCAAATTATGCACTTCTGCAATAACGCCCATTCCCAATAATTCTGCCACATTTTTTAGGTGAATAAACTGTTCCGTTTCCAAAATCGCAGCAATCAATAAAATGATATGCGCTCCAAATTTTCTTGCTAAATAAATCTGTATTTCGTCAATAACAAACTCCTTGTTTAAAATACAAATATCCGTATCCTGCAAAAAAGCACTTGCCTTTTCTAAATCGTCATACGTTCCACCAAAATAGAAATGATCCGTCAATACAGAAACAGCATTTGTGCCTAAATCTCTGTACTGTTGCAATTGTTTTTCGATGGCGACATCTTTATTGATCCAACCAGCCGAAGGAGATTTTCTTTTAAACTCAGTGATGAAAATTTTTCCTTGTGCCGAAGCAAGTTTGTCATAAAAAGATAGAGGAGAAGGTGCGACTTCTTTTTTCAAATTTTCTATATCATAAGTCTGATACAAAGCCTTTATTTCTCCTTCTTTCGTCGAAACAATTTTAGTTAATATCTGCGGTGTGTCCTTCATTAGTATCATTAAATTACTTTAAAATCACTTGTCACTTGTCACCCGTCACCCGTCACTCATCACAAAATAGCAACCTCATCCCCGACAGCACCCTTATACCGTTCAAGCTGCGTCGCCAAATCACCAGACTTTAAAGTATCTACCATCAATTGATACGCTTCTTTTAAATCCGTTGACTCCTTAAATTCTGAATAAATAAAAGCGGCATTGGCAGCGACTAATTTGTAGTGTTCCGTATCCAAATTACCTTCTAACATATTTTCAGCAATCTGAATGTTTTCTTGCTTATTATCGCATTTTAATAAGTCAAAAGGAACGGCTTCAATACCAAAATCTTCGGGCTTGAGCGTAAAGCTTTTACGTTTCCCATCCTTAA
>ENA-ORXM01003684-ORXM01003684.1-marine-metagenome-genome-assembly--contig:-NODE-3684-length-14765-cov-28.697917_pt1 | contig 14765 bp, 14 predicted proteins | sample MGYA00237867_ERZ511480 | MGnify/ENA primary metagenome ERZ511480 (study PRJEB26309, sample SAMN06266103) | marine metagenome | isolation source: Algal blade | place: United Kingdom:Sidmouth, United...
GCGGCGCTGCCTATTATGATGCTGCCCGTGATTGCGCTGCTGGTGCTGGGGGTTGCAAGCTATATGGATCGGGAGGCCATCGAATGACGAACGTCTTTGATCGCATTCCAGAATCCGTCTTTCGCGTCATCTCTGCCGCGGTGATTGGCATACTGCTCTTCATGATCATCTTCCCACTCTACTTCATGCTAATTACGGCATTCAAGGTCGAGCGTGAGATCTATTCCGAGCTAACGTGGATTCCATTAGAACCAACGATCCAGAACTTCTACGATGTCTTTTACAACTTTGGCATACCGCTCTACCTGCGCAACACGCTCATCGTTGCTGGCATTACAACTTTGATCGTTATAATTGTCTCGGTGCTGGCATCATATGCGCTGACTCGCTTACGCTTTCCTGGGCGAGCAGGAATGGCCCGCGGCGTCCTCTTTGTCTACCTCGTCCCTAGCTCGCTTATGTTGATTCCCATGTACCTGATCATCGTCAACTTGGGGTTGACAAATTCCTACACGGGGCTAGTCATCGCCAATATGAGCTTTAGTGTGCCTTTCTGTACGTGGCTGCTTATGGGCTATCTGCGCAGCATTTCAGCTGAGATGGAAGAAGCGTCCCTTATCGACGGTTGCACACGTATGTTGTCGCTCTGGTATATTGTGATTCCGCTTTCTGTACCGGGGATTGTCACCGCAGCGATCTTCACCTTCAACAATGTGTGGAACGAGTTCATCTTTGCGCTCGTACTGGCACAAGACGACGCACACAAGATGATCTCCGTCGGTCTGGCCAACTTCTACCGCGCAGATTTCTATATGGTCGGCCCCATGATGGCTGGCTCCATCATCGCCATGACGCCCGTGGTTATCCTCTACATCCTCGCACAACGCTATGTGGTCTCTGGTCTTTCTGCTGGCGCAGTGAAGGGCTAATTCTGGTCGTTCTGTAGGGCGAACTGAAGAGTAGTGCGAATTACCTTAGACCAAGCGTGAGCACAACATTTCCCAGCCCCAGAGAGCACCCGAACTAGAAACAAGGCCGACGTTCGCCTCATGGTGCATCGCGAGTTTTGTTACATGTGGCAGATAAACATCCTAATGCGGTTTGGGATGTAGTTCAACCGGCAATTGCAGCTTAATCGGCTCGCGGCGATTGGTATGGAGCCGCAAGTTGGTTGAGGCTGATATTTCGATGTCGACGGATTTGAAAGTTGGTCGCGGGTTAAAGTGGCCTTTCTGTCTTGTCATCAAAGTTGTCAATCGTGGCAGCGTTTTTGGGGCGGGCAATCTAGCCAATCAGTGTTGCTTCCGCGTGGCAAAGTCGCCGCCAACAGTTACTGCAGCAGATTTCTGGTGATTGGGGCGCGTAAGGATCTTTGGTGGTTATTGACGTGATTCGCTTCGATGAGAGTCACGGGACGAACCCGAAACTGCTGAGTGCCACGTTGGCGGCTACAGGATCGAGCGCGAAGTTTATGAATCATACACTAAAATGATAATGGACGAACCCAAGACAGCAATACCTCAAGAGTTGATTACCGAATTTCTAAGCAGGTACTATGACCATTCTATTCAGAGACTGTCTCCGCTCAAGCGTGGTCATCACTCGCAAGTTTATGCGTTCTACGTGGACAATGTCGAATATGTGATCCGTGCTGTAACCTCCACGAAGGCAACTTCATTTACCAAAGAACAGTTTATTTTCGAACACCTGCTCTCTGAGCAGATCCCAATTGCCCGAAATCTACATATCGGTCAGACAGATGAATTCTATTTTGCAATTGCATACCGATTCCCTGGTGTAACAGTAGATACTCTATTGCAGTCAGATCATGACGAGGTCGTTCCTCAACTAATTGTGCTGCTTGACGCAATTCACCAAACTGATATTACTCAGTATCATGGAAATGGCTATTTCGATGAAAGAGGCATTGGTTGCTCTGAAAGTTGGTCTACATTTCTAACCTCTGTTCGTGAAGAAGAGCCGGAGGACAGCTTTCATGGGAGATGGCACAAGCTTTTTGATGAGACTTTTCTTGAGCGGGACACTTTCTTTCGCATCTATGAGCAGATGATAGAATGTCTTGCATTCTGTCCCGAAGAACGCCACCTGCTACACGGCGACTATGGCAACGACAATGTGTTGGTCGAGAAGGGCAAGGTTACTGCTATTCTTGATTGGAGTCAGGCTCAATTTGGTGACTTTCTCTACGAGGTAGCCCATTTAGATTTCTGGTCACCACGAATAGCCTATCTTGCTCGCTTTCAAGCTTATTACCAAAAACAAAACCGCTCGCTACCAGCCTATGAACATCGTCTGCGCTGTTACCAGTGTCACACAACACTGGGTGCCATGCGCTTTTTTTCCAAAGTCGGTAATCAGGATGCCTACGGGTGGGTATTACAGCGAGCGCAGGAATTAGGCATCGTCAAAGTATCGTAAATGACATCCGCGTGTGGCATCTGCCCAAGAGACCGTCTGCACGGGTGGTTAACCTGATCAGTTGCGGAGTCGGTTGTGCTGCCAACTAGTGATCTTCTCGGCTTCGCTTGAACTTGGTTTGTTTGAGGTGTTTCAGGCTTTGGGTTGGTGATGTCACGGAGCTTGGCGGTGTTGCAGGGTCGGGCCAAGTCGCAAGGCAGTGTGGTCGGCATCGGTGTCGCCGCCGCCAACATTGTGTCGTGCGGACGGCTAGTGATCTTGGCCTTCTTGAACCATTCTGGGTGCTTGATATGGGTTCCATCGGTGTGAGTGACGGGGTCAACCCGCCGCCCCACACACTAGCGTTGGCGACTTCGTGAAAATTCCCTGCTTGCACGCAACATATACTAGTCAAAGTTAAACGCATTTCTCAATTATTTAATTCTATATGTCTAGAAGTTTAATATCAACACCTCAAAATACCGATCCTGGTTCAGAAGGAAGTTCTGGTCACGAATATCAACGTGATGTTGCTATTCTTCGATGTATAGAAATGATTAAATATCGCGACACGAAATACGTGGTATGCGAATTCCATGAAGATGTTGTTCAAATAAGCAGGGGGATGCAACTTGAACTTGTCCAAGTGAAAAAGCGGGAGAGCGGAAACTGGACTTTAGATAGCTTGCTCAAAAAATCAAAGAAGAAAAAGAGTATTCTTGCGTCGCTATTTAACCCTCTCGAAATTGGGAAAAGTGTCACCAAACTGTCATTATGTGGCTTCGGGCGAGTAGCAACTGAGCGCAAGAATAAAAGTTATGATTTACCAGAACTTATTTCCCTGCTAAACTCGCCAGAAGAGATTCAAGATGACAGTTGGCAAAATAGACTAGAAGAGTATGAAGAATACATTGCCGACCAACTGAACCAACAGGGGATATCGAAGACAACTGTAAAAGAAGCCCTGCAAAAACTTTGTATTAACTTTAATCTTCCTCATCCAGCCTCTATGGAGGGTGAATGTAAAAAACAGCTTGCAAAAACACTAGGTCAAGTCTGGACCGTTGAGCTGAATATTGACGACATTGAAGAAGCCTATAACCATATTTATCAGCGCGTCAAACGAATATCAAATAAACCTAAGCAACAATGGGTCGATAAAGCGGTATCGCGCGAGGATATGATTGCTTTAGTTCAGGGGTTGATTCGAACTAAAGCACCTCCTTCTAATCGTGTTGAAGGTCTCACTACTCAAGATAAGCTATCTTCTGTTGGTTTAGGCAGTAAGACTATATATGCGTTTCAAAGGCGGCTTGATGCTATAGTGCTATGTTATGAGCTAAATCTCTCTTCAAACTTCTGGGAGGATCGCAAGGTTGATATTGATTCAAGGTGTAAACACGTTACATCTCAGGAAGTTAGATTAATGGGGCTTCCACTTTGGCAACAACTTCGTCATGAGTTTGATGAACTTGGAACAACTTGGACAGAAGATTTTGATGATCCACGATTAGATTCACAGTTTGCTGAAGGTATCTTTTTTGACATGACTGGAATTTGTGAAGCGCATTGGATGCGAAGTGGGTCATGAGCACGGATATACATATTAGCGATGCTGATTTGTTTCAGTCCGCGATTCCTTCAGATCTTATAATTTCTACACGTCAACCAAGTAAGGTTCCATTTGGCGAAGACAGCTTAGAACTTCACGCTGCACGTATAATGCTCCTGTTAAAATACGCCGGTGGCCGTACCTCTTCCATTGTCGGAAGAACGAAACTGGCGAAGCTGGATTTTTTTATACGATACCCATCTTATCTCTCAAAGGCTACTGGTAATGAATATGTTGATTCAGTCTCTACTGACTCACCAATGATTCGGTATAAATATGGTCCTTGGGATGAGCAATACTACAATATATTTGCACTTTTAATAGCGAAAGAGCTTATTTCAATAGAGCCAACAAAAAAGGGTGACAAATTTTCCCTGACAAAGCGTGGTAAAGCTGCAGTAGATGAATTAGAAACTCTAGATTTTGAGGAGCTAATTGAGCGCTGCAAGGTTGTGAATGGGCTATTCAAAGGAAAGTCGGGAACGTATATAAAGAATTACATTTATACAAACTATCCAGAAATTGTAGCAAAACAGTTGGGAGATGTTATTTAGTTATGAGCGACGACCCAAATTCAGAATCGCTGTTGCCCCAGATGCGCCTTCTTGATTTCCGCTGGAATGTCGGTCGCCAAATCTCTCTGCACTTTTTCCCGGGTTTGACTATAGTTCATGGCAGAAGTCAAGCAGATAGAACCACAATTTTGCGCCTTGTGCGATATGCATTTGGAAGTGGTTCGAATCGTATTGATGATAATATTATGAGTCAGTCGGAAAATGTTGAGCTTGACTTTGTTGCTAACGGTAATCTGATTAGTGTTGACAGGAGTTGCCGAACTCGAACAGGGGCTTTCCGTGTTTATGATGCATTAGATGGACACAATTTTGTAAAACGGGACATGTCGCAGTTTCTGTTGGACAAGCTTGACCTACCTCAAGTCCTTTTAAAAAGGACAGTGAAAGGAAAGATTATTGATGTTCCGATTGGATTCTATGATATAGAAAGAGCAATTGTAGTTGACCGAGATATTAGTTACTCTGATATTCTAAGTGAAGTACCGTCTTCATCTCGAAAGGAGGTAATAAGAATCCTACTGGGGATCACCACCAAAGAAATAGCGGATGTTGAAAATCGTATTCGTGTTTTAGAAAGTCAGAAACTAAGTTTAGAGCAAGAAATTACGGCTATACGTACTTTTTTGACCTCGCTCGATGTGCCTACAATACCAGAAATTGAGGAACTACAATCGACTTTGACTGTTAGGTTAACAGAAATCAATGCTGAAGAGAATGCGGTCCGGTTAGAAATTCGGTCTAAGTCCAGTCAACAAGCTGACTTGGTCGCAAATACGAAATATGGTGAATTGCGACAGGAGCTTATTGAAAAACGAACTACTTTAGATGCAATCAGTCGAGAGTTATCAAACTTAACGAACCAAGTACAAGAGAAACTTGATCTAAAAGGGGTATTGGAAGGCGAGGCAAAAAAAGTGACTCGTCATCTTGCAGCCCAGCATGTAGTATCAACATTTTCGTTTTCACAATGTCCACGCTGTCAGCAAGAGATTTCACCTCAAATGTACCAACGCGAGGCAGATGGCAATTGTTTCTTATGCAGTCGTTCATTTGGAACAGATGATCAGGATGCAGCTGCGTGGCAGAAAGCTCTGCGTGATATTCAGCAGACAATTACAGAAGTAAATCAGCTTATAGAAAGCTATCAGGAGCGAATCACTAGCATAGAAGACGAAATCCCAGAGATTTCAGGTCGTATTGAACGTTTAGAGAGTATATTGCAGTCACAAACAGCAGAATATGTGTCTCCATTCGTCGAATTGCTTTCCATTCGTAACGAAGAAAAATTAGATATAGAACGATCAATTAGTCGCCTGCAATATCAGCAAGTTGAACGTCAACATGCAAATGAGCTTGAAACCGAACGCCTTCCCGATGTTGAGAATCAGCTTGAAAAAATAGCAACCGAACTGAGCATTTTGCGAAGCGAAATAGGTACTGAGCACGAACGATATGGCGCTTTGGTTCATCATTATCGGTATTTTATGGACAACGTGGATACTGTACAACGCATATCCAATATTTCGTGGAATGCAGATGAACAACTACCGATTATTAATGATCAATCTTATAAGAAAGCATTGTCAGGACCAGATTTGGCAATAGGTGTTTTAGGATATCATTATGCATTGCTTGCTGTATCTGTTCGATCTCCTTCCATAAGCTCAAACCATCCAAAGCTATTAATCATCGATGAGCCTGAACAGCAGAAAATGGGTAAGAACCGATATCAGCAAGTAATGCGTCTTTTTGGTGATTTGGCACTTGAATTCCAAGACCGAATCCAAATAATCATTGCAACAGATACATCAGATATCCCAGAACAATATCTGGATTTCGCAGTTTCTATATGAGCACAAAAAATCAAAGACTTTAGGTGGTCAATCCCGCCGCCAACTTTTCAAGCCGCGGCGGTTGCGGGGTCCGTAAATGGGTTGGGCATGGTGTGCTTGGCTCAAATTTTGGATGTGTGGATCTTGCTTGAGTTATGGTCTGTGCGTAGCGAATTTTCACAAAAGTTCAGCAGGGTCTGCGCGGCGGGTCTCGATTCTAGGTCGAGCTTTGGCGATGTGATCTCTTAGGCGTGTTTTGGCATCGGCGTGATGCTGGTCTCTTTCGTGCTGATGTCGGATTTTGCCCATGCCAAACGGAGTAGTTGATTTGGCGGGTGCTCATTTGCATTGCTGGGATTATTCTTTTGTGAGAGTTGAGGGGTCGAGCCGCAAAGCAAACCGCAGCAAGTCACGGGTTTGTAGTTGGTCACGGGTTTCAGTGGCTTGTCAGTCTTTTTATCAAAGTTGTCAATTCTGGCACGGTTTTTGGGGCGGTCAATCCTGCCTATCGGTGTGGTCTGCTTGTGGCAATGCCGTCGCCAACTCTTCGTCCACGGGAACAAGCTGATCTGGCGCGTTATAGAAGTTTCGTAGTGAGTCAATGTGGGTTCGCTTTTTGATGTCATGGGTGGTATGACCGCTTGTCCCGTGACGGCTGCGTTGGCGGCTTACGGCAGGTTGGGTCACCGTATTGGTGGGTTTTGCGAAGCTGTTTGGTTTTTAGCTTGGAGCTAAACTGAAAATTTCCTTGAAGAAAGAAAACGCCTTGTCACGTCGTTAGTAGTTTAGCAGTAAAAAGCGTAAACAACTTGACGCTACAAAATTACAGGAGAAAGAATATGGTCGGTTTAGGTCCATTCGAAGTCTTAATACTAATTATTATCATTGCAATGCTTGCTATTGTCCCCATTGCAGCCTATTTATTGTGGCGTGCGCTACGAAAATAATAATAGAGTTAACGTACTCGAACTGAATTCGAGTACGTTAACTCTAAGCCGAATTGCGGCGTCGGTTTGGTGATTACCGCTGCGATTGTGGGGCCCGTAAATGGGTTGGGTGTGATGTTATTGGCTCAGGTCTTGGGCATGCGGATCTCGCTTGGTTTGTGGTTTATGCGTGGCAATTTTCACGCGCAGTCAGTGGGGTCTGCGCGGCGGGTCTAGCTTATGAAGCCGCTTTTGGCGATTATGGGAGAAGTGAAAAGTGTCTCAAGCCGTGTGGAAAAAAGCAGGCTTATTTGTCGCCGATGTAGTCAGTTTTGTGTGAGTGCCTGGTTGGTTGATGGGGTTGGAAAGACAAATTTGGTTCGGAATCGTGAGTTGGTTAAGGTGTATTTTGCAATTTCTGAAAACCTGATTTGCTGAAGTCCGTTTGCTGCACGGCTCAAGCCTTGAAGCTGCGTGTGTGGACGAGTGTGGACTACTTTCGAAGGTGAAACCTTATGTCCGTTTTTGGATCCGGTTTACTGAGCAAGGTGCCTCAAATTGGGTAGCAAAACGCAGGCTTACTGGTGCAGTGATTTGTGGGTTTAAAAGCTCCCGAAGTGTGTGGTGAAATACAGGCTTATTGTTATCAATTTTCGTGTGTTTGGCAGCGTTGGTTTGTCTGCAAAGTGCGGTGGTCATAGTAGTTTCTGCTTGGCAATGCCGTCGCCAACTATTCGTCCACGGGAACAAGCTGATCTGGCGCGTTATAGAAGTTGCGTGGTGAGAAAATGTGGATTCGGTTTTTGATGTCACGGGTAGTGTGACCGCTTGTCCCGTGACGGCTGCGTTGCCGTCTCTCGGGTTGGTCAAATATAGGAACTGATGGAGTTTACTGAGAGATCTGTGCTCATGAGTTTTCAACATAGTATTTCAACTTCGAATACTTCGTAATTTCAAAAGGGGAGTCCAATTTTCGTGGCATTACCAAACAGCTATCTGAATAATTATGGTAAAGTTGAAGCTTATTTTGACGCAATCTTAAATGCTGAGGCACCAGAGAGGTTTTCACATAACTTTTTAGAGAACCTTGGTTTCAAGAGTTCCAATGACAGACTACTTATCGGTCTGCTCAAAGATCTAGGCTTTTTGAACAGCGATGGCGTTCCGCAACAGAGATATTTTGAATTTTTAGATAGATCAAAGTCGGCGGCTGTTCTAGCAGATGGCCTACGTGAAGGGTATTCAGACTTATTTGCAGTAAATGTAAATGCCGATGAAATGTCCTCAGAGGAAACGAAAAATAAACTAAGAACACTTTACGCAGGTTCCAAAACCGATCTTGTTATCGGAAGGATTGCCAAAACATTTGAAGCGCTTTGTACTATAGCTGATTTTTCTAGTAATACGTTTACAGAAAAAATCTCTTCATCATCTGATATCGATTATGAGAGTAACAATTCTGAAAACGCTATGGGGAATGTTTTGCGGGAGAACTCTGGAACGTATCAAGCCATTGGAGAAGACCTAGTAGCTAATAAATTAGACTTCAAATCTCTACAATATCACATAAATATTATTTTACCCGAGAGTAGGGATCAAGCCGTGTACGATGCAATATTTAAGGCAATGAAAGAACATCTTAGCTAGAATAGCGAGTGACAATAATGGATGAGATTTATAGTTTTGTGTATAAGGGACAACTTACGGAAGCAAGCCTAGACAAGATTGGTAGGTTGAAAAATCGACATCTTCTACAAGAGGAATCACGGACCATATCTCGTTCACTTTGTATTGACCTATTAGATCAAGATTTGCTTGCTGACTCCCAGAGAATGGCAATTGTTTATAGTGCCATTCACACATTTGAAAATATGGTTAGGCAGCTAGTTATGAAAGCTATGGCTGAAGAGTTCGATGTATCTTGGTGGGAGAAGGTTCCTGAACGAATCAAAAAGAAGGTAAAGACTCGTGCTGAAGAGGACGCTAAGTTTAAATGGCATGGAAGCCGTGGTTCTACGGAAATCAATTACTGTGATTTTGGCGACTTATCTTCAATTATTGTAACAAACTGGTCGGTATTCGAAGATATTCTTTCTAATATGGAATGGATGAAACAACTTCTTGGAACACTTGAAAGATCTCGTAACATCATTATGCATGGCGGTCTTCTTGATAAAGAAGATATTGAACGTATTGGAATGAATATCCGAGATTGGGTCAGACAGGCTGGATAAGATACGCTTTCTTTCGCATTTTATTAATCGTACAAATGTTCGTAATCGATTTTTGAAAAATGGACTGGAGCTAAGTTGAAGATATCCGTTGTGGCGGTGTTTTTGGGTTAGTCAATCCTGCCAATCGTTGTGGTCTGCTCGTGGCCATGCCGCCGCCAACGGTCGCTCCAACGGATTTCTGGTAATTGGAGCGCGTAAGGATGTTTCGTGCTTTGCGATGTGGGTTGCTTCGATGTGAGTCACGGGTTGAACCCGAAACCGTTGAGCTCAACGTTGGCGGCTTGTCGGATGGCCGAGTGTGGGATTGATGGCAGTGGCGATGTGGATCAGACAGCCATTTTGGCCAGTAATGTGAACAAATATTTCCCTCTTGAAATAGCATGAGTTCCGTGTTATCATGAACAAATGATACGGACATTCAAAAATACTGGAACCGAAGACGTATTCAATGGAAAGCGCTCTCGAGTTGCACGAAGAATATGTCCACAAAATTTGTGGCGAGTTGCAACTCGAAAGCTTGATCAGCTAGATTCTGTAGATTTCCTGATTGAATTGAGAATACCACCGGGAAACCGCTTGGAAGCTTTATCCGGTGATCGTGAAGGGCAGCACAGTATTCGTATTAATCAACAATATCGCATCTGTTTCATATGGACTAATGAAGGTCCAGCAGAAGTTGAAATTGTTGATTATCATTAACAAAGGTGAAAACAGATGATTCGAGTGCCAACAGATCGAATGCCAACTCACCCTGGTGAGATGTTATTAGAAGAATTCTTAATTCCCATGGAGCTGACCCAGCGGGAGTTAGCCTATGCGATTCATGTTCCTTATCAGCGTATCAATGAAATTGTAAACCAACGGCGAGGAATTACACCAAGTACAGCATTAAGACTAGAAAAAGTATTTGGCATGTCTGCTGGGTTTTGGTTGAAATTGCAATATCGTTGGGATCTTTATCATGCTCAGCAAAATGAGGCAAAAGATTTAAAAATGATTAAGCCCATTGTTTTGCCTGAGCAGTCAACAGGCGCAACGGCTATATAGAAAAAAGTGACTTGAGTCGGCGAGGGTGGTTGGGGTGGTCTGCTACTGGTTTTGGCGGTGTACTGCTATCGGTCAAGTGTGGCGGTCAATGTGGTCTGTGCTGTCAATGTCGCCGCCAACAAATCATTCGAACGGATTTTTGGAACTGGCGCGTTTTAGCGAGTTGCGGGGTTCTTGAAGTGGGTTCCGTTGATGTGAGTCACGGGGTCAATTCAAAACCGTTCAACTCAGCGTTGGTCGATCCGCTGAATGGTTACTTCTACGCTGCGGATTAGAAAAATAACAAACATTGCTCCCTTGTGGGTTTATTGAGACAGCGTAAATATGATTCGACTTGCAATTTCTAGCCTAATTTTTGTCATGCTGTGTATTGCGATTACTACAGGCTATACGTCTGCACAATCAAGTCCTAATAGTGAAACAACTAATATTGTAAGCGACACTGTTGAGGCAGATTCACTTGTTGAATCCACTGATAGTGTATTGGACGAGAATGGGCAGTTCCCTAAATTTTTGACCCAGCCGGATTGGCTAGACGTTATAATTACTTTATTGGCATTTATCGTTGGTAGTGGGCTAACCATCTACTTTTTTCGGCGAGGGGAAAAAGTAAAAAAGCTTGGATACGAAGTAATCACAGATTCCCCTCTGTTCGATATCAGTGATCAAATCGGGCAAGACATTACAATCCAGTATAAGGGACAAACTGTCGAGTCACTAGCCATAGTCATTATCGAAATCAAGAACTCTGGAAATATTCCTATAAAGCCTGAAGATTTCAATAAGCCGCTTTGTATAAATGTTGGTGATTCCAACAAAATATTTGATAGCGCAATTATCGATCGCAACCCTGAGGATATTGATGCGGTAGTGAGTGTGAATGGCAATGGTAATGCTGTTGAGATCGAGCCGCTGTTATTAAATGAACAGGATTCTATTCTATTAAAAATCGTTTCCGATCAAGACGATAGTGAAAACATCAATCTGAGTAGTCGTATAGTTGGCGTAAGCTCTATAGATCGGGTTCAACGGAGAGAAGTTGATTTGCCATTCTTTGCACGAACGCTGCTTGAGGTCGCGTCTTCGTTAGTAACCACTTCCATGCCTGGTGCCGCTCTGACCGTAGAAATATTAGAGACATTATCTAGCTCAGATTCCAAAAATCGGCGTTAAGATTATTATGGCTAGGAGATACCATTTCTAGACTTAATGCGAAAAGCGTAGTTAGAAGCTGCGTAGTCGTTTGAATGCGGTCTACTTTCGAAAGCGATATCTAATGCCTGTTTTGGAGCATGTTTGCTCGGCAAGGTGTCTCAAAGTGTGTTGTAAAATTCAGGCTTACTTTTGTAGTTGTTTGCGGATTTAAAAGCTCCCAATGTGTGTGGTGAAATACAGGCTTATTGTTATCAATTTTCGTGGTTTTGGCAGCGTAGTTCTGTCAGCAAAATGCGGTGGTCAAAGTAGTTTCTGCTTGGCAATGCCGTCACCAACTATTCGTCCACGGGAACAAGCTGATCTGGCGCGTTATAGAAGTTTCGTGGTGAATCATTGTGGGTTCGGTTTTTGATGGTCACGGGTGGAGTGACCGCTTGTCCCGTGACGGCAGCGTTGGGCTGCTTTTTGGTTGGCAAAGTTGTAGGTCAACCTGGGGAAACCCAAGTTTGTTTACTCGTTTCCATGGTGAGGATACAGTAATGATAGATTGCCTAATCATCGATTCTATCACCGGTAGTGGTAGTAATCAATCATGATAAAAAAGATTATTGATAAAATTAGACCAGAGCTTGAAACATATATCATATGGGTTTTGTCCAGTCTGGTCAACGTGGCTGCATTAAGTCTTTGGGCCTTGTTTCAGTATGGGTTTGATGTAGTAATCTCAATGCTAGAATTAACAGGGCTTAACGCGTGGATTTTCCTCGCCCTCCAAATCTTTTCGGCTATTTCAACTTTGGCCCCTATTGCATTCTTTATATACAGGGACATTAGGGTAATTTGGATACAAACACAGTTGGAGATTGAAAAGGAAGTTGGCCCTGTAGAACCACCGAGACTTTCTCCACGGACTGGAGGCTAGCCAAAATATGATTCCTGAATCAATAAAACTGCCTTTGCAGTGTTCATTAAGGGAAGCTTTGTCAATTTATGCTGAGCGACTTGGAATCTTCCTACTTATCGCATTGTTCAACGTCTTTATATTTGTTGTTGCCATTGGCATTATTAATCTAGCCATCGGAGCGTGGCAATTTGTTTTAATAGGATTGCTAACGTGTAGCGTCTGCGTGGTGGTATGGGTCGTCTGGAATAATCGAGACGCTATGGAAGAACGGAATAATATAGGTGACAAGGGCACTCCAATAAAAGAGAGGGCCTCTAATCTATCAAGAATATCTGCTGAAGAGCTGCTTCACCGAGAACCAATATATATTGATACGGATTCGATATCTGTACTCCTCGCCAAGAAGCGCGTGCTTGTTACTGGCGGAGGTAGCCCCATAGGCAGTGAGCTTTGTCGCCAAATCCTTAATTACTCAGTCGCCACTCTAATTATTTTAGACCATAGTGATGATTCCGTCTTTGCGATAATTCAAAAACTATCGCACTATGTGCAGGGTCTACCCAAAAATGAACGTCCTCATCTTGAGGCCGTGATCGCCGATATTCGCTTTCGAGATCGCCTTAAACATGTATTTGCAGTGGAGAAGCCAGATATTGTCTTTCACGTGGCTAACCATAATCATGTCTCATTGATGGAGCGGAACCCAACTGAGGCGATCAGCAAAAATGTGCTTGGTACGCGTAATGTGCTTAGCGCCTCATTGAGTGCAGGTGTTGGACGATTTGTCATGCTTTCTAGTACTAAGGCTATCAATCCGACCAGCATCATGGGGGCATCCAAGCGGTGCGCTGAGCTAATTGTCCGACATGCTGCAGAACGTAGTGGTTTGCCATACGTGGTAGTTCGCATCGGCAACTTGCTAGATGATCAAGGCAGCCTGGTATCGATCTTTAAGGAGCAGATTGCCCGCGGGGGGCCAGTTACTGTTACTCATCCCCATATGGCGCGCTATTACATGAGCATACATGAGGCGGTCCAGCTAGCGCTACAAGCGGCTGTGTTGGGATCGGGTGGTGAGACCTTTATATTGGATATGGGTGAACCTGTCAACATTTCTCAGCTTGCCCAGGATCTTATAGAGCTATGTGGTTATGAGGTTGGTCGAGATATTGATCTTGTTTATTCAGAGCTGCGGCCCGGAGAAAAGCTTTTTGAAGAGCTTTTTATTGAGGGAAAGACGTATGCTCGAACGGCTCACACGAAAATATTTCAGGACATCGATCCCGCTGCCTCCTTGCCTGCTGACCTAGATGAACTGGTCGATACGTTAGTTGCAATGGCAACGAGCAATGATATTGAAGCCATGATCCGAACATTGCAAACAGTAATTCCAGAATACTCACCTATGAACACTTTGGAGAGTAGACGGCAGCAGCCACCTGTGCCGCTTGTCAAGTCGGATTTAGAGAAGGCGCGATCCCAAAAAGCCGATAGCGGCAAATTGAGCGAAAATTGGTTTTGAACCTGCCCTACTCAAGGTGATTATAGCCTATTTTATGCTCATATTGTCTAGTTATGTCAACACAAATGGTGCAAATTCAGTTGTCCACTAATTCCGGCTTTTGAGCATGCGCCCTTTAGAGATGATTTAGTCTTATGTTTTGTGGTTGCGGTTAGGCTTGGCGGTGTTGTGCTGTCGACAAAGTGTGTTACTCCCTGTGCTCTCTTCTCGGGTCGGCCGCGCCCAACAAATCACTCGAAAGGATCTTTAGAGATCGAGGCATTTTAGAGAGTTGTGGGGGTTCTTAAAATGGGTCTTGTTGATGGAATTCACGGGGTCAACTCAAAACCGTTCAACTCAGCGTTGCCGTCTTTCTGGTCGGTCGATTGTTGATTTGTGGGTTTGGCAAAACCGTTTGTGAAGCCTTTCGCTTGGAGCTGAATTTCTCATCGGATGCGTAGTTTTTGGCGAATGATTTTCGGACAGTGATTGATTTCTGCCACGTACAATTTGCGATTAGCGGTTATGGGAAAAACTTTTGGTGCTGATGCGCTTAATATT
>ENA-ORXM01003685-ORXM01003685.1-marine-metagenome-genome-assembly--contig:-NODE-3685-length-14764-cov-3.880915_pt1 | contig 14764 bp, 15 predicted proteins | sample MGYA00237867_ERZ511480 | MGnify/ENA primary metagenome ERZ511480 (study PRJEB26309, sample SAMN06266103) | marine metagenome | isolation source: Algal blade | place: United Kingdom:Sidmouth, United...
AGACCTATCTTTCCAGATCCTGAACCTAAAGTGTTTGCACTTTCCTTTTAGAAACAAAAAGTAATCAGGAACAACTATTATTCCGGGCAGAGTTTTCTTTAACCTTTTTTTATCTAGGGTAAGGATATATAAAACACTTAATAAAATACACTTTAACGAATATTGAAAAAGTGAACTTAAACTTAATGTATGATCATATCCATGGATAGTGACTTTAGGGTTTAATTTGTAGAAATCTTTCTCTAAAGACCAATCTTTATTAACTCCAAAAGATAAAATAGATTTGGTGCTAGCTATTAATTCTTGTGGAAGAATATATCCACCGTCATTATCTCTACCTAGCCGAATTAAATTATCCCAATGAATCGGTTGTAACTCTTTAGTATTAAGCATTGATAGCTAGATACTCGTCGTAGGTTGTATATTTATCTTCTTTAAGGGTTGAATCAATATCAATAATTCTATTGGCAACTGTTTGAATAAATTCATGGTCATGGCTGGTAAAGAGCAACGCCCCTTTATATCTAATGAGTCCATCATTTACTGCTGTAATACTTTCAAGATCCAAGTGATTGGTTGGACCATCTAGCATTAAGCAGTTTGCTCCTGAGAGCATCATTTTCGAGAGCATGCATCTAACTTTTTCACCTCCAGATAAAACATTACTCTTTTTTAATGCTTCCTCTCCTGAAAATAGCATTTTACCAAGAAATCCCCTTACAAAAGTTTCTGACTTATCTTCACTATACTGTCTTAGCCAATCAACTAAATTTAGACTTCCATCGCTAAAGTGTTCTGTATTATCACTTGGGAAATAAGATTTAGTAATGGTAACTCCCCATTCAAACTTTCCAGAGTCAGCTTCTTGTTTACCATTTAAAATATCAAGCAAAGTTGTGCTTGCTAGATCACTACCAAGGAAAACTATTTTGTCTCCTTTATTCACCGTGAAACTAATATTATCTAAAACTTTCACTCCCTCTAAAGATTTTGTTAATCCTTCTACGCGAAGAATTTCCTTGCCAGCTTCTCGACTTGGTTCAAAATGAACGAAAGGATACTTCCTACTAGATGGTGGTAGATCATCGAGCTTTAATTTTTCCAATTGTTTTTGTCTCGAAGTAGCCTGCTTTGCTTTAGAAGCATTGGCACTAAATCTTTGGATAAAGTCCTTTAAGTCCTTTGCTTTCTCATCGTTTTTCTTTTTTAAGTTCCCTCTCAGCTTTTGGGCGAGTTCACTTGATCTTCTCCAAAACTCATAATTTCCTGTATAGATTTTGATCTTCTTAAAATCAAGATCGGCAATGTGAGTACAAACCTTATTTAAAAAATATCTATCATGACTAACAACGATAATCGTATTTTTAAAGTTCATGATGAAGTTTTCTAACCAAACAATTGCTTTAATATCTAAATGGTTGGTCGGCTCATCTAATAATAGAACATCAGGGTTTCCAAAAAGAGCTTGAGCTAAGAGAACCTTTACTTTTTCACCACCGGTTAGTTCTTTCATGCTTTTTTCTTCAATATCTGAGCTTAGGCCTAATCCAGATAATAAAACACCAACTTCGGCTTCAGATTCCCAGCCATTCATTTCTCCAAACTCTGCTTCTAGCTCACTGGCCTTAATTCCATCTTCATCAGAAAAATCTTCTTTGGCATAAAGTGCATCTTTTTCAGTCATGATTTTAAATAATCGCTTATTACCCATTAAAACTGTTTTCATAACTGATAGATCATCAAACTCGAAATGATCTTGCTTTAGGACGGAAAGTCTCTCCCCAGGAGTTATGTTGACTGTTCCATTTTGAGGTTCGATATCACCTGATAAGATCTTCATAAAAGTTGATTTACCCGCCCCGTTGGCCCCTATTAATCCGTAACAATTGCCTGGAGTAAACTTTATATTTACATCATCAAATAATTTTTGATCCCCAAAGCTTAGAGATACAGAACTAGTACTAATCATAAATTGCTCCTGAATGAGGCTAATCTAACATATGGAATGAATCTTAGAAAGATCACTTTTGTTAAAGAAAAAATTTTCCTCAAATTTCTCAATGAGCTCTAGCCCTTCTTCAGTAATCTTATTCAACTCATTTGCCTTTATAAGCTCCTCTTGGGCCCTAGCAAGGTAATTCTCCTCTTCTTTGAAACGAGCACAGAACTTCTGTTTTTGAGCTGTTGAGAATTCCCTAGTATCTATAGAATTAAGGATTAGGTCTCCAAATAGTTTATAAGCCCACATAAAGGTTAAATAGGCATGGTAGAGTCCTCTGATGGTCCTTTGTGAATCTCGCCAAGGACTGTAGAAAATGAGCTCTTCATCTTCAAGAATAAGTTCTTTTTGATTGAGATGATAATTTAGATAATGATGACCGTTTTCATGAACTAAATCATCCATAAGATCAACTTCATCTCTATCAAACATATTTATTAAAGAATAGCCTGGTAATTCTTGAATAGAATAACTTACAACGCCTGTTTCATTTATTGGAATGATCACTTGAGAGAACTCTTTAAGAGCATGAAAGCAAAATGGTGAAAAGCTCTCTATTGCATTCATTGCAATTTCTATCTTTTTCTTTTGTTTTGATACAACTGATTCATCATCATTATCTCGGGGGATTATATAAAAACTTTTCATCTTATTATAAGTGAATGCAGAGCTATTTTTCATATTTTGGATCTGCTCAGAGTAATCAACTCTAAGTGAAGCTTCTGGGAGATGTATAAATTTATTATCTCCTAATTCTGGAATCATTGTATAATTTGATTTTAAGTTTAAATTTTGGAGATGATCAATATGAATTTTAAAGTATGAAACTATTTGATCTTCATATTTTTTTAAAAAGTTAATAGCAATTTCTTCTGAAGATTTTTCTTTAATTTCTTTCATAAAGTCAGTTGCATACTCACTATCGGTAAAAAAATCAAAAAGGCCTTCTTCATCTTCTTCATCAATAAGTTCTATTAAAAATAAGATGTCGTTTATTAATTGAATCCAATAAAAGTTCTTTGATGAGAACCTTGATACTTTCGGGGAAACAATGAGTTTATTTAATTCGTTTATAAATGAATCACTGAAATATTCAATTTTTGATATTTGATCTAAACCTTGTCTGAAGTTCTGCAAGTAGTCTTTATAGTCTTGCTCAAGGTCCATTTTCAGCTCTTGGTAATGATTGGTGTTAAACATGTTGGATTTTATAGCAAACTTTAATAGATTTGGTCTATAACTAGTTTAGGAGGAAATATGAGTTATAAGTTTTATCAATATAAAAAATGTTCAACATGTAGAAAGGCCCAGAAGTACTTAGATGAGCTTGGAGTTGAGTATAAAGAAATTCCAATTCGAGAGACTCCACCTTCAAAAGCTGATTTAAAGAAAATGCTTGGTTTTATGGATGGTGAGATAAAAAAGCTATTTAATACATCAGGTCAGGATTATCGAGCAATGAATATGAAAGAAAAGCTCCCTAAGTTGAGTGTAAGTAAAGCAATCGATTTATTGGCAAGTAATGGAAACTTAGTAAAGAGACCATTTTTGTTAGGCAAGAACTTTGGGGTTGTGGGTTTCAAAGAAGAAATCTATAAGGCACAGCTGTAAAAAAAAGGGAAGTCCAAAGACTTCCCCTTAAATATATCAAAAGTTATTTTTACTTAAGATAAATGCTTACTAAGAATCTTAGCTAGTTCAAACATCGTAACTTCTGCTTTTCCAAAAACTTTCTTAAGTTTTGAATCTGCAAGGATGTTTCTTCTGTTTTTAGGATTTTGAAGATCGTGCTTCTTAATATAATCCCAAATTTTCTTAATTGCTTGAGACCTAGGAACTGGACCAGAACCAATTACTTCAGATAGAGCTGCTGAAACTTTCATTGGCTTTAAAAGAGCTGCGTTTGCTTTTCTTTTTTTCTTAGGCTTCTTTTTTGCTTTTACTGCTTTTTTCTTCTTAGGTGCAGCTTTCTTTTTCTTTTTCTTAGTATCTTTTTTCTTCTTTTTCTTAGTAGTTTTTTTCTTCGTTTTTTTCTTTTTCTTAGTAGCTTTTTTCTTTGTTTTTTTCTTTTTCTTAGTAGCTTTTTTCTTTGTTTTTTTCTTTTTCTTAGTAGCTTTTTTCTTTTTTGTTTTCTTAGCTACTTTTTTCTTTTTCTTTTTCTTAGTAGCTTTTTTCTTCGTTTTTTTCTTCGCTACTTTTCTTTTGGTCTTCTTCTTAGCCACCTTTCTTTTAGTTTTCTTCTTTTTTCTTACTGCCACGTTTGCCTCCTATTATTATTGATAAACGTTATAAATATAATCAAGTATTATGTTATTAAATATTTACCATTAATCAACATCTTTTATGAGTTCTTAGAAAAAAGTTTTGGAATCACAAAATCTCAATTTTGTTACAAATTTATCATTTCTACTCTGAGTTTCTCTCAAAAAAGTTAAATAACCCTAAGAAAAAGATGAGTTTAGAAAAGAATGAATTAGGGATAAAGAGTTCCTACATTTGAGTAGGAGGGGGAATTGTTTGTTTTTTGACACTTTTTATTACAATAGAACTAGAAGAATAAACGAACTTCCGCTTCTAACTGACTTACTTTAGGTGTGTTTGTTCCTTTGAAAGTATTTTGATATCCGAAGATAAGTTTTCCAGGTAAAGGGAACTTTTTATTTTTATAGAGGCCAATAGTCGTTAATTCTAGTTGAAGTTTATAACTAAATCTTTCTAAATCTGAATTGTCAGCAAGAAAATTATTAGCATTTGCGTAACTAGATTCATAACTACTAGAGAACCTTTTTTCATATGAAAAACCAGGGTTAATATATAAATAGGGAAGAACTCTAAATTCTGCGTAGGTTGAGCCTAAGATGATATTACCAAGCTTCTCAGTAAATAAACCTGTAGAATCTGAAATTGCCAATCCCTTTGCAAAGGGTACTCTTAGACGTTTTTCACTTTGAATTTGATAGGTAAATCTTGAAAAGGCATTTAAAGTAATGAGTCCATCGAAAAAACTTTTAGCTCCACCAAGTTCGGCAAAGACGTCCCATTGTCCATCTCCAAACGAAAGGTCTTGCAAAATATCTGGGTTGTCTACTCTACCAGTTGGGGCGACGGCACCTAATGCTGCTGCTGAACCACCTGTAACTGTTTTATAAAAATTATAAATTATACCGATCTCTGCATCACCAAAGCCTCTTCCTTCCCATGTTCCCAAAGGTTTATATCCAAGTTCATCAACAATGATACTTTGAAAATTTTCTTCGGTAACGTTGGGTATATCCTCACTTACTGCTTGAGCTATAGATTGGCATTCAGGACAATCAATATTACTTCTCAGTCTATTTCCAACTTCTTGATAGGTATTTTCTTGAGTCTTTTTCAAATCCATTTGGACACTAGCTCTCATATAAGGAATAAAAGAATAAACTGTGATTCGGTCTGAAATTCCCCAGCCTAGGGCAAAAGCATCAGCGTTAATGTTTGCCTTCGCTCCTAATTTGAATTCGCCGATTGAGAATTTGTCATACGCATCAGGGGCAAGTTCTTTCATTTCTGTCACTGTTGCTTTGAATTCATCAATATCAGAAGCTAAAGAGGCATCGAGACTAAAGACTTGGTCTAATGATTCAAATTGACCCTGATCATCATAGCTACCAAGTACTTCATCAGTTTGAACCCGCTTATAGACAAAAGTTCTTACTCCTTTAGGTAGAGTGTCATGGTATGCACTAAAAGCAGAAAGAGTGATTATAAATGGAATAAAAAATTTAATCATTTTACCGTATTCTTCGTTTTCGGGGGTTACATTAAAGAGATTAGAGCAAAAGCAGATTAAAAGCACGACAAAAAAGACGCACTGTGTAAAAATAATAGGACCCCACATTTGAAGGGCTGTTGTGTGCTATAAATACTATCAATGAAGAACATTTTAAATTTGATATTACTTGTATGTATTTTGTCTTGCTCACAAAGAAGTAAAGTGACCTCAGATGTTGACTCAAGTTCATTGAGAAAAGAACTGAAAGGTAAAAAGCTTACTATAAAATATCCTTTAACTGATTATGATCTAGGTTATTACGCGGACGAAGATATTTTAGGAAACAAGCCCTCAAATATTCTAGGATCTTTAATATATTCAGTAAAAAAACAATTAATAGAGTTTGCTGTTGAAGATTTAAGAGAAGGAAAGGCAAGGATTGAAATGCAGACAATTCTTCCATTAGAACTTTTGAGCTTAGTGAATTCAATTAAGTTGAAGCGAGCATTTTTTATGGTTGATTCATGTATCTCCAGAGGCTGTGAACGCCGGATTGGAGATAAGGTTTCTATTAGTTGGTTTGATAATGTATTTGCAGGACTTTCACATTACCCGGGATACCCTATCTTGGGAGTCCTAGAAAGATCTAGAGGTGGGTATAACGAAATAAAAAATGATGTTAATTCATTATTTGACGGACAAAGCATTAAAAAAAGTTCGAAAGACTATACTCATATCGCTCGAGTTGAAACAAATAAAGGTAGAAGGAAGTACTTACCTAATGAGTACCTATTAAAGGGAAAGAGGGTTGATTTAAATAATATTAATGATTTTTTAACCAAGAATAAGAAGAGATTAAATATTGTATCTCTGGCTGCTCTTGGTAATATTTTACATGTTCAAACTGATGATAAAGGAATTGCCTTCAAACGAGCATCAAAATTAGATCAAGAATTTAGATCAATTTTAACAACTAGCTATGGGATAGTAGCTCCCAAGCAATGTCATACTGGAATGTGTATTGATTTTGAAGTTAATAGTGCAAATTTAATCAACTTCTTAGATGATAAGAGAAATTTAAATGTTCATGCGGCTTTTGATATTGCCAAAGTGCCTAAATTAGATTTTAAATTTAAAGGGTTTCTAGAAATAGAACTTGAATTTAATGATGATAATCTAAACTTCTAAGGACCAAAAATGGAATTATATTTGGGAGTAATGGAACTCCAAGATGCTAAAAGAATTCAAGCTGAACTTAAAAATACTGATATTGAAGTAGAGCTTAGACATAATGATGAGACTTGTACACGAGGTTGCACTATTAGAGTAGAAATGTGGGCTGAGGAAAAAAACTTAAAAATAATTAAAGAATTTTTCTTAAAAGAGCAGTCTAGACATATTGAAGGGCTTGAAATTGATCCGAAACTAATCAATGAAGTATTTGATCCCGCATCTGAGGAAGTTATTTGCCAAGCATGTGGTTTTAAATTCAAGCCAGCTTCACAATGTCCTGATTGTGGTCTTAGTTATGCATAAATAACTTTCTTAAACTAACTTACCTGACATTTTTTTAAAATTGATTTTGGTGTCAAAGTGATTCCAAAAAAGCCTATAAAACTATCATTGTCTTAACCAAGAGTTAGAAGCTAAAAGTACATTCATCATAAATCTGCGATATCATAGTTATAGGGTTTAACCATTAGAAGAAGGAGTTTCTAGTGAAAGTAATAGTATTGTTTGTGGGGGTTCTCTCCATCAATTTATTTTCCAGTCAAGATCAAGTCGAAAGTGTAAAGGCCATTTATGGTGAGGATAATAGACAAGACCTAGTCGATGTCAGTGATCCAGATTTAAAAAAGTATGCTAGTGCAACAGCTGCAATGATTTCTTCATTGAAGCTTGAGAAAATTTCACCAAGTGAGTATAAAATTGTGGCTAACTTATTGGGAGACAGAAGTATTTTAACATCAGCTGGAGGAGCAAAGCTTTGTGAAGATGAAAGGTTTCTCAATCAACCTCAAGCTGCTAATTGTTCTGGGTTCTTAGTCAGTAAAGATCTATTAGTTACAGCAGGTCATTGTGTTACAAGTTTAGCAAATTGTAATGAAAGTCGTTGGGTTTTTGATTATAAGGTTGATGAGCTCTCAGGCAAAGTTGAGAATGTTGGAATTGATAGTATTTATAAGTGCAAAGAAATTGTTGCTAGAGAATTAACTCGTTCTGGATTTTCTCCAAATGATTACGCATTAATTAAGCTTGATAGGGAAGTTAAAGGAAGGACTCCATTAAGGTTTAGACAAACTCAAACTGCTCAGTTGGGTGATGAGGTCGTTTTAATAGGTTATCCATCTGGACTTCCAGTTAAAGTTGCAGCAGGGGGATCAGTAGAGAAAGTTTTTGATACATACTTTGAAGCAAGCATTGATGCCTTTGGTGGGAATTCAGGTTCAGCAGTGATTAATGAAAGAACTGGGGAAGTTGAAGGTATTTTAGTCAGAGGAAGAGAAGACTATTCTTATGATTTTACCAATAGTTGTACAAGGGCAACGACCTTTATCTCAACGACGACTTCATTTGAAGGAGTTACTCACATTACTAATATTGAGGAATTAAAAGAGATTGAGCAGCCTGTAGTGGTTGATCCAATAGATCCCGTGATCATTCCGGAAGAACCAGAAGAGCCAGTAGTGACAACGACAACAGTGAGAAGATGCTTTTTGTTTTGGTGCTGGGATTCAGAGGTTGAGATTTGATTTAACTTATAAAAATGTGTCTAATAAAGAGGATGAAGTATTTATTTCTCCTCTTTATTTCTATTTCCGGATATTCAAAGAAAAATTTCTGTTCTTATAATGGTCAAAATTACCGAGATAAAATCGCGCAACTATTTATTGTGACCTATAAACGCGGTCACGAATTTCGAAAATATATGAAAAGAGAAAAATTTGGTGGAATCATTGGTTTCTCGCATGACCTCACTAAGTTTAACAATATTCACGATTTAAAAAGTGAACTGGCTGGACTTCAAAAAGATGCAAAGCTCCCACTTTTTATGACTATCGATCAAGAAGGTGGATTAGTACAAAGACTAAAAAAATATAAAGCAATGACTTATGTTCCAACGGCCAAGTTTATAGGAAAGTTTTTGGACTTACATACTTTGGAAAATGCCAAATCCCATGCTTTCAGAATTGGTGAAATAATGGGATCAGAGTTGCGCTATGTTGGTTTTAACTGGAACTTTGGACCTGTTTTAGATATTGATCATAATGAAAGTCAAAACCCCATTTCAAAATATCAGAGAGCCTATTCTTCTATCCCTTATAGAGTCTCTGAATATGGGAGTAATATTATTCAAGGGATGGAAAAGTATGTCTTTGCCACTGCTAAGCATTTCCCTGGCCAAGGTCTTACTAAAATTGATAACCATCATAGATCATGTTTGAATTCAGGAAATTGCCCTAATTTTAACATGCAAGACCTACAACCTTTTGAAAAATCGATCAAATCAAATGTCTCTACGGTTATGATAGGGCATATGATCTACCCAAACCTTGATAAAAAATTATCAACCTTTTCAGATAAAATCATTACTAAGTTGCTTCGAAATAAAATGAACTTTAAAGGTTTAGTTGTTTCTGATGATTTTACGATGGGAGTTTTAGGAGTCGCATCAGGTATAAAATCAAAAGTGTTCAGGATGGGAACCGTCCCAAGTGTTATCGGTTTAGCTGCAAGTAATGCCATTAAAGCCGGTATTAATGTTTTAGTTCTGTCTGAGTTTGGTAGAGGAAGAAGAGAAGTCTTTGTAAGAAACTATATTTGTAATGCAATTACATATGACTCTCTTCTTAGAAGTAAAGTCGATGAGTCCTATAGTTTGATTAAAGAATATAAATCTAAAATTCTTAAACCTTCACCGCTGAGCTTAAATAAAAAATTAAATGCAGGCTATTTTAAAAGTATGCTCAAGAGTTTAGAGAAAAAGTTTTCAAAGGCCCAAATTTTAAAACTTGATAAAAAGATTTATAGGTATTATTAGAGGCCCTTCTAAATGAAATCTATGTGTTCGAATTTTTATTCTTTAACTTTAATTAGTGAATTGTTAGCCTTCATATAAATAATTCAAAAGGAGCGTGAAATGTCGTCTACTTTAAAGTGGATCATAAGTTTCATTCTATTTTTCATTTTTGCTTGGGTTTATATTTATAAATATGAAATGCCTCATAAGAAAATAGAATCGATTGTCCAAAGTCGTGTGAATCAAAATCTGGAGAGCAAGGGGTTAAGTCACCTGAACGCAGAAGTTGATGGTCTCGATGTTACTCTTTCAGGGAATGTAAGTTCAGATGATGAGGCAAAGGCAGCTGTGGAGGCTTGTAAAGTCTGTGGTAATAATTCTGTTGATGACTCTGGTTTGGTAACGATAAATCTTGATAAGTATAACGTTATTGGAATGCATTCAGATAAACCCTCAAACATTATTTTAAGTGGAATAGTTCCTAACCAAGATGTAAAAAAAGCTATTATCAATGAAGCAAGTAGAATTTATGGACAAGGCAATATTACTGACCAGCTAGTATTTGATACATTCTTTAGTGATCAAGTGAAAGTTTTTAATACTTTAGCTGTAGCAGCAATTAAGCCATTGAGGGACTTCTCTGGTGATTCTTCATTTAATATGAGCTTTTCTAGGACTATTTATTCTGGAAAATATTTCAACTCAGACTTATCTAATGATACAAGACTAAGTTTAGTCAAATATAAACAGGACTATGAGGTTCAATTTCCTGAGGTTTCTATTGCCCCAGTTACTTCCACAACTTTAATGGCGATAAGCCCACCTTCAACACAACCTGTAGAGAAAGTTAATTGTCAGAAAAAAATTAATGACTTATTAAGAGGAGAAAAAATTCTCTTTAAAACTTCTAGTTATCAAATAAACTCTAAAAGTAAACTTCTTCTTGGAAGTTTAGCTAAAGCCTTAAAAGAATGTCCGGCTTATCGAGTAGAGGTTGGAGGACATACAGACAGAAGAGGAAAAGCAGCCTTTAATTTATTACTATCAAAACAAAGAGCAGGCTCTGTAAAATCAAGGCTTATTCAATTAGGGGTCTCAAAATTAAGAGTCAAGGCAATAGGTTATGGAGAGTTGCAACCTCTTGTAGAAGGAAATACACCAGCGGATCTGGCTAAAAATAGACGAATAGAAATTAAACTTCAAGGAGAACTATAATGATGTGTGTAATGACCTCAATCTGGTTAGGACTAATATTGGCTTTTTTATTAGGAATTTTAGTCGGGTGGTGGATTTTTGGCTGTTGTTGGAAAAAGAAGTACTTAGCTTTAAAAGATAACCAAAGTCATGGAGCTACTCAGGCTGCGACAGTTTCAAGTTTCGCGCAACGAAAGGATCCAGTTAATTTACCAGCCGGAATTAAATTAAATGATTTAAAAATTGTTGAAGGAATTGGACCTAAAATTTCAGAAATTCTTCAAGAAAACGGAATTAAAACTTGGTGGCACTTAGCTGAAACAAACCCTGATAAAATTAAGGAGCATCTCAAAGCAGCCGGCTCAAGATTTCAAATGGCCAATCCGGGTTCATGGCCCAAACAAGCAAGAATGGCTGCAGAAGGTAAGTTCGATGAACTTCAAAAATGGCAAGATGCTCATGATCATGGAATAGAGAGCTAGAATAAAGATTGAATCAACTTCATTGAAGATATTTAAGACCGGTCACAAGCCGGTCTTTTAAACTCAGGTATAAAAATCCTCCTCTATCAAGATAGTCAGCAATATATGTTAAAATGGGTTTAGGAATTATACTAAGGAACGTTTATGAAGAGTTTAATAATGCTTCTAATTATTTTTACTGTATCTTGTAAAAAATCAAGCTCCAACGAAGTTAGAGTATCACCAGTAACAACAAAGTTAACAGAACCTTCATGGGCCAGACTAGTTCAATTAGAAGAGTTAATTCCTGGTTCGTATTATACAGCAGATAAAATGCAAGTTATTAAGATTGCTCAAGATAAAAAAACTGTGAGACATATTAAATTTTTAAAAACACAGGAATCAATAAACTATGCTGCTCCAGTAACAGTGGTGAAACACTTAGATGAAACCTATGAGTTCATTGTTACAAAAGTTGGGAAGATTCAAATGGCTCCAAGTCTTGGTGCAGAACCTATTGATTCAGATGAATGTAGAGAATTTATAAAAAGATCGATTGATGAAAAAATAGAAAAATTTGGTGGAAGCCAGTTTGTTTTCCAAGAAAATGGTAGTTTTTCTTTATCAAATAATAAAGAGTTTAGTTTATCTCCAGAAGAAATTGGAGATGGTTCGGTATGGTCAATCTTTGGAAATACACATGGTAGTGAAATTTTTCAAAAATCTGCTATAGATATTGAGATTGATAGTGTTATTGCTTTTCATAATTCTACGGCAACTAATCATCAGTGCTCTAGGTTTGATGAAGAACTTGATCTAGATGATGATGGGTTTAAAGGGGTAGCAGATCTTTGTCCGGAGCAAAAAGGAAGTGCTCCTGAAGGATGTCCTTTCGAACTTTCTGGTTTTAAAAATAACTGTCAGGGGCAAGCAGAACTAGCAAGTAAAACGGAGAAGAGATTTAAAAATAAAGTCGTTGAAGAATGTGAAGCAGAGGATAACTTCAGAACTGCTGAATTTGTTTGCCATAAAAACTTAGAAACTAATACTTTAGAATGGATTCATCAAACGACTGATGGGGTTGATCTTACAGAATTTACAAACTCTACTTGTATTCATATAGATACAATTTAAAGCTTACCTACAGTCTTATAAACCACTTAAATTACAAAGGCTCGAAACTTATGAAAAGAACGTCGTTTTCTTATAAGTTTACCTGTTTTCCTCCTTCTTTAAACGAGAAGTATTTTTAGTAAAAATGTGCACTCAATATCTTTAAGCTAGATAAGCAAACTCCTTGATTAATTAGCTCAGTCATGGTCTCTTAAATGTAATCGTAATGTAGAAATCAAGAGAATATATGAAAAATATTGACCTAAAAGATTTGATCATAAAAACTCTTGCTGGTGATCAATTAGCATGTGAACAATTTCTCTCTGCTCTATTACCTAAAATTAATGCTCGAATTTATAATAAAATTCAAAAAAATGAAGATTTAAATGATGTTAAGCAAAATGCCTTGATGGCCATCTACAAGTCTTTAAAGACTTTTGATGTATCAAGAGAAATAAATCCTTGGGTCAATGCAATTATTGACTTCAAAATTGCTGACTATTACAGGAAAAAATCAAGAGTCCATGATAAAGAGATAAATATCGAAAATAAGAATGTAACAATTCCAGGCCAAGAGCCGAATATAGATTTTGAAATGATTGATATGATAGAGCAATTACCTGAAAAGTTTATACAGCCCATAGTTTTAACTAAGATTAAGGGTCATTCTACTAAGGAAGCTGCTGAAATACTGAATATTAAGGAAAACGCTCTAAGGACTAGAGTTTCTCGAGGCATACAAAAGCTCGAAGTACTTATGAAGGAGTTAAAATGAATGATCAAGAATTCATTAAATCATTATCTAAAAACCATTCTCAAATAAGGAGTTTACCTTATGCTAATAAACGTGCTGTTTTATTTGGAATTTTATCATTCATTTTTCTCTTAAGTGTTGTTTATTTCTTGGGAGGCTTACGAAACCTAGCAGATGATTACGGATTGAATCTTCAAACACTAGAACTTTTGACGAGTCTTACAGCTTTTTTCTCTGTTTTAATGATTTCTTTTAATTCAACTATTCCTGGAAACTCTGTGAATACAGCCATGAAAGTTTTTTATTTCAGTTCTTTTATTTTTGTTTCTAGCTTGATCATTAGACTTTTCTTCTTGCCTACGGGCTATGCTCCCATGGTTCATCGAGTTTTTCATTGTTATAAAGAAGTTTTATTTTATGCAGCGGGCATTCAAATGTTTTTATATTGGAGAATCAGTAAGGGGGTAATAACAAATATGAAAGTAACTGTTACTTACACTACTCTTGCTGCAGCAATATTACCTTTAATGTTGATGTCCCTTGGATGTTGCATCACACCTGTACATATAATAGAATCACATTTCATCCCTCTAGCAATCTATACATTAGTGATGGCAATGGCTCAATATCACTTTTTAAGGAAGAACTATGAATATTAAAAAACTAGGTCTGATTGGAATTATTGGTGTTGCTATATTTTTTCTATACCAGTCAGGATATACAAAATATTTAAGTCTAGATTATATCAAAGAAAACCTGGACTCGTTTAAAGATTATTACGCTCAGAATATGGTGGAGACAATTCTTATCTTTGCTCTCATTTATATAGGAGCGACAGTCTTATTTCCTGGTGGAGCTACGGTTCTAACTCTAACTGCTGGTGCTTTATTTGGAGTTATTCAAGGAGTTATCATTGTTTCCTTTGCTAGTACTATTGGTGCAACTGTTGCCTTCTTATTATCGAGGTCAGTGTTTAGAGATACTATACAAAACAAATACGGAGATAAACTTAAAGCAATCAATGATGGAATTGAAAAAGATGGTGCGAGTTATTTACTGACACTGAGATTGCAACCTGTCTTTCCATTTTTCTTAGTAAACGTATTAATGGGACTAACTCCTATAAAGACATCTATATATTATCTAGTAAGCCAAATTGGAATGCTTCCGGGAACAGCAGTTTATGTAAATGCAGGTTCAGAGTTAGGTAAAATAAATAGTCTTAAAGATATTATGTCGCCAACATTAATTGGATCTTTTTTACTTTTTGCTTGTTTCTTAGCAGCCTTGAATTCTTCAAGTAGTTCATCTTCTGATACATTCATTTCAGAGAGCAACTCTCTCATTTTTCCAGAGGCAATAGTTAAAGAGTCAAGTTGTTGTTGAGATGGGCATGGTTTTGCAGGGATATAGAAGCCTATAGTTTGGCCATGCTTTGTTATAGTAACTGTTTCCGTACCTTCAATTATTG
>ENA-ORXM01003687-ORXM01003687.1-marine-metagenome-genome-assembly--contig:-NODE-3687-length-14751-cov-3.152515_pt1 | contig 14751 bp, 7 predicted proteins | sample MGYA00237867_ERZ511480 | MGnify/ENA primary metagenome ERZ511480 (study PRJEB26309, sample SAMN06266103) | marine metagenome | isolation source: Algal blade | place: United Kingdom:Sidmouth, United...
TTCGACTTGCATGTGTTAAGCATACCGCCAGCGTTCAATCTGAGCCAGGATCAAACTCTTCAGTTTAAAAGTGTTCCCCTCACCTGCACCAGGATGAACCCGGCACAACTTCAAGGGCGGCCTTCGCCGCACAACCTTTCGAACGAAGAAGCCTGAAGCTCGTTGCTCCGGATCGCTCCGGAACGGAATTAAAGCTTAGCTACAGGTACTTCGTCTCCATCTGTTGCAAGAGCAACCGACGCGACACAAGCACCCATTCAAATTACTCGGATTCGATTGTCAAAGAGCGGACTGAACCATTCCGTTCAGTCGAGTTCGAGGAGTGTACCACGAACTATTCCCGAGTCAACACATTTTTCTCGCCGATCGGGAGTGTCTTGCGATCCTTCCATCACCATCGCGGGATGGCTCCCGAGTGGCGACGGGGCGAAGTATAAGGCTCTACCGGGCTGCGTCAACAGGGTCGGGGAAAAAAAATTTGCCTCGGCCCGCGCCACCGTCCCCGGGTCGCCGTTCCCGGGTCGCCGTTCCCGGGTCGCCGTTCCCGGGTCGCCGAGCGGTCATGCCTCGAAGGTGCCAACGAGCGGCGATGACGTTCCGACCATCCCCCCTCCCCGCAACCGGCCGCTCTCGTGCCGCCCCGGCGCTCGGCCCGCGCACCCGCCGCGACTCAGCCGGAAGCGTGCGACGCCAGCACGATCCGCGCCACCCGGCGCTTGCCGACCTGCACGACGGCGTCGGTACCGGGCGGCAGCAGAACCCGCCCGTCCGATACTCGCTCCCCGTCGACCCTGACCGCCCCGGCCTTGACCATCCGATGGCTATCGGACGTGCCGCTCGTCAGCCCCGCTTCCACCAGCACGTTGGCGAGAGCCTTGCCGTCCGATTCGACCGCGAGGAGAACGGGCTCGAGGTTCTCCGGGAGGACACCACGGCTGAAGCGGGCGATGAACGCTCCCTTGGCCCCCTCGGCCGCCGCTCGATCGTGGAACCGCTCGACGATCTCGAACGCCAACGCGTACTTCGCATCCCGCGGGTTGTCCCCGGACTCGACCCCCTCCCGGAGCCGCGCGATGGCGGCGTTCCCTTTCAGGCTCAGGAGATCGAAGTAGCGCCACATGATGTGATCGGGGATGGACATCAACTTGCCGAACATCTCCTCCGGCGCGTCGTGCACGCCGACGTAGTTGCCGAGCGACTTCGACATCTTCTGCACGCCGTCGAGCCCTTCGAGAAGCGGCAACGTCAGCACCACCTGCGGCGCCAGCCCCTCCGCCTTCTGCAACTCCCGTCCCATCAGCAGGTTGAACTTCTGGTCGGTGCCACCGAGCTCGACGTCGGCCTCGAGCGCCACCGAGTCGTAGCCCTGCACCAGCGGATACATGAACTCGTGCAGCGCGATCGGGCGATTCTCGGCATAGCGACGGCTGAAGTCGTCCCGCTCGAGCATGCGCGCCAAGGTCTGACGCGAGGCGAGGCGGATCAGATCGACCGCACTCATCGAACCGAACCACTCGGAGTTGAACCGCACGCGCGTGCGCTCCGGATCGAGCACCCGGAAGACCTGCTCGCGGTAGGTATCGGCATTCGCCCTGATCTGCTCGTCGTCCAGGGGCGGGCGGGTGGCGTTGCGCCCGCTGGGATCCCCGATGCGACCGGTGAAGTCACCGATCAGGAAGGTCACCTCATGGCCGAAATCCTGGAACTGGCGCATCTTGTTGAGCAGTACCGTGTGGCCGAGGTGCAGGTCGGGTGCGGTCGGGTCGAAGCCCGCCTTGATCCTGAGCGGCCGACCCTCGGCCAGACGCGCGGCGAGCTCGTCGCGACGGAGCAACTCGTCGGCGCCGCGTTCGATCAGCGCGAGCTGCTCGTCGACGGAGGGTGATGTCATCGTGGGCGGAAGATCCTGAGCGGGCACGGTCGGTGTAAGCGCGAGACGGAAGAAAGCACCAGACATCACGTTAGCAAGCGGCGCATCCGAGCGGTGCATGATCTACACTCGATGGAGCCGAGCGCTTCGTGCGTCGAGACCTTGACAGCCGAGACCTAGACCTTAGCAAAGGTTGGCGCCGGGCCACGCGCCCCAGCCACTCCCGAGCGACCCGAGCGGTCTCCCAACCTCCGAGCAAGCTCCCGCCTTGACCATCCATAGCGTCAGTCAGCGTTCGCGTTGCATGGACTTCACCCCCTCCGCACATCGTCCACGAACGGCGATGCGAGGGCGTGCCGGGTCACCGCCGGTCGTCGGCGCCGTGCGCCGTACCGTCCCACCGGTGCGCCGCCGAGCGCGTCACGTCGGTAAACTCTCCGCCGCCCTGGTGCTCGTGACCACCGGCATTCTGGCGGCCACGACCGGCACCACCAGATCCGGACAGACCTCCTTCGAACCGGTGATGCCCTCCCTCCCCGATCCGACCTTCTTCTTCGACGACGCGGCCGACGCTCTCGCCGAGCGGCGCACGAGGCTCACCGAAGCGAAGATCGAGACGCCCGGCGCCACCGCCGAACGCGGCGGACGCGACGAATCGGCCGCCCTCGCGAGCGAGACGAGTGCCGCCGGGGAAGAGGCGGAAGCGGAGGCGATCGTCGCACCGGAGCGAACCGACGGTTCTCCATCTCCCGCCCCCGATACGCTCGCGGACCGGGCACGGTCCATCGGGCACCGTCCATCCGATGCGGCGGCTTCGGACTCCGACGAGTCTTCCGCTCTTGCCGCGACGGACGAGCGCGCGACGGTGCGCTCGGCGATGCCCACCGAGCGGGAGATCGTCGTGAAGCGTGGCGACACGCTGTCGGGGATCCTCAACGACCACGGCGTGCGCATCGATCAGCTCCCGTCGTTGCTCGCGAACGAGCTCGTCGGGCGATATCTCCTGCGGCTCGAGGTCGGACAGAAGCTCGACATCGCGCAGCACGCGGGCGGGGAGTTCCGCAGCCTCAGCGCCCGAATCGGTCCCGATCGTCGGGTCACCATCGGTCGCGACGGCAAGGACCTCGCGGTAACGGCGATCGAGCTGCCCCTCGAGAAGGAGCGCGTCGTCGCCTCGGGGACGATAGAGCACTCGCTCTACGTCACCGCGGCCGAGGCCGATCTGAAGCAGTCGACGATCATGTCGCTCGCCGACATCTTCCAATGGGAGCTCGACTTCGCTCGCGACATCCGTCGCGGGGACCGCTTCGCCATCGTCTACGACAGGCTCTATCGGGAGGGGATGTACGTCGGCGACGGCGACATTCTCGCCGCGGAGTTCGAACGAGGCGGCCGACAACACCGAGCGATCCGCTTCACGGCGAAGGATGGCACCAGCGGCTACTACGCCCCCGACGGCACCTCCATGCGACGCACCTTCATGCGCCACCCCGTCGACATCGTGCGCATCACGTCCAAGTTCGACCCCAACCGCCTGCACCCGGTGCTGCATCAGATTCGCGCGCACCGAGGGGTCGACTACGGGGCACCGCACGGCTCCCCGATCCGGGCGACGGCCGATGGCGTGGTCAAGTTCTCGGGCCCCAGGAGCAGCTACGGAAACACCGTGATCCTGCAGCACGGTGAGCGCACCAAGACGCTCTACGCACACATGTCGCGTATCTCGGATAAATCGGTCGTCGGCAGCCGCGTGCGTCAGGGTGACGTGATCGGCTACGTGGGTAACACCGGACGGGTTACCGGAACGCACCTGCACTACGAGTTCCGGGTCGACGACAAGCACGTCGATCCGCTGACCGTCGAGCTGCCGGCGGCCGCCCCGCTCGCCGCGGACCAACGCGACGCTCTGCAGACACTGACCGACGAGCTCGTCGCGCAGATGCGAGACGCCCCCTCGGACGACGACCGGGTGGCCGTGAACGATATCGCGACGCCGGCTCCCGTGGGCCGCTGATACGAGCCGGCCCCCCGGCCCCCGTGCACCCTACGACCTGAGAACCCCGCCCGCCATTGTGGGAAGGCGCCTGCTACGCCGACGGCTTCGCGCCGGGGCTCGGTTCAGACCGAGAACGAGGACCCGCAGCCGCAGGTGGTCGTCGCGTTGGGGTTGCGGATGACGAACTGGGAGCCCTCGAGCCCTTCGGTGTAATCGATCTCGGCGCCGGTCAAGTACTGGAAGCTCATCGGATCGATCAGGAGCTTCACCCCTTCTTTCTGGACTTCGGTGTCGCCCTCGTTGACCACTTCGTCGAACGTGAATCCGTACTGGAAGCCGGAGCAACCGCCTCCGGAGACGAACACCCTGAGCATCAGATCCGGGTTACCTTCCTCCTCGATCAGCTCCTTGACCTTCAGGGCGGCCGCACCGGTGAAGACCAGCGGGTCCGGCATCTCGAACTCGTCGGTAGAGACTTCGGCATTCATGGCGGAGCTACCCTTGGTACGCGGCTGAATGGGCCGAGTTTACTTGACCGACCGTTTTAGTCAACTATTCGGATGTCCTCGAGGCGGAAGTAGCGCACGATCGGCGCGAGCGCTGTCGCTGCCGGCACCACGCGGACCTCGATCATCGCCGACGAGCCGTCGGCGATTCCCTGCAGCGACACCTCCGAGGTCGCGAAGAAGCGAAGATCGAACGACGTGCTCCAGCGGGCGCTCGAGGCGCCGGGGTCGCGTTCACCGGCCTCACCTTCGGCCGTCACCTCGATGCGTCCTCGAACACGCTCGCGCCCGCGGAACTGCACCAGCGTGACGATCAACGTCGGCGGTTCGCCGACACGACGCTCGATCGTGTCGAGGGCTAGACCGTTCGGCCGCCCCTGCTCCCCGATCCGGCGATAGAGGTCGAGCTCGGCGCGCTCGGCGGCCGACAGCTCGCCGCCGCGCTCGAGCTCGTCGCGCAGCGACACTACCGTCGCCAGCGCCATGTCTCGTTCGCGCAGCGCCGTATCTCTTTCGCGCACCGCCATGTCTCGTTGGTGCACCGCCATGTCTCGTTCGTGCACCGCCATGTCCCGCTCGCCGCGCATCACCATGTCTCGCTCGCGCACCGCCGTATCTCGCTCGCGAGCGGTGATGTCTCGCTCGCCCGCGAGCATCACACGCCCCGAGGCGCCGACGGCCGGCTCCGCCTCGCCTGCGGCACGCTCGCCGGAGAGCGCGGGCGAGGCGGCGCGCCGCTCGTGCGCCGCACCGCGTTCGGCCCCCCGGCGGTGACCCGCGTGCCAGGCGAGCGCGACGAGCAGCGCGAGCAAGGTCCCCGTCAGGAGGCGACGCGAAGGCAAGCTCACCGCGGAACCCGTCCGGTCCGGAACGTCGTCGGGTACCGTGCCGCGAGCCGCCCTCAGGGCACCAGCGCCGGCTGCCGCAGACCCGCCGTCTCGGCCAGCCCGAGCATCAGGTTCATGTTCTGCACCGCCTGACCCGCCGCTCCCTTGACGAGATTGTCCTCGACCGCGAGCACGACGGCGGTCGAACGGCCCTGCGGGCGATGAACGGCGAGCCGACAGACGTTGGTGCCGCGGACGGTGCGTGTCTCGGGATGGCTGCCCGGGGGGAGCACGTCGACGAACGGCTCCTCGGCGTAGCGCCGTTCGTACAGCGACTGAAGATCGACGTCCTCGTCGACGAGCCTCGCGTACAGGGTCGCGTGAATGCCGCGGATGATCGGCAGCAGGTGCGGGGTGAAGGTCAGCTCGATCGGCTCCGCGCTCATTCGTTCGAGCTCCTGCTCGATCTCGGGCAGATGACGGTGACCGGCGACGGCGTAGGCCTTGAAGCTGTCGGCGGCCTCGGCGAGCAGCATCGGTACCTGGGCCCCACGACCCGCCCCGGTGACACCCGACTTGGCATCGGCAATCAGCGAATCCGGCGCCACGATTCCTGCCTCGAGCAGCGGCAGGAAGCCGAGCTGCACACTCGTCGGGTAGCAGCCGGGGTTCGCCACCAGCGCCGCGGAGGGGATGTCGGCTCGGTGCGTTTCCGGCAGCCCGTAGACGGCGCGCTCGACCCACTCGGGACAAGCGTGCTCCTGCCCGTACCACCGCTCCCAGACGGCGACATCGCGAAGACGAAAGTCGGCGGAGAGATCGACGACGCGAACACCGGCCTCGAGCAGCGTCGGTGCCTGACGCATCGCCGTGCCGTTGGGGGTGGCGAAGAAGACGAGCCGGCAGCCGCTGGCGAGTATCGCCTCGGGGTCCGGGTCGGAGAAGACGAGCTCGCAGAACCCGCGCAGGCTGGGGAACTGCGTGTCGACCCGGGTTCCGGCGAGGGCCCGCGAGCTGACGAAGGCGATCTCGATGTCCTCACGCGGCGCGAGCAGCCTCAGGAGCTCCACGCCGGTGTAGCCCGAGCCCCCGATGATTCCGACCTTCATGCTTGTTCCCGGCCTCGCGACGCACGGCCGGAAAGAATGTTCCGACCCCGCCGGTACACCACACGCGAGAGCGGCGGCCGGCGGGCGCGATTATCGCACGCCCACCGGCGGGCTCCTCTCTCCGTCCACGCTCTCGGTCAGCGCGGACCGGCGGGATTGCCGAGATCGTCCCAGGGGGCGATCCAGACCTCGGCCCCGTGGACGTAGTAGGTCGTGTCGTTCACCATGACCGCACGGTCCTCGTACGCGCTCGGACCGTAGCGGCGACCATCGTCACCGAGCCGCTCGACGACCATCGCGCCGCGATACTCGATATCGGCCCCGTCACCTCCCGTCACGTCGAAACCGTGCAGGCCGGTGTAGCGCCAGCCGTAGAAGTCGAACGCCTCCACGGGGCGGGGTCGGCGCTCGGGAAAGGTCTCGCCGGCGACGTCGATACCGAAGCTCACCCGCGTCGGATGCTCGTCGGTGGCGCGCTGCACGGTGATACCCCGATGGTCGTACAGCGCGTTGGCCTCGGTACCCCGCTGGCCGACGACGAGCGACTCGACCTCGCGCGGCGCCGACGGATCGCCCACGTCGAACAGCGAGAGCTTGATCCCCTGCACCAGCCCGCCGCGCTCGTCTCCCTCGCCGCCGGGCGGCGCCACCGCGTCGCGGCCGATACCGAGCAGATGCTCCTCGTCGATCGGCAGCAGGTAGTCGCTGAAGCCCTCGATCTCGAGCTCACCGAGAACCGCCGGATCGGCCGGATCGGAGAGGTCGACCACGTAGAGCGGATCGGTCTGACGGAAGGTCACGAGATAGGCTCGATCACCGATGAAGCGCGAGGCGTAGAGACTCTCACCTGGCTTGCCGATCGGATTCGGCCGCTCGGCGTTCGGGAGTTCCGAGACACGCCGCAGATCACCGTTCCCGTCGGGCCGGAGCACGGTCAGGTTGATCGGACTGACAGACTGCCCGTTCCCCTGACCCGAGGCCGCAGTTCCGCCCCCGGCGAAGCCGTCCACCCTGCCGTCCGCGATACCGATGTCGAACGTCTCGTTGACCGTCGCGACGCGCAGGTAACCGTCTCTCGAGCTCATTCGGAAGGGCCTGCGGAGATCGCTGAATCCGAGATGACCGCGCACCGTGCCGGAGCCACGGTAGGCGAGCGTGCCGCCGTCGATGTCGAACTGGTGAATGTCGGTCTCGATGCGCGGATCGTAGGGCGCGATGCTCGTCTCGGAGGCATCGACCGGCTCGACCGGCTCGTTTTCGTCGATGGTGTCCGAGCCGGTGGCAGTGCCGGCGTCACCACCGTCCTGCTCGACGATGATGACGCCGTCGTCGCCGTAGTCCCAGCGTGTCGTGGCGAGATAGACCGCGTCGGGGGAGGCGTACAGCGTCTCGCTCGCCCCGAGATAGCACTCGCTGTCGGCGAGCTCCATCGTGTCGAGGTCGATGACCGCGAGGGTGACGATATCGGGGGAGTACCAGTCGCTCGCCGGCCGAGGCGCGACGAAGCAGCCCTCGGGGTCGATCAGCGGCACGCGCGTGCCGCTCGACTCGTCGGTGTAGCCGGGCAGCAGCGTCTCGTCATCGGCCGCCTCGACCGCCGCCCGCCACCGCTCGGGCGAGAGATCGTACGGCTGCGGCCCCGGCAGCACCGGATAGTAGCGCGAGGCGAAGAACAGGTGCCGGCCGATACGCCGGCTCGAGACGATCTGCCCGTCGATGCGGAAGCTGCCGCTGATCGCGGCGCCGGCGGGATCATCGACATCGATGCGGGTGAAGACGCTGTCCCGGCCACCGAACGCCTCCGGGTCGTCCCAGACGCCCCAGAAGCCCCCGCCCGAGGAGGCCAGCACGACACGACTGCCGGCCTCGCTCTCGTGGAGGTACATCCCCTGCGCGCTGCGCCCGCCGAGATCGAGCTCGACATCGCGCAGCGCCGTCGCCTCCGTCGCCGCGGCGTCGAGCCCGAGGATGCGCAGCGTGGTGCGAGGCTCCGGGACCGGCCCGCCGGGCAAGGGATCGATGGCGAGATCTCCCGACTCGCCGAGCGCGAGATCGTCGACGATGGCGGGGTCGAGCGGATAGACATCGCCGTAACCGCTCTGCAGGACATAGAGGCGCGTGCCGTCGCCACTGACCTTGACGCGATCCTGCTCGTCGACGCCCTGCTCCTGAACGTTGGTCTCGGTCACCTCGAGCCGCCCACCGTCGCCGGCCTCCGACTCCCCGCCCGACGGCTCTGCAGAGTCACCGGCGGTGGCGCCGCCGTCAAGATCTCCACTGCCACCGACCGCGCCGTCCGTCATGCCGTCTGTCGTGCCGTCTGTCATGCCGTCTGTCGTGCCGTCCGCCCCACCCTCGGCAGTATCGGTCACCGGCTCCCCCGATGGAGCGAGACCGTCCGTTGCCGAGTAGTCGATCTCCTGCGTGCCGCGCTGAGCGACGAGCGCGCCGCGCAGCTCCGTGAAGAAGGTATCGCGGTCGCCGAGCGGGCGCAGCCGAACCCGCGTCTCGCCACCCGGCCCGACGGTATCCGGCCCGACGGTGTCGGGCGCGGCGTCACTCGGGGTCGGGTCGCTGTCGCTGCAGCCGCCGAGAACGGCCGCGGTGACGATCGCCGTCAGCCAGGTGGTGCGCATCCTCGATCTCATGAGCCCTCTCCGGTTCGATATTGATTGGGAATATTATCCCTATCATGCCCTGATCCGGGCTCGAGCACAAGGCCGGCGTGGAGCGAGCCGAAGCGACGCGAACACGCTGCCCCCGGGGGGCTCGAGTGTCGGGATCGCTCCAAGCGGCTCCAAGCGGCCCGGAGCGACGAAACCGGCGTCGGCCGCGAAAGCCGACATCCGACCCTCGATCGACTCGACCGGACCGATCGGCCCGTGCGACCCCCGGACGGGCTGGGCGCCGGGCGTGCCTCAGGCGATCGTCAGGTCCGGCAGCCGCAGCCCGCTGGCCAGGAGCGCCTCGTGCAGCTCCTGCTCCGTGTAGGGCTTGGTCAGGTACCGGACCACCCCTAGAGCGGCGGCCTGCGTGCGGTGTTCCTCGTCGTCACGGCTCGTGACGATGACAATCGGCGGGGAGCGCTCGCCGTAGCGCTCGCGGGTGCGTCGTATCAGATCGAAACCGCCAAGGCGCGGCATGTCCAGATCGACGATCATCAGATCCGGCAACGCCCGCCCCAGGCTGTCGAGCGCTTCGATGCCGTCGCGCGCTTCTCGAGTCTCGACACCGTGCCGCCCGAGCATGCCGGCGGCGGCGACGCGCAACGTGATCGAGTCGTCGACGACGAGCGCCACCGGGCGCATGGTCTCGGGGTCGGGACGGGGGCGGCCCGCGACCGCCTGCGGGCCGGAACCGCCCTCGCCGATCAGCCGATCGAGCTCGACCACGAGCACCTGTCGCCCGTCCGGCAGCACGCTGCCACCGGCGTAGCGACGCAGCGCCGCGAGCTGCGGCCCGAGCGGCTGGGTCAGGAGCTCGCGGTAGCCGAGCACCCGATCGACATCCAGGATGAAGCCGCGTCCGCCGACCTCGACGCTGAGCTCGGCCGAGCCGTCGACATAGGCGCCGGTGTCGTCGGTCTCGCCCTCGTCCCGCCCGGCCGGGGGAGCGATCCCGCCGAGCAGCGCGAGCAGCGAGTGACGCGGCGAGGACGCGGCCCGCGGCCCACCCTTCTCGCCTTCGCTCTCGGCCGCACCGACCCGGCGCACGACGCTGACCGGCAGCGCGTAGAGTCGGCGCGCGCAGCGCACCAGCACCACCTGATTGACGATGAGGCGCTGGCGCAGGCGGCATGTCACGACAGTACCGAGCCCGTCTCGCGTGCCGATGTGCAGCCGTCCGTCGAGCCGCGCGAGCGTCTCGCTGACGGCCGACAGCCCGAGGCCGCGCCCACCGACGGCGCTGGCGGTGTCGAGGGTCGTGAACCCGGCCTCGCAGAGCACCTGCTGCAGCGCGTCGACGGTATCGACCGGATCGTGACCGTGCGCTTCGCGCCGCCGGCTGACCGCCTCGCGATCGATCCCGCCCCCGTCGTCCTCGACCGTCAGCACCAGCTCGGTACCGTCGACCGCCGCCCGCAGACGAACCGTACCGAGCGGCGCCTTTCCGGCTGCACGGCGCGTCGCCCGCGGCTCGATACCGTGCACGACGGAGTTGCGCACCAAGTGCTCCAGTGGCGCCCGGAGCTGACGATAGAGCGCTCCGTCGAGGGTGATGTCGCCGCCCTCGACCACCAGCCGTGCGTCGTGCCCGATCTCCTCAGAGGCGTCCCGGACGGCCTCGGCGAGCCGCTCCTGCAAGCTGTCCACCCGGACCAGACGTGTGCGGATCAGCGTCTGCTGGAGACTCGAGGCGGCCCGCGAGGCGTGCTGCTGCTCCACGTCGGCGAGTCTGAGCGCATCGTTCAGGCCGCGTCGCGCCGTCTCGAGATCGGCCAACATCTCGCGCGCCGCGGGCGACTCCAGGAGCGGCGCCTCGTGCGGCAGATGCCGCCACCGGCCGGCGGCCGACTCGAGATCACGGCAGATCTCGCGCACGCGGGCGATGTCGTCACTCAGCCGCGCCTGACTGACGGTCACGTCGGTGGCCAGCGTCAACAGGTTCTCGAACGTCGCCGCCGGAACGGAGGCGGCGTCGCGCGCGCCACCGGCGGAATCGACCGACGCGGCGGCTCGCGACGGTCGCGGCTCCTCGTCGGACGATCCGAGGGGCACGGCGACCGACCGGTCCCGGTCGGGTACGCTCGTGTCGAGCAGCAGCGCCTGTAGCTCGCGCCGGCCCTCGGCCAGCGCTCGATACCGTACCTCGCCACTCGGCGTCTCTTGGACGAGCCCTTCGAGCGCGTGCGCTCGCGCCGCCAGCTCGTGGCGGCCGACCATGCGGGCACTGCCCTTGAGCGTGTGCAGGTAACCGAGCGCCCGGTCGGTCGCGCGTTCGGTGTCGTGCTCGCTCGACAATGCCTCCTGCAGCCGCGCGAGCAGCTCCCGCGCCTCCTCGTCGAATACGCTGTCGAGCGAGCGCATGTCGCTCGGCTCGTCGGCACGCGGCTCGGCGAGCCCGGCGGCGACGAAGGCGGGAAGGCGAGCCTCGGTCCGGAGGACGAAGTCGGCGACCGGCGCACCGCTCTCGAGCGCCTCGAGACGCGCGCGCAAGACATCGGCCAGCTCGCCGACATAATCGATCTCCGCCCGGTCGAACGGCGCATCGCGGCGATGGCGGGCGAGCGCGACGCGTTGCAGCGGCTGCACCACGGCGACGATGTGCTGAGCGTCGACGGTCTGCGCACTGCCGCTCAGCGTGTGCAGTGCGCGCAGCATCGCGTCCGACGGCAGCGGCTCCCCGCCTTCGCCGTCTTCCCCTTCGGTCGCCCGTCGGGCGCCCGCCACGGCCCGCACGAGGGTGTCGATGTGCGTGGCGCACTCGCGCCGGAACACCTGCTGGAGCGTGTCGTCGAGCGCATCCCCTTCCCGGCCCTCCTCCACCGCGCCCTCCTCCGCGGAGGTCGAACCGGGGGGTGATGTCACCGGGTCGCTCGAGGGCAGCAGGGCCGGCATGGCGGCGCCCAGATCTCGGATCAGGGTGTCGAGACCGCGCACCTCCTCGCTGCTGCCGTGCACCTGCTCGATCAGCTGCGGCAGCACGGCGTGCGCCTCCTCGAACAGAGCGAGCTCGTCGCTCGAGACCGGAGCGGCGTCGCCTCCGCGAACCAGCGCGACGCGTTCGAGCAGTCGCGCGGCGGCCGCGGCCAGCTCCCGCATGCCATCGATACCGCCTCGCGCGCCGATCTCGGCGAGCCCTTCGAACTCCGTGCGCAACGCGCCGACGCTGACACCGTCACCGAAGCCCTCGGCGAGCGCCTCGCCGATCGCGTCCATACGCGCGAGCGCCTCGGCGGTCGGCTCCGCGCCCTCGAACTCGGGCGTCACCGCCGGCGGGGCTCCTCGGACCGCCTCCGGTGGCGGGGGCGCGTCGACGGACGGCTCGTGAGCCTCGCCACGGAGCGCCTCGGGGAAGCCGGCACGGGCGGTGTTCCGAGCACCGACCGGGGGGCTGCCCTGGAACGATGTCGTGCCCGCGCTCGCCGTCGCGGGGCGTTCGGCGAGCGCGGGCAGGCGCGCCTCGAGCCGCACCAGTCCCTCCTCGGCATCGCTCAGCAACCGCCGTGAGCCGGTATCCCGGTGCAGCACGCAACCGAGGTAGAACTCGAGCGAGGCGATCAGCGTCGCCAGCGTCTCGCGCACCGCCGGCGGCGTGCCGGCGTCGATACGAGCGTTGACCGCCGCGAGCCCGCGCAGCAGCGGCGTCACGTCGGGCAGCGCGAGCATCGTCAGTGCCCGTTCGATCAGCGTGAGCTGATCGCCCCCCGCCGCCGCACCGACCAGCCGCGGCGCGTCGAGCGATTCGCCGACGAGCAGAAGGCGCCGACGCGCCTCCTCCAGACAAGCGGTCACCGCCTCCTCGACGGCCAGCCGCGAGGCCGCGTCCGGCCCCTCGCCGAGCTCGGCGGTCGTGGCCATCGCCCCCTCGAGGGCCGACGCGTCCAGCGCCCGATCGAGCCGGATCAGCGACTCGGCGAGCATCAGCCGCTCGCTCGCCCCGACCGGTGCCTCGCCGGAGAGCGACTCGAGGGTCTCGTTGATGCGCCGGAGCCAGGTCCGTGCCTCGCGTGCGCCGAGCAGAGTCAGCACCGGCTCGAGCCGCGCGAGCCGCTCGCGCAGCCGCAGAACGTGCGGGTGATCGGCCGATGTCGGAGCCTGTTCGAGCCACTGACGAAGTCCCGATGTCTCGACATCGAGGCTGTCGCGAATCGCCCTCGACAGCCGCGTGCCGAGCACCGTTCCGGTGCCGTCCCGCGCGGCGGACTCGAGCGCCGAGCGGATGCGCCCGAGCGCGAACCGGTGCTGCAGCTCGGCCACGTGGCGCGCGGTCGGCTCGAGCAGCGCGACGTAGTAGAGGAGGTTGCGCTGAAGCTCGTCCGGGGGGATCGTCCCGATCTCCGCGTCGATCGACCCGAGCCAGCGCTCGAGCTGCTCCACGAGCCGTCGAGGGGCGTTTCCGTCGTCGACCTCGCCGCGGGCCACGCCTCGGACGAGCGCCGCGGCGCACTGGAAGGTCGGGGCGAGGTGCGCCAGGGCCGGTGCCTCGCAGAGCCCCCCGAGCGCCTCGAAGGCATCGGTCGCGCCATCGAGGGCCGCGATCGGGGCCGCGTTCGGCTCGGCGCGAAACCAGGCGAGCAGATCGGCCTGCAGCACCGGATGACGCGCCTCGAGCTGAGCGGCGAACGCCGCGCGGGCGTTCTCGTCGTCGGCCGAATCGGCCGAGATCGGCTCCGGCAGCACCACGCCGGCGGCGAGCAGCAGCGCCTCGGACAGAAGCGGTGCGCCGCGGCAGGCACGGCTGTCGTTGACCAGCGGCAGCAGCGCGAGCGCGCCCTCCCCCCCGCCCGCGCCGGCATCGCGCTCGAGTCGGACGACGTGATCGCCGAGCCGCTCACCGGCCCCGACCAAGACCCGCGCGAACGCTTCCTCGTCGTCGATCCCGCCGGTCGCCCGTACCTCGAGCAGCGTCAGGAGCTCCTCGGCGACGAATACCGCTCCGGTGCGCTCGAGCAGCACCAGCGTGTTGCGAAAGCGCCGCAAATCGTCCACGAGCTCGGCCAGGGGAGCATCGGCGGCTGGCCGCTCGAGGTGCTCGCGCACGTGCTGGCGGAACGCGTCGCAGCGCTGTCCGAGGTGCTGCAGCGCGAGCACGCTGAAGTCCGGTGCCGGACGCGGCGACATCGGCTCGGCCGTCCGCGCGAAGACGTCGCTCTCAGCCATGATCGAGGGAACGCGCCGACGGGCGAGCGTGCGTTGTCGCGCCCGCGTGCACCGACGCGCGGCCGAGCGCCCGGGCGGTGGCGGCCTCGGGCCCGCCGTCGGCTGCCCGCGACGGCGGCGGAAGCCGGAAGTCGGCCACCCCGTCGCGGAGCTCGAGAGCCATGTCGTGCAGCTCGTCGAGCGCCTCCGCCGTGCCCTGCACCTCGCGCGAGGTATCGGAGGTGATGCGGTTGATGACGCTCATGTTCGTCGACAGCTGGCGCACCACTCCCGCCTGGCGCAGCGCCTTCTCGGCCATGTCGTGAACGAGCTCCTGAAGCTCGCGCGAGACCGACTCTATCGACTCGAGAGAGCCACTCGCCTGCTCGGTCTGGGCAAGTCCCGAGGCGAGCTCGCGGTTGGTCTCGTCCATCGCTCGCACCGTGTCCTCGGCGTCCTGTCGGATCGTGCGCGAGAGCGAAGCGATGTCGCGTGCCGCGCCACCGAGCAGATCGGCCAGCTGGGTGACCTCGTCGGACAGACGCGAGAGATCCCCCGAAGCGGAGGCGCCGCGGCGGCGCGCCTCCGTGGCGCCGGGTGGGCCGTCCTCGGCATCCGGCCGCCCCTCGGCAGTGGTGTCC
>ENA-ORXM01003689-ORXM01003689.1-marine-metagenome-genome-assembly--contig:-NODE-3689-length-14738-cov-5.764682_pt1 | contig 14738 bp, 9 predicted proteins | sample MGYA00237867_ERZ511480 | MGnify/ENA primary metagenome ERZ511480 (study PRJEB26309, sample SAMN06266103) | marine metagenome | isolation source: Algal blade | place: United Kingdom:Sidmouth, United...
CACTGGCACTGCCCACCCCCACTGGTCGGCGCAGACACAGCGGCGACCGTAGTAACGAAATGGTGTGGTAAGGACACCCGGGTCAAGAACGGGAGGGAGGCGGCAGCCCCCATCAGCGGCGGTGGTCGCCCACCCTTGGAAGGGACGACGAGCAACGACAGCAACGCCCGGCGGCGGTGGTGTTGGCTCGCGCATGTGCGGGGCGGCGATCGGCGGCGGTCGTGCATGGCCGTCATGTGTGGCGCGGCAGCGACGATGGCCCATCCCTGTCAAATGCCCAGCCCAACGGAATCAATGGCTGCGTATCGAGTAAAATGATATTGGCCCCGTTTCAACAGTAGTGAAATCTTAGGTGATAGTAAGTCTCCAGCAATTACAATACAGGATTTATGATCCATTCGCATCCCCCATTCCACCCCCCCAAACGCCATCCCTCCTTGGCGGCAAATCGTCGCTGAGCCAATGCTGGCATTATCTCGCCTCCGCTCATATAAGGTCGATGAAGCGATATGTTTGTGGTGGTGGAGTGGCGCCGGCGGCCTCGGACTGCTTGAACTTTGCCGGTGCGAAAAAAGCATCAAGGATAGATATGAACGACGAAAGACGCATACCACCGTGACCAGCGCTCTTGGATGCACCAAATGGGTTCCTTTGCAGAGAATGTGTGTTTTGGTCGTTCTGCTCTTCTTTCAACCGGAAGGGCCCATGTCAGCTCCGCACGAGCCACTACTGCAGACCGGTACAGATGGGAGGAGAGGTCCGAATGGACAGGTCACTCTCTCAGTTGCAGAGCTCGGAAGGGATAGAGTATCCGGCAGGAGACTAATGCTCTGTTCTTTCGGAGAAAAAAACTATTGCATCGGCCGTAGCCGACGAGGGAAGCGCAATCTTGTGATCAACTGGATTGTGCAGTGTCAGTCAATCACGTGTTTCACTGGATTGGCCAGTGTCAGAGGCTATCTGCGCGTCGCCCTCAATCTATCAGTCTTTCAGGCAGCGTCCCGCTCGTCCCGCTTAAAGAGCTTTCACCTTACATCGCCGGCCCCGAAAACGGGTGCCACGCACACCAGGCGACGGCGCCGGCTGGCCAGCGACGCGGGCAAGGAGGGAATCTGCCCGGGCAGGCGCCTCGGGACCGGCAACCGTCGGAGACGGAGCACGACGGCTTCACGCGGGCAGCAGCACCGAGGCCTGAGCAAATGGTCAGCTGGGCTGCTCGGACGCCTCCCATAAATTGGTTGCTGACTTGTGATCCCCCTTCGAGTTGTAGGATTTACATTTAGAGTAGGAAGTACATATGACATAGTGGAAGTGTCTTACGATTTTCAGATGAGTCAGTGCCAATTCATTGGATTTCGGTGATCCATGCTCTGGCCCACGGTTTGTCTTTAAAAGTATCGCTAGTCCTCTGAAATTCTACACATTTCACCGATACCGTGCCAGTCGGGGCCGTCGTGCAGGCAGCCGTGCGACGCGTATGGGGTGTGGAGTGTGAAAAGAGCAGTCACCGTTCGAGTCAGGCGCAAACAGGGGAATTGACGATTATGCCGCCACAGATGCTCAAATCCAGACCCAGATGTGCTTGACTCTACATCAATGTTTGGGCTCCAGCACACGCGCGCGAGGCACTGTCCTGCACCAGACGGTGTATTGCACACACTGTGTGTTGCACTGTCTGAAGAGATGTCGTGGCGTTCCGCGACGTATCAATTCTTCGTGCAGGCGGCGACCCAAACTCAGAAACTCAACACGCGATCAAAGCGACTTGTGGGCTAGCCTACGGCGCACATTCCCAACAACAGCTCTGTGGGATGGGTTGCGGCCGCCTCTCCGCTGCCAGTATTTTCTGCCTCTATACCGCCTCTCCGCTGCCAGTATTTTGGTGGCCGTAAAGCGGGTGGAGCGGCACGAGAAGTGGGCTCCGGCTGGTTCTAACGTGGCAAACGCGATGCTCTTGTGGCCCAACTGAGATGAGGGTCACGGCGGACTGAGCGGAGGATGCGGGCTGCAAAGGACGCCAGCCACGGGGTGGCTACCCGCCACTGGACTCACTGACCCCAAGAAGTGAGCGCCAAAAGAAGAAGTGCGGCACGTGTGTTAGTAAAAACAAGACGACGACGTGGGTTCGGACTGTCGGTGCGGGGGCGGAAAAGCGGAGGACTCGGGGGTGACCCACAATGGATTTGCGGGGCCATGGCAGTAGGCGAGATACCACGGCGGGGAGGGGGTAGCCTGTGGACGCGATGAGTGCCGTGCAGGAATCTGCAGGTGGGTGGCTTGGTTGGAAGCGGACGCGGCAGGTGCGCTTTGAGCCGAAGTGGTGCCCGCTCATGAACACATCACCACCGCAGTTCGGTGCACATTCATTTTTTGGACTACCGTCCAGCAGCACGGATCGACCCACGGCAGGGGCATCGTCAGTGCCCCAGTGGTCATTTCGACACCCCGTGCACCAACGATAGCTTACGGGCAGTGGGCGTGGCTCTTCGTGCAGAACTGAACGTGGCTTGTCGTGGAGCGACAACCCCGCCCATCCCCTAGCCCGTGAATCTGGCTGCCCCCGCTGGTGGCCGCACCACTGTTCTTTGACGTGGCCGCCGCTCGACGGCAGCGGCGCCGTCAAGGCATCGGTGCTATTGCGTCGCCAGGTGCCGGCGTCGGACTCGCGGCAGTCATTGGCCAGCGCAAGGCAAGCGCCTGGCTGAGTGCGACAACCGTACACTGGCGCAGATTCGCAGCCAACTGCGTCCAGCAGCAGCGGACCAAACAAGCGAGAGCGCACTTTATCAAATTTGTCACCGATCAAAACCTACGATATCATCTAAATAGAAGTAGTCGAATAGTAGAGCCGTTTTCTCAAACCTCCTGCTCTCCGACTTCTGTGAAAGTGTGCGTTCCAAATCAGCCTGTACGACCCCGCAGAGGCCGATTTCGAACACTTCCGCAGCACTTGAAGTGCGGGATTTTAGAGAGAGCGGCTGTGTTGGCAAGCTGTCAGCATCACAACTATAATTCGAAATGCTGGGGCCCTGTGATCTGGTCCTGCGTCCATTGCTCCCAACTAATCCCAAACTCTCGTTCGCGCGCCAACTCCGCGCACCGCCGCTCCGTTGACATTTTTGTTTCACTGCGGCGTTGGTTGCCCAACTGCACCGCATTGCTGGGCTGCGCCGAGCCTTACCCCCTACGCGGGTACGCCGTGCCGCTGGTGCAGGCGTGCGCATTGCAGATGGCTGGTTGGGGCGCAGCGCCCCCCTAAGTGCCCTGAGCGAGCCGACCAGTGCGGCGGACTATTGCACCAAGGTAACTTATGGACGGGGCTCCTCGGTCGTACCTCTATGCGTTTTCAAGATGGGGCAGTGCTCACGGCATCCCCATCTATGGCCGCGACGGGTGCTGAAAACAGCTGACCGGCAGGCCGTCGCACCTCGTTCCGCCCCCTGCGCCATCCCCACTGCTCCGTAACCGCCATGACACCTCACTCCCTGCGTACCTCGCTCGCGTGCAGCGCTCCCACGGTGGCCCTTTCCAGCGTGCCCGCGAGCGACGCGCCTGTCCCGACTGCTAGACTGCGTGACCGCCCCGGCGCCTAAGTGACAAACCTCCGAGTGCTCCACGGTTTGGGGCGCCGCCGAATCCGCCGTATTGTATGGTGTCGGACGACGACGGCTGCTCTTGGGGCGGTATGGACGGGTGGTGGGCGGTTTCGGAGGGGTGCCAGCTCCAATTATCGCTGCCGTGGTTTGTGTACCGAGCTGGTACGGTGTGGACGACGCCGACACCCACCACGCGCTGATTTGAAAGCTGCGCAGGGGTTGCGGGGACGGCGCTAGTGCAGTGGCCGTGATTTTACTCCTGGGCTCAGCTAACAGCGGGTGCCCGAGACGTTAAACACATGAAAGTCACACAACAGCATGTCGGCCAAGCAACAAAAACACGAGATCACATGAGCACGCCTCGCAATCAAACCTTGCGTTGGAGACCACTCGGGTCGGCCCCATCACCGTCTGGCTGGCCCTCCCTGCAGGTACAGTTGACAACCTCACAGTGCGCGACCATCGACTCGTGGAAGAACGACTCCACGGGCTTGTGCTGCACCTCCTCGGAGACGACACGTCCGTTGACCCGCTTGCCCGCCGCCGCGTCTAGCACAGCGCGGCGCCTCTGGGAGAGACGGATGTTGTTGTGCGCTGCTATGTAGCGCGACCGCACAATAAACCGCCGCTGCGACATGTAGTTCAAGCTGCTCTTCGACTTCTTTTTGATGCTGTGCTGGCGCTCTGCGCCCGAAGTGTCATGCCCGCGCGTCAGAATGGGATACTGGTCGGCATTGAAGACTGGGGAGCAATGGTGATTGCATCGGTGGAATCTGTCAATGAACCACGCTGTCAGCGCCTCATGCAGCAGCCAAGGGATGCGGCGCACCGCGTTACGCTGCGCCTGGCACGCCGTATCGAAGTACACGACGCGCGGAAGCTTATGGAAGCGCTGTGCAAGGGCGGCGACCACGTGGGCCGGGCTCTCGGTCTCGCGGAGGAGCTCAAAGCCAAGGATGTAGCCACAGCCGCACATAAACGTCATGACGCCTGGGGCGCGCAAAACGCTCACAGGGTAGTCGTGCCGACAGTCGTCGCTCTCCCACGCCTTGCGCTTCTTGACCTTGGCCCTCTTGCTGCCGCGTATTGCCCGCTTCCTTGCGGCCCGCTTCCGGTCCTTCTCGGCCGTCTTGTCCTCCAGGTAGGCCCTCAGCACCTCGCGACCCGGCCACACTTGGCCCGTGCGCACCTCGTTGGCCTGCTCCTTCACGCGCTCCACGGAGTTGACGCCGCTCGTCAGGTGGCTCACGGCATCTTCCACGCCGATGGACCTCAGCCACACCTTGTACTGCTCCGCACTGGTCACTCTCCACTGGTCACGGTAGGCCTTGGCGTCGGCCGGTGCCTTTTCGGACCAGATCTTGAGCGCCTCAGCGTCGGTACCCAGCCCAAAAAATAGCAGCTCCCCGACAGCACGGCTCAGCAGCCGGGACTGGTCCATCTTGGTCCTCACAAGCAGCAGGAACTGCCATATGAACACGACTCGCTTTACAGACTTGGTCAAGGGCAGCCACTCGCGGCTCGGCACGCCCGCAATGAGCGCACGCGCCAGTACCTCGACGCCGATGAGATCGCAACCGCTGAACAGGTTGAACACTGGCTCCGCCGTCATGGCCGCCAGGAAGACGCGCACTTTGCGCCAGCGGTCAATCTCGACGTTGTGGTTGTTGGTAGGCGGGAAAAAGCCCGTTAGTAGCGAGCAAACAGCAGCCGCAGACGTGCCCAACTCGGACTCACTGCTAGATGAGGACATGTTGCGGCTAAAAAGTAGGAGCACGGCTGTGTCGGTGAAGGCGCGGCACGTGGCTTGGTGGCCCAGCGTCAGCGGCAGCGCGAGCACGACGACAAGTAGAAAGTTGTGGAAAGGGAAGTTGTTGGCGCCGACGGCCGCCGTCTGTCGGTTGTGACAAGTCGCAGAGTGGCCGTCGGTGCGGTCGGCGATGAGGAGGCAGAGGCAGTGCGGTGCTCGATGGGGCGCGACGACAACGCTCACACAAGAAACCCCACGCACAGGCACCTTTCCTGTTCACAAGTTCTGCAGATATCGCCACCCGCAGCCGGCACAGAGCACCGGTTGAGTGTTGGCAGGCGCAAAGAGAGGCACCAAGCGGTGAGCCGACGCGGACGTGGTCCCCGCAGCGGGCAAGCAACCTACCCTTGCGACGATGGCACGGCTGGGCCACACGTGACGCGCGCCACACTGCCAGCGCCAAAGAGGAAAGACTTTGAAAGCGCACCCATACCCGTTAACAGGGTCCTACAGCCGTTCTCCCAAAAATCCCGCACTCCAAGTGTTGCAAAAGAGTTCCAAATCGGCCTCTGCGGGGTCGTAGAGGCCGATTTGGAACTCTTTTGCAACTGTTGGAGTGCGGGATTTTTGGGAGAACGGCTGTAAATTGCGAATTTGTGCCACAGTGACATTCGTTCTAACCAGAAAAATAAATTCGATCTTGATATTGGAATGGAAATCGATTAAATGTTAACGAGATGCCCTTCTCAGCTCCTTCACTAAATAAGGGTCGTTCACAATTCGCATGAAATCGCTTTCTTGACCGTGACTGTCGTATTTCGACCAGCTGCGTACACGCCGGCTGCGCTTTCCTGGCGGCGCGTCCAATGCAGCCTGGGGCCCTGCCACTGGTGCTTTCCTGGCGACGCGTGCAAGCCAGGTTCGGGCTCAGCCGCTGACGCCGTTCGGGGGACGCGTCCACGGCGGCGCGAGGCTCTGCCTCTGGCGCTGTTATGACGACGCATCCAAGGGAGCGTGGGGTTCTGCCGCTGGCCAGACACAGCGGGTACATGGCATGCTCGACTTTGTGCGCCCAGACACGCTACGAACCTGCATGCGTTGCATGTACGCACGGCGCAGTACGAGGAAGCACCCGGGGAGCAAACACACGAACACGGAAGCATGGTGGCCATCAACTGATTGAAGCACAAAGGCATATGGCCTGCACTGCACATGGAGGGGGTCCCGTTTATGCGCTCACTGGAACAATAACAGGCACAGTCGCACCACACTTCGTGCGAAATGCCAAAAAAGGAAAGTCCAGAGCGAGCCGCAAGACCTAAACAAATGCTCACGGGACAACACAAACAAGTGAGCCACGTCAAAGCTGCATTGCCAGCAGCGACGCGCATATACGCCGGCGGTAGTAGTGCATGCTCGCCGTCCTGGTTGCGAGGGGCAACCCCCGCGCAAGGTAGTCCATCGCCGTGACCATAAACACGCCGCAATCGTCCGAGTTCTCCTGCTGCCGGCTGAGCATCTGCTCGTAGCGCCACTCCACGGGGTAGTTTCCGACTTCGCGAGCGTGGTCGGCTGCCCACTTCTTCAACGAAGGCACAAGCGTTTCGTTGCTGCTGTTGAGCGAGTCGTACATGTTGATCACGCCGGTCCGCGGGTACATGACCGCGAGCACCCAGTGCGTGTTAGAGACATTGATCGGCACAAAAATCTTGTCGAAGGACAAGAGGTTGAGCCGGCCGCACCACCGGGCCACGAGCTGGTAGTCGTACCGGCCGCGGACGTGCATCCTCGCGTAGAAGAACGTGTTGAAGAACCATAACCGTGGCGCGTCCAGGTCCATCCGCGCCGTCTCTGCCTGCCGCCGCCGTAACAGGTTGATGTAGCCGTTGATGACTTCATCAACAAACCACTGGTTGGGCAGCGTCCTCTTCAAGTTGCCAACGTCCAGCGGTACGCTGTCTACTGTCACGATGAGGTCCTGCTCGTCCGTCGCGTCAGCGATGACTTGTGTCCTCTCCAGCGCGGCCTCCGTCAGCGGCGAGGTGGGGTCGTTGCGGTCAAGAACCACCAAGCCCTCGCACTGCCTCGCTAGCCCCACGCCGGCCGCCGTTGACGTCAGCGGGGTGAGCCACGGATACGCTGTGCGAGGAACTGGGTCGGCGGCCAGCTCGTCCCTGCTGCGGTCCTCCGCTGGGATGGGAGGCACGGGCTCGGAGGACGATGGGGGGGGTGCGGGCACGACAGGCACCGCTGCTGCAGCTTGCTCTTCATTTTGGGCCACTTGCGGCCGTTGGTTAGAGGTCGCGCCTTGGTCGCCGGTCCCAGCCTCACCGGCAGGTCTTCTTAGCCGTAGAACCACCCGCTGCAAGGCCGCAGACAGCTCCTCCTGGGACGACTGCGGCGCGTTCGGCTGCGTGCCAAGAGAGGGAGCAGGCGCTTGCGGTTCGGGATGCAGCCACCCGTCGACTTGAGCGAGGATGCTTTCGGAATCGTCGCCACTTCCGCCTGTGCCGCCCGGCGCAGCGCCGGCGACGCGCCCCTCCTCATCCACCAGCTCATCTCCACTCGCCTCACGGTCTGAGGAACTCCCCGCGACGAGATCCACCAAGTCACCGTCCTCCTCATCCAGCAGCTCGCCAGGCTGACCGCCGGCAACCTGCACCTCCAACGCGCCCGCGCCTGCTGGTTCAGCCACGTCCACCTTGCAAAACGTGTTGACTAGGACGCTTGCGGCCCACAAGGCCGCTACCTCCCTCTCCTTGGCCGTGCGTGCAGGACCTAGGCGTGGTAGTGACGGGGGAGTGGGCGGCAGCCAGTTGGCGACGGCTGCAAAAGCAGGCCACACCTCCGCCTCGGCCTTGGTCAACGCCGAGGTATCCGTCGGCTTGGCCCGCACACGATTGCGGATAACTCGGCGGGGAGCAGCGTGGCGCACAGCGCAGGCGAAGTTCATTGCGAAGTCGACTCGGGGGGCATTCATACCCGGCCGCAGCATGGCGACCACGTGCTCTTGTAGCACAGACAAGATCTGCCCGTCACAAACAACGCAGTGGAAGGAGCCACCTACGGCCTCGTCCTCGCCACACCGATGGCAAACAAACGCCGCCTTGGGCACCACGAGGGTGTCGCAAAACTCTCCACACGCGTCCGACAGCTGCTGGCGTGCCTGGCCCGGCTCCCCTTCCGCAAAGGCCGCTGTGTTGCGAAGGAAGCTGGCCAAAAACTCCGACGCTGCCGCCAATGTGCTTCGAGCGATGACACACAACTCGATGATGCTGTCGAGGAAGACCCGCGTGTACACCGTCTCAGGTCGGAAGGCGAACAGCCCGTCGACGGAGCCGTCGTAGGCCACGTCGTGGCCGCGTGCGCACGTCCACGACCTTGTCACGATCGCCAGCCGGCCACGAATGGTGAACAGCGTCGCGAGGGTTGGCTTGCAGACCGTGCTCTCCGTCCATCGGTCATCACACGCAAAGCACTCGTCCTCTACATGTAGAAAATCGGTAAAGTTCACCTCGCCAGGCGCCTCCCGCTCCTCATCAACAAACGCGGCGTAGCGGTCGCACATCTGCACCTCCCTGACGCAGGGGAACATGTTGCGAGAGCGCCGCGGCCGCATACTTGCCTCCAGCGCGGCTGCCGCAGCAGCAGCAGCGACAGATACTGGCGGCGCGGGATCACTGGTGGCCTCTTCTTGCTCCCCGTCGTCCAAGATCCCGTCCGCCCCGAGCCGCATCGCGTCCATGGTGTCCGCCACCGCCTGAGAAGACGACGTCCGGTCCGCCCGCGTCTCGTGGTTCACGGCCTTGGCGTGAATGCATGCCCACGGCTGGGTCTGGCACGAAAGCAAGCAGCACGTCGTAAGCCGGTGCCGGTTACCGTGCTGCCACACCACCGCCGGCGACCAGATGCCCATGTGGTACACCGCGTAGATGGGGATGTTGTTCCGCTTGCCAGAGCGCATTGCAAACAGCACGACTGTGTCGTCCTCCTCCACGGGAGCCCCCTCCGTGGAGCCCAGCAACATTGGGCACGACCGCTTCAGCTCGTCGAGCGAACCGGCGCGCACGTCAGCACAGAGGCAGTCGTACGCATCGAGGAGGGCGGCGGCATGGCGGCAGGATGAGCTCTCCTGCAGGGCAACCTGAAAGTCCACGGGCTCTATGTCGTCGGCCGCGGCCGTCTGGCCTGTCGCCATCACCCCGCCGCACGAGCAGAAGGCCCGAACGGCGCCGTCGACAAAAGCCGTCCACACAGCCAAAGGGTCCATGAGCTCCGTTAACACCATCACTTGAGCGCCATTGATGAAGCGGCCTTGCACTTGCACGGCGCCTGCTCCGCGGGCTTGGCGAGCGGCTAGCCCAAGGATAACTCGAAGCTCCTCGACGAAAAAGGTCTTGAGCTGCTCCCGGGTGAAAATCTCGGGCGCAACGCGCTCGAGACGTGCCCTGTGCTCTCCTCGGGTAGTTCCGTCACTAGCACCGTCAACACGTACGCCACCGTTGCCTGCACGGCCACTGTTGACGGCGCGATTGCTGCTGCCGCCGCCGTTGGCACCAGCACCACTGCCACCAACAGCAATGGCACCAACATCAATAGCACCACCGCCACTGACGCCTTCGGCATGGGCGCCATCGACGCCGTCAGCGTGGGCGACACCGTCGGCATGGGCTCCATCGACGCCGTCGGCATGGGCACCATCTGCGTCAGCCCCACCACGGCCACCCCCGGCGGCACCGGCCCGCCCCTCACGCCCCCCGCTTGCCGAATTGTCACGGTCATTGGCTACGTCATTGCCTGCGGCAGTGCCGCCGGCGCCATCGCCGTCAGGCCAGCCACGTCCACCCCCATGCCCCCCGCTCGCCAAGATTTCGTCATCAGAGGCCTCCTCCAGCATGCCCAGATCCCCAGGCGCAAACCACGGCTCAGCACCGCCGTCATCACCTTCTCCCCGAAGGTGTATCGAGTCCCGCGCGCGGTCAACGAGGGGTGCGAGGTCAGAGAGGAATCCGCACCGCAAAGGGCGAGAAGGGGCTCTAGGGGGGGACCTTCTGCTGCCCGACATGGATCTGAGGATACAGGAGTATCAAGAACGCCGTAGCGGGTGGCAACAACAGCCCCGAGCGCGTGACGGCGCGCCACCGCTGCAAGAGGCGCCACCACGGCCAACAACAGGGAGCCGTGCCCCATCAATGGTAGCCGTCGCAGAGACAAAGAGGGCCACGGCCGCAGCGACGTACGTGAGGAGGCGCCCGCTGCGGGGGTCACAATCGCGGTGACGACGCCCACGACTACCGCCCACCTCAGCCCACACGGCCTCCACAGTGCCAAAAATCGCGCCATCCCCAAAGAGCTCGTCTTGAAATCCTGCCAGGTGCCGCCTGCTGAATGGGGCTCATCCCACACGCGCACTCGCAGATCCTGCCGCGACAGCTGACCGCTGTCGCCGTCTGAGTGGGGATGGCGGTCGCTGCCGCAGCGACGCGCACCTAGACGGCGCCGGCGGAGAGGGCCACAGTCGGGGTGACGACGGGGACGGCCACGGCGAGGCTCGTCCGCCACTGCCTACACAGTGCCGAAAAGCGCTCCCACGGCGGAGGGCAAGCAACGGACTCCTGTCTAGTGCACCCCGGAGTGACTTCCAAGGACCTCTGCCCAGTGCGGCCCCCTAGGACAAGGCCCACCCCACGCGAGCGCCACGCAGAGCCCTCCCAGCGGGAGACCCGGTCAGAAATTAGGGCCACGTAGATGCCAAGCGAAACAACGAAGAGCCAGGCGACCAGGCCACAAGGAACGAGGCGCAATGCACAGGGCACAAATAAATACGGATTGAAAACATCCCCAACATTGATCAATATATGTAAGATTGGGAAACAGTGTGAGTACAGGCTTCCGACTCGATTTCAGATGAGGTCACGCACGGTGTCATCCAATGGCACGAGCGGAACTGAGCCTCAGAACTTTCTGATCCAAATTATAAAGGATTCTGCTCCACGAGAGCCAGATGACGGAATGAATTGGCCTCTTACCTTAATGATCAGAATTCTCTAGGTGTGTATTGAAAAAACAGAATTGCTGAGCCATCAATGTCCGATTCCAACCCGCAACTCGGCATCTGGGCTCTCACCTGGACCACGTCCGCCCTTGGGGCGCGCCTGAATATTGTGACATTGTCTGTAGAAGTCTTTTTGCCGCACTCACCCACCAGAATCGCTCGTTCAGCCATGTGCGAAGCACTTCCGAAACCAGAAGCTGTCCATTGCCGAAAGTGGCGGCATCCTGGACGGCCGTGGCACGCTGGTCCTGGCACAATCCAGCTGTCATGAATTCATACAACGAACTCGCTTTCTCGGCGCGTCGAAAAGAAAGCAGAGCCAAAGTTGCAGCTCCAAAGACCTGGTGCCAAAAATGGTGCACCAGCGAAGCCGCGCAGCCCGGGACGACGGTGATGGATGATCGGCGAGCCGAGGGCGCTGCCACGCGACCGTGATCCGGGCGGGGCATGAAGTCATCTGCCAATCACATATCAGGGACGAAGCGCAGAAATTTTATGGCCCAGAGGACCCGGCCAAAAAAAATATGGGCCAGCGGTGCCGCGCAATGCGGGCCGACGGTGCTGGATCAACAGCGCGCCCAGGGCGGTGCAGCTGCCACGCGACCGTGATCCGGGCGGGGCATGATGTCATCCACCAATCCGGTGTCGGGCACGACTCCCGGTCAAACAAGCGGCCGTCAAGCTGAAGCTGAGCAGGGCGCGGGCTCCTAGAGCCACACATCTTCAGGGCCTCTTGGTGCCCATGCGACGAGCCGCGGAGCCGTAAACTGTGGGCAGAAGTTGCTTATGATGCCGCATTGAATAGTTCAACGGACAAGGTCGACCAATCGGGCGTCACCCCTCAGTGCTGGTCTACGTATGTGATTTCGATGCCGTCTCACGCGAGATGTTCATGTCCTGTTGACCGCCAACGTATTGACGGGTCGTGGTACTGTATGCCTAAAACGAAAGATGATTTGTTAGTGTTGATGAGGGATACCCACCAATGGCGTCTCTTGAATGACGGCCGGTCAAATGTGCGGCCGTCAAGTGCAGACAGAGATGCCGTCGCTGCCATCGAAACCTGGTGCCCGGTGGTTCATGGATGACGAGCCGTGGAGCCATGCTAGTATTTCGGCGGCTGAGGGAGCGCGATGCGCCGTCGATGCTGTCGTTTGACCCACAGATTTCACCAATCGCGCATCAAGGTGATGTGTCGGTTAGAATGTGTGGTCGTTCTTTGTGAGACCCAGGAAAATGCAGGCGATGGCCACCGCATATGTCTTCGTTCGGGTGGATGGCATGATCCCCACGTAATGTCCTCGTTATTGTCATAGCAGCTCGTTTGCGGCTCTGGGGTTGCCACGTCTGCGCTGCTCCATTTGTTAGGTGCCGATTCGTTCGCGGCCGAAATGCAGGCAGGCCTGGCGGTGCATGTGTGCTGATCATCAGAACTTGTCACAGTTGTTCGCATTGTGACAGGTTTCCATGTTCTTGTCACCTCAAAAGAGTGACGTTTGCATGCTTCTGTCGCCTTGCGGGGGCGCTGTGGACTGCCTCTCGAAGTCCTGGAATGGTGGAATCTTCTTTCGGTGATTGGATAACAAACTGGCACGATCGACTGGCATGTTGGGCAGGCGTGCCAACAGGCCCGTAGGGCCTGGAATGGCGTCCAATGCAGCCCGTGGAGGCCGACGACCCCAACGTGCCAAGAGATTGCAGGGTTTCCTTTATGGTTTAGCCGTGGGTTGCGCTCTCTGCAGCGGCCGTCTGTGCCCTCAAACGGCTCCGTGTGGAGCACTCTGCAACCTCCTGGAGATTCCGTGAGATTTTTGCTCCTCCGAACCCGTCGCTCAGAGCATAGCATGCCGATAGCGGCGAATCCCGCACATAAACATGGAGATCTGCAGATATCGGGAGATTTCTTGGGAGGCGATACCCACTTGGACCGCGGTTCTGGCTTGGCAGATGCGGGTCACCATCGCAGTGTCTTCCTGCTTCTGACGTTTCCCGCCTGCCGCATCCTCTTCGACTCTTTATCCCCCCTCCGACTCCCCACGATGACGATTCCTGACGAGCTTCGGCGGGCTGTTGTCTACCAAGTGGTTGAGCTCCACAAGCCCGTCGCCGTCGTGGCTGCTGAGCTACGCATCTCTTTGCGGTCTGCAGAGCGCTTTCTGCTGTACCAGCGCGTTCACGGGGACATCCACCCTCACATGAACACCCGCGGAGTGCACGAGGACGATGTGCGCAAGCACGCGGGCATCCGTGGTCCAGTATGCGCTGCCGTCGAGGCGTACCCGGAGCCCTTCCTCGACGAGGCCACCGTCTTCGTCAGAGAGGTGCAGGAGCTGATGGCGAACGACGTGCGGGTGTCCCCTGAGTCGGTGCGGCGCATCCTTGCAGCGAACGGCATCACGCGCAAGGTCATCGAGACCAACTTCCGGCAGCGAAATGAGGCCGCGCGGGCCGCATGGGTGGCCGCCCAGTGGGTCATCCCGTTGGAGTGTCGCGTGTACATCGACGAGGCGCACCGCCGCGGCCAAGCGGCCAACCGCAGGTGGGCGTGGGCGCTGCGTGGCGCCCGCGCCGAGGGCTACATCGACGCTTCCAAAGGCGTGGCGACAAGCTTTATTGTAGCCATAACGCACGGCGGGCTGGTGGATTGGAAGCTGACAAAGCCGCCTTCTGGGCAGTCGTCCCTTGACTTTTTACTGTTTTTGATTAACTCGGTGCTGCCCGCCATGAACGAGTACAACCCCGCGCTTCCGGGGGACCAGCAACAGCCAAACTGCGTGCTCATCCTCGACAACGCCCGCGTGCATGACCACGCGGAGGCGGCGGTTTTGGAGGCGGCGGGAGTGATGGTGTGTTTTTTGCCTCCGTACAGTCCAGACTTCAACCCGGTGGAGGATGTCTTTTCCGTTGGGAGTAGCTGGCTGCGTCGCCAGGTAACATCCGAGCATTTCTCAGCGTGGCCGTTTTCGACACTCACCTCAATGCCTCTCCACATCACACCTGAAATGTGTGCTGGCTTCGTCAAAGCGGCGGAACGCCGATGCGCAACGTACGCGCCCGAGTCAAGTACCCGAGAAGGCATGCAACACAACAAAAGACGGGAGCAAAAGAAGAAAAACAGCTTCCTCATCCATCCCCCATAAAACGACAACACGCGCGGGTCGGCGCGGCCCGTCGGCCGCGCGACCGCGACCGCCGCCAACGCGCCGACCTTGCCGCCGCCCGTCGCCGCCCGCCGCTCGCCGCGCGCGGCGCCGCCGCCAGCCTCGTGGTGGCGGCGGCGGCGGCGAACCACAGCGGCGTCGCCGCGCGGCTTGCCACCGTGGTGGCGGTGGGTTGG
>ENA-ORXM01003693-ORXM01003693.1-marine-metagenome-genome-assembly--contig:-NODE-3693-length-14725-cov-3.938763_pt1 | contig 14725 bp, 15 predicted proteins | sample MGYA00237867_ERZ511480 | MGnify/ENA primary metagenome ERZ511480 (study PRJEB26309, sample SAMN06266103) | marine metagenome | isolation source: Algal blade | place: United Kingdom:Sidmouth, United...
AAAATGCTTTGACCCTTCTCATTTATAGCTATAAAATTGACATGATCATCAACACGGTCCATTGTTATTTTAGTGATTTTTTTTGTCATAAACGCTTTTAAGTTTTTGATGATACAAATTAAATAACCTTTTATCAAGTATTTTAGAAAGTAGTAAGCAAAGCATCTTTCACCATTAATTTTATAATGCGATATCTTCTACCTTAGGCTTAGCACGCATCATTGGTGATTGAGATATCAATGCAAACCCAAATGTCATGACCCCCAATCGACCAATAAACATCAAAACGGATATTACTAATTTATTTAAACTACTTAAGTCTGCAGTTATACCTGTGGACAATCCAACTGTGCTTAATGCAGATGCTGTTTCAAAAAGCAATTGATCAAAAGAAAATTTTGTGCCATCAAATTGTACGACTATCCACGTTCCAAAAAATAAAATAAATATGTAAAATATTGAGGATGAAATCGCGAGGTAAATTTTTTCTGCGGGAATTTCTTTCTTGAAGAAAGTAATATGTTTCCTTTGTTTTAATATAGAGTATAATAAACCTATCAATGCCGTAACTGTTGTCGTTTTTATACCTCCACCAGTCCCTGCAGGTGAAGCGCCAATGATCATAATAATAATCATGATCATCATACCACCCAATTTTAATTCAGACAAATCAAAACTATTAAAACCAACTGTTGTGTGCGCAGAGGTGAGTTGAAAAAATGCACTCTTGAATCCTGAGACACCTTCCCTAACTAAAAGACCATCTGAAAAAAACAACAAAAGCGTCCCTAAGATTAGATAAGCTATCGTACTCACCAATATTATTTTTGATGTCAATGTTATTCGCTTGCGCTTTCTTATAAGCTTTAACCAAAAATCGAGAAGAACTATAAATCCAATTGAACCTAAAATACTAAGAATTAAGATGGTATTGGTTATTAATCCACTGTCGCGAAAGGAACTCATAGAATCACTATATAAACTAAAGCCCGCCGTACAAAATGCGGAAATACTATGAAAAATAGCTGACCAAATTGGGCTATCAACGCCAGCTTGTTTAAATCCAATAAATAGCACTATGGCACCCAATGTCTCAATAATAATAGTAAAGAAAAAAACGCTGTAAATAAATGAAACCAAAGGATAGCGGTTTGGTAGATTAAATTCTAACCTCAGTAACGATACTGACAATTTTGATAAATGCCTATTTTCTTTCAGGATAAGAAAAGAACTTAGTGCCATATAACCGATGCCCCCAAATTGGATAAATAGCAAAGCGACCAACTGCCCGAAAGTTGTATATGACTCTCCAAAATCAACGGTTGCCAAACCAGTAGTACTTACAATTGAAGATGCCATGAAAATTTGATCGATATAAGTTATATCCGCTTTTGTACTTATAGGTAAGTATAAAAGCAAAAAACACAAGACAGTTAAAAACAGATAGCCTTGAATCAAAAAAAGAATAGATGATTTTCTACTTGTATTGTGGCCAAGTAACCAACTTCTAAACCTTAAGTATAAATAAGATTGCATCAAGGTGATTTTTAAATAAGATCATCTATTAGTTAAAAATCAAAAATACATGATTATGTTATTAACGGTCTATATATTTCTTTTAAACAATTATATTTTAACCCAGATTAATTTTCGGACTATTTCATTTAGAAGACCTTTAAACAAAAAACATAATAAGTGCGCATTTTATCTCTAATAAACTACATCCAATCCATCATAGAAAGTATTTAAAGGACATAGATACTCAAAACCAATAATATAAGCTGTATAGGTTGTATAAGTTGATTAACATACCCTCAAATAGAAGCTAATGTAACTTTCAAAACAATTATGCATGAAAATAAGAATCTTTTTAAGCTTATACTTAAAGAACTTATATTTAAGATTTTATTCAATTACATTTAAAAATTTAAGCAACAAAAAAACGAATACATGGCTCAAATTAGCGTATTTGATATATTCAAAATTGGAGTTGGTCCCTCTAGCTCGCATACATTAGGGCCGTGGAATGCTGCACGTCAATTCAAAAAGCATATCTCTAATTTGGATGTCAATCGTATTGAAACAGTCCTTTATGGATCTTTATCTAAAACAGGAAAAGGCCATGCTACAGATATCGCCATTATTCTGGGTTTACTAGAATATAATCCAGAGCTAATTGACACTACACGGATTACCGAAATCGTAAACGAAACTCAATTAAAAGGTAGTATCCCAGGCCAAAAAAAACCCATACCCTTTGAAGCAGATAAGGATATAATCTTTAGCAAACAAACTAAAAGATCACATCCCAATACATTAAGATTTACAGCGTATCATAACAAAAAAATAATTCATCAGGAAACGTATTATTCTATAGGAGGTGGATTTATTGAAAAGCAAGGTGACATTCTAAATTTTGATGATTCCAAAACTTTTGTTCATGAATTAAACCAAGGCAAACAAGTGTTGGCTGCAGCCAAAAAATTAAACTGCTCGATATCTGACCTCGTTTTTGAAAATGAAAAAACGGTATTACCAGAAGAAGAAATTTTTAAAAAAATTAATCACATTTATCAAACAATGCAAAATTGTGCTTACAAAGGATGCATCACTTCTGGAATTTTACCAGGCGGACTCAACGTCAGAAGACGTGCTGCAAAATTAAGTGACGATCTTATGGAGAATCAAATGTTTAACAGTTTTGAAGAATGGAAATCAATCATTTGTTCATTACCTCGGCCATTTAATTACATTAATAAATGGATCAGTTGTTTTGCTTTAGCAATAAATGAAGAAAATGCAGCTATGGGCAGAGTGGTAACTTCCCCTACAAATGGTGCCGCAGGTGTTGTCCCCGCCGTATTAATGTATTATGATTATTTCTGTAAAGAAATCGAAAAAAACGATACCTATAAATTCATTTTAACTGCAGGTTTGATTGGCAGTCTGTTCAAACAAGGGGCAACTATTTCTGCAGCAGTTGGAGGCTGTCAAGCTGAGATAGGTGTATCCTCTGCTATGGCAGCAGCAGGATTGACTGAAGTGCTAGGCGGCACGCCTGAAAAGGTTTTAATGGCTGCAGAAATAGCGATGGAACATCACTTAGGATTGACCTGTGACCCCATTGGAGGATTAGTTCAAATTCCATGCATTGAACGCAATACGATGGGTGCTATGAAAGCCATCACTGCCAGCAATCTAGCATTGGTCAGTAATCCTGCCGATGCAAAAGTTGATTTTGATACAGTTGTCAAAACAATGAAAGATACCGCAGAAGCCATGAATTACAAATACAAAGAAACTGCCGAAGGCGGATTGGCTTTTAACCTACCTGTGATACAACCTGAGTGCTAGTAGGGGAAATTAAGTATTATAGGATACAAGTTACGAATGGAGGTTATCGTTGTGATCAAAAACTACGCTTTTAGATAATTATAAATTATAAATTATAAGATATAAATTATGAATGGGGGCTTATAGTTGTGATCAAAACTACGCTTTTGGAGGATTATATATTATGGATGGAGGTTATCGTTGTGATGTATACCACGTTTTAGGCAATTATGAATTATAAGATATAAATTATGAATGGGGGCTTATCGTTGTGATCAAAAACTACGCTTTTGGAGGATTATAAATTATGAGATATATGTTATGAAATGGGGTCTGATAGTGAGAATCAGCACCTTTTCTAATAACACCGGATTACAAAATACTTTTTCGAACCCCTTCTATTTTAGAATCACTTTTTCTTTAAAAACAATTTCGTCATTCGCGTCACGCATGACAAGTATATACATTCCAAAAGGAAGTGCCTCGAGCGGTAGATAAGATTTATTATCAGAGAAAGTAACTGTTGTCGCCTGAATAAATCGGCCGTCTGGTTGATAGATTTCAATGGTTTGTGCGCCATCTGATTCACTATCAATAAAAACACCACACGATGAAGGATTGGGAAAAACTTTTGTTTCTTCATATGGATTTTCTTCTATTGATCTACTAAAATACGGCAACGCAAAAGCAAAGGCTTCCTTTCCAATTTGTTCACCAATTAATCGACCAGGAATATCGTCAACTGGCGGATGAATCCCACCCCATATCCGCGAAAGTGAGCATTGATCAGAGGCATCCCTATAGGTGGCCCACTGCAATACCACTTCTTCTGAAGGTCCATATTCAAAAACTAAAAACTGCAGTTTCGGAGAAATGAACTCGCCTATACCTCCTGGAAAAAATGGATCACCAGTCAACGCCGTTAGGACTTCTGCTGCTGCTCTACTAAAAGTAGAATGACCCGAAATATATCCTGCAAATGGAGGTGTGACAAAAGACGGTCTTTGGTAAGGCCACCATTTAGCAGGCGAAATCCAACCTACATTAGCTACAAAAGTTTGATCATTTATTTCATTAGGGCCTCTCCATGCTTTAATCTTAATATCTCCAATGGATAAAGAATTAAAGCCCTCAAGCAATGGATCTCCTGCTTCTACATTCTCAATATATCCTTCAACCAAAGGCAAACCGTAAGGATCGAATTTAGGTAAATTAGGATCAGAACATTGACCTCTTTCGCCCATTGCTCTTATAACAGATACCGGTCTGACATAATCATACCAGCCTTTAATACTCCACGCTGCAATTGCTGAATCATGCATGGCACCGCCTAAAATAAAATAAGATTTTACATCCCATTCTAGATCACTTAAAATCGGTCCTTCGCCCATGAACCTTTTTTCTAATTGTGGATGCTCATTGACTTCATTTAAAATTGTAAACCAATGTCCTGGAGGTGTTTCTGAATCAGGACCATCTGCCCAAAACTCAGCTAAAACTCTGGCGTAATCCGCTCTCAGAACTTCATTAGGCTCATAAGGCAAGCCTGTCGATGGATTAAGAGCATGTCCTTTTCCATTGTCTCCTCCTTCTTTATAATTATAAAAATCCGCATAATCGTTTAAGTCGGTGGGGTAATCCGAAATATTGCCTTTCGCTCCAGGCGAAATATCCCAAACTGTCGGATCTTCAGGATCGAGATGAGAAGACCAAACAGAAACCATAGAATGACCCCATTTGAAATTGTTGCATAAGTCTGATTCATCTGTGTCTTCTATATATGCAGGAGGGCCGGGATCATAGTAAACTTTGTAATCAAACCCATCTCTTTGATAAATATTTATATCTTCTTCTTTTAGGGAAAACGGAACAACACCTCCCCACTCTGCACCAATAAAATCAGGGATGGCGTTTGTCCCTCCAATGGGGTTACCCCCTTGGTCTACAAATTGTCTGAATTGGAGTGGTTGCCACCTGTCAAAATCAATTAAGTTTGGATTGCCATCATCATTAATTCTCAGTGGTGGATTAACTGGTTGATAGATACGATTAGCATAATCGTTTATTTCATTTGAGCCATCTTGTAATCCATAAGCAATGAGTTCTTGCGCTAAATAATTACCCAGCTCTGCAGGCCCACATAAATAATCTGTAGACTCGACATTAATATTATAACCCAAATCCGTCATTTGTTTATCAATTTCAAAATTGATCGAACCTGCCAAGGGTGCATTTCTAAATCGATGTTGTATCAATCTATAAACAGCATAACTCATTGTTTCTGCCCTAGCAGCCATAATGTCCTCAGGCATAGGAATAGTGCTAAACTTACTTTTATATCCATCAATTTTTTTACCGAGAAAATAGGTGTCAGCATTAGGGTTATAGATCGCCCAAGAATCATACATGGCGATTGAAGTATGAAACAAGTTGCGTGCATGGATAGTCGGTCTTGCCAAATCTTTACGTATCGCATCCAATACCAAATCATTCCATTGTCTAGCAATAGAATGCTGAGCAGTTAATGTTTGAATGCTAATTATTACAAGTATCGCAAGTTTTAAAAATGGTTTAATCACAAAAATATCTTTATTCTATTCTGATTTAGAAAATATGTGTACACACTGTATATCGCAACACACTCCCAATATATTTACTTTTTCTATGCAAAAAGCGATAATTCCTGTTTTTGAGACAATTTTAAAACAATAATTAACGAAATATGTTTGAACTTTAATGTTCACATAAATTAAGACATATCAAATCTATTTTAAAATATTTAGTTTTTGTTGTTATTATTTGCCAACTCAGCGCTTGTGTCGTCACTAAGAAAAATAGACATAAACTTTTAAAAGAAGCAGAAATCACAATTTATGATATCATCATTGTACCTGGTGTCCCTTTAGAAGATGGCGAATGGAGTAGAACAATGAAGGGACGTGTTTTGTGGGCACAATACCTTTATGAGAATGGCATCACTAAAAATATTATGTACTCAGGATCTGCCGTATACACACCATATGTCGAAGCTGAGGTAATGGCTGCATACGGCAAAGCTTTAGGAGTTAAAGCCGAAAACATTTACTTAGAACCTTTAGCAGAACACAGTACCGAAAACATTTATTATGGATATAAACATGCCAAAAAATTAGGTTTTAATAAAATAGCTTTGGCTTCAGATCCATTTCAAACCAAAATGCTACGTGGCTTTATCAAGAAAAAAATAGCCAAAGACGTAGGCATTATTCCAATAGTAAATGATTCTCTAAATATATTTGCTCAAAACATTAAAGACCCACAAATCAACTTTGACAGTTTATTTGTAAATGATTTTAAATCAATTAAAGATCGAGAAGGGTTTTGGAAAAGATTCAAAGGAACTCAAGGTCGAAGTATTGACAAAGAAGCCTATTCAATTGAGAATTAAAATTAAGAATGAGAAATGCAGAATTAAGAATGGAGGAATTATAAGAAATAGTATCTAACAAGTTATAAATTCATAAAAAAAGTGAGCTCATTTAAAATGGGCTCACTTTTTTTCACCTATGTACTTAATTAAGAAAAAGTTTCATTGCTCTTAATTATTTTTTCTCTAATAATTCTATTCTGGCCTGTAGGGCTTCTATCATTTCTTGTTGTTCTTGGATGGCTTTGGTTAGCACAGGTACAAGTGCAGAATAATTAACTGACTTTAATTCGTGATCAACAGCTACTTCTCCATCAGCATCAGTTTGTGTTGTTGTCTGCACTACTTCTGGGAATTCTGCCTCTAACTCTTGTGCTAGAAATCCTATTTGTTGTCTGTCTTTTAAATTTAAAAAATCATATTGTGCATCTTTTTTCCAAGTATAAGTTTTTGGAGAAAGGCGCATTAGTTTAACTAGGGTTCCTGCTTCTAATGCTCTAACGTTTTCTTTGAGTTTAGCATCTGAATTATCCCACATACCTCCTGATGCTAAACCACTACCCAATACAGTTAATTGATAGGCATCTGCATCATTGTTTACTGTCATTTGGCTAAAAGTGCCATCTCTCCATCTTTGGATAACCAAATTGCTTGACCCCGTAGGACGCTGTGTATTTACATATCCCCATTGCGAACCAGAACGGCTTCCAAAATTACATCCATCATCAGCTCCCTCAACATCAAATATAGCATTTGGTGTATCGTCTCCTATACCCACTTGTCCTGTGACATCTTCTATGAAAATATGAGAATCTCCAGCAAAGCTGCTTGTATTTAATCTCACTCCATGAGGAAATATGTTTCCTGCTCCAAAGTACCAAATATGACCATTTCTGACATCTCCATTATCAAAAAATATTCCTGATTGATGGGCAGCATCAAATGCCATAAAAGCAAAGTCATCATCTTAATCTGTGCGTTGCTCTCGCAGTTCCAATTCCTACCCCACTAGATCCTGCGATTATTGCGTTATTAAAACTTGTTGAAGACAAGGACAAAGGAGTGAATGTGGCCCCTGATAATTTTATTATTTTATAAGAGTTGTCAGTCCATACAGTGGTACGCCATGATTCAGTTCCATTATCTTGCTTTATGGCATTTTCATAGGCCTGTCCAAGTGTTTTTATCGCTACAGGTTCTGTACCTGTAGAATTATCTATATCCACTTGTTGTGCATTAATTGTTAAACACGCACACAAGACTGAGGCTAAAAAGTATTCGAATCATATATTAATTTTAGATTGTGAAAGCGCAATATAGCCGCAACTCATAATTAATTTCTCAGCCAAAAGAGTGATTTTTAATCTAAATTGATATTGATTTAACTCAATGATTGAGTTGGACATCACTGACAAGGTAAATTAGTGAATGGTTTATCCCTTTACCTTTAACTGCAGACCCATTAAAAAATTGCGGAGAAATTGATCTTTGCACAAACGATATTGCTTTTGGGTAGGTTTCCTAAAAAAAGCACTGAGTTCATGTTTACTAATGGGTAAATCAGCCAAATCCATCAATTCAAGAATATGATCATCGCGCAGATTTAATGCTATCTTAATTTTTCTTAAAATCAAATTATTATTTAGCGTCTTTTCAGCTTTGGGTTGTTCACCTTCTCTCCTCCCTCTTTTTAGGACAATAAACCCATTTAAAAAATGCGCCAAATGCTTATCATAGATTCCTTTAAATTCCGGATCATCATCCCGTTTCAACCAGGGTACAACTTGGTCCAAAGAAACATCCATTCCACCAAATTTAAAAATCTCAATCATCTTTTGATCATTGTAATCAAAAATGTACCGCAATTTCCTTATAACATCGTTATTATTCATCTAGCGCTTTTGCATATCTCACAAAGTAGGTAATTGATAGAAGAAAGAGCCTACCTATTTTTTATTTCTTTTTCAAGTTGTCTTAACTCAAACTGTTCATCTTCTTCCATGTCTACTAATTCATCATAAGGTTCATATTTACGATAAATCTTTGCCATTTCTCTTTCGATTTCTTCCTCCGAAATTTCATCATTACTTACAAAAGGTAAACCTAAAATAGCCGTATATATTATACAAAAAGTCAATAGAATTATTCCTATAGGAATGAGCATAAAAGGTCTATCCCATGGGTTCATAAATACAGTTATTCCTGATAAAAAAAGAACAACAGATCCAAAGATAACGCCTATGATCTGAACTGACCTGACCTTCTTACGTCTAACCTCTAAATTCGTAATCGCACGCTCTCTTATTTCTTCATACATATTATTTCATATTTCGTATTTATAAATATACAACAAGTACTAATAAGCCTCAAATACTACTTATTTTTTCGACCAATAGATAGTACCGCTTTTACGAGTAGAATAAAATATTTTAGGAAAATCAAAAAATTTTATTTTACTTTGTATCTCAAAGTACTTTTATGAACCAAGATTATTTGAAGGATATCCAAGACATTAAGATGATAATGTCCGAACGCACACGATTCCTTTCTTTAAGTGGAATGTCAGGTATTTTATCTGGCACCTACGCTCTTATTGGTGCCTATATAGCTTTTAGAATGGTTAGATCAGCAGACTCTGTCGCTTACAGGGACCTGCAATCAGGATTTTTAAGTCCAATAATCATCAAGCTTATAATCTTAGCTGGTATTATTCTGATTTTATCCCTAGTGACTGCATATTATTTTACATTAAGAAAAGCAAAAGTTAGGAATGAGAATATATGGTCTCCAGCTGCATTTAAAGCTTTAAAAAGTTTTGGCGTACCACTTGTGACAGGAGGCATATTCATTTTACTTTTAATATGGAGAGGTGAAATATTATTGATTTCACCGTCCACACTTATCTTTTATGGCATTGCACTCTATTCAGCCAGTACATATACACACAGAGACGTTGCCACATTAGGTATTTTAGAAATTGTCCTGGGTTTGTTGTCTATGCCATTTCCTGGAACGGGTTTATATTTTTGGGTTATTGGATTTGGTGTTTTACACATAATTTATGGCGCTATAATGCATTTTAAATACGACAGGCAATAGCCAGATGAATAAGCATTATAATAATTTAGATAAAGCATTTGAAAATAAAGTGCGCTTAGGTATCATGAGTGTCTTGATGACTGAAGATCAAGTCAGTTTTAATGAACTCAAAGAAAGCCTAAGCCTGACTGATGGCAATCTTGCAAGCCACCTCAAAGCCTTAGAAAAATTAAACTATATATCAGTCATTAAGTCTTTTATCGGAAGGAAGCCTAACACAAAATACACAGCAAACAAACTGGGAATAAGTGCATTCAAAAAACATATAACTGCGTTAGAAAATATTCTTAAGTCAATAAAATAATTTTTTTACTTTTTAACTTTGAATTTCAAAGTACTTTTAAATGACATTAAAATGGAGAAACAAAATTTCAAGGACAAAATCAAAGGTTCAATTACAATTAAAATCATCAGTATTCTAATAATGATACTATTGCTCATGATCCCTAATTTCATGGTGAGTGATCTTATTCGTGAACGCAGTTCACGAAAAACTGAAATAGAAAAAGAGATCGGAAAATCTTACGGTAGACATCAGAAAATCATGGCACCTATTTTAAGAATACCCTATTTAAAAGAGTATAAAGATAGTAATAATAGATTGACAAGTTCCACAGGCATAATCAGTATTTCACCTCAGCAAACAACAATTGATGGAAGAATTCAAACCGATACGAGAAAGAGAAGTATTTATGAGATTGTAATCTATAACTCACAACTAGACATCAACACATCGTTTGATTTAAAACAAGCACAATTTAATCAGATTCTCGATTGGGAGGATTATTCTTTTGATCTCAGTCGTGCCTATTTTATTGTTGGGATTTCCGACCCCAATGGCTTGTCAGAGAATTCACAAATCAAAATGGGTGACAATGTACTACCATTTACAGATAACGAAAATATCAATCTACAAAATATGGCTTGGATAAAATCAGATATAGTTGACATAACAGAAAAACAAGATTTTTCAATTCAATGCAAGCTAGATTTTAAAGGGACACGTTCACTCATGATTGAACCCATTGGCGAACAAGTCATCGTCAACTTAGAATCCCAATGGATCGACCCCAGTTTTATTGGACAACAACTGCCTGATAATTATGATATAACTGAAGCCGGTTTCAAAAGCAAATGGGTAGTCAATAGATTTGCGCATTCGTATCCAAAATATTGGCTTAATGATGCAGCCAATTTTGTAAATAAAAACTACAGTTTTGGTGTAAAACTTATACAACCTATAGATGAGTACGGCAAGAACAAACGCACTGCAAAATACGCCTTACTTATTATATCACTAACATTTGGCATTTTCTTCTTTTTTGAAATTTTACTAAAAAAGAACATACACCCGATCCAATATACACTCATTGGATTTGCGCTAACATTATTTTATTTGTTATTGCTTTCTATAACAGAACACTTAGGGTTTGATCTTGCTTATATCATTTCAAGTGCTGCGACAATTACTTTGATAATAAGCTACACGAAATTCATATTAGAAAGCGTAAAAGGGACGGCCATTCTATCTGCTTTAATGATATTTTTATTTGGATACATTTTCGTGATTTTACAGATGCAAGATTTTGCTTTAGTTATGGGTGCTATCGCATTGTTTCTTGTTTTAGCGACAGTGATGATGTTATCTAGAAAAGTAAATTGGTATCAAATAGGAAAATCATAAAATATGAAACGCAGAAGATTTATAAAAAGAGGTATAATTGGAACAACAGGCTTGGCATTTTTGCAAGGAATGTATACATGGCAAGTTGAACCCTTTTGGTTGGATTTTGTAAATGTTAAAATGCCTATCAGACATCTTCCAAAGAAATTACATGGAAAGACTTTGATGCAAATAAGTGACATACACATAGACAAAAAAGCTACAAATGATTTTGTGATTAAATCTTTTAAAAAAGCACAGAAACTGAAACCAGATTTTGTGGTTTACACAGGTGACTTTGTAAACGAGGGTACTGCACAACAATTGATAAATTTAAAAAATGTCATGCAGCATCGTGTCCGCGGAAAGAAAGGTACTGTAGCCATTTTAGGCAATCATGATTATGGACACAATTGGAATCAGAAAACTATTGCTAATCAAATCAGTAATGTACTGAGAAGGAAAGACATTAAAGTATTAAGAAATCAACAAATTAGTTTGCACGGATTGAATATTATTGGTTTTGACGATTTATGGGGTCCGAGTTTTAATCCTAATGCTGTTATGAGAAAATACTATGAAAAGAAAGCAAATATCATCTTGTGTCACAACCCTGATGTTTGCGATCTAAATGTTTGGAACAACTATAAAGGCTGGATATTGAGCGGACATACACATGGTGGTCAATGTAAGCCACCATTTCTAAAGCCTCCTTTACTTCCAGTTAAAAATAAAAAGTATACAGCAGGTCAATTTAATCTCGGTGATGGCAGGACGCTATACATCAATCGAGCCTTAGGTCATACATTACAAGTCAGGTTTAATGTCAAGCCTGAGATTACAATATTTGAGTTGCAATGTGCCTAGAAAAAGTACCAACTATATATTAAGTTACTCAATAAAAATACACCCTATATTATCTCTGCGATCGGACTTTTTATAACACTAAAGTTTAGTCTAAAGTCTGCAGAAATTAGCAACTTGAATACTAAAACTCATGCTGTTTTAGAATATCAACTTTCAGACAATTCTGTTGTTTATTTAAAAAACGAAAAGCAACCGAGTATAATTTTAAAGAAAGATATCTTTGGCATACCTGCTAATGAAATTAAAGAGAAGAGTTGGAATAATACTTTAGCGCTTCAAGGTCAATTTCTTACTCAAATCTTACACACAGAAAGTGCTGATAAGAAATGGTTCAATCTGGTAAAATATAGTTTTAAATCCAAAATCATGACTCCACAAACTTCCTATATTGTGGTAGAAAACTAAGCACAAAAAGCAAGTTTAAAAAAGAAACAAGAACAAGTTTTATCTGGCAATAAAAACTTAGATCTGAACGAAGAGACTCAGAGAATGAGCGAGCCAAATTCTTTTATTCTAGTATTTATTTTAGTGCTTGTAATTTGGCACCGAGAAAAGCTAAAAGATATATTCTGTTTTCAGTGTTGATGCCTTTCTTCATGAAACTGGGAATATCTTTATATTTCAAAAAAACTGAGATAAGTTTAGAAACCTAAAAGGTATTGAACTGATACGAATTCATGATCCCAGTACCTACCTAAAAAAACAGTTGACGCATTCGCCAACTGTTTTTTGTATAACACCCTTAAAATTTAAATTTTATTTTATGTTCACTTGCGTGAATTGTATTTTATCTAAACCTTTAATCATGAAGCCTAATTTGTATTCTCCTGCTCCTATTATACCTTTACCAATTGTAACTTTATTGGACATTACGGGTAGTTGAAACTCTAGGTCCCCTTGCTCATTAAAGATTTGAATAAAAGAAATATCATCTTTTGTTTCAAACACCAAACTTTCATTTACCGCATTGAAATTAGCAGCTGTAAAAACAGAGGATTGTGTCACGTCAATACTTACAATTACATTTTCAGTATCTACTAACTTTATATTTTTTACTGGGTTGGTTGAGGCAAGTGCCGCTGCAGTAAATAATGCTGAAAGAACGAAAGTGAATATTATATTTCTCATGACTTTAATTTTTATCCTTAATTGATAATTCAAATATAGAACAGGAATGATTGGAAGTAAGGTTTTAATCCCCTACAACAAAACCTAGTTCAATCACAAAGACTATACAATCCCTCATTCAGTGCCTAATTGTGCAATCTACTTTACTTTATCTTTTTGTATCGTAATCAAATCATCAACAAGAAAAATTAAAAAAAACTGAACAGCGCATTTATGTTGTACAGCATTGTTTAGTCTGTGTAAGGACAATCATTTGACAGTGATAGTTTCAGGACAAATGGAATTGTGTTTTTTAGACATAGGACGAATGCCAGCAAAGCTAGTAAGATTGACTAAATGTAAATCTTTAATTAAGAACCTCAACATCAATTGAAGATGGGAAGCGAAAGGCTATTATGTGTTCATAAATTGCAGCATAATTGAGTAGTCAGCGCAGCTGAATAGATTGTCCAAATGTAAATCTAAAGTGAAGACACTTCGATATCAACCTCGGATGGGTGGGAAAATCACATTAGAACGACCTAGGGTTTTGTGAATCTTGTACTGAGAGAATGCAATGAGCCGAATGTATTGCCCCCATGGAAAGTAAAAATTAATAGACACGGTACTAGACCTGGATTATTCAGTATAAAACATAAATCAAAAACCTAGGAATTCTTTATTTGATTAGTGCATTGTAGATGCCCTAATCAGAAAGAAACTAAACAGTCAATCTAAAATTTAAAATGTGTTTACACATTGGCTTCAAGCGCAATAGTAATAACTGATAGTAGTAAGCATTTTTTTTGAGAATATCATCCAATCGATATTTTAAACTTCCGCCTTATTTAGAACTGCAAATGTACTTGCTATTCTGATTCTTTCATTTTCAAAAAGTTGATTCTCTATTATCTATCAATATAATTTAAACAAGGCTGATTACACATAGCTTCACATAGAAATTGAAGCAGATAACTTAGATTAGAACCGATTGGATTTATTACTATCTTCAATATATTGTAAGGTTTATTATAGCTTGAAAAGTGATTATAATAAAAAAAAACAGCTGACTAAATCGCCAGCTGTTTTATCAGTTTAACACCCTTAAACTTGAAATTTTATTTTATGTTCACTTGCGTGAATTGTATTTTATCTAAACCTTTAATCATGAAACCTAATTTGTATTCTCCTGCTCCTATTATACCTTTACCAATTGTAACTTTATTGGACATTACGGGTAGTTGAAACTC
>ENA-ORXM01003694-ORXM01003694.1-marine-metagenome-genome-assembly--contig:-NODE-3694-length-14713-cov-3.584928_pt1 | contig 14713 bp, 15 predicted proteins | sample MGYA00237867_ERZ511480 | MGnify/ENA primary metagenome ERZ511480 (study PRJEB26309, sample SAMN06266103) | marine metagenome | isolation source: Algal blade | place: United Kingdom:Sidmouth, United...
TCGTCGTGAGCGCCGACGAGAACGCGACGGTGCGCGAGTTCCACGACGCGCACCCGGAGCTGCGCTTCTCGCGCGTCCCGGTCTACGAAGGCTCGCGCGATCACGTCACCGGCTACATCCTCAAGGACATGGTGCTGCGTGCGCGGGTGTACGGCGAGGACGACAGGCGCCTGTCGGACATACGGCGCGAGATCACGGCGGTGCAGGAAGATTTTCCCATTCCCGGCCTGTTCGAGCACTTCACCCGGCAGCACGAGCAGATCGCGGTGGTGATCGACAAGTTCGGCGGCATGGCCGGCGTCGTCACCATGGAGGACGTGATCGAGACCCTGATCGGTCTCGAGATCGTCGACGAGCAGGACGGCATCGACGACATGCAGGCGCTCGCCCGTCGCAAGTGGGAGGAGCGGGCACGCCGGGTGGGGCTTCTGGAGAAGCTCGAGAACGAGGTGGAGGATCAGGCGGCGGCGACGCCGACGGTCGGTGCTTCGCCCGAGCCGTCACCGGAGACAACCGGGGAGTCGAGCGCGCAGGGCGCGCCGTCGCCGGGATCGTCCGAAGGGGACGCGTCCCCTGCGCAGGCAGCGGCGGAGGAACCGACGTCCGGCGCCGGCAAGGACACGGACCGCGCCGCGACCCGTTGACCGTGCCGGCCACGACTCGGGTTGACCCGGGTTGACCCGGGTTGATCCTGGGTCCGTCGGGCCGGGAGAACCGCCGCCGGAAAACACTCGCCGGGAAACCCGCGGGGCCGGCGACGTACCTTTCCCCCGTCGACCCGGCTCAGTGGGCGGCGGACTCTCCGGCCGCCTCGCCGTCACCCGTCTTGTCGCCGCCGCGAAGCTTGCCGACCAGGGTGACGATGCCGAGCACGATGGCGCCGGCGATGACGCCGACCAGCCCGTCGAGCAGCATCTTGGTCAGGCTCTCGGCGATCGTGCCGATGCCGGGAATCTCGGCCACCGCGCCGGCCACCCCGGCGATGCGCTCGGAAATCCAGTGAAAGCCGTGGGTCAGGATGCCGCCACCGACGAGGAACATCGCCGCGGTACCGACGATCGAGAGCGTCTTCATCAGGATCGGCGCGAACCACAGGATGCCTCGCCCGAGCGACGCCTTGAGCCCGCCGCCGCCGTCCCTCTCGGCCGAGTCGAGCAACGCCTGCCCGCCGTCGTCAAGCTTGACGATGCCGGCGACGAGCCCGTACACCCCGACCGTCATCAGCAGCGAGATCGCGATCAGCGTGCCCACGCGCACGCCGAAGGTGGCGGCGCCCACCGTGCCGAGCGTGATGACGATGATCTCGGCCGAGAGGATGAAGTCGGTGCGGATCGCACCCTTGATCTTCTCCTTTTCCATGACCACCAGATCGACGGACTCGTCGGCGACGGCGCTCTTTAGACGCTCACGCTCGGCTTCGCTCTCGGCCGGATGAAGGTAGCGGTGAGCGAGCTTCTCGACCCCCTCGTAGCACAGGTAGAGCCCGCCGAGCATCATCAGCGGCGTGATCAGCCACGGCGCGATCGCACTGATCGCGAGCGCGACCGGCACGAGGATGACCTTGTTCCGGGCCGAGCCCTTGGCGACGGCCCAGACCACGGGTAGCTCGCGCTCGGCTCGGACGCCGGTGACCTGCTGGGCATTCAGCGCGAGATCGTCCCCGAGGACGCCGGCCGTCTTCTTCGCCGCCACCCGCGTCATCAACGCGACATCGTCGAGGATCGCGGCGATGTCGTCGAGCAGGGTCAGGAGACTGGTGGCCATCGTCGAGTTCCGGTGCAGCGTCGGGAATGCGCAGGGGAGGGGGAGATCACGAAGAACGGGGCACCGCTTCGGGATCCTCTCGATGCCGGCGATGCTCGCGAGCCGGCGACGCTCGCCGATCGCGTTCCGAGCTCGCGATCACGGTGCGGCCCGAGGCTACCACGCGGATTCGGCGAGCCCTCGTGCCCTTGTCGATCCTGCTACGAGGCCGATCTCCGAGAAGCCGCGCCTTGCCAGACGGCCGGTGTGCTGCAACGCGCCACGGCCCCGCCCGAGACCAGCCCCGTGCGCTCGCTAGCTAGGCCTCACGGCCTGGGCCGTCGATGACCGGACCCACCGCGATACGCCAAGGGAGCGGGACGCGTACCCCGCGTGGTCGAATCACCGGAACGGGGTCGTCGAAACACGGGCGCCGCAACGCGAACGCCCACTGACGAGGGTGGGCGTTCGGGACGAAAACGAGCTCGCACCGGCACCCGAGGGCTCGGTGCGAGCGCCGGGTCAGGCCTTCGGTACGTAGGCGTTGCACCAGCCGGCGGCCTTGACCGCGTTGCCGGGGAACAGCGGGCAGGGGCCTTGCTCGGAGTCCTCCGAGCCCTGATAGAGCGAGCAGTTGGAGCAGACCTGGCCTTCCACGGTGGACTCCTCCACGTACTCCAACGCCTGCGCTTGGGCCGAAGACGGATCGACCAGCGGCAGATCGTCCTGGGCATGGCTCGGCAGGCTGCCGACGAGGGCGCTGAGCGGCACGACGGCAGCGCCGGCACCCACCATGGTCACGAACTGGCGACGTTTCTTGTCGGTCATCGGTCTCTCTCTCCTGCGGGAATGAACGGATTGCGTTTCTCGAACCCATCATACGATGAGCGCTCGGTCGGAATTACCCACGAATCAGTCAGATATGACCAACTCCCGTGTAAATTCGGCCGAGCCTCCGCCTCTTTACGGGTTCGGTCGAACGGCGCCGGCGATCAGACGATCGTGACGGCGCCAGAAGTGCGCGATCAGCGCCAGATGCCGCCGCAGCGCGTCGGCACCGCCGCGTTCCCGCACGGCCGGCAGCGCCCTGAGGAGCTCCCGTAGATTGCGGGTGACTGCGGCTAGATCGTCGTTCATCGGATCTGACTCGTGGCTGAACGCACCGAACGTGCGCGGTCGGGCGCGTCGAGCGATACGGAAGAGGCTGCGAACCGGATGCGATCGTCACCCGTGGCCGCTCGTCAGCGCCGCGCAAGCGTCGTATAGACGTTCAGGGGTGCCGCGTCCAGACCTTCTCGGCGCCGCGCGGCCGCGATTCCGTGGCGGGCTGGCCGGCGGTCGGGCGGGCTACGGCGTCCGGAGACGGTACGTCCCGCCGTCCCGGTTCAGCCGGCGCGGATCGGTGGCGCCAGGGCGAGCGTGTCGCCGTCGGCTAGCATCGTCGTCGCCCGCGCGGTCTCGGTGACGACGGCGCCGTTGAGAATGGCGAGAAGTGGCCGCTCGGGTGGAATCCCGAGCTCCTCGAGCAGGGCAGCGACGGAGCTACCCGGGGCGAGATCCAGACGTGCTCGGTCGCGTCGCTCACCCGCGGGCAGGTGGGCGGCGAGCGCGCCGCTGGCGACGACTTCGACGGTGTGACTCACGAGCGCGCCCCGTTCGCGGCTCGGTTCACTCAGCACGGCCTACGCGGCCCGACCGGCCGCGTCCGCCGTGAGCCCGAGCCGGGCGAGCGTGGCCGGCTCCGGCACGCCCTCCGGGGTCCAGCCGCGCAGCGCGTAGTATTCGGGCAGCATGACGTCGAGCTCAGCGACACGGCCCTCGGCGACGCCGCCCGGGCAGGGTGTCTCGAGCAGACGTGGCGGGAGCGTGTCGTCGGCCGCGCCGAGGCCGGCGGCGAGATTGAACAGCCGCTCGAGGTTCCAGATCCTCTCGCCGGTCTCGAGCAGGCGCTCGACCGTCCACCCCGGCCCGCAGGCGCTCTGCACCTGCCGGGCGTAGGCCTCGCTGTCCCAGGCACCGAAGGTGAACAGGCAGGTACCGGTCGAGTCGATCATCGCGACCCGGTCCTGGGAGCGTTTGCAGGGCTCCGCCTTGCCCTTGCCCGACTGATCGGCCATGTCCTCGGCGAAGACATCGTGGCGCAGGTGGCAGGCGCCGCGGTTGCTCGTCGCGTAGCCGAGGCCCATGCCCTGAAGCGCTCGTCCGTCGTAACCGGCGAACTCCTGACCCTTGACGCACATCGCGAGCTCCGGTCGCCCGTAGCGCTCGCAGAGGCGCTTGGCACCGAGCCCGAGCACCTGCCCGAACCCTTCCTGCAGCCCCGTCCGCTCGGCCATGATCGTCAGCGCCTCGGCGTTGCCGAACTCGAGCGCGACGCCGTCCGTCTCCTCGAGCGTGATCAGTCCCAGCTCGTAGAGCTCCATCGCTGCGGCGAGCGTCACGCCGAAGGAGATGGGGTCCATACCGTGCTCGTTCATCAGAAAGCCGGCGAAGGTCAGCGCGTCGATGTCGTCGACGCCGACGACCGGGCCGAAGGCGAACGCGGTCTCGTACTCGAGCCCGCCCGAGGCGTGGTGATATCGCGGGCGATCGCGCACCGACCAGTGGCCGCGGTCGACGTGGGCGATGCGTCCGCAACCGATCGTGCAACCGAAACAGGCCTTGTTGGTGATGAGGTTCCGGTGCCCGTTCTCGTTGACCGCCATCATCGCCGCGGGGTTGAGCTTGTCGGCGCCGTCGAAGGTCACGTCCTGGAAGTTGCGCGTCGGTAGCCCGCCGAAGGCCTGCATCGAGTCGATCATCGCGTTGGTGCCGTACTCGGTCAGCTCGCGTCGCCCCTCGTTGTTCTCGAGCATCTCGTGGGTGTCGCGCACCACCGAGAGGAAGGCGGCGGGGTCGGCGACGTCGACCCCGCGGGTGCCGCGCACGGCGACGGCCTTCAATTGCTTCGAGCCCATCACGGCCCCGACTCCCGAACGTCCGGCCGCACGGTGGAGATCGTTGACGATGCAGGCGTAGCGCACGCCGCGTTCGCCGGCCACGCCGATCGACGCGACCTTTATCTGCGGATCCGAATGGCGCGCCTTGATCGCCTCTTCGGTCTCCCAGACGCTCGTGCCCCAGTGCTCGCTGGCGTCGAGCAGGTGCACCTCGTCGTCGAGGATCAGGAGATAGACGGGTGTCGCGCTCCGCCCCTCGACGATGACCAGATCGTAGCCGGCGAACTTCAGCTCCGCTCCGAACTTGCCGCCCGAGTTCGAGCAGGCGATGGCGCCGGTCAGCGGCCCTTTGGTGATCGCGCCCCAGCGCCCGCCGGTCGAGGCCATCGTCCCGGTGAGCGGACCGGTGGCGAAGATCAGCGGGTTCTCGGGCGAGAGCGCGTCGGCGGTGGGGTCCATCAGCTCGGCGAGGTACTTCGTGCCGAGTCCGCGGAGCCCGAGATAGGCGTTCGCGAAGTTCATGTCGAGCGGCTCGATCCGGCTCGTGCCGGCCGTGAGATCGACCCTGAGCACCCGGCGCTGCCAGCTCACGAGGCCGCCCCCGCGCTCGGGCCGGCGTTCGCGGCGGCCGTCGCGACCTGCTCCTCACGCACCGTGTCCGCCGACGGCGCTCCCCACAGGATCGCCCCCGTCGGACAGGCCTCGGCGCAGGCGGGGTCCCCGTCGCAGAGATCGCACTTGACGACCTTGCCGCTGCGCGTGTTGAAGTTGATCGTGCCGTAGGGGCAGGCGATCGTGCAGACGCGGCAGCCGACGCAGACGCTCTCGTCGACGACCTTGGTGCCGAGCGATGCGTTGACCGAAATCGCCGAGACCGGGCAGGCGTGCAGGCACCACGCCTCCTCGCACTGCGTGCAGGTGTAGGGGACGTTCCGCCTGCCGTGCTCGAACTCGAAGACCTTGATGCGGGAGAAGGCCGGTGCGAACAACCCCTCGTGGTGGAGCGAACAGGCCATCTCGCACTGCAGACAACTGGTACAGCGATCGGCGTCGAGCAGAAGCCGCCGGAGCGGGGCGGTGGTGGAGTGTGCGCTCATGGGCGGTGATCCCTTCGGTCCGGGCAGATGGGGGAGGGTGGCGAGCCGTTCGCCGTGAGCGGCTCGAGCATGAGGCGTAGCGCGTCCTCCCGCCCCGCGTAGTAGCGGGGCAGCAGCCTCTCGTGGCGAAATCCGTGAGCGGTGTAGAAACGCCGCGCGGCTTCGTTGCCGACCCGCACCTCGAGCGTCAGGTGGGCCAGCCCCGCCGTGGCCGCCGCCTTCACCTGCCACTCCAGCAGCGATCGCCCGAACCCATGGCGGCGCAGCCCGGGGGTGATCGCGTGCAGCATCAGGTGACCCCGCTCGAAGCCGAATCGGGCGACGCTGAATCCGCCGATTCCCGCTCCGTGCACGGGCACGAGCGAGTAGGCATTGGTGTCGGGGTGGGCGAGCAGGCGCGCGAGGCGCGGCGCCGTCCAGCCGTGCGGCAGTCCGCTCTCTATCTCGCTGCGGGCGAGCGCCGCGAAGGCGCGTGCGTCGGTGACTCTCGCGCGACGGATTCGCACCTGAGGCCCTCGGAAGGTGGTGAGGATGGGTGAGCGATCGAGCCCGCTCGCTCAGCGAGTCAGTCCGCGAGCGGCCATGCCGAGCACGTCGTCCCAGATCGAGCCGTCGCGGTCGCTGTCGAGCAGCGCGCCGAGCAGACCGCCCGAGTCGGCCCGCGAGGCGGTACGCGTGCCCCCGACGACCTGCTTGCTGAGCGTGCCCATGACCACCGAGGCGAGCACGGGCAGCATCTTCTTCAGCAATGTGCTGCTGAGCCCGGTACGCTCGGCGGCACGGCTGGCCACCTCACGGCTCGTTTGCTTGTTGCCGAAGATGTGCCCGAGGATCGAATTGCCGTCATCCGTGGTCTCGGGCGCCCCGAGCGTGTCGGGACGCTCCACGTAGCGGGCGTGCTCCCCAGTGCGTAGCGCCTCCAAGAGCTCGTCCATGCCCTTGGGGTTCTCGGTGGTGTTCTTCTGGAGCCCGCGCGAGAGCGCCGGAATCAGCTCTTCGACCGCCGAGCGCGTCTCCTTCTCGCCGAGGCCGAAGCGCTCGGAGAGTTTGTCGAGCGCGGCGCGGTTTCCGTCGTCGAGAAGAAGATCGAGGATGTTGCGGCTCATCGGGTAGTTCCGTCCGTACAGGGTCAGAGGCTAGCGTAGCACTCCGACCGCGTGGCGCGGGGGGAGCGCCGGGGGGGCCGACACCCGGGAGGCTCGGAGAGGCTCAGGCGAAGTCGTCGTCGAGCCCGGCATCGTCGGCCAGGTCGTCGTCGAGAATGAACACCTCCCAGTCTTCGAGCACTTCCCGAAAGTGCTTGAGCCCGGTGCGGTAGCTCGTCTTCTCCCCTTCGTTGTCTTTGCCGCTCTTCTCGTCTTTGCCGCTCTCGTTGTCTCTGCCGCTCTCCTCGTCTCTGCCGCTCTCCTCGTCTTTGCCGCTCTCCTCGTCTTTGCCGCTCTCCTTGTCTTTGCCGCTCTCATTGCCTTCGCCGTTCGCGTCACCGCTCTCGTCGCCACTCTCGGTACCCCCCGCGGCGGCGCCTTCCACGCTCTCGAGCGCCTCGATCAGCACGCCCTCGGAGCTCATCGTCACCCGGTGGGCATTGCCGATGAACTCGCGCAGGTCGTCCGAGCCGTCCTCGATCGCGACCAGATCGTCCATCAGATCGCGGCAGACGTGATCGCTGCCCTGCACGTCCACCTCGAGAAAGCTCATCAACACCTTCTCGGCGGCCGGGCCGCGCGCCCGCGGCGTCCGGTCAGGGTCGAAGTAGAACTTGTGGTTGCGGGCCATTGCGGGACCGGGGCGTCGAGCGTCGTCTCCAATCCTACTGAATCGTGCGCGAATTACCACTACCGAGCGAGTGTGCGCCTCGACGGCGCCGGGTGGCCGGGAATGCCCCACGGCGTACCGCCGGGAAAAATCGGTGCCGTGACGGGATCCGCCCCCCAGGACGAGGACGGCGCTCGTCGATTTCGAGACGGTCGTCGCGCCACGGGAGGCCGATCCGCCGTTCGCCGCCCTGGCCATCTCGGCGCGAGCTAGACTGCCGCTCGCTCGGACGCCGTCCGAACGAGCGGTCGGGCGCTCGCGGGGCGCGGCCGTACCGAGAGCCCGGTCGCGCCGGAGCGGCCCTGTGGAGCCCGCCGGGCCGACCCGCGCGCGAGCGTCTCGGGAGAGCCCTGCGGAGACCCCTGCCATGAGCGATCTCGTCGCCGAGAGCCTCGACATGAAGTTCACCTCCCCCGCGGGAGATGTCGTACACGCGCTCGAGAACGTCTCCTTCACGCTCGCCGGGGGCGAGCTCCTCGCGGTGCTCGGACCCTCCGGCTGCGGCAAGACGACGCTGCTGAACCTCATCGCCGGGTTCCTGCGCCCGACGGGTGGGCGCCTCACCTTCGGCGGGCGCGAGATCGACGGTCCGGGCGTCGAGCGCGGCATGGTGTTCCAGCAGGGGGCCCTGTTCGAGTGGTTGACGGTGGCGCAGAACGTCGATTTCGGGCTCAGGATGAAGAAGGCGAATCGGCGCGAGACCGCCCGCAAGGTCGAGGAATGGCTCGACATCGTCGGACTCCAGGGGTTCGGCGACACCCCGACCTACCAGCTCTCGGGCGGCATGCAGCAGCGCGTCGCGCTCGCCCGCTGCCTCATCAACGACCCCGATCTGATCCTCATGGACGAGCCGCTCGGCGCGCTCGACGCGCTGACGCGCGAGAAGATGCAGTCGCTCGTTCTCAGGATCTGGAAGGAGACCGGCAAGACGATCATGATCATCACGCACTCGGTGGAGGAGGCGCTCCTGCTCGGCGAGCGGCTGTTCGTCATGGCCCCTCGCCCCGGAAGGTTGCACCGGGAGTACGCCCTACCGTTCGCGGAGCGGGGACTCGGGCAGGACCTTCGCCACGTCAAGGGCGATCCGGAGTTCGCCCGCACGCGCGAGGAGATCCTGGCCATGATCTGGGACATGGAAGAGGAGATCATGGGCAAGACACCGGCGTGAGGACGACGGCGTGAGCGTGCGCGGCCTGATCGTCGGGGCGCTGTTCGTGGCGCTGATCGCGACACTGATCGGCTGCTGGCTGTACGGGCGGCGTCTGGTGCGCGAGGAGCGTACCGACGCGGTCTTCGGCAACCCGGTGCGGGCGCTCGGCGGCTGGCACTGGGTGGTGTCGGGGGTGGCCACGATCCTGCTCGTCTGGTTGGTGTTCTCCTGGGACGCGGCGCGGGCCTTCTTTCCGGAGGCGGGCAACGAGCTCTGCCAGGTGGCCAAGCTCGCCAATGCCGTCCACCCGATGCGCTCGGTGTTCCCGTTCGAATCGCGGGAACTGCGCGGCACCGAGGTGCTGCACCGTGAGCGCGGTCAGCTCGAGCGGCTCGAGCGCACCCTCGGCCGCTCCGACTTCACCGAGCCCGATCGCGCCGGGCTCCTCCCGCTGCTCGAGCGCACGAGGGCGCTGATGCGCGCCCAGGCGGCCGAGAACAGCGTGAATGCGGCCACGCGGGCGGCGATCGTCGAGCTCGCCGGGCGCATCGACGGAGTCACCGCGGCGCTCGAGAGCGGCGAGCTTCCCGAGGGGGCCGAGGCGGCGATCGGCACCGCTCGAGCCGAGCGCGAGGTCTGGGGAGGGACGAGCACCGAGATTCCGACCGAGCCGATCTCGGTGCGCGGAGCGCTGTTCGACGCGGCGTCCACTCGGCTCTCGGACATCGCCGCCGACTTCAGGAGGATCAGAAACCTCTCCGAGCGCTTCGAGCGAGGCGTCGCCGAGCTCGACGGCGAGCTCGAGGCGCTCGGGGAGGGCGCCGAATCCGAGGCCGTGCGCGACTTCGTCCGCCAGCTCGACAAGCTGCTCAAGCGGCTCGACGACGGAACGATCTTCCCCCCGAAGGCGCTCGATCCGATCGAAGACGCGCTCGCGCGCCTCGAGGCGGTGCAGCGCGAGCGCCAGGGCGTGCTGGGGCTGATCGATGCGCTGGCGATGCCCGGTGGCTCGATCGTCGCGGGTAACACCGCCTGTACCGAACAGGGCTCGGGCCGCTGGCTCCCGAAGCCCTCCGACACGCTCGCCACGCTCGCCCGCATCAGCGATCCGGATGTCGGCTACAAGGGGGTGCCGCTGCTGTGGTATCGGCACAAACCGCTGGCCGAGATGGTGGGGTTCGTGATTCCCGACCGGGTCGCCGATCTCGTCCCCGGCGTCTATCCGAGACACGGCACGGACGGCTTCGTCGAGCCGAACCTCAAGACGCGCGTGCTCGACATCGCCACCGGCAACTTCGCCTCGCCCTCGATCGCGGTGCCGACGGGGCACGTGTGGGACTCGATATTGCGCGTCGTGGCAGGGCTGTTCCTCGGTATCGCGCTCGGCGTGCCGCTGGGGCTCTTCATGGGGCTCTCGCGCTTCGCCAAGGGGTTCTTCGATCCGCTCATCGAGCTCTATCGGCCGGTCCCCCCGCTCGCCTGGGCGCCGCTGATCCTGACCATCTTCGGCATCCAGGACGACGGCAAGATCTTCCTCCTCTTCATGGTCGCCTTCGCGATCATGGTCATCTCGGCGCGTACCGGCGCGAGCGGTACCCAGCTCTCGAAGATCCACGCCGCGCACTCGCTCGGCGCCTCGAAGTGGCAGATCGTCAGGAACGTCATCCTGCCGAACTCGCTCCCCGAGATCCTGACCGGCATCCGTATCTCGATCGGGGTCTGCTGGGGGACGCTGGTCGCCGCCGAGATGCTCGCGGGCACCACCGGCATCGGTTTCGTCGAGAACGTGGCCAGGAAGTCGAGCGACTACGAGATCATCTGGGTGACGATCATCATCCTCGGTCTGCTGGGGCTGCTGTTCGATCTGATCATGCGCTGGGTCATCGCCCGCACGATCCCGTGGCGAGGCAAGGGGTGATGGGGGGGCTATACTCCGGGCTCGGGGGTGTCGGAGGCAGGAGGCGGTGAGGCTTTTGCTGGTCGAGGACGATCCCGAGCAGGTGGCACTGGTGCGCGGCGATCTCGTCCGGGCCGGCTTCGCCGTGGACGTCGCGAGCGACGGTGTCGATGCCGAGCACCTCGGCGAGACCGAGCCTTACGACGCCGTCGTGCTCGATCTCGGTCTGCCCAGAAAGGCCGGTATGGACGTGCTGGCGAGTTGGCGCGCGCGAGACAACCGCGTACCGGTCATCGTGCTGACGGCGCGCGACGCTTGGCACGAGCGCGTCGACGGCTTCAAGGGTGGGGCGGACGACTACCTCGGCAAGCCTTTCCACGTCGAGGAGCTGATCGCCCGCATCCGAGCGCTCATCCACCGTCGTCACGGGCGCATGTCGCACCGTATCGAAACCCACACGCTGGTGCTCGACGAGGACACGCAGGAGGTGCGGGTCGGGGAGCGCGAGACGGTGAAGCTGACCGGCACCGAGTTCCGGCTGCTCCGCTACATGATGCTCAACAGCGGGCGAATCCTCTCCAAGTCGCACCTCTCCGAGCATGTCTACGACCAAGAGTCGGATCGCGACAGCAACCTCATCGAGGTCTACGTGCGTCGTCTTCGCGAGAAGATCGGCACTCAGATGATCCTGACCAAGCGCGGTCAGGGTTACGTCTTCAGCGACCCCGCCGTCTGAGCGCGCCCCGCCGCTCGCCCGGCCCACCCCCGGAGGATCGGTGAACTCGCTCGAGCGCAGCCTGCAGGCAGGGCTCGTCGGAAGCCTGGTGGTGCTCATGGCGGTCTTCCTCTGGGCCGGCTCCCTGACCGCGCGGCTGCTGGGGGAGAGCTTCGTGCACCGCCGTCTCGGCGACGAGGCGGAGGCGCTGGTCGCGGCGCTCGACTACCCGCCGCTCGCGCTCGCGCGGCCGCGTCTGTCCCCGCTCGCACGACTCGATCCCGACTACGAACGTCCGCTCTCGGGGAGTTACTACGTAGTGCGTTTCGAACCGGGCGGGGACATCGTGTCGCGCTCGGCCTGGGATCAGCGTTTCGAGGTGCCGATCCTCGCTCCGGGGCAGCAGTCGAGGCGCCGCGGCACCGGGTCGGCGGGCGAGTCGCTGCTGTTCTGGCTCGGGGGCTTCTCGAAGAACGGACACGCCTTCACCGTTCTGCTGGCCGAGGACACGCGACCGATCGAGGCGCGCCTGGCGGTCTTCCGCTGGTACTTCGCCGCGATCTCGTTGGTGCTGTTGATCGCGCTGCTCATCGTCCAGCACCTGATCGTGCGCCGCTCGGTGCAGCAGCTCGACGCGATTCGCGGCGAGCTCGAGAGTCTCGAGCACGGCCAGGCGATCTCGCTCTCGGAGGACGTGCCGCGGGAGATCAGGCCCCTGGTGCGCGAGTTCAACCGTCTGCTCAGACGTTTCGAGCAGCGCACCCGCCAGTCGCGCAATGCCGTCGGCAACCTCGCCCATGCGTTGAAGGGGCCGCTGAACCTCCTGCTGCGCGCCTCCGGCCCCGACTTTCCCTCGCGGCAGACGGTGGCCCAGAACGCCGAGCGCATCCGGCAACTGATCGAGAGCGAGCTCCGCCGCGCCCGACTCGCCGGGCGCGGCGGTGCCGGTCGTCGTTTCGACCTCGAGGCCGAGCTGCCGTCGCTCGCGGGGTTGCTCGGTCAGGTGTACTCGGACAAGAAGGTCGACATGCGCTGGAACATCGGTGCGGATGTCGAGCTCGCGCACGATCGTCAGGACATGCTCGAGCTGATCGGGAACCTGCTCGACAACGCGGTCAAGTGGGCCGACTCGGTGGTCATGCTGACCTTGCGCTCGGTCGGTTCCCCGGCCGGTGCCGAGGTCAGGCTCGATGTCGAGGACGACGGGCCGGGCTGTTCGACCGAGGAGCTCGGACGGCTGACCGAGCGAGGCGTGCGCCTTGACGAATCGGTCGCCGGGCACGGGCTGGGACTCTCGATCGTCAAGGACATCGTCGACACCTACGGCGGACGGCTCGAGCTGGGCCGCTCGACGCGCCTCGGCGGGTTGCGCGCGACGGTGTTCCTGCCAGCCGGGGGGTAGCGTCTCGCGCCGCGCTCCCTCCCCTGTTGCCGACTTCTCCGTCGCGGCGAACCGGGGGCGGAGCCGGCTCAGCGACGCCCGCCGAGCTCGATTCGAGGTCGCTCCGGATGGGCCCGGTACAGCGTCGCCGTGTGCCCGATCCGCTGCACCACAGCGGCGCCGACGGCCTCCGCGAGCGCCTCGGCTTGCGCCCGGCAGGCCGCCTTGCCCTCGGCCGCGAGCTTGACCTTGACCAGCTCGTGGCGCGTCAGCGCGCCGTCGAGCTCGTGCGTGACCGCCTCCGTCAGGCCGTTCTGCCCGAGGCGCACCACGGGCTTGAGCGCGTGGGCGAGGGCGCGCAGGAATTTCAGATCCTCTCGATCGAGGGTTTTCGTGGTCATGATGGGCACGAGCGCTCGGCTACGGTGATCGTCGCTCGGCGTACGAGCGTAGAACCGGAGCCGGGCGGGAAAAGGACGGAGGAGCCCCGCAGGGGCCGGACCTCCAGAGGCCGTGAAGGTAGGCCTCTCGAGGCTGGAAAGTAGGTCCCGGAAGGCTAGAAAGTAGGCCTCGAAAGGCTAGAAAGACTGAATGGATCGGTAAAGATATAAAGATATATACAAGGACTGCTAGAGGCTGTCGTGTGAAGACGGTCTTCGGGCAGGGTCGGTGTAGACAGGGACGGGAAAGACCAGGGACGGGAAAGACCGGGGACGGGAAAGACCGGGCCGGGCGAGAGCAGTGGTGCAGTATACGGATATCGGGCGAGGGCGAGGGCGTGTGCCGTGGCGGCCACGCGCCGCCGGTAAGGGGTGTCCGGCGGCAGATCGGGACGCGGTGGCGGCGGGACGACCGTCGCTCGACGGGGCTCGGACGGGGCTCGGACGGGGAGCGCGTGGCACGCAAGGGGAGCGGGAGCAGTGGGCGGTGGTTGCGCGAGCACGCCGACGACGTGCACGTCAAACGCGCCCAGGCCGACGGTTATCGCTCGCGGGCGGTCTACAAGCTTCGCGAGCTCGACGAGAAGGACCGCTTGCTGCACCGCGGCACGGCGGTGCTCGAGCTCGGTAGCGCCCCGGGTGGCTGGACCCAGTACGCGGCCGAGCGGGTCGGACCCTCGGGACGAGTGGTCGCCTCGGACATCTTGGCGATGGACGGGATCGGCGAGGTGACGTTCGTGCAGGGGGATTTCACCGAGGAGGCGGTCGCGCGACGAATCGAGCTGGCATTGGGGCCGAACGGGTGTGATCTTGTTCTCTCCGACATGGCACCCAACTTGTCCGGAGTACCCTCGCGTGACCAGGCGCGGGCGATGGAGCTCGCCGAGCTCGCGCTGGACATGGCGCGCCGTGTGCTGGAACCGGACGGTGCCCTGGCCGTCAAAGTCTTCCAGGGTGAAGGTTTCGACGACTTCGTGAGGACCGCGAGAGCGGTCTTCGCGAGCGTGAAGGTGCGTAAGCCGGCAGCCTCTCGGCCCCGCAGTCGAGAGGTCTATCTGGTGGCGAGGAAGTTGATATGATGAGCGATCGACCGTCCGGTCGTCCGCTTGCGCTGCGGTGAACCGAGGCGGGCGAGAGCCCGGCTCAGCGAGGTGACTCCTTGAGCGACTTACTGAAGAACGTCCTGCTGTGGGTGGTGATCGCGGTCATCTTGATGACCGTGTTCAACAACCTCGGCGGGGAGCGGCAGGCACCGGACACGATCGCGTACTCCGAGTTCCTGCAGAGCGTCAAGAGCGGGCAGGTCGATCAGATTCGCTTCGACGGTGTCGAGATCACCGGCACGCACGAGGGCGGTAAGCCGTTCACGACCTACAGCCCCGAGACCGACAACAGCTCCTTGATCGGTGAGCTGGACCGGGCCGGCGTCGATTTCGAGCGTGCGCCGCCCGAGAATCCCTCGCTGCTGCTGAACATCCTGATCAGCTGGTTCCCGTTCATCCTCCTGATCGGGCTCTGGATCTTCTTCATGCGCCA
>ENA-ORXM01003695-ORXM01003695.1-marine-metagenome-genome-assembly--contig:-NODE-3695-length-14712-cov-2.646532_pt1 | contig 14712 bp, 13 predicted proteins | sample MGYA00237867_ERZ511480 | MGnify/ENA primary metagenome ERZ511480 (study PRJEB26309, sample SAMN06266103) | marine metagenome | isolation source: Algal blade | place: United Kingdom:Sidmouth, United...
CAATAAGATCACCTAGAAATAATGCTGAAGTCAAATTATGATGTAGTAAGAGAGTATGGTTGATATGCCGATTATGCATGTCGTAAGATAGCTTTTCATAATACTTGGCTCTGTCTAGAATATGAGCAATATAAAATTCTTTGAAGCTTTCAATTTGGGTGTTTCCAAATCCCTTTTCTTTTATGCGATCGATTAATCGTTGATTTACATACCAATCAGAGGCATCAATGGTCACATAGCCGTTACGGTACTTATTCTTATGAAGAATGTTTCTGATGCTGTCTACTTTGTTTTCGTTTTGCCCTTCTTTTAGGTAAGGGAATCTAAAAAGTTTGATGTAATTGCTAAATTTTGAAATAATAGTATCAGTTTGCAACAGTTCTTTTTCAAAAAGTGCAGCCGTATTTTTTTCAGCATTAAAATACGGATGTGTAAAAGAGTGATTGGCTATTTTATGTCGGCTATCATTCCAGCTTTTTAGCAAAAATTGTCCTTTTTCGTCGCGTTTGTTTTCCCCTGTAACAAAAAAAACAGCTTTGAGGTTTTCGTTTTCAAGATGGGCCAGTAGCATCTCGTTCCATTCCTGAAATTTGAAATTGGCTATGCCATACGTTATGCCATCATCGAACGTAAAACTTACTGTTGGTTTTGACGAAATAGTTTTGGTAATCGTTTTTTCTGATTCGGTGGATGAAGCGTTTTTACATCCTAATAAAAAAAGCGAAAACAAGAACACTAGTGTAAAAATTCGGTTCATGGGCAACTTCATGTTTGTGTTAAAAATAAGCGATACTGGCTTTTACAGTATTTCTTTTAATCTCTAAACTACTATATTTTAAATGATTTGAATAATCATAAGGTTTACTAAAGCCATTTTTACAAATTAATTTTTAAGTGGTCTATCAAGGCTCTTCGATGTATAAAAAAAGATTTGTTATTAGCTTTCTTATGTTCAGATTACACAATAATTTGACAAATTATCTGTTTGGTAATAAGCGTATTAGCTAAAAAGTGCCCCCAAAATCGATTATGTAACTTTTGACCTACAACCCATGAAGATTTTAAAACGAATTTTTGCGTTTGCAAGTATTAGCATAGTAATTGCTTCTTGTAGCGCTACAAACCAATTAACAATGAGTGCGGTAGAGCCTGCACCGGTTCACATCGCATCAGATGTACAACGCATCGGTATTATTAACAGAAGCTTACCGGCAGAAGGAAACGGCGGACTCGACACGGTGGATAAAATATTATCTGCTGAGGGTAAAAACTTAGACAAACATGGCGCAGAAGCTGCTCTTGCTTCCGTACAATCGGAATTAGAGCGTTTGCAGCGTTTTGAGAGCGTTGAAATTTTAGAAACCATTCCTGAAATTCAAAAAGGTTTAGGTGTATTGCCAGCTGCATTAACTTGGGCACAAGTTGATAAAATTTGCGATCAGTATGGTGTTGATGTACTATTCTCCCTTGCTTTTTATGATACCGATACGAAAGCTTCTGTACAAGCTACCGAAATGGAAATTCCAAACCCAGTAGGTATCAAAGCGAAAGTTCCAGCTATTGCAGTTACGTTGCGTACCAATATTCAAAATGGATGGCGAATCTATGATCCTGCTACTAAGCAAATATTAGATGAATATGCTTTTAATGACAATTTGGTAAATACGGGTAAAGGACTGAATCCTGTAAAAGCCGTGAAAACAGTTTTGAATAGAAAGGAAGCTGTGGTTGAAACCAGCAGTCATGTGGGTAACTACTATGCAGGTCGTATTACACCTTATTCAAGAAGAGTAACTCGAAATTATTTTGTGAAGGGAACGGATAATTTTGTTGTTGGTATGCGTAGAGCACAAAGTGGACAATGGAATAGGGCGGCGGAATTATGGGAACAAGAAGTTTCTAATCCTGATAGTAAAATCGCCTGTCGTGCATGCTACAATATGGCCATTATTAGTGAAATTAATGGTGATTTAGATAAAGCATTAAGCTGGGCACAACGTTCATATTCTGATTATGCTGAGCGCGAAGCGCTTCAGTATATTAAAATATTAAACTACAGAAAGTCGCAACAAAGAAGATTAGACCGACAACTGGCCAAATAATCTTCGCAAAATTTATACTATAAAAAAGGCTGTCTAAAATAGTTTTGACAGCCTTTTTTACGTTTTAGTATTTCTAACTATTTGCACCTTCTTTTAAAGTTGATTATTTAAAAAGGAGATACAAAACTACTTATCTGTAATCTGCTTTCCGATTTTTACGTACTCTTTTTTTACTTCTTCCGGCATGTGTCTCGCCCCAATGGAATTGGCTTGATCAAATCCGCTAGGCCAAAAATATCCTAATATGGCGATTGTCTTTGGTTCCGCTTTGGCAAGTTCGTAATAGCTGGTAGCTACAGTACCCATTTCGTTGAGCATAATACCACCAAAATCGCCATGAGCAAAATCAATATAATGTGTATCCATTACCAAAATGAGTTTTTGTTCTTCGGATAATTTTGATTTCAGTACTTGAAGTTCTGCCTTGAAAGTAGCATCATTTTTTGGATCCTTAATAAAATAATGATCAAAACCAACCCAATCAACGGACTCTGGAATTCGAAATTCGTTCAAAGTGGGATAGGCCTCAATAACCATGACTGTAATATCAGGAATAGTTAGTTTCACGTAATCTGCAACCTTTTTTAGTTCAGCAAACGAAATACCGTTCCAAGTAGGTTCCTCACCAACATATATTGCCTGAATTAAATCTTGATTTAAATACAGAGAATTTGTGTCTAGAAAAGTATCCCATCGTTCTTGTGCATCAGCACGTAATTTATAATCAGTTCCTGAGGGTGCATTGGTACCTTCAATTTGAAAGAATATTTCATTAACATGAATAATACTTTTCATTTGAAGCTCTTGCATGGCTTTCATTCGATTAACAATGTTGTCTTCAGGATTTACTGCTAAGATATCTGCTACGTTGGAAAATGCAGCGACTTCATTGTTATAATTGGTTTTGAATTCCTCATCGGTAGGATCATCCCAAGAGGTATCAACTAAGGTAAAACCGAAATATTGAATATGATCAACTGGTTCTATAAGCTGAGGTTCAGTTGTGGAATCACATCCTATTAAAAAAATTAGAACTATTACTTGTAGGAGCTGAAAAGGAGGTCGTATATATTGATTCATTTTTGATATAAAATATTTAATAACCTAAAGCTCCACTAATAACTTGCGAAGCGTCAGAAGCAACTGTGAAAATTTGTTTTTCAGGGTCATAGATATTATTAATTAAAAAAGATAATAAGGCAAACGAAATAACAGATTCTATACTATTCAAACGGACTAGACTTTTTTTATTAACCCTTAAATAGGTCACCTCTAGACCAAAAAGAGATAGATTTGCGATTGAATTTTGGCCAATCACTTAATGGTTAGAATGTGAAAAATAGAGCCCCGTTAAAGTAAACCTCTAGCTTTAATCTCTAAATACTTATTAATGGTATTTACTGTCAAGTTTTCAGGCTTGGTGAGAATGGTTTGAATTCCGTATTTGCGTAGTTCGTTGACTATAAGTTTCTTTTCATAAATAAACTTTTCGGCGATGGTTTGTTCAAATATTTCTTGAGAATTTTTAGCCTTTTGCAATGCAAATTCATTGAGCTCTGTATTTTCAAAAAAGATGACTACTAAAAGATGTTGTTTTGAAATAGCCTGTAAATAAGGGAGCTGACGGTGTAATGCGTCTAAAGTTTCAAAATTAGTATAGAGCAAAAGTAGACTTCGATGATTCAAATTTCTTTTTACATCAATATAAAGTCTGCTAAAATCACTCTCTACAAAGTTCGTTTGCATGTTGTAAAGCGTTTCGAGAATGAGATTCATTTGAGCACTTCTTCTTTCAGCTACAACTCGGTTTTCTACCTTATTACTAAAGGCTAACATGCCCGCTTTGTCCTGTTTTTTAATGGCAATGCCGCTGATGACCAAGGTAGCGTTAATGGCATAATCTACTAGACTGAGACCAACAAAAGGCATTTTCATTACCCGCCCCTTATCAATAATCGAATAAATGGGTTGTGATTTTTCATCTTGAAATTGATTAACCATCAACTGATTTTTCTTTGCTGTGGCTTTCCAATTTATGTTACGAATATCATCACCTTGCACATATTCTTTTATTTGTTCAAATTCCATCGTATGACCTATACGCCGAATTTTTTTCAAACCATACTCCATAAAACGGTTCGAAAAAGCCATGAGCTCATATTTTTGTAATTGTAAAAACGAAGGATAAACAGGCACTTCTTGCTCGTTGTTAAACGTGTATCGTTTCGCAAACAACTTGAGCGGCGATGTTGCAAAAACATTTAAGTTTCCAAAAGCATATTCTCCTCTTTCAACAGGTCGAAGCTCATAATTAAATCTTTTTTCTTCACCTTTTGTGAGGGTGGTTGTTACTTCGAAATCGCGTTTTTGAAACTGATGTGGAATTTCATCAAGCACTTTAATTCCTACTGAGAAAAGATAAGAATTTAACAATCGAATGGCTATTGGGTTTTGATCTCCATTCGAAAGTTTATCTGGTAAAATGCGCTCACCTTCAATGGCCCCTTTAGACCAAAAGATCAAAATAATATCAACTAAAACTGCAAGAACAAACAAATAGAAAAATAACTTTAATACTCCAAAAATATCTGGAAGCAGATAGGATAGTATAAAACCAATTGCAAGCCCAGCCATCACGATAAAAAATCGTTTTTCAAGATATATGTTTTTGAAGAGCCGTTTCATGGGTTTTTGTACGAAAGTTGGTCTGTTAATTTGGTTATTTGTTTTTTCATTAATTGCTAATTGCTAATTGCTAATTGCTAATTGCTAATTGCTAATTGCTAATTGCTAATTGCTAATTGCTAATTGCTAACGTGGCACTTCAATACCTTCGATAATCATTTGTACTACTTTATCAGAGGTAAAGCCTTCCATCTCTCTTTCAGGAGTCAATATTATTCGATGAGCTAGAATTGGTGCAGCTACTTTTTTGATGTCATCTGGGGTCACAAAATCTCTACCCCTTATTGCAGCTAACGCTTTTGAGGCTTCCATTAAAGCAATCGATGCCCTAGGAGATGCCCCCAAATATAAGTTAGCGTTCGTACGTGTGTTGTCTACAATTGATGCGATATATTTAATTAAATTATCCTCTATAATAATCTCTCTGATAGTGCTTTGATAGGTTGCTATTTCTTTAGCGCTTAACACAGCTTCTATCAAGCTTTCAACATCTTTACTCTTTTGTTGGTGTTTGCTTTCTAAAATCTGTACTTCCTCTTCTAAAGACGGATAATCTACTTTAATTTTAAATAGAAAACGGTCTAGTTGCGCTTCTGGTAATCGGTATGTACCTTCTTGTTCAATGGGGTTTTGAGTGGCAAAAACTAAGAAAGGCGGAGCCATATCGTACTCAGTACCATCAATAGTAATTTGTCTTTCTGCCATTGCTTCAAAAAGTGCTGCTTGTGTTTTTGCTGGCGCACGGTTTATCTCATCAATCAAAATAATATTTGAAAATATAGGCCCTTTTTTAAACTCAAATTCTGAAGTTTTTACGTTGAAAATTGCAGTACCCAAAATATCACTTGGCATTAAATCAGGAGTAAACTGAATACGACTAAAATCAACATTAATAGTTTTAGCTAATAATTTGGCGGTCACGGTTTTTGCCACTCCAGGTACCCCTTCAATGAGTGAGTGACCATCTGCTAATATTGATATTACCAATAGTTCAATCATATCATGCTGACCTATAATAACTTTGCCCAATTCTGATTTGATTTTAGCTACTGCTTCTCGCAGTTTGGTTAAATCTAAACGACTGCTAAATTCCAGCGGATTTTTTTCTGCAGAAGTGTTTTCCCCAGAAGTGTTTTCTGATGCAGCATTTTCTTGAGGAGCATCTTGCTGTGGTATATTTTCTTGAGAACTATGCTGGGGTTCTTGGTTCTGATCTTCCATACTTATTTTTTAAAGGCTGTTATTTTTTTATTTAATTCAATGATATCATTTTCGGAATGTGAGGTCTTGTTTTTAAGATATTTTATAAACTCGATGAGTGCTATGGTTTCTGTTAAAGGTTTGCCAGATTTAGCTGCTAAATCTTTAGCGGTTTTTTCATTAATAGTAGTTGTGTCTAAATAATAGTGACTTCGTACATAAGCTAAAAAGTAATTTAATTTTTTTGAAATAAGGTTGGTATAATCTTTATGCTGATAGTAAAGACTACCAACGGTTCTGGCAAATTCTACCGAAGAATTTTGTAGCGGTTCAATAACTGGAATAATACGTTGCTGTCTTTTGGTTCTGAAAATATAAAACAAAAGTAAACTTAGTAAAGTGATATAATAGCCCCATTTAAGCGCAGCTTGATTTAATACAAAGCGCAACGGAGAGTCGATAACAACACGCCCTGATTTTTTATAATTATCCCAGAAAAGGGTATTGGGTTTACCTATATATGAAAAGGTATTTGAGACATAGTTTTGATTTCCTCCTAACATATAAAAGTTAGAAAAGGCTAGGGGAGTAGAGTTCAAATAAAAATAACCATCACCAAATTTCACTTTGATAAAATTTACTCTGGTTTGTAAATCTTCAACTTCTTCTTCATCAGAGAAAAATGCATCCTTGGTGAAGGTCATATGCCCTAAAATTGTTGTGTTCACAGTATCTACAGAGCTGAAATGTCTATTGTACATTCCTTTAGTAAAGAAGAATTCTTCTCCTTTAAATTTATCATTTGTCAAACTCAATTTCACCGTATCTTCTCTAACGGTGTAACTCGATTGCACCCTAAGATTTAAGGTGTCTGATAAATACATACCGAAGTAGCTAGACGCTATGAATACGTTATTTCCTTTGGAAACAAAAGATAACAATTGATCATACTCCTGTTCATCAAGTTCAATGCCGTTATTGACCATGAGATAGCTAGAACGTTCTAGCGAGTCTTTGCTATTAAGAACGCTATACATGCTCTCATTGACTGTGATAATTTCTTTGTTCGGAAACAATGAGGGTAGTTCGTTATAAAGTACGTAGCAGCCAAAAGGAATTTTATCTGTAGCGGTGTACGATGGTTTCCAATTGAGCGGTTTGGGTCTTACAATTTCAGTAACCACAATACCGAGAAGTACCGTTACAAATAGACCTATTATTATTTTTGTTCTTCTATCCAAAACTACTTGGGTAAATTGTTTTTTAGCGCAACAAAACGGGCCTCCGCTGCATTGAATTTCATTTCATCAATTTCTTGTTCACCATACCAGATATAATCATAGAGATATGATACTTCCTGAAATAAAGGTTTTAATTTAGCAATGCTGATTTCTCGTTGATAATCGGAATTAGTTTTTTCGTATTGCCATTCAATGATATTCCTTAGTGATAAGTTTTTTAGTACTCTTAGGTAATGATAACGAATGGCAAGGCGATAGTTTTTTTGTGCAAGCGCTTCATTGATCAGAGCATCCATATCAATTTGTTCAATATGTTCTTCAGACAAATTGATATCAATAAGTGGGGTAGCTCTCTTTGAAAATATGGTATTCAAATTTTCGCCGACCAGAAATTTTACCAAAAGGTAAAGGGCTAGCGTACCCATAAGTACATAAATGATGTACTCAATAACCTTTAGCGTTCCTGGGGGTATGTCTACTCCGAAAGTATCACTTAAAGCATTTCTTAGCCACAATAGAAAACGCCCCATTAAGTTTTCAGCTTCCCCTTCAACGCTTGAATAGTCAAAATCTTCGCCACTATATTTTTCACTTAATTCTTCGTCAAATGTTTGGGTATCGAGTACGGTAGTAACATCTTCAGGTAGTGTTATAGAATCCTGTTCCACTTGCGAAAAGGCGAAAGCACAGCATAAAAAAGTAAGTATGTTGAGGTATGTTTTGATCACTCGCCCAGGTTTCCTATTTCGTCAATTTTACTTCGGGTGTTTGTATTATATGTCTTTTCGTGTAATGCATAATATAAGATACCGTTAACGAATTGCGTAAGGCATTGGGTGTACACCAAAACAATTAAAAATGCACAGAGTGCCAACGTATAAACAATAGTGGGTACAATTGAAGCGCCAATGTCTACATTGTTTTCTACAACGTGAAAACTATAAACACCGACTAGTATACCAGGAATCATCAAAACAACGAATAACAATATCGCGTTCAAAACGCCTAAAATAAAATTAACCCCTACTGATTTCCAAAAATCTTTAGTCACTAGACTCCAACCAGCACCGTAGGATTCCGTTACGCCCTTATTTTCCTGTAACATGAGGAAAAAAGAAACGCCAATCCATGCCGCAACAAAGAACTGAATGATATATTGAGCGATGAACCCTACAAACGGGATGATTAAAAAAACAAAATTAACAATCGACATTCCAATGTAAACTATGATAAGTAGTAGCACAAAAACGATAATATCACCCAGTTTTTGCTTTACAAAATTCCATACATGGCTTTTGTCAAAATCCCGTCCTTTTTCTTCTTCATATCGAATCATATAAGAACCTGCTAAACTATAGTTGAGAATAGCAACCATAATAAAAATGATAAAGAACAAAATACCGCCAGAAATGAAGTAAATCGAATAGGTGTCTAAGTTCGAACTAGTCGATCCAAATCCGCTGTTATTTTCGGCTGTAATCATTCCTACAAAACCAGTTACCAAAAGATAACTTACAATAAGAAGTCCAACCAAAAAAATACCGTTATAGCTTAAGAATATATTGGTAAATTTTTTGATATTTTGTTTTAAAAAGTCAAAGTAGGTGCCTATAATAGCACCCAGATCGCGATTGACTTTAAGTTCAATATACTTGTTAGGTAAGTTGGTTTGCATTTTTAGTATTTAGAATTAGGGGATATATTACGTAGTAATAGACAATAAGAAAAAGAGAACCACCAATAATTAAAAAGGCTAGCCAGTTGGGCATTTGGGTGTAGCGGGTTATGAAACCTTCAATAAAACCTGCAATGATAAAAAAGGGAATGGTACTCACCACGACCTTTAATCCGTCTTTTGCTCCTTTCATAAATGAAACCCTTCGAGAAAATGTTTTCGGAAATAAGAAGCTATTGCCCATTATAAGTCCGGCACAACCAGCGATAACAATAACTGATATTTCTATAGTACCGTGCAGCCATATTTGTTTATTAGCTTCAAAAAATACACCTTCCGTATAGAAGAATGTGATAAAAGCACCGAGCATAACGCCATTGCTAAAAAGAACATAAACAGTACCAATACTAAACAACGCACCCCAGGCGAAAGCTAAAAAGGCGACTCTAATATTATTAATAGTAATACCTAAAAATGAACCAATTTCACTACCTCCTTTGTAAATAGCAGCAGGGTCACCTTCAGCAATATTGTTCAATGTTTCATTAACATAGGCATCTCCTAAAATAAGGCGCACAAAGGTACTATCGTTTATAGCAGAGATACTTCCAATAGCCGATGCTATTGTAAATATTAAAAAGGCAATTCCTAGTGTTTTGTGATATTGTTTAAAAAAAAGTGGGAATTCTGTTTTCCAAAAACTGACAATGCGGTTGCGACTTTCTTTTTTATTCTTGTAAATCTTTTGATGTGCCTGCGATGCTAAGGCGTTTAAATACAATAAAGTCTTACTTTTTTCGTAATACGTTTGTGCATAGGCTAAATCGTTCGTCAGTTGAATGTAACCATTGGCAAGCTCATCAGGATCAATGTTCGCATTGAAGTTGATCGCTGTTTCAAATGCGATCCATTTTTCCTTATTTTGCTTTACGAACGCAGCTTCGCGCATAGCTATTTACTTAAATGATAAAATTAACATTAAAATGAGCAACCTTCAAGTCAATACAACGCAAAATGTTAACTTGTCGTATACCATTGTAAGTATTGGTGAGCGAATTTTGGCTTTTTTCATTGATGCGTTCATTTTATATCTATATGCGTACTTAGTAGAATTAATTGGTGATGCTATTGGATATATCTACGAAGATAGATGGACTCAAAGGGGGCTTATGAGTTTGATATTCTTACCAGCCATGGGCTATAGTCTGTTTATGCACAGTTTATTTAACGGACGCACCGTTGGTAAAATGTTATTGAAAATAAGGGTAGTTCGCTTAGATGGTTCACCCGTGCATTGGTCAAATTATTTAGTCCGTTGGATGTTACGTTTGGTAGATATTTGGATATTTCTTGGTTCTATCGGATTATTAAGTATTCTTTTTTCGGATCGACGGCAACGGGTGGGAGATGCGGCCGCTGGTACTGTAGTTATTAGCACTAAAAATAAAACTAAAGTATCACACACTATTTTAGAGGAGGTTACTGATACTTACGAACCCAAGTTTACGAATGTCACTTTACTAACTGATAAAGACGTTCGTTTAATCAAAGACACGTATCTCATCGCCAAAAAAAGTAACGATTTCAAAACCTTAAAAACACTTCGCGATAAAGTGGAAAGTATTCTAGGCACCAAATCTGAATTATACGATCGGCAGTATATCGATACAATTTTAAAAGATTATAATTTTTATACACAGCAGGTCTAGGCAAAGCAGAAATACAAAGGTTCGATTGAGTTCAAACTCAGACTGATTATAAGTTTAATTGTTGATTCGCTTATTCGGTTAAAAGATGTTTATTTGTTAATTGAGTTATTGAGTAAAAAATTTATTTGTTTTTTGATTACCAACAATCAGTCTATGTTCTACCTGGCTATTGATATCTTAGGAACCATTGCATTCGCTATTTCAGGCGTTTTGGTAGCTATGGAAAAAAAGCTTGATGTTTTTGGCGTCTTTATTATTGCTTTTGTAACCGCGATAGGAGGTGGAACATTACGCGATGTGCTTATTGGAAACACACCTGTAGTCTGGATGCGTAATCATACCTATCTTCTCGTAGTTTTAACTACGGTGGTATTTGCTATTATTTTTGTAAATCAGTTAAAATATCTACGTAAAACGCTTTTTCTTTTTGATACTATAGGTATCGGATTATTTACTTTGGTAGGTATTGAAAAAGGACTTGCCGCCGAATTGTCTCCTGTAATGTGTATCGCCTTAGGAACCATTACGGCTTGTTTTGGAGGCGTTATTCGCGATATACTATGTAATGAAATTCCAGTAATTTTTAGAAAAGAAATTTATGCGACTGCCTGTATTTTGGGTGGGTTCGGGTACTTCATATTTCAAAAACTACCGATTGATCTTACGTATGCTTATCTAGGGGCAATTTTGATTATTATAGTAATACGTGTGGTAGCTGTTAAATTTAAGATTTCTTTACCTCGAATTTATAAATAAAAGTTGATTCGGTAAATCTGCTATTTTGGTTATTTGTTGATTTAGGTAATTTGTTGTTTTTCTCCTAACTATTCTAACACCTCTGCTTTTTCTATGTAGACATTCTGTGATGGCCAATCTCCTTTGCCAACAGGTACTTTGTTTATCTTATCAACAACATTCATCCCTTCTATAACTCTTCCAAATGGGGTAAAGTCACCATCTAAGTGATACGAGCCTGGTTTGGTTACTACGATGAAAAATTCATAAGGAGAAGCTAGCTTATGCGGGTTGTCCATTTCGCTACTAGGCATTGATATGATACCACGATGGTGTTTATAGCCCTTACGCGTATCAGGCGGAAGTAAGTATCTTCCAATTTTACGCCGTTTATTAGCTGTAGGTTTATCATCGGCGTTGCCCCCTTGAATTATAAAATTTTCTACTACACGATGAAATTGGGTTTCATTAAAATACCCTTGTCTTGTTAAATAGATGAAATTAGCCTTATGATAGGGCACATTATCAAAAAGTTGAATGGTGAAACTGCCCATACTTGTAGTCAGTTTGACCTTGTCAACTTTTAGTTCTTTTTGATATTCAAAGAAAAAGTCGATGGCATTTTCTTCCGTGAGTACAAACTCTTTTTCTTTTTTTATATAGGAGGAGTTTTAGCATCTTCATTTTGGAGCATCTTTGTAAAAATTCATATCCAATCCTGCCATTGCATTTCGAATCGCATCGTCACCGTAGTTTACCTTTTGGGTAAAAGGTCTTTGAGAAAGCTGTACATAAGTACCTCCAAATGTAAAGTCATCGTTTATCCAATAATCCAGTCTTGTTCCAAAATAGTTCTTTTGTTGGATGGAAAAGAGTGCTGGATCCTCATAACAAATTCTAATGGGAATTCCCGAACTTAAGTAAGCATCGTTTAATAAAGTTACCCGACCCAAACTGTAGTTTACGGTATAGTCTTGCCCTTCGACCAATCTTTTACCACCAGCCGTAACAATAATCGAGTTTTGTGGAATATTGAATGCCCCCAACGAAAATTCAGAAGACGTACTAGAAGTATAACGCCCTCTTATAGAAAAACGATTTTTTTCCGGAAACTGTCTGGCAATAATTCTAGTTGTATCGTATAACAAATCATAAGAGTAAGCATCTGCAACGGCTTGCTCATTGTCGGCAAACTGCTTTTTCAGATCATCGCCAAACGGCTTGAGTACTGGAAAATAGATTCGCCCATTTCTTTTATTTAAAGTAGAGTAATATCGAGCATTATTGACACTTCTAAGACCTGGATCGTTTCTTGTTCCATAGTTATTACCTCCGCCGCCTCTGCCACGACCACCTTGCCCTTGGTTATTGGCGTTATTTTGAGAAGGAATGGCATTTTGGTTTTGGTAATTTAAATCGTTGGCATCAAACATATCGAAGACACCATCACCACCTGGAATTTGTCTTTTTTGGTAATCCAAATTATCAAAGCCAAGTAAGCGAATCAGAATTTTATCCCGAATAGATTCTCCTTCTGGTAAAAAGCGAGTAGCGCCTCCACCTGGCGTATCGTAAAATACATTTAATCGAAATCCTTTTTCCTCGATGCTGTATGCACCCAAAGAGTATACATTACGCATCATCAAATCCCATAAAGGAATATTAGGACGTTGATCAATGGTTTTAAGCATTTTGGTAAAAATCACTTCTTCTCGACCGCTGTCCTCAAAATCAGGTGTTACATCACGAGCAAACTCTCCAACTTGGAAACGCTCTCCCCAAATATTTTGATATTCAAAAGCCACACCCAACACATCGGTTGCTTGCAAGCTACTGTTTAAAGAGATAAACCCTAATTGAGGATCGTAGGTAAATTCATTGGGTTGTAACCGACGGGCTTCTATTAATCTAAAATCTTCTACATTGTCCAGCCCCAAATTACTTTGAAGAGTCGAAACTGCTTGGTCAATGTCTCTACTACCACTTTTCGATACAGCATTGCCATACAAATCATTGGCGTTGTTGTCTGGATATTCTCCCGTACCTTGTGGTTTGACCTGAGGACGTCTAAAAGGATCTTCTTCCCCCAAGTCTGCCATCGCTACAATGTTTCTGGTTTGCGACGTAGCTCCCGTTCGATTAGAAACCCAAACCTCTACATAAGTAACAATAACATCTGAATTGATGTAAGGTAATGTTTCTAGAGCCCCATTGTAATTGTCTTTAAAGTATTGAGAGAGAAAGAAGTGTCTGTTTTCCTCGAACTGATCGGCATAAATTTCAAAATCCTCTACTTGAGCACCATTTTGAATGGTGATACATTCATTAGAAGATTTCTGCTGAGAAATAACCGTTGTAGCTGTTAATCTACCAAATTGTAGTTGTGTTTTAATTCCAAAAAGACTTTGAGAGCCAGGAATCAACTGAGTCGGCAATTGGAAACCAATGTGCCCCGCTTCTACCTTTTGAACAATATCGTCTTCGTCTCCTGTATATTCAAGTTTGACCCTATTTTCAAAATCAAAAGTAGTTTTGGTATTGTAGTTTAAGTTAAAATTTAGGTTGTCCCCGATTTTACCCAATACACTCATATTGATGTTCATATCAAAGTCGGGCTGTGCAGGTTGGTTTTGCAAACGAGTAGGTAAGGTCGGATTTTCAATCTTTTGCTTTCTAAAACCCAACAACAACTCCACTCCACCAGATGGTCGAATGTCTACATCTGCACCATTCAAAAATCCACCCAAACGAGAGCTATCAGAAACTTGGAGAATTCCATCATCCGAAAACAGTTTTCCACCACCCATTTCAGGGCTGATGTCGTTTGATTTGTCCTCCCAATAGTCTTGCACAATCTCTTCATCCTGACGTTCCCAGAATTCGTCAAAACTGAGCACCTCAGAATTTTCGGGATTAAATGGGTCATTGATGAAATATTGCCCCGTCACTGGATCATAGGTGACCGAAACTGAATCCGAGGGTTGTAGATTGAAAGGGTTGTTGTTCCAACCAAAACCTTCCTCAATAGGATAAATGAGGTCATCGGAATCCGTTGGTAAAACAAAAGGAGGCTGTTCTATAAAGCTGTTACCCTCCAAACCAGCTACAAATTCCAACATTTGTGGAACCGTAGCATTTGTTTTTATTAGAAAAAAAAACAAGCCCACTAGCCACCACTTGGTCTGTAGTATATAAAGATTTCGTTTCACTTTTAAGTTATTTTTCTAAGAACAGATTGATTGCTCAAAAATTTGAGTTCTCCTATCCATAGATTTAGATTGTTGTTGCTTAAGGAATCAGTAAATAATAACTTTCCAATTTCACCGATCATCTTTTTGATGCATTCGTCGTTATTTTTTTCGGCA
>ENA-ORXM01003696-ORXM01003696.1-marine-metagenome-genome-assembly--contig:-NODE-3696-length-14711-cov-3.796160_pt1 | contig 14711 bp, 14 predicted proteins | sample MGYA00237867_ERZ511480 | MGnify/ENA primary metagenome ERZ511480 (study PRJEB26309, sample SAMN06266103) | marine metagenome | isolation source: Algal blade | place: United Kingdom:Sidmouth, United...
AGAGGACTGTAATTGTGAGGATTCTACGGATATTCATATTGTTTCATACAATATAAATGGAACCGTATTTGAAGTTGAGAGAACCTTATTGGCAAATGCTGTTGAAGTATTGCCAGAGGCTTTCAATGTGGAAGTGAATAAGCTTCAAGTTTGCATAACAATACCTGAATCTGAATACAAGTCTGTATTTATCACTATTGAGTATCCTAATGGAGATGAGAAAAAGATAAAGCTTGCCAAAGAAGTTGTGCATGCTCTTATCAGATTCCCAGCAGTAGGATTAGAGGGAACCATAAATCTAATGAGTGGCAACAACAATAGCCAGTTCATTACTAATTATGGAAGTTCTCAAGACGGATATGTATTAGAGATAACCAATCAAACAGTTGATAATTTTGAAGTAGGTTATTCATTCCCATCTTACGAGGTAGGAGGGATGGTCCAGTACTCAAGGGTAAATTTCAGAATTGAGCTAGGAGACTACACTATGGTAGCCAATGCTTGTGATGTTATAACTATCACTGAGATATTGAATACTGGTGTTTTAATGGAGCCGGTCTATGAAAGTATCTTTTTTGAGTTGGTTATGCCAGATGGCTTGTTTATTGATGGGTGTTTGAATGAAACTGGTAATTTCGCATTTTCAGTAGACTGCTTTGCTCATCAAATCCATTTTAAGGACAATAACGATTACAGTGGGATAACCATTAGTGATTATTCCTTAAAGATTACGCCACCTTTATCAACAGGATTGGCACCAGAAATCGCTGTTCAAAACAACTTCAAGTATAATTTCGAGTACACAGGAACCTATACGGTAGAATTAAACGCTATAGTAAGTTATACAGCAGGAGATGTCACGATACAGATTCCTATTTACCAATCAGTAGAAATTGTTGCGGAGTGTGGTATTGATATGCACTCTTTAAAAGGGTGTTTGAAAAAATACTACTCAGAGCTTTATAAGTTATGGGGAGCTAAGGCAGGATTTGATAATCTGCCAGTTGCAGAGCGTGAAACCTTCCATACATTATCAACCGAGCTTCTATTACTAGATTTTTATATTGGGTGTGGTGATTACACTACAGCAAAAGGGCATTTTGATAAGATTTCGGACATACTTGGTTGTGATTGTGATTGCAATCCTGGTCAAGTAAGAAGAATTGCTGATCATTCTGCAGGCTTAGAAAGGGCTATTTCGATAAAAGGCGACAACTACATTCAAGTTGCAGCGCAGGAAGTTGATGGTGGATTGCAGTTTTGTTTGTCATTGGCACAGAATTTCATTTCAGAGTTGTATCCTGATTACGAAAATATTATAAATTCTTTTTTGAATGGTGTCATCTGTTCAATTCCACAAGAATTCTTAAATACATCCATTACCAATCAAGCTTCTTTCATTCAATGGATTGTAGGCTTGTTCTGCGTTATATTTAACGCCATAGGGGATTTAGTGTCTCCTTTAGTTGTAGTAGGTGAAGTAAACCCAAATGGATGCTCTGGGGCGGTAGCAATGGAGTTTGAATATGTTTACACGGAAACAGGTATAGACATTCAAGTTACCAACCAATCAACCTTAACTGGTGTGGTTCAGAATGTGGAGTGGAATTATGATGTTGTAGATATTTGTGAGAAGAAAGAGCGCTGCTTAAAAGACTTTGCTTTAAAATCGGATACAGAGATTTTAATTTCGTTACCACAAAACCAATTTGGTCTTTATTTACAGGTAGAGTTGTGTGTAACAACTGATTTATGTGGAAGGATTTGTGTTGAACAGTGTATTCAGATACCATCTCCGGTAGATCCTTGTGATGGGTGTGAACCAGATATTGTTATTGAAGATGTAGATTGCAATGTTACTTCAGAGTACAGTATTATTTCATTGAAGAAGTTTATTGACGAAAAAGAAAACGTGACCATTAGTGCCACAGTTGAAATTACAAAAGAATGAGTATAATTAAAAAAGCCAATTTCAAATTAGATGCGCCATGTGGGGATGCTGTATTGCCTTATATAGTTACCTGGGTAGCTACAGGCGGTGTCACTTTCCCTGCAAATGGGGGGCAGACGCTTATTCAGAGTGTTAATACCATTGATGCGCTTCATTCAGTTGAATTTGAGATAGACGAAGCCTTCAATAATGCTTCAATTAATGGTATTACTGTTACCTACCAAGACAGTGAAGGAAAGTGCAAGGGCGCTGCTCAAATAGAAGATTGTAATCTTTCTGGTGTTACAGCCATGATTACAGAGGTAGAGGAACAGGGAGACTCCCAAAACGAGCTTATTAGTTCAGTAAACTTAGTAGATGGAGAGACGATTGTTACTTTGGTTTCTTTATTGGCAGGAAACTGGCATTTTTCAGTTGATGGTGGTCAGGGCTTTATGCCTTATGACCTTAATACTAAGACAATCAGCTACAATCTAAGTGATCCAGACAGTGTTATGTTTGAAAACAACGCAGCACTATGGAAATTTACGGTAACCGATACCACCATTGAGGATACTCAAGGTGATTGTGTTTATTACCAAGCCATTGTATTGCCTTCAAAAGATGAGAGTTGTGGAAGCACTTTGATTTTCGAGAAGGTGAGGTCTAAATTGCCTTGTAAATACTTGCAACTTACCAACTGGTTCCCAGCTTCTTTTTTTAGTAACGATTTGACTTACGAGTGGACTGTTACTACTCAAGGGGTTAAGCCGGAGGATGCTTTTGTTTTAGGTACAGACGAAACTGGTAACAAGGTTCGTGTTATATCCGGATGCAAGGGTCGTGTTTGCGTTCGAGTCTTTGGCTTAGATTGCGGACCATTCTTAATCATACAGGACATTGATTGTTGTGTGGGTCCAGAAAAATGCTTGGCAGAGATACCACTTACAGCAGTAAAAGGAGAAAACTGTATTTATTGTGTGTATATCGATTATACGAAATCGGATGTATTTGCAGAAAGCGATTTGAAATTCTATACAGAAAATGCCACTATTTTAGAGACTTATGGAAACATGGTTGTTGTTCAAATAGACGGTTCATTAGGATACGTGAGTATAGGAACCGGGGATACCAATGGCAATGTTGGACCAGTAAAAACCCAATGTGGAGATTTAGTAGGTTCTATTTGTTTGGCAAATCCTTGTAACGATGTTACAGCAACGGTGGTTGTGGAAAATAATAAGCCAGAAGTAGAAGAAGAATTCAATCCACCAACCGTAACTATTCAAAAAGCTTGATACAAACAATAAACATACAGAGCGTAGATGCTAACTATTGCCCTGGTGGCGTATTAGGCTATAAGCTTGTTATTAGGAATGCTAATGGAGCTGCCTTATATAATAGCGGAATGATGGCTACAGATAGTGAGGCTATACCAAATCCTCCAAGCTGGGCTTTCGGAAGCTTTTCTGCGGTAAGTATTGATAAAGATACTATGCCTGATAATTATGTGAATTTGTGCTACAGTGCTTATTCAAAATGTGGTTGGGGTCCAGAAGCATGTTGCGAGGTCTTCAATCCTTTACCACCAACAATAACATGTTCAATTGTTTGTTCTTAAAATTAAAATAATAAAATGACTTGTACTATAACACCATCGGTAGATGCCCAAGGTTGTCCAGGGGGGATAACAGGGTATCAGGTTATTATCAGAAACAAAACTGATAACAGCATTATATTTGACACTGGCATGCAGGGCAGTAGCACTGTTGCAGTAGGGAACGGATCGACTCCTTACATTTCATCTACCAGTAATTTCTCTTCAATAGAAGTTGATACTGTATTGTTGGGATCAAGCGGTCTTGTTGATGGAATTGATGTTTGTACATTAGTTCAAACAAGCTGTGGAACATCTACAGAATGTTGCCATCCAGTAACACCAGACTATAATCCTCCTACAATCACTTGTACGATTAATTGCGCATAATTTGGATTGCACTTACGACATAACGGATATAAATGCCCAGTTTGACCCTAGCGGAATAACTGGGTATTGCCTATACATAGAAGATGTAAATGGGAATCCCTTGTTTGATACAGGATGGATTATAGACCCTAATGCCCCATTGGTATCGCCACCATCATGGCTTTCTGGAAACTTTATAACAGGGGTGATAAATGCTGTTACGATTCCAAGCGATATAGAGATATGTCATAAAACAAGAACTGCGAACAGTATTTCAGATGATTGCTGCTCACAAGTTGTTAAGCAGCCAATATCCGATCCTTGTAATGAGTGTTCGTTGAGTGTTACTGTTCCTTTAGCTCCATCGTCAATAGACCAACAACCAACAGTTAATAGCGATTGTCCTGTTGATAGCTATGAGGTTCAATTTTATGTTGATGGGCAACCTGCACTTACATATACAGACCAGAACATTCCAAGTTTCCCTTATCCAATACCGTCAGGTATTTTGACTTACGAGTTTGTGTCTTTGGTTTTAGATGGGCAGTCATTCAATGATGTAGATTGTGGAGAAACATTTACGGTTGACCCATATCCTTGTGATGCTGTTCCGAATATCAATCAGAATACGTTATTAGAGGTGATTGGAGACGGAAGTGGAGGGAATCAAGTACAGTCTTTTGATGTTCAGCCAGACAGCCAATACATAGGGTTTTCTTTTGACGCAGACTCGGAACGAGATAGTTTAGAGATTGTCCAAAATGGAGTTGTAGTTTATAGCACAACTCAAGGAACCACTGGAATAGCACCATTAGTAACAACTGGAAATTTCAACACAACAGATTTAAAAGCATATAATGTTGAATTGTTAAATGATTTCGACTTAGTTACATTCAATGTTACGACTAACAGCCAAACTACAACTTGGTCTTTAATAAATATTGTATGTACAGATGAGCATCTATGCAAAACAGAACAAGATGCAATTAACACTTTAAATACAGTTGTTGCAAATCCAGTAGGCTCTGGTAACAGGATAACTTTAAGAAGCCCTGATTTCAGTGTTAATATAACTCTAAGAAAGACAGGTTCTTGCTCGTTTACTAATGTTAGTATTTTACCTGTTCCGAACAATACTGTATTGCCTTTTATATACAATCCAACAGACCCGTCAATAACATTTACATTCCCAGCAAGCTTGTATGCTGCTTTCAAAGCCGACATTCAAGCAGCTAATTGTACAGATGGAGTTGACACAGATTGGGTTGTAATGCGCCTTTATACAGACGCATGTGGACTAGATACGTCTTTTATTCAAACTTTTTATGCTGATATTTGCAACACACCTCCTGTTTTTGATGACTTGACAAATCAAATCACTTTCTTTAAGGATAGTGTAGTTAATTTTGCTGGACCTTGTGCAACACAATCATCTAATATAAATTTAGCAATACAAAATTCTTGGACTTATTTTGAAAATGCTGGAAGCGGTGACATGTATCGTTGTTCTGGTTCTTTCTTGGTGAATCAAACAAATGTAATTTTTGTTGAGATATATCAAGCAGAAGATGATTTCCTTGTTTGCCCAACAACCAATTACAATAATTGTATTGATCCACTGGTAAGGGGTATCGTTTATAGACCGTCAATAACAAATGGCACTACTGATTTAACAGATTGCATAATAAGCGGTTGGTTTATGGAGTATTCATTAGACAATGGAGCAACATGGAATTATCATTCAAATTACAACGGAGACAGTGAAACTGTTCATTTAGACATTTTAGCTGGAAATATAACAAGAGTATGTCCTTAAAAAGAATCGTATCAATATCAGGTAATGGGGTAGCACCTTTCTCTTATGAGTGGCTACCACAGGATCAGTTTGTAACCATCTCTTCATATAATGGAGGCGATGGTGTTTTGTGTTTCACTCCCAAAGAGGGAAGCGAGGTGATAGTTAAGGTTACTGACTCAACAAAACCTGTTGGCTGTACTGCGGAGTTGCTGTTAAAGTGGCCGGCTATAGATGTTGACTTTTGCGTTAACGATGGTCTTGATTTGTCTGGCGTTGAGGGTGATCTTATAACGGTTACTCAAAACGGAATTGTAGTTTATCAAGGTGGTCCAACATCTGTGTTGCCTTTGGTTATAAATAACGGAGACGCTATTACTATAGACACCTATTACGATGATGGGAATGACCTACAAAACGATTTAAGTGTTGTGGTTCCAAGTCCTGTTGTTAGTATAATCACATTAGCAGACAGAAGCAAGGCTTTGGATTTTAGTGGGAGTAACTGGGGGAATTGTGAAGATGAACCAATAGTAGTTACTGTTACGTATAGTCAGGGAACATTAACGGTTTTCGATACTATTACGAACACGCCAGCAAACATTGATTATTTACAGCCTGACTTTATTGCATTAGGTATTGACCCAGAACTAGCTTTCTTAGTAAGTGTTGAAGTCGAAGATTGCAATGGTGTTTGTTCTGAAAGTGTTGATGCTGGATTTGTACCACCTCCATGCGTTGATATACAAATCACAGACCAGGGTGGAGGGTTCTTTACAGCATCTCCTACAAATCCAGACGACAAAGGCTGCGCAAGTGGCATTGTAGGATGGAGATTGATAGTAGAGTCTTTGACTGGTGTTGTTATATATGATTCTGGTTATGGGGGTGCAACTGCTCCTATAGGTAATGCTGCAACTGCTGATTATTTATTTGGGACAGTAGCAACGGCTAATGTAAATGCTAAAAAAATAACAGAAGGGATTAGGTTGTGTTATCAAGTTCAAACAACTTGTGGGGAATCTATAAAGTCATGTGATGAGATATTGCCAGTAGCGTCTTCTACTGATTTTGGCATTACTAAGTCGCTATTAACTTCTGGGAATATAAAGGTTGGGGATACTGTTGAGTTCTCTATTGTTGTTGAGAACCTTGGAGTAGATGGTGGCGATTTTACGGTCACTGATTTAATTCCTTCGTTCTTTTCGATGGGAACCTTAAACCAAACAAGCCTAACAGCAGGAACAAGTGTTACTGTTATGGGCAATCAAATAGTTTGGACAGGAACACTAGCTCCATTTGGGTCTGCATTGTATTCTTTTGAGTTGACAATTCAAGACATTCCTCCTTCTGGTGTTATTACTAATTTTGCAACAGTAACCGGAAGCAACCCAGATCCTAATCCAGATAATAACGAGGATAGTGCAGATGTCATGCTTACTGTGTGTGTAGACTTAGTGGATGTGAACGGAGATAGTGATTGTTTCTGTGATAATAATGGTAATCTAATATTCCCAATATATTTTGAAATACCAAACCAAGCGTTGCCATACAAGGTGACAAATGAGCAAGACCTTATTTCTTATTTAAGAATTGATTCAGTAGATGGGTGTTCGTTATGCGGTGGTGGACTTACTGCAGATGTTTTAGCTTATTGTGCGTGTCTCCCAGGTCAAGAACTTATATTTATAAACGGTCAAGCCACTTGCGTTGACCTTTGTGATGTCAATAACAACAACTGCCCAGAGTTGCCAGATTGCGCTCAAAAATGTTATGACATTGTATTCATATTAGATGGTAGTGGTTCTATGGTTAACGGAGGAAGTACAAACGGAGCTTCTTTAAATCAAGGGTTGGATAATTTAACAGCGTGGTTCTCTCAAACAAATTTGAGTTTTAATGTTGCTGGTGCTTATAAGTTTACTGCTTCTGGAAGCCAATTAATAGGGGGATGTTTGCCAACAAAGAATAGTGACGGGACATCAAATGCAGTAAACATAAATGCAATCGACCAAGCCTTTGATACCTTAACGTATTCAGGAAGCACCTTCCCTCATACAGCTTTCGACCTTTTTGTGAGTGATGGAGGTTTTGATAATTGCAATAGTTGTGATGAGCAGATTGTCGTGCTTTTAGCTGATGGAGGGTTCGGTGATGCTCCATCGTATTATGATCCTGCTTTTGCAGCTTTGGCATCTCAAGGTTGGGATCAGATGTTCAATATCTTTCTTACGAATAGTGGGACATTTACATCATCATTCCAAGCGGTTGCTGACAAGGCACAGAATGATTATGGGATAACAACAGAGAATGTTGTTGTAACACCTGCGGAAATGGTTAATACGATGGTGGATTTACTTTCTAATCTTTGTCAACAATCCTGCCAAACTATTGGAACCAATAACTTAGGCGAGGCGATAACTATTTGTACTGATTGCCTAGCTGGTGAAACCTACAATGCAGTTAATGACCAGTGTAACAATACAGGAGCAAGCGGAGGATCGGAATGGGACCAGTGTAGTTTCTTAGGAGGTACGGGATGGAGTCAGCAAGGAGGTATTTGTTATGAAGATAAAGGTGCGCTTGTATTTACACCACCACCAGCAGGGCAACAGTATCAGAGCATACAAGTAGGGGGTGGGGCGTCAAGAACGATTTGCATACCAGAGCAAACTGACCCGAATGGTGGTGTTTTTGATTATAAAACTGGAACGTGGTTATGTAATCCAGGCTATATAGAATACAATGGAACATGTGTTCTTTTAAGTTATGACGAGAACGATGCTGGTCGAACTGCTGTTACTATTGATAATGAAACATACTACGTAATATTATGATCAAAAAAGTATCATTAAATCTAGGAGATTGTCAAGATGTTATTTCAGTAGAATGGAATATACCTGAGTTTGTTGCTGTGATTGGCGATTCAAGCGATTGGACCACTCCATTCCACATTGACATCCCAGATGGTGTTGAGGTGGGGATAAATGCTATTATCACAAGTGCAGATGGAAGTTGCATTACTACTGCGGATAGCATCTTTAAGTCAATAGTTTTTGATTGCAGTTCTGTGGATTACGAGTATGCGATTACAGCAAGCCAAGAGCTGATTATTTCAATTAAGGGTGCTACTGTGCTTGATTACTCATCAAACTATGAAGGAACCGTCTCTAATGCAGCACAGGGGGCATATTACATTGTTGCAGCAGATTACGATCCTGGTGTTGAGTATAAATTCAAAGTGAGAACAGAAGAGTGTGGTGTTGTTGAGTTGGTATTAGCACCAAATCCTGTTCAATTAAACGGAATATTTAATGTTTAGTAAGCAAATAACCATAAGGCACTTAGAGGGAGGTCAGTATATCGATGTAAACGACACTGATTTTAAATTGCATGTTTCCCAACAGACAGATGTTACTGTCCCTGATACTGATGATAATGGCAATCCTATTCAGAATCCTGTGGTAATTGGTGGCAATTTTGTATTGCAGGTTGATCATGATATAGCTGGGAGCTTCCAGTATTATACTGAGAATTGTAAGACTGGCTGTAAGTCTGAAAAGATAACGGTCCTATTAACGGTTAATGAGAATTTGTGTGATAGGGAACCGGAAACAAGTGTTCGTGTTAAAGGGGTAATAGGCAATTTTATTGTTACTGTCAACGAACAAGATGCAGGGACGCTGGACATAACAGACACGAACTCTGGAACTAACAATATCGTTCAAACTCAAGGAGGTTTTGCATTAGGAGCGCAATTACTTTATAATACGCTTCCATCCTTAAATCTGCTTGTGGTATTTACTTCCGTAAATGGTTGTGTTTATTCGGGTTCTTATGTGTATAGTGGAGCAGGAAACTTTGACGAAACAGTTCAATTAATAAAACAACCTTAATCCTAATGAGCCTAGACGGAACAAAAATAGACATCCTTAAAACAGCAGGAGGCAGAACAAATTGCGCTACAAAAGTTAATGTAAAAGATTTGTACCCATTGCCCATTAAGGAAAGCGGAGAATACACGCCACAAGAGATTTTTGACTGGATTTGTCCAATCCTAAGCGATGTGGTCAATGGTGATATAAAAGTTACTATATTTACCAAAGAGAACATACCAGAAACAAAATGCTTGAAACACTGGATTCAAGACCTAAACGATGGATAAGTTAAAGAAGATATATGATTTGGTCAATGCCAAGCTAGGAAGTCAGCACACCACTAACATTGCGGTTGCTGACTTTAATGTTATATTCTGCGAAGTCCAGATAGAATTCCAGAACGAGCTTGTTCAAAAAAGAGAAACGTCAACCCAACAGGATTTGATGTATCCCTTTAAAGAATTGGTCGAAGTTCCGGTGGTCGGTGGCATAGCAGAGTATCCAGATGACTATGCTGACTTATTGGAGGCTTATCACTTAGTAGATGGTCAAATGGTATCTAGCAAGCCACATTCAACCCATGAGATAGCAAAGCTAGAGTCTTCTTGTATTCGCAAAGCTGATTTGGGAAAAAAAGTAGCTTATCATGATAAGTACAAAGATGGCTTGCACATTTATCCAACAGATGCTCCAAACATTAACTTGGTCTACTACAGGTGTCCAAAGGATGTTTCATTAGTCTCTAGTTACAAGGAGAGTAAGAAAGGGGATTACAGAGTAATAAACAATGGTGGTATTGATATGTGCTGGGACCGTAAAGCGATTCCTTACTTAGTACAAAAGATAGTGATGGCTTATTCGTTACAATTACAGGATACAAGTCTTTATCAAAAACAGGGCGGTATAAAACCAATAGTAAATGACTAAAGGAAAATTCATAGAGCTGGTATTACTTAGGGTGAATGGTGGAAACCTTCCATCTGACAGTGATGTGTGGAGAGTAGATATAGAAGCTTACTTGCCTGCAGTTACCAACTATGTTACCAAGCAGAAATACTTTGATGACAAGAATCAAGCTCGCTTAGACAGGGTGATGAACATGAACGATGAGTTCTTGGAAGCACAAACAAAAGTCTACAGAGAAGTTCCTGTGTCTACTGATCAAACAAACGGTCAAAACTACATAGAGTTACCATCAAAGCTTTCTAGTGTTGGTGGAATAAGCAGTTTAAAAAACATAAGACCTCAATGTGGATGTCAATTTTCACAGATAGGGATTTCAGATTGCTCTATTGCGGAGAGCTTGGCTTCAGATTTAGGAACCGAGCGATTGTATTATGTAGATGGAGATAGAGTTTACTTTATGCCTAGATTACCAATACAAACAAAATATCTGGTAGTATCGATGGTCCCTTCAGCAGACGATCTTTCAGAAGATGACGAGCTGCCTTTACCAGTGGGATATGAGCTTGAGGCCATAGCATTGGCAGCAGAGCATTTTACAGCTCAAAGATTCGGTCCAGCAGATAACAAACCAGACGAAATAGATAATAAAAACCTTCAATCATGAAATATCCAAAAGTAAAACCTAAAAGAAAAAAGTCTAAGGGTAAAAGGGAAAAAGTTAAAAAAGCAAGTGCTTGTTGTTCTGGGTGTGCCAGTGGCGGTAGTTGCGGTGGACATAAACACTAATAATGAGAGCTTCAGAAGACAATAAGATACCATTCCAGTTTGAGATTAAGGAGTCTACTAGCGTAGTCAGAATAGTCAAGAACAGAACAGGATGCTGTGGTGCATCTCCACTAAAGAACGCAAACGAGCTTCGGGTAGTCCAGGAAGGATTAAGACCAGAAGATTTGTTGCTTGTTAGTAAGGAGTTTATTTCAGTAGCCAAGGACAGAATTGAGGGACTAAATAAAGAGATTTCTCATAACTACAACGATTATGCCTTGGATGCCATAACAAAGGCTGAAATCAAGCTAGGAGAAGCTATGGCAAACCTAGGCAATGCAATGGTAGCATTAAAGAACCGAAAGAGTGATCGTAAAACACGAAACGTAAATGGCACAGACTCCCAATAGGGCGAAGTTGGCAGAGTTCAATGACTTGGTGAAAACATTGCAGATGTACACTGAGGATCAGAAGAGCTTTATCTTTTTTGCTCAAACTATTAAAAAAAAGATAGCAGGGCGCTTGGATTTCTTACATAAATTCAATGCGCCTAAAAGTGTTTTTATGATCCCTGTGAATGGGGTTATTGATTTGCCAGAGGATTTCATTCGATTAGTCAAGGTTGGTATTTGCTGTAATGGTAAAATTATAACCATTGGCCATTGTGATGCTATATGTCCACCAAAAGAAGTCCAAAAATCTTATTGCAACTGCGAAACGGTGGAAGAAGCTTGTGAACAAGTAGCGTCAATGCTTGGTTCACAGATAACTCCTTCTGCAGTACAATCGGTTCATGACAATCCTAACTACTTACCACCAACGGAATACGACCTTCTTGTTACTAACAAGGAAGCATTAGGAACAAAGCCTGGTTGTTCTTGTGGCGTTAGTAACTGCCAAAGATGTGTGTGTTTTCATGGCTGTGAGTGGAGTGGTTCAGGAATAGGAGAAAGATATGGCGCTGGACATGGATATGATTTCTTAGGGTTCTATCGTTATGACAGGGAGAACTGCCAATTGATATTTTGTGAAGACTTCAGGTTGCCACAATCCGGTACATTAATCATTGAATATATCCCATCTACAGCTTCGGGAGGACTTGAACTTTTTCCTTTACAGTGGTGGGATTACCTAGAAAACTATGCGTTATCTAGGTACTACAGACTAAGAAAACGAGATCCATCTATTGCCAATGGATTTGCCCAAGAAGCAAAACAAATAGAATCAGGATTTATGCGTCAAGTGCGCCATGATTACCACTATGACGATATTATGAGAGCCATAACCAGAAACCAACACACAGCTGTTAAATGAAAAAGACCACTGTATATTTTCGGGGCATGAACACAGACCTTGAACCTCGCTTAATGAGCAAGGGTAAGTATCGTGATGCCACAAATGTACGTATAGGTGGAGCCAAAGGAACATTAGGAGCATTGGAGAATGTCCAAGGGTTAAAAGAGCTGTGTTGTGACAACCTTCCTGAAGGGAAGAATACGAGCATAGGTTCTTATGGCAGTGACGAGACAACTTCAGTGTTCGTTTTTTTTCATAATTCCGAAGGCAAACATTCGATTGTCCGATACTATCCATTAGATGAGACTTGTTGTGTTTTATTGGTCTGTGAAGATTTAAACTTCAAGCTAGACCATTATATATCGCATATTGAATTCATAGATAAAACTTATCTTATATGGTCAGACGGGAAAGTAAATCTCAATCAAAAAAAACAAGGTGGGGAAAACGTAACAACAGTTACAGGGCAAGAGATACGAAGCTTAAACGTATGCTTGTACGAGAACAAAACGGGACCTTTTTGTTACAATTTCTGGATAGAAAAATATACAGAAGAGCAAGATTGGTCATCCGTAAGAAGTACGTTGATTATCGGAGAAAGAGAGGTTACTTTACGAGGCAACGTGTACGAAGCAATTGCTAATTTAAACGATGATTCAATTAAGGTTGAAGATTGCGATGGTTGCTTAAAGATAGAATCTACAGAGAAGTTAGAAGTACGATCGGGAATACCAAACATCCTTCAGCCGACCAATTTCTGCGAGGGTTGTAACATTCCTTTGATACAATACCCACCATTATGTTCTCCCAAAGTCAAGCTATCAAAAGAAGAAGGCAAACAAGGTCGTAGTTATGATTCTAAAAAGAAAAAAGCTGTAATAGCAGTAGAACTGAATAAAAAGTATCAGATAAAAAGAGTGTACGTGAAATCTATTGATGATTATTCGGCTAAATCATTAACTCCAATTTTTGAGAAACATATAAGTAATACAGCTCAAATAGTTACAGATAAATGGAGAGAATATCAACCTTTAAAAGGAAAATATAATATTGAACAAAAATTAAGCAATCAAGGAAAAAAAATTAAAAGAATTGCACATCGTATTAATGCAACTGAAATCTTGGCTAAGAGCTATACCAACTCATGTTAGCAAATGGCATATTCAAGCTTATTTTGATGAGTTTTGTTTTTAGAATGAAAAGATTGTAGTTCAAAAAAGTATTTTTCATAAAACCATAAAACAGATATTAAGTGTATAACTCAATTTATTTAGCATAAAACTAGTAATACAAAATCATTTACAATTAATTACCATACAAATATACTACACATGGATTATAATAAAATATAAATTTTATCAATTATATTGTACTTTAGTCTTTCCTTATACTTTTAATCATGCCCATTAAATTAGCAAAGAGATTCCTTTTTTTTAGTTTTTTATTCTTACTCTTTTTCTCTTGTCAAGAGAAAAAAAAAGAAGCTACAAAACATAAATTCACCAATGCCTTAAGTAAAGAAACTAGCCCTTATTTACTGCAGCATGCGCATAATCCCGTAAACTGGAATGCCTGGAGCGATACTGCTCTTGAAGATGCTAAAAAAGAAGACAAACTAGTTCTCGTAAGTATTGGCTACTCTTCTTGCCATTGGTGCCATGTCATGGAAAAGGAATCTTTTGAAGATGAAGAAGTGGCTAAAATTATGAATGATAATTTCATTAATATTAAAGTTGACAGAGAAGAAAGACCAGATGTAGACCAGGTTTATATGACTGCATTACAATTAATAAAAGGCAGCGGAGGGTGGCCATTAAACGTTATTACAGTACCTAATGGAAAACCTATTTATGGCGGTACATACCATACCAAAGAAGAATGGTCTCAAGTTTTAGAAAAAGTAAGCTCTTTATATAAGAACGATCCAAAAAAAGCTAATGAATATGCAGATATGGTCGCACAAGGCATTCAAGAAGCGAATCTTATAACCCCTTCTAAAAACCACAAAACACTCACAAAAGAAGTTGTCACTGAGAGTGTCCAAAATTGGAAGGACTTATGGGATATAGAAAAAGGAGGCGACCAATTAGAGCAAAAATTTATGCTTCCAAGTAACCTTAACTTTTTATTAGATTATGCAATTTTAACTAAAGATAAAGAAACCGAAAATCATAT
>ENA-ORXM01003697-ORXM01003697.1-marine-metagenome-genome-assembly--contig:-NODE-3697-length-14709-cov-3.737630_pt1 | contig 14709 bp, 15 predicted proteins | sample MGYA00237867_ERZ511480 | MGnify/ENA primary metagenome ERZ511480 (study PRJEB26309, sample SAMN06266103) | marine metagenome | isolation source: Algal blade | place: United Kingdom:Sidmouth, United...
GTGATCGTTGCCCCAAATTCGCCCAGCGCCTTGGCAAACCCTAACACGGTGCCTGCGATAATCGCGGGCAGGATCAGCGGCAATGTGACGTGCGACATCACACGCATGTTTGACGCGCCCAGCGTGCGGGCTGCGTCCTCTAGGCCCGCATCAACGGATTCGAACCCCAGCCGGATTGCACGCACCATCAGCGGAAACCCCATGATCCCCGCAGCCAGTGCCGCGCCTGTCCAGCGGAAGGCGAGCGTGATGCCGAACCAGTCAAACAGATATGCGCCCAGCGCGCCTTGTTTGCCGAAAACGACAAGCAGCAGATAGCCCGTCACAACAGGTGGCAGGACAAGCGGAAGATGCACCAGTCCGTTCAGGATCGCATGGCCCCAGAATTGCTTGCGCGCCAAGATATAGGCGACCCAAATCGCAATCGGCAATGCACATGCGGTCGCCAATGCGGACACCTGAAGCGACAATATGACAGGTCCCCACATCATTGCGGCACCGGTGGCAAGAAGCCAAAGCCAGCAAGCGCAGCCTGTCCTTGCGGCCCGCGCAAAAGCGCCCAGAATGCCAGCGCATCGGGGTTATCGCTCACTCGTGCGCCAGTGTAGCGAATGACGGGATGATCGGCCGGATCAAAATTAGCGACAATCCTGACGTCGCGTGTTGCGCGCGCATCCGTGGCGTATGTGACGCCAAACGCCGCCTCCTTGCGCGCGACAAGCGCGAGGGCCGCGCGCACATTGTCGACGGCCACGACATTTGGCGCGATCGCGTCCCAAACCCCGAGGTTTTCGAATGCAGCGCGCCCGTAGATGCCCGCAGGAACAGCGTTGAAAAAACCCATCGCCAGCTTGCTATCCGCCAGCAATGACGGCAGCGCGCCAATGTCGATATCCGGCGCGTCTGGTGGTCCGATCAGCACCAAGGCGTTGGACGCAAAATCGGCGACGTCCGTGACGATGCCCGCCGTGACAAGGTTTTGCATCCACGCGTCATTGGCCAGCAAAATGATATCAGCGGGCGCACCTAGCGATACCTGACGCGCCAGCGCGCCGCTTCCGCCATATGATACGACCACATCGCCGGTTGCCGCCAGCATATCAAGCGGTTCCTTGAGGCTTGCCGCCGCGAACACCACGACGGGGTCGGCCACAGCTGGGGTCACAAGCAGGCTGGTACAAAGGGCAAGAGCGGCTTTCATAGGGCGGACTATCGGGCCAAGGGCGGGTATTTTCAAGGGCGCAGCCGCCGCGCAAGTTCGCCCGCGCGGGTGCGTACATCCGCATGCACGCGGCCACCGCGCGCGGGGTCGCGCAGGGTTGTGATCCACTGCGCCTCGGGCGCGCGCGTCCGGCGGGGGTCGGTCCATGTGATCGCAGACAGCACCCCTTGGGCTGCGGGCGGCAATACATCAGGGATGTCGTGATCCGCCAGCGTGGCCCAAACACCTGCCCAAGCGCGCCCGACGGACCACGGATTATACCCGCCACCACCCGTCACCACATAGCGCGGCGCCAGCGGGCGCAAGGCGGCAACAACCGACCAAAGCGCATTGTTGGACAGACACATGCGCGATTGCGGATCCTCGGTCACGGCGTCGGCCCCACATTGCAGCACGATGGCGCAGGGCTTGAATGCGGCGACGGCGGGCAGGATAACTTGGTCGGCGACCAGCTCCATGTCATCGTCATGGCAGCCCGCAGGCAGGGGCATGTTGATCATGTTCCCGACGCCCACATCGTCCAGCGCACCTGTGCGCGGCCAGCGATTTTCTTCGTGGCACGACACCAGCAATGTGGCGGGGTCATGGGCGAATGCGGCGGCGACACCGTCGCAATGATGCGCATCGATATCGACATAGGCCACCCGCGCAGCCCCGTTGCGGCGCAGCGATTGGATCGCAAGCACCGGATCATTGAGGTAGCAAAATCCGTTTGCGCGGTCCGGCATGGCGTGATGTGTCCCGCATCCGGGTGCATAGATCACACCGCCACCGCGCAGCAATTCGCCAGACAACAGCGCCGCCCCTGCGGATGTGGCGGGGCGGCGGTACATTTCCGCAAAAACCGGATTGGACGGGGTGCCAAGCGCATGGCGCGCGCGCACGGCATCGGTCACTTCGCCTGCTGCTTCTGCCGTCACAAGGGCTTGGATGTAGTCTGCGGTATGAAAACCAACTAGCGCCGTTGGTTTCGCTCGTGGGCTGTTGATGTATTGCGCAGGCGGCAACCACCCCAAGGCGCGGGTCAAATCAAGTACGGTCGACACGCGCGGCACCCGCAACGGATGCCAATCACCGTAATGCGAATGGCGATAAATCTCGGACCCGATCATACGGGGGGTGGCATTCGCGCTGTGTGTATGGAACCTATGGGTCATACACCTGATGTATCCCGCAATAAGTCGAATGCCATGCCCAAAACGCCCAAAAAACCGGTTCCTTTGAAACTGCGCAGCGCGGGCAAGACTGATGTGCGGGCGCAATTTGCAGCGCTTTGCTATCGGTACAAAGATGACAAACTTCAGGTTTGCATTGTGACAACACGCAAGACGGGCCGCTGGATTTTGCCGCGCGGATGGCCGACCCACAACAAATCCGCCCATGACGGTGCCGCGATTGAGGCCTATGAAGAAGCAGGCGTCAAAGGCCGCGTGTACCCCAATGCGGTCGGCACATATGCCTATGACAAGCCGATTGACGACGGGCTGGCCCCTGTTCTGGTGGTGGTTTATGCGATCCACGCCACAAACGTCGCCAAGAAATGGCCCGAAAAGGGCGAGCGCAAGCGCCGTTGGTTGAGCCTGAAAAAGGCCGCGTCGAAATTGCAGGAACCAGGATTGAAGCATATCGTCGCCAGCTTTGATCCGGCGCGTTTGGATGTTGCACAAGACGCCCAATAAACTATCCTTGGCTTCATGATCCGGTTCACGCTCACTTGCGACGACAATCACAGCTTTGAAAGCTGGTTTGCGTCGAATGACGCCTGCGACAAGCTGATGTCATCGGGCATGGTGGCGTGTACCACCTGTGGGTCCACACGGATCAAAAAGACATTGATGGCCCCGACGATCCCGAAAAAGTCGAACACAAAAGTCCCGACGCCGATTGAAAAGCTGCGCACCGAGGTCGAGGCAAATTCGGAATACGTCGGTGGATCATTCGCAACCCAAGCCCGCGACATGCACGACGGGCTGATTGATGACAAACCCATCTACGGCGAGGCGAACGGTGCAGATGCGATTAGGCTGATCGAGGACGGTATTCCGATTGTCCCGCTGCCATTCATTCCAAGCAAAAAGGTGAATTAGATGACGGTTCTTGTTACGGGCGCCAATCGGGGCATTGGTGCGGGCATACTGGCGGCATACCGCGCGCAGGGTTTCGATGCGCTTGGTACATCCCGTCATGCGGATGATCTGCTTGATCTTGATGTCACTGATGCTGGTTCATTTGCGGCATTGGCCACGACATTGACCGGCAAACCGATCAACACGCTGATTTGCAACGCGGGCGTTTTTCAGGATCGTGGCGAGCGGTTGGACAGCGGGTACAACCCTGAACTTTGGGCGGCGGGTATGGCTGCCAATGTTGCGGGCGTTTTTCTGACAATTCAGACGCTACTGCCAAACCTGCGCGCGGCGGAAAACGCCAAGATTGCAATTATCTCGTCCCAGATGGGGTCAAATGCGCGCGCCAAAGGCGGCGATTATATTTACCGCGCATCCAAGGCTGCGGTCACGAACCTTGGGTCCAATTTGGCGATTGATCTGGCCCCCGAAAACATTGCGGTGGGCATGTATCACCCCGGCTGGGTGCGCACCGACATGGGCGGCGGTACGGCGGATATTTCCGTCGATCAAAGCGTCGACGGCCTGATGGCGCGGTTTGCGGCGCTGGGCATTGCCACGACGGGGTGTTTCGAGACGTGGGACGGGCAGGTCATGCCCTTCTGATCTTGTGATTTCGGGGGCAACACATTAGGAACCCAGCGAAGTTAGACGCAAGGCGAAACCAATGCCAACACTCGTAATGAAATTCGGCGGCACATCCGTCGCCAATCTTGACCGCATCGCGCGCGCAGCCAAGCGCGTGGCCCTTGAAGTGTCCAAAGGCTATGACGTGATCGTCATCGTGTCCGCGATGTCAGGCAAAACCAACGAGATGGTCGGCTGGGTGGATGACACATCCCCGCTGTATGACGCGCGCGAATATGATGCCGTGGTATCATCGGGTGAAAACGTGACTGCGGGGCTGATGGCGCTGCGGTTGCAGGAAATGGATATCCCCGCACGCAGTTGGCAAGGCTGGCAGGTGCCGGTGAAAACCACGTCTGCCCATTCATCCGCGCGCATCGAGGAAATCCCGTCCGACAACATCAATGCCAAATTCGCCGAAGGCATGAAGGTCGCCGTGGTCGCAGGGTTCCAAGGGGTGTCGTCCGAAGGGCGCATCACGACACTGGGTCGCGGCGGGTCCGATACGACGGCGGTGGCATTCGCCGCTGCGTTCAACGCGGAGCGCTGCGATATTTATACGGACGTCGACGGGGTTTACACCACTGACCCGCGGATCGTGGCCAAGGCCCGCAAGCTTGATAAAATCTCGTTCGAGGAAATGCTGGAACTGGCATCCTTGGGTGCCAAGGTCTTGCAAACGCGGTCGGTCGAATTGGCCATGCGGTTTAAGGTGCGCCTGCGCGTGCTATCATCATTTGAAGAACCATCGGACGACGCCGGAACGCTTGTCTGCGATGAGGAGGAAAACATGGAATCCAACGTAGTGGCCGGTGTGGCCTATTCCCGCGACGAAGCGAAGATGACGCTGATTTCGGTCGCTGACCGTCCGGGCATTGCCGCCGCGATCTTTGGCCCGTTGTCAGAGGCTGGCGTGAACGTCGACATGATCGTGCAGAACATTTCCGAGGACGGGCGCACGGACATGACGTTCTCTTGTCCCGTCGATCAGGTCGCGCGCGCGCAACAAGCCATGGAAGCCGCCAAGGCAGCGGACGACATCAACTACCATGATCTGGTCGCCGACGAAGGCGTTGCTAAAATTTCGATCGTGGGCATCGGCATGCGCAGCCACGCAGGTGTTGCCGCCAAGATGTTTGCCACCCTGCGCGACGAAGGTGTGAATATCAAGGTCATCACCACATCCGAGATCAAGGTGTCCGTCCTGATCGACCGCAAATACATGGAGCTTGCCGTGCAAGCCCTGCATGACGCGTTCGAGCTGGAAAAAGCGGCGTAGGCGAAAACCTTTGCATCGCGTCAAAGCCCTCCTATGGTTTCACCATATGGAGGGTTTTTTATTGCAACGATTATTCACAACATGTGCGGCATTGCTGATTGCATCGGGCGCGCAGGCCCAAGACCTGTCCCCCCACGCACAAAACCTGTTTTTGCGCACTGTCGCACATGAGATGGGTCATGCGGTGATCCGCGAATTTGACCTGCCCGTGCTGACCAGCGAAGAAATGATGGCCGATGATTTTGCCACCGTATTTTTGGCAACCCATATGCCCGACCGCGTCGTGGATATCACCAACGCGTTTGTGAAGTTCGAGTTCAACGACAATGACCAAGAAGGGTTCTATTCGGAATACCTTGACGGGGAACGCCGTGCTGGTCGGGCGACGTGCCTGCTTTACGGTATCGACCCAGAGCGGTTTGGCGACATCGCAGCGCAGATGGGGCTTGATGGGGACGACGCGCAAAACTGTGCGCAAACAGCCCCCGAGATTGCACGCAGTTGGCGGCGCGTCATGGTCCCGTACATGATGCCCGCGGACGCTCGCGTGACCGAAGTGGGGCTTGGGGCCGAGCCCGACAGCCGCTTTGCACCTATGCTGCGCGCATCTGGCACGCTTGAGGATGCGTTTGACATGCTGGCACTGGTTGATTGGCATTCAATGGTGCGCCTGAACGTCGTGCAATGCGACGGCAGTGCAGGTTGGGCGCGCAATGGTCGCCGGATCACGGTATGCGATGCCTACATCCAACGGTTTGTAGAGAGTGAGTAAACAACGACGATTCCGCCCGATATGTTTCTGAAAAATGTCTGATCACTGGTGGCGTCTGGCCAGCGGCGCAGCCGGACCACATCTTGCCGGATGTTACCGGTGATATTGGATGCGCAGAAATAAGCCCGCTGATCGCCCGAACGTATGCATTGGCCGCCATTCACGCCGCCTAAACGGCATTTGTGGCCAAAACCACCATTGGCAAAATCGCACGCGACGTCGACTAGGCGGTTCCCCTATCCCGTTTGCACACGTATGTAGGGTGCAAGGGGGGCGCTATGCCTGATCGGATCGAAACAGAAAGCCGCAAACTGCTGAACCGCCTGCGCAAGGCGTTGGCTGCAAGCAGTGAAGGCCAAGCACGCCTGGATAAGGTCGTCGAAGTGATTGCGTCGACGATGCGCACCGAGGTCTGCTCGATCTATTTGTTCCGCGATGATGACACCCTCGAACTTTGCGCCACCGAGGGTCTGCAGGTTGAGGCCGTTCACCAAACGCGGTTGCGACTTGGCGAGGGGCTTGTGGGGCGGACTGCCCGCACGCGCCGCGTCGTGAACACCGCTGATGCGCCCAACGCCAAGGGATTTCGGTACATGCCAGAGACGGGCGAAGAACGGTATTCATCGTTCTGCGGCGTGCCTGTGCAACGGCTTGGCGATGCGCTGGGCGTTTTGGTTGTACAATCCAAAGCCGCGCGCGAATTTACCCCTGACGAGGTGTATGCCCTAGAGGTCGTCGCCATGGTGCTGGCCGAAATGACCGAGTTGGGCGCGTTCGTCGGCGAAGGGGCAGCCCTGTCCGCACGTCACACCCGTCCGGTGATGTTCAAAGGGTCCATCGCCCAAGAAGGCGCATCCGAGGGCCATGTTTATCTGCACGAACCCCGCGTCGTCGTAACCAACCCGATTTCTGACGATCCCGACGTAGAATTGCCACGCCTGCGCGCGGCGGTTGATACATTGCGCGTCAGTCTTAATGATCTTTTGTCAGACAACAAAAACACTGACGCAGAGCAGAAAAAGGTGTTCGAATCCTACCGGATGTTTGCCAATTCCCGCTCGTGGTTGGCCCGCATGGAAGCGGATGTTGAAAACGGGCTTTCTGCCGAGGCAGCCGTGGAAAAGGAGCAGTCCCTGTTCCGCGCACGCCTGTCACAATCGGGCGATGCCTATATGCGCGAACGCATGGCAGACCTTGACGACCTGTCGAACCGGTTGCTGCGCATCCTGACCGGCCAAGGGTCGGTTGTGGCGGATATGCCGGACAATCCGATCCTTGTGGCGCGCAATATCGGGCCGGGTGAATTGCTGGAATACGGCAAGTCCATCAAAGGCACCGTGCTAGAGGATGGATCCGTGGGGAGCCATGCGACGATCGTCGCGCGGGCTTGGGCCATCCCGCTGGTGATCAACGCCAAGGGCATCACCCGCGAGGCCCTGAACGGCGATAGTATTCTTGTGGACGGCGAACAGGGCATCGCGCACCTGCGCCCCGACGAGACCGTGCAAGGCGCGTTCCGCGACAAAATCGCGATGCTGACGCGGGCGCAAGAACGCTATGCGTCCATCCGCGACCTGCCCGCACAAACCAAAGACGGTACAACCGTTTCGTTGCAAATGAACGCCGGTTTGATTGCCGATCTGCCATCGCTTGACGGGTCGGGCGCCGAAGGCGTGGGCCTGTTTCGCACCGAGCTTCAGTTCCTTGTGCGCAACCAGATGCCACAGCGGTCAGAGTTATCGGCGCTTTATAGCCGCGTGATCAAGGCGGCCAAAGGCCAGCGCGTGGCGTTCCGGACGCTCGATATCGGGTCGGACAAGGTGCTGTCGTACATGAAGCCCGCGGACGAGCCGAACCCTGCAATGGGGTGGCGCGCGATTCGTGTGGGTCTTGATAAACCCGGCGTTTTGCGGATGCAGTTACAGGCGCTCATCCGCGCGGCTAACGGCGGGCCGCTGTCGGTCATGTTTCCGTTCATCGCCCAATATACCGAATTCCGCGATGCCAAGGCCGAAGTCGACAAGGCAATGGAACGGGAACGCAAACAAGGCCGCCCCCTGCCCTCCGACCTGAAGGTTGGTGCCATGCTCGAGACACCATCATTGGCCTATGCGCCCGATGCGTTCTTTCAGGAGGTGGATTTTGTGTCGGTCGGGGGGAACGACCTGAAACAGTTCTTCTACGCCGCTGACCGCGAAAACGAGAGGGTGCGCAAGCGTTACGACACGCTGAGCCCTGCGTTCCTGAACTTTCTCAAGATGGTCGTGGACCGGTGCGATGCGCACGGCACGCCGGTGTCGTTTTGCGGCGAGGATGCGGGCCGTCCCGTCGAGGCATTGGTATTTGCAGCCATCGGGTTCCGGTCGCTGTCGATGCGCCCAGCCTCTGTGGGACCGGTCAAGCACCTTTTGCGCCGGATTGATCTGGGCGAAGTCCGCGATATCATCGACACATCGATTGCGAATGATGACACATCTGTGCGCCGCGCCGTGGCAGACTGGCTTGTTTATCAGGTCTAGCTGCGTTTGACGGGCAAGTCCTTGGTCGCCAGCACGCGGTGGAATTCATCCAGCACCGCTGTTTCGCCGTGATCGCGGGCCATTTTGCGCAGGCCAAAGTGCACATGCGCCATTTGCACGTAATAATCCGTAAACGCGTAATTGGTCCCCGCACCCGCAGCGGCCCCCAAAATCGGGACGGATTGCGACGCAAGCTTTTGTGACAACACCGTCGCAAAGCGCGGCGCAACCTTGCTAATCAACCCGTGTACGGCGGCACCCGTCAGGCCAAGCCGCGCGCCGAAAAACGATGTATCCACACCGTCATCGCCCACACCCGGTCCACCGGACCCGAACACCGCAAGGCATTCGAGCCGCGTTTCGTCCGCTGTGGGGTCTTCGCCGTATTGGGCCGCCACGCCTTGCACAGCGCGGAAAATAACGGTGGTTGCGACGGGCAGTTCGGCCAGTGCTGTGGGCAGTCCGCCAAGCCCGCCCAGCGCGCCCGATATCGCGCCCACGGCCTTGTGCATATTGTCGGAACCCGCATAGGTGCTGCGCGATTTGCTGGCCGCGTCATAGCTTGCTTCGAGGGCGCGGCGGGCGGCGACGTCGATCTGTGCACGCGCCGCGGCAGGCAGCATCTTAAGCCCGTCCTCGACTTGGCCACCGACGTAATTGATTGTCTTCATCAACACACCGTTGGCACGACGCTGGCGCACCGCGATGGCGGAAATGTCAGAAATCGCCTGATCGGATAATGCTGGCGCGAGGATCACATCTTTGGTCATGGAACAAAGATAAGTACGGCAATGTGGTTTTTCAATCCGACCACGCGGTGACATGGCCTGCGACGCCGTCCCATGCGCCATCGCGCAACGCTGTGCCAAGCACACGGTCGGGGTTCGTCGGCGGCGGCATGATGACACCGTCGAGGCGTGAAAATCCGAATTTACCATAGTACGGTGCGTCGCCCACCAGCATGACGCGATCCCATTTTTGTCGGGCTGCAATATCAAGCGCACGGTGCACCAAAAGGCGCGCCAGCCCCTCGCCCTGACGGGTTGGATGCACGGCCACAGGGCCAAGCAACGCCACGGCCGCCCCGTTCACGCGCACAGGCCAATGGCGAATGGCGCCTGCAAGGATACCCGCACCATCGCGCGCAGTGAGACACAGAGCAGAAATCGGGTCAACGTCGTCACGCAAACGGTACGACGACAATGCCGACCGTCCGGGCGCAAAGCACAGGTCATATAATGCCTCGACCTCCCACCAGTCGTCGGGGCCTTCGGTCGCCAATATGATCGCTTCAGTCTGCATCGGCCCCTCTGGTCAAAGCATTTGCGCGACGCTACCTAAGGTCAGACGCAATGCCTAGGGATGATGCGATGTTTTACGAACCTAAAAACGGCCACGGCCTGCCGCACAATCCGTTTAATGCGATTGTCACGCCCCGCCCGATTGGATGGATTTCCACGCGCGGGGCGGACGGGGCCAATAACCTTGCGCCCTATTCGTTTTTCAATGCTGTGGCCTATGATCCGCCGCAAGTGATGTTTGCGTCGACATCAGCCAAGCCGGACCGCGGCGACACAAAAGACAGTGTCGCCAACATCCGCGAAACAGGTGTGTTTGCCGTGAATATCGTCAGCTTTGCCTTGCGCGATGCGATGAATGCGACGTCCGGTCCGTGGACCCGCGACACCGATGAATTTGCGCTAGCTGATTTGGATAGCGTTGATTGCGACACCATCAATTGCGCGCGTGTCGCAGCAAGCCCTGCGACGCTTGAATGTAAATTGACGCAGATTTTACAGCTACCGGGTGCTGCGAATTTTGCCGTGTTTGGCGAAGTCACGGGCGTACATATGCGCGACGCATGTCTGGTGAACGGGATGTTTGATGTGACCACATTCGGCCCATTGTCGCGGCTTGGGTACCAAGACTACGCGGTGGTCAAAGACCCGTTCAGCCTGACGCGGCCGAACGGGTAATCGCCAGCTTAGTGACCGCCAAGGATGCCGGTTTTGACGCCGTAATCGACGGCGATTTCATAGTCTGGATCATCGTCGCTATCCACGACCAAGTGGCCCGCCTTTGACAATAGCTCGTGGCATTCGTGGGTCAGGTGGCGCAATTGAATGCGCTTGCCTGCGTCCTCGTATTTACCAGCCACAGCCTCGATCGCCTGAAGCGCGGATTGGTCGACGACGCGGCTTTCGGCGAAGTCAATAATGACCAGATCAGGGTCTACGGTGATGTCAAAGAGTTCGGCAAAACCTTCGGCGGAGCCAAAGAAAAGCGGGCCGTTGATTTTGTAAACTTTGGCGCCGTCTTTGACCTCGGTGCTGGCCGAAATACGTTTCGCATTGTTCCAGGAATAGGCCAGCGCGGACACGATCACACCGACGACCACGGCAGTCGCAAGGTCGGTCATCACGGTCACGATCGTCACCAACACGATGACAAATGCGTCCATGCGCGGCACCTTGCGGAAGATGGTCAAGGAATTCCAAGCGAATGTGCCGATCACGACCATGAACATCACGCCAACCAATGCGGCCAGCGGGATTTGTTCGATCAGGCCGGATGCAAACAGAATGAAGCAGAGCAGGAACAGCGCCGCAGCGATGCCCGCGATCCGTGTCCGCCCGCCGGATTTAACGTTGATCATCGACTGCCCGATCATCGCACAACCGCCCATGCCGCCGAACACGCCAGTGACGGTGTTGGCGATGCCTTGGGCCACGCATTCTTGGGATGCACCGCCACGCTTGTTGGTCATTTCACCCACAAGGTTCAGCGTCAGCAGGCTTTCGATCAGGCCAATCGCGGCGAGGATCAGCGCATATGGCAGGATGATCTGGAATGTCTCAAGGTTGAACGGCACCATCGGGATATGGAACGGCGGCAGCCCGCCCTGGATCGAGGCCAGATCGCCCACGCGCGGCACGTCAAGGCCAAAGCCGATGACAATCGCGGCCACAATACCGATACCCGCAAGCGGCGCGGGGAACGCGTTGGTAATACGCGGCATGACCCAGATGATCAGCATCGTCACAGCCACCAGCGCCAGCATCATCGCCATGGGCGCGCCCGACAGCCATTGACCACCCTCAAGCCCGTGTGCGCCGACAACGGCGGACCCCGGAACCTGAAACTGGCTCATCTGGGCGAGGAAAATCACGATCGCGAGGCCGTTCACAAAGCCGAGCATCACGGGATGCGGCACAAGCCGGATAAATTTGCCCCAACGCATGATGCCTACGAAAATCTGGATAAGCCCCATCAAAACGACCGTCGCAAACAGGTATTCAACGCCGTGCTGTGCCACAAGCGACACCATCACAACGGCCAAGGCACCCGTGGCGCCCGAAATCATGCCCGGACGTCCACCGATCAACGCGGTGATCAGACCGACGATGAATGCCGCATAAAGCCCGACAAGCGGGTTGACGCCTGCCACGAATGCAAATGCCACGGCTTCTGGCACAAGCGCCAAGGCCACGGTCAAGCCAGACAGCACCTCGATCCGGATGCGCGACACCGTCAGTGGGGCGTCAGGATCACGTAGCTCAAAGCTATCTGCAAATCGGGCCAAAAGTGTTTGTGGCATAGTGGGGTTCCTGCGTCCAAGATCATTGTTTCGCCGCCCCTACCAAGGCAAGCAGCAATTGTCACCCCCGCAAACGCCGTTGCGCGCGCGCGCCGCTTGCACCACATTGGAACCGTCGTCAGGCAAACATGAATACTTCGCAAGCGGGGATCGCGCAATTGACAAAATATCTTGGCATAATCGGCGGGTCGGGGCTTTATGACATTCCCGGATTGAAAAACAGTGAATGGGTGCATGTTGCCAGCCCTTGGGGTGATCCATCGGACGCCATTCTGACGGGCCAGCTTGGTGGCGTACCGATTGCGTTTTTGCCACGCCATGGACGCGGGCATATCCATAGCCCGACCACCGTGCCTTACCGCGCCAATATTGACGCGCTCAAACGGCTTGGTGTGACGGATGTTGTCAGCATTTCGGCGTGTGGATCGTTTCGCGATCATATGCCGCCGGGTGACTTTGTGGTTGTTGATCAATTCATTGACAGGACCTTTGCGCGTGAAAAATCATTCTTTGGCACCGGATGCGTCGCACATGTCAGCGTGGCACATCCAACATGTGCGGCCTTGTCCGGCGCATGCGTCACAGCTGGTAAATCCGCGGGCGTCACGATGCATGACGGCGGCACATATCTTGCGATGGAAGGGCCGCAGTTTTCGAGCCAAGCCGAAAGCCACATGTACCGTGCATGGGGTTGCGATGTGATCGGCATGACCAATATGCCCGAAGCAAAACTGGCCCGTGAGGCAGAACTCCATTACGCATCTGTCGCGATGATCACAGACTTTGATAGCTGGCATCCGGACCACGGGGCCGTTGATGTGTCGGATGTCATCAAAACGCTGCAAGGAAATGGCAGCAAAGCGCGTGATCTGGTTGTGGCACTTTGTAATGAGCTGGCAAATGCCAGCCCTTGCGACGCGGGCTGTGACACGGCCTTAACCCATGCAATCATGACAAGCGTGGAACAACGTGACCCTGCTCTGATCGCCAAACTCGACGCCGTCGCCGGACGGGTCCTATGAAAGAAAATTCCATGAAAACCGTCCGCGATTACATCCGCACAATTCCAGACTTTCCGCATGAAGGGATCATGTTTCGCGATGTCACGACCTTGTTTTCCGATGCGCGCGGGTTCCGGTTGGCGATTGACCAACTTGTCCATCCTTACGTTGGCCTGCAAATCGACAAAGTTGCGGGCCTCGAGGCGCGCGGCTTCATTCTGGGCGGTGCAATCGCACATCAACTGGGCAAAGGGTTCGTCCCTATTCGCAAGAAAGGAAAGCTGCCGGGCAAAACGATCGAGCAGGCATATACCCTCGAATACGGGGAAGCCGTGATGGAAGTTCATGACGACGCATTCCAAGCAGGTGAACGGGTGCTTTTGGTTGATGATCTATTGGCCACAGGCGGCACGGCGCAAGCCGGGATCAAGCTGGTGGAACGCTTGGGCGGCATCGTCGCGAGCTGCGCGTTTCTTGTGGACTTGCCTGAATTGGGCGGACGGGAGAAACTGGAGGCTATGAATATGGACGTGCAAGCCTTGTGTCAGTTCGACGGGGCGTAATCCCACGGGCAGCTTGGGGGCCAGTGGACCGGATCATTTTATTTTGCAGCAAAACGGGCTCATTTCCCGTTAAAGCATTGTAAATGTTATGCTTTCAGCGGAATGAAAAGGGTCAAAAGTCATATCAATCCCCTTTCTGGCCCGACATAGCCCCATCAAGGATCACGGTGGAATAATTCTACATTTGAATGCTCCGCCACGGTAGACCCTACTACGGGATCGCTCAAGCGTACTTTTGGAACCTTGCCCGCCCGCCCCTTGGAGGTCGCATAGTAATCGCGGCGCTTACCGCTCAGTATGTCAAAACCATGCTTTTTCAAATGTTGCACTGCTGAGCGGACCATAGTTACTTTGATCTTTAATACCTCGGCAAGGTTCCAAAGCTCCATAACGCGCTCCCAGTGAGGATGCTTGTCTAGGATCGAGCGCAGTATCTCAGCCTCCTCTCCGCATGTGTGGGGATGCATTAAAGGCGCGGGCTGGGGCTGGGTCTCAACTAGCAAACCTTCAAATCCATTTATCCGCCTGTGCAAGCCGTTGTCATCTTTACCAAAACCTACGCCTCGGGTGAAGTATCCAATGGCTGGGATGGTAAAATAGGGTTCTGGGCGGATGGTATGGTGGGCCAATTCCAGCTTAAAGAACCAATAATGTTCACGGGCATCAATATGCTTTAGTTCTTTGGGGAAATATAAACAATCTCGTGTGATTGGCACCTTAGGCTCAGCCAACGCTGCGCGAATATCCGATTGAGAAAGCCAGAGCTTCCCATCGAAGGTAAGCGTCCGGTTTGACCGCCCTACGGTGTGGTTTTCCATGGCAGCAGATCATCGACACGGTTGATCTTGTAGTCTGGAATGCGGGCAAGTGCAGCTGCTCTGCCCCCTGAAACTTGGATCACTTTGAGTTAGAGTTTTCGACTGCTACTTTTCTGGCTGGAAGAAGGAGTGGAAGCGATGAAAGCATCCAAATTCACGGACGCGCAAAAAGCGTTTATTGTTA
>ENA-ORXM01003699-ORXM01003699.1-marine-metagenome-genome-assembly--contig:-NODE-3699-length-14697-cov-3.829070_pt1 | contig 14697 bp, 12 predicted proteins | sample MGYA00237867_ERZ511480 | MGnify/ENA primary metagenome ERZ511480 (study PRJEB26309, sample SAMN06266103) | marine metagenome | isolation source: Algal blade | place: United Kingdom:Sidmouth, United...
CGTCCAGTCCCGCCCCGCGCCCGGTCACTGCATAGAGCGAGGCGGGGGCGAGGCGGTGGACGATCAGGCTGGCGCTGGCGGTATTGCCAATACCCATCTCGCCGGGGGCGAGGATGTCGACGCCCTCCGCCACCGCCTCGCGGGCCAGGGCGATGCCCGCCGCGAGGGCCGCGTCGCACTGGTCGGGCGTCATGGCGGGTTCGGTGGCGGCATTGCGGGTGCCGGGGGCGATCCTGGCATTCGTCAGGGCCGGATGGGCGGGCAGGGGGGAGGCGACCCCGGCATCGACCACCCGCAACTCGGCTCCGGCAATCCGCGTGAAGGCCGAGATCGTCGCCCCGCCCGCAAGGAAATTCCCGACCATCGCGGCGGTCACTTCCGGGGGGTGCGAGGATACGCCTTCTGCCGTGATCCCGTGGTCGCCTGCGAAGATGACGGAGCGGGCTTTCCCCAGCACGGGACGCTCCTGCCCCCGCACCAACGTAATCTGAAGCGCCAGCGTCTCCAGCCGCCCGAGCGAGCCGACAGGTTTGGCCTTGCCGTCGATCAGATCGCGGAGGGCGGGTTCGGTGGAACGGTCGAGGGGCGTAATTCTTATCATCCGCCCTTTTGTCATTGTCCGCGAAAGCGGACAATCCAGTCTCGCAAGATATGCTGGAATTTTTCTCGATTCGACGGAACTGGATTGCCCGCCTGCGCGGGCAATGACGTATGGAAAGGTTACTGGAGGGAAGCTGATACGACCGTAACAAATGGATGACTGCTCCTCCGACCGCGCCCGTCGTACTCCGCGAAGGCGGAGTATCCAGTCTCGCGAAGTTTTTCAGTGCAATGCACATGACGCCGGACTGGATCGTCCGCCTTCGCGGACGATGACGAGAAGAATAAAAAGGGGCGCTGATTAACTCCGTTTGTATGAAGTCGGCCATTCGCTTCCGAAAGGGCGATCAATGGACAAGCAGTTCTACGTCTACATCATGGCCAGCGAGCGAAACGGGACGCTCTATATTGGCGTGACGAACGATCTCTTGCGCCGGGTCTTCGAGCATCGTGAGCATACCGATCCAAACTCGTTTACAGCGCGTTATGGCGTTACCAATCTCGTCTATTATGAGATATTCGACGATGCAGAGAATGCCATTCTGCGCGAAAAGCGGCTGAAGAAATGGAACCGTCTCTGGAAGATGCGTCTGATTGAGGAGGGAAATCCGAATTGGGAAGACCTCTATTCAACGCTGCTTTGAATCCACCTCCCGTCATACTCCGCGAAGGCGGAGTATCCAGTCCGGCACCTCGGAGAACATTCCAGGCAACTGCGCAAGACTGGATTGCCCGCCTGCGCGGGCAATGACGGCGGGATATCAATTCATGTCCACGATCTTGCCGGGGTTCATGATGTTCTGGGGGTCGAGGGCGCGTTTGATCTGGCGCATGATCTCGTAGCCATGGCCGTGCTCGGCGGCCATGTATTTCATCTTGCCCATGCCGACGCCATGCTCGCCCGTGACCGTGCCGCCCATCTCCAACGCGCGTTCGGCGATGCGGTGGGCGAGGGCTTCGGCGGCGCGCAGCTCGTCGCGGTCCTGCGGGTCGATCAGGATGGCGAGGTGGAAATTGCCGTCCCCGACATGGCCCACGACGGGCGCGAGCATCCCGCTTTCGGCGATATCCTTCTTCGTCTCCAGAATCGCCTCGGCCAGCCGCGAGATGGGAACGCAGGCATCGGTGACGTAGCCCTGTGCGCCGGGGCGCAGGGCTTTGACGGCGTAATAGGCATCGTGCCGTGCGCGCCAGAGGCGGTTGCGATCCTCGGCCTGCGTGGCCCAGTCGAACGCGCCGCCGCCGTATTCGCGGGCAATCTCGCCGAAGCGTTCGGATTGCTCGGCCACTCCTGCCTCGGTGCCGTGGAACTCCAGAAAGAGGGTCGGTTTCTCCTCCAGCCCGAGTTTGGAATAGTTGTTTACGGCCCGTATCTGCAATTCGTCCAGAAACTCGATCCGGGCGACCGGCAATCCGCTCTGCATGGTCAGGATCACGGCATCGACCGCGCCTTCGACCGTGTCGAAGGTACAGACCCCTGCCGCCGTCGCCTCGGGCTGGCCATAGAGGCGCAGGGTCAGTTCGGTGATGACGCCCAGCGTGCCCTCCGAGCCGACGAGCAGCTTGCACAGATCGTATCCGGCGGAGGATTTGCGCGCCCGCGTTCCCGCCCGGATCACGCGCCCGTCGGCCATCACTGCCTCGACCGCCAGCACGTTCTCGCGCATCGTGCCATAGCGCACGGCGGTCGTGCCGGAGGCGCGGGTCGCGGCCATGCCGCCCATCGAGGCATCCGCCCCCGGATCGACGGGGAAGAACAAGCCGGTATCGCGCAGGTCTTCGTTCAGCCGCCGCCGCGTGACGCCGGGTTGCACCACGGCGTCGAGGTCTTCGGGATGTACCGCGAGGATCGCATCCATCCTGCTCATGTCGATGGTCACGCCGCCGCGCAGCGGCACCACATGCCCCTCCAGCGAAGTGCCGGTGCCGAAGGGGACGATGGGGCAATTCCCCGCCGCGCAGGTCTTCACGATAGCGGCGACTTCTTCGGTCGAGCCGGGGAACAGCACGGCATCGGGGCGCACCGGGGTATGATACGCCTCGCCATTGGCATGGTGATCGCGCACGGCGTCCGACGTGGCACAGCGGTCGCCGTATTCGGATTTCAGCGTGGCGATGGTGGCGTCGAATGCCATGGCGATCTCCGAAGCGTGTTTCGATCAGACGATCACGACGCCACCGATGGAGCAAGCGCGGCATCGTCGCGGTAATCGATGCGTAACATCATGCCACGTTCTTTGGTAAGACTGTCCAGCACGTTGACCAGCGTATCCAGACTGATATTTTCGAGCCGCCCGTTCTTGATACGCGAAACCTGCGACCGACCGATACCGCTCAGTTCAGCAGCTTCCATGACGGTAAGATTGCGCGTTCGCATCGTCTTGACGATTTCCGTCATGACCTTTGCCTTGAGAGCCTTGGATGCGGCGGCAGGGTCTTCCCGGTCCGCAAAGGGATCGGCAGAACCGCGCGTAAATTCCAGTTCTTCATTCATCCCGCTGCCTTGAGCAGGCTCTTGGCCGCATCCTTCGCGGCCTTGGTCACGGATTCCCCGGCCAGCATCCGGGCCAGTTCGTCCACGCGCTCGGTCTTCGAGAGTTCGACGACGCGGGTGAGGGTGGTTTCGCCGTCCTCGCCCTGCACGATGGATTTCTCGATGCGCCACTGGCGGTTGGCTTCGGCGGCGACCTGCGGCGCGTGGGTGATGACGAGGGTTTGCGTGTCTTCGCCGAGGCGTTTGAGCCGTGCGCCGATGGCCGCAGCCGTGGCTCCGCCCACGCCCCGGTCGATCTCGTCGAAGATCAGTGTCTTGCCGTCGCCCTTGCGGGCCAGACAGACTTTCAGGGCCAGCAGGAAGCGCGAGAGTTCCCCGCCCGAGGCGATCCTGTCGATGGCACCGGGGGCCGAGCCGGGGTTGGTCGTCACCTCGAAGGCCACGCGGTCGATGCCGTCCGGCCCCGCTCTTTCCGGGTCGCTCTCCACCAGCGTCCTGAAGATGGCGCGTTCGAGTTTCAGGGGCGCGAGTTCGCCCACGACCTGCTTGTCGAGGACGCCTGCCGCTTCCTGCCGCGCGCGGCTCAGGGCCTTTGCCGCATCGAGGAACGCCCCGTGCGCCGTGGCCATCGCGCCCTCCATCTCCACCAGCTTCGCCTCGCCCTGTTCGATGAAGGCCAGCTTGTCGCCCAGACCGGCATGGAGCTTGGGCAGATCGGCCACGCCGATCCGGTGCTTGCGGGCCAGGGCGCGCAGGGCGAAGAGGCGCTCTTCCGCCTGCTCCAGCCGCCGGGGATCGAAGGAGAGGGCTTCGGCGGCGCGTTCCACTTCGGACAGGGCTTCCGAGCAGGAATTGAGAGCCTTGGCGATGGCCTCCAGCGCCGGGGTCAACCTGCCATCGGCCTTGTCGGCGGCCACTTCGATCCGGCGCAGGGTATCGGACAGCGCGCCCTCGGCCCCCTGATGGCCCAGTTGCGCGATGGCCTTGCTCACGTCCTCGGCGATGGATTCGGCGCGTTGCATCTGGCGGCGCTCGGTATCGAGAACGTCCTCCTCGCCCTCCTCGGGGGCCAGTTCGGTCAGTTCCTCGACGGAATGGCGCACGAATTCCGCATCGCGCTGGGCTTCGGCGATCTCGGCGCGCGTCGTCTCCAGAAGGGTGGCCGCCTCACGCCACGCCACATAGAGCGCGTTGACCTGCCGATGTTCCTTCTGCAACCCGCCATAGGCATCGAGAAGACCCCGGTGTCCGGCGGGATCGACCAGTGCCCGGTCATCGAATTGTCCGTGGATTTCGATCAGCCGCGTTCCGAGTTCGCGCAGGGTCGCGACGCCGACCGGTTGGTCGTTGACGAACGCGCGGCTGCGGCCTTCGCGGCTTATCACCCGGCGCACGATCAGCGCGGCATCCTCGATCTCGTGTCCCTGCTCGCGCAGCCAGGCCCAGGCGGGATGATCCTCGTCCAGCTCGAATTCCGCCGTGGCCGAGCCTTTATCCGCCCCCATCCGTACGAGATCGGCATTGGCCCGCGCACCGAGCGCCGCGCCGAGCGCATCGAGCAGGATCGATTTCCCCGCCCCGGTCTCGCCGGTCATCGCGCCGAGACCGGCATCGAAATCGAGGTCGAGCGCGTCGATCAGGACGATATTGCGGATCGACAGACGCCGCAGCATGACCTGCGCCGCGCCCTTACAGCCATTCGCCGAGGATCACCTGCCGGTACATCCGCTTGTACCAGGCATCCTGCGACAGCCCGCCCGTCAGGTTCTCGCCGGTCAGCAGGGAATAGCTGGCCCCGTACCAGTCAGAGCCGGGATAGTTGAAGCCCAGAACGGCGGCATTGGCCTTGGCCTCGTCCACCAGACCGATGGCCAGATTGGCCTCTACCAGCCGGTGCAGTGCCTCCTCCACATGGCTCGTGGTGTCGTAGTCCTTCGCGACCGTCTGGAAGCGGTTGATCGCTCCGATGTACTGGCCGTTCTTCAGGTAATAGCGTCCGACGGCCATCTCCTTGCCCGCGATCTGGTCGATGGTCAGATCGCGCTTGATGGCGGCGTCCTTGGCGTACTTGCTGTCGGGATGACGGGCGATCAACTCGTCGAGCGCCTGTCTGGCCTGTATCGTCATGCCCTGATCGCGGCCCACATCCACGATCTGCTCGTAGTAGCTCTGGGCAACGATATACCGAGCATAGGCGGTCTGATCGTCGCTGGGGTAGAAGCCGATGAAGCGTTCGGCGGCAAGGACGGCCTTGTCGTATTCCTTGGCCTCGTAGGAGGCGACGGCGGACATCAGCATCGCGTCCTTGGCGACGTCGGAATAGGGATAGAGGCGTTCGACCTCGTCGAACAGGAAGGCGGCGGTCTTGGGCTTGCCGTCCTTCAGGTTGGTGCGGGCATCCGTGAAGATCGCGCCCGGATCACGCGCCTCGAGCGGAGCCTCCTCCTTCGAGAAGAGCGAGCCGACGCCGAGCGACGGCACGTTTCCGCTGCACGCGCCGAGCGACAGGGCCAGCGTCACCAGAAGGGCAGACCGCAGCGCGCGGCCATGGGAGAGGTCGGAACTTGACATGCAGTCACCCAATCGTCGGTTGCGCCGCACCCGAAACGGACCAGGCGGCGATTTACAGGCGAGCATAGCGCAGACGGTCCCTTCTATGGAACCGCTTTTCGCACCGAAAACTGCGTCAGGATGGCGTGGCGGGGTCGGCCACCGATCCGATCAGGCGTATGCGAGGTCGCGGGCCGGATCCTGCGTCGCGTAGTCGAGGGCGACGAGGCCCCGGTCGGCCACTTCCTCGTACCGCCAGGCGGACGGATCGGCGAAGAGGGCATGGAGCAGACGGTTCGTCATGTCATGTCCCGCCCGAACGCCGCGATAGCGCCCGATCACGGGCACACCGGCAAGGGCGAGATCACCCACGGCATCGAGCATCTTGTGGCGGACGAACTCGTCGCGGTGGCGCAGACCCTCGCGATTGAGGACGCGGCCCTTGTCCACGACGATGGCGTTCTGGAGCGTGCCCCCCCGTGCGAAGCCGATCTTGCGCAGGGCTTCCACATCGCCGAGCGTGCAGAAGGTGCGCGAATCCGCGTAGTCGCGGACGAAGGCGTCGCCCGTGAACCGCTCGACCCGGCGCTGCTTGCCGATGGCGGCATCGGTGAAGTCGATATCGTACTCGATCTCGAAATGGTCGGCGGGCAGCAATTCGGCGGTCTTGTCGCCGAGATGGACCGTGACGGGCTTGAGAATGCGGATCGCCCGCAGCGGCTCGTCCTGTTCGATGGTTCCGGCGGTCAGCAGGGCGTCGAGGAAAGGCTCCGAACTGCCATCCATGATCGGCACCTCGGGGCCATCGACCTCGACGAGGGCATTGTCGATGCCGCATCCGGCCAATGCGGCCATCAGATGCTCGATGGTCGAGACCTTCACGCCCTCGTCGTTGCCGATGCAGGTGCACAGCGCCGTATCCGTCACCGCATCGAAGCGCGCGTCGATCAGGTTGTCGCGATCCGCGATATCGAGACGGATGAACCGAACGCCGGTATCGCAGGGGGCGGGAAGGATCGTGGCCGTCGCAGGCTGTCCGCTGTGAACCCCGACTCCGGAAAGGCGGGCCTTGCGGGCAAGTGTGCGCTGCATGAGATAACCTCGTAAGACGAAAAGACGATCATGAGGTAGCAGTCAGTACACGACACGACAATTCAATCTTTATGTCAGATTGCAACAATGGTTAGCAAAAAATAAACTTCGGAACAATTTGATTGACGAATGGTTAATTCTTCCGTTCCGGGTGATTCAACATGAAAAGGCCGGGAACGATCCCGGCCTTTTCATCGATTGGTCGCTGATATCCGATTCTACGGACCGATGGTGTCGCTCAATTCGCCTGACGCCGCAGGAATGCGGGGATCTGGAGCGCGTCATCGTCGGAGGAGCCGTCGCCGTCGATGCTTTCGCCCTTGAACGGCGACTTCGCCGGAGCGGCCTTGCTGTCCGAAGACCGGCCACCGAGGCTGTCGGCGACGCGACGGATGAGGTTCAGTCCGGTACGGGCCGTCATCGGTGCGGCATTTTCACCCGCCGGAGCGGACGTGCCCATCGATGCGGAGTCGACCACGGACGGATCGATGACCGTCGCAACCGAGCCCTGCGTCGACACCGTCGGTGCATTGCCGGACATGGCGGGCGGTGCGATGCCGTCCGTGCCGGTCGCGGCGAGGGGTTCCTCGGCATAGTCATCCACCGTCACCGGCGCTTCGACCGCATCGTTGCGCGAGCCGACGGCCTGACGGACGGCATGGCGCGTTCCTGCGCCGATCTCGCGGTCGCCTGCCGCATCGCTGGCATAGCGGGGCGCGGGGATCGCGCGGCGGGGGCGGTTGCTGCCCGCCCCGAGACGCGCAGGCTCGGCACCCCGCGCGGTCTGTGCCTCGGCCTCGATGCCGGTGGCCACGACGGAGACCCGCATGTGGCCCTTCAGGCTGTCGTCGAAGCACGAGCCGACGATGATGTTCGCACCGGGATCGACTTCCTGCTTGATGCGCGAGGCGGCTTCGTCGACCTCGAACAGTTTCAGGTCCGGTCCGCCGGTGATGTTGATGAGAACGCCGCGCGCGCCCTTGAGCGACACGTCGTCGAGCAGCGGGTTCGCGATGGCCTTCTCGGCGGCTTCGACCGCGCGGCCTTCGCCCTCGGCCTCGCCCGTGCCCATCATCGCCTTGCCCATCTCGCCCATGACCGTGCGCACGTCGGCGAAGTCGAGGTTGATGAGGCCCGGCATGACCATCAGGTCCGTGACGCCCTTGACGCCCTGATACAGCACGTCGTCGGCGAGATTGAACGCATCCATGATGGTCGTGTTCTCGGTCGCGATGCGGAACAGGTTCTGGTTCGGGATGATGATCAGCGTATCGACGTATTGTTGAAGCTCTTCGAGGCCATCCTCGGCAAGCTGCATCCGCTTCGCACCCTCGAAGGAGAACGGCTTGGTCACGACGCCGACGGTCAGGACACCGAGTTCCCGTGCCGCTTTCGCGATGACCGGGGCCGCGCCCGTGCCGGTGCCGCCGCCCATGCCGGCGGTGATGAAGCACATGTTCGCGCCGTTCAGGTGATCGATCAGCTCGTCGATGGTCTCTTCGGCGGCTTCGCGCCCGACGCTGGGTTTCATCCCTGCGCCGAGACCTGCCGTCACCCCGGAGCCGAGCTGAACGCGGCGCGACGAGCGCGACTGTTCGATCGCCTGCGCATCGGTGTTCGCCACGACGAACTCCACGCCTTCCAGGTTCTTGTTGATCATGTTGTTGACGGCATTGCCGCCTGCGCCACCGACTCCGAAGACCGTAATCTTCGGCTTCATGTCATGGTCGTCTACCGCCCCGATGTTCAAAGCCATGGTTCCGCCTGTATGTTGATGGTGTTCGTTTTGTTTTTTTTCTGCTCGTGATTCGGAATCGTAACGAAATTTTCAGAGATGTCACAGGGTAAATCGACCCTTAACGGCTTCTTTCGGTGTCGATTCAAGCGTTTCGGTTGAGATAAGAACTTACCAGTTTTCCCGAAGCCATTGGCGCAAACCACCGAATGCCTGCTCACCATCGCGTACCGTGGACATCGCATCGGCCCATGGCTCGCATTGCAACCGGATGGCGTGGGCGAGCATTCCATGCACGGCGGCAAATTCCGGCCCGAGGGTCGATTGCGGCGCGCCGCGCGTGCGGATCGCCCGTCCCAGCCGCACCCGGCGGTCGAGCACGGCCGTCCCGGCCTGCACCATGCCCTGCATCCGACTGCCTCCGCCGGTCAGGATCACCGGGCGCGGCTCGCCGGACGGCAGCACGGCGCGCACCAGCTCGAAGATCTCCTCGACGCGGGGACGGATCACGCCGGTCAGGACCATCGTGGCCTCGCCCGGCCCGGCCCCGCCCAGAATCGACGGGTCGGCGGAAAAGCCCGCTGCACCCGGCCCGAGTTTCATGGCCTCCGCCTCGTCGAAATCGACGCCCATGGCTTCGGCGAGGTCGCGCGTCATCGTCGCCCCGCCGATGCTGATGCAATGGACCGAGCGCAGTCGATTGCGCCGGAAACTGGCGACTCCGGTGACATGCGCCCCGATATCGACGACCGTTGCGCCCAGATCCAGTTCGTCCTGGGTCAGCGACGAGAATCCGCTCGCGGCGGCGGCACAGGCCACGCCGGAAACCGCCAGTCCCGCGCTCCTCGCCACCTCGCCGAGCCGTTCCAGCGCCACGCGCTCGACCGTCACGATCCCGAAGCGAACCCCGAGCGTGCGCGCCCCGTGGCCCCTCGGATCGGCGATCTCCGGCACGCCGTTGCGCGTGAAATCCAGCGGCTCGATATGCAGCGGGCGGCGGATGCGCAGGGCGATTTCCTGTCGGCAGGAGGCCATGATCCGCCCGACCGTCGCATCGTCCACCACCCGCACGGGGATCGCGCTGGACGAGGCCGCCTGCAAGGTACGGGGCGATCCGCCGGAGATCGCGAAGATCGCGCGGTCGGGCGTCACGCCGCTCTGTGCCCGGATGTCGCGCAAGACCCCTCGCAGGGCTTCCGCGACCGCCTCCGGGTCGTCGATGGACCCGCCCTTCATGCCGGCGGAGGGCGCGCTGGCCGCTGCGGTCACGCGCAGCGCGGCATAGATATCGACGTCCCGATCCAGCAGGGACCGGTCGAGCAGCGAATGGCGGATATCCGCCAGCAGGCAGGAGATATGCGCCCCCCCCAGATCGATCACGGCCAGCCGCTCACCGCCCAGCGCCGTGGCCACACGTCCCCGGATCGCCTCGAAGGCGCGCAGGACCGGCATACCGCTCACCGATAGGTCGTCCGCAGGGTTCGCAGCAACTCGTCCCGCATTTCGCTTGCCCCCGGCTCCAGGCGGATCACGGGTGGCTCGCCCGGCAGGCGCAGGTCGATTCCGGTAATGGCGAAGGGATACAGGCGTTTTTCCAGTCCCCGGTCGATGAACATACGCAAGGCGTCGAGCGGCTCGTCGGCGGGCAGTTTCACCACCAGACCGCTATCGGTCACGACATCCCAGCGCCGCCCACCCCGCCGCACCAGCGCCGCGATCCGGGGCAGCACCGCGACGGGGACCGCCTGCAGCAAGGCGCGGGCATCGGCCACCGCCTCGTTCGCATCCGACCCGATCAGCACGGGCAGGTCGAGGCGCTCGTCGGCGCTCGGAACCGGCACGATGGCATGGCCGGTCGCGTCGATCAGGAAGAAGCCGTCATCGTTGCGCCAGACGGCGACGGGGATGCGCTCGATGATCCCGATCTTCATCACGCCGGAAGGATCGACGGCCACCGAGGCCCGCTCGATCCACGGGTTCGCCAGCAGCGCCTCGCGCGCCTTGCGCGCATCGAAGCGCAGGGACGAGATGGCGCGCGTTCCCGGCTCGATGCCCACGATCCGCCCGATCTCGTGGACGGAAAGCTGGATATGCCCGCTGATTTCCAGATCGGTGACGGCGAATTCGGGGTGGTCGATGACGGCGGTGCGCACCGCCTCGGCCCGGTTCAGGGTTCCGCTGCGGATTGCCTGCCAGTTATAGGCGATCGCGGCCAGCCCTGCGATCAAGGCTGCGGGCAGCCACAGCGTCAGCAGCCGCCGCTTCGTGAACAGGTCCGGAAACCGTCGCCCCGTCGCCTCGTCCTGCGGTTTGGGTCTGGCCCGCATGACGGGCGGCGCAGGGTCGCGCGCGGGCGGCGCCTCTACCGGTCGCACGAGGCATCCTCCACCATCCACGACACGAGGTCCGGAAAGCTTTCGCCCAGCTTCGCGGCCTGTTCGGGCACCAGCGAGGTGGGCGTCATCCCCGGCTGCGTGTTCGTCTCCAGCACGATCAGGCGGTCGGCATCGGGATCGTAGCGGAAATCCGTGCGCGAGACGCCCCGGCATCCCAGCGTCTCATGGGCCAGCGCCGCCGCGTCCAGACAGCGCGTGGCCAGGGCATCCGGGATATCCGCCGGGATCTCGTGTCGCGATCCGCCTGCGCTGTACTTGGCGTGGTAATCGTACCAGCCCTCCACGAAGATTTCCGTGACCGCCAGCGGCTCGCCGTTCCGGACCGCCACCGTCAGCTCGCGCCCCGGCACGTATCGCTCGACCATCAGCAGGGAAGGCGCACCCGGTATATCGACCGCCGGAGGCCGGTTCGCCCCGTCGAGGACCAGATGGATGCCGACCGAAGACCCCTCGTTCCACGGCTTGACCACGTAGGGCGGTTCCATCGCGTGATCGGCGGCGATATCGGCAGGGGCCGCGAGCAGGTCTTCGGCGACCGGCAGGCCCGCCCCGGCGAACACGGCTTTCGCCCGCACCTTGTCCATCGCCAGCGCCGAGGCCAGGACGCCCGAATGGGTATAGGGCAGCCGCATCCATTCGAGGATGCCCTGCACGCAGCCATCCTCGCCCCAGCGCCCGTGCAACGCATTGAACACCGCATCGGGGCGCGCGTCGGCCAACCGCTCGACCAGATCGTCGCCCGCATCGATTTCCGTCACGTCGTAGCCGGCCTCGCGCAGCCCGACCGCGCATTCGCGGCCCGATACGAGCGACACCTCGCGCTCGGCGGACGGCCCGCCCTCGAGGACGACGACGCGCTGGAACTGTCGCTTCATGCCTGTCCTCCTGCAGGGCAGCCGACCCGTCGGATTTCCCAATGCAGGTCATGGCCCGATGCGGCGCGGACGCGCTCGCGCACCGTCTCGCCGAGCGTCTCCAGATCGGCGGCGGTGGCCTCGCCATGGTTGATGAGGAAATTGCAGTGCTTCGCGCTCACCTGCGCTCCGCCGACCCGCAGGCCCCGGCATCCGGCGGCATCGATCAGCCGCCATGCGCTCTCACCGGGAGGATTGCGGAAGGTCGAGCCGCCGGTCTTCTCGCGCACCGGCTGCGCCTCTTCGCGCGCGGCCATCAGATCGGCCATGCGGGTCGCGATCGCCTCCGGCGCATCGGGCGTGCCGCGAAAGACGGCTTCGACGACGATGGCATCCTCCGGCAGGGCGCAGTGGCGGTAGTCGAAGCCAAGGTCGGCGTTCGAGAGTACCCGTACCGTCCCGTCGCGAAAGACGACCGTGGCCTCGACCAGCCGGTCGCAGGTTTCCGTGCCGTGGCATCCGGCGTTCATGCGCACCGCGCCGCCCACCGTTCCCGGTACGCCGCGATAGAATTCCAGTCCGGCCAGCCCCGCGCGCCGGGCGGCCTGCGCCAGCTTTGCATCGGGTACCGCTGCGCCGACCCGGACCGTCTCGCCCTCGACCGTGATCCCGGCGAAGCCGCGTCCCAGCCGCACGACCATCCCCCCGATCCCGCCATCGCGCACCAGCAGGTTCGAGCCGACGCCGATGGGCAGGACAGGCCCGTCCCAGCCGCGCAGCGCCTCGGCCAGCGCCGCCGTGTCCTCGGGCGCATAGAGGATTTCCGCCTCTCCGCCGACCCGGAACCACGTATAGGGGGCCAGCGGTGCATGGGCGCTCACCCGTCCGGCGAAGGGCGGGGCGGTCTCTCTCGGGGTGGTTGCGGTCGCGCGAATCATGCCCTTCCTTGTCATGGGGGGGCGGGTCACTCAAGCCGGATTTTTGCCCTGCGCGGTTTCTCCGTGATACGCTGTCGGGCGATGACGCGAAGGAGAGAACGGATGCGCGCAACGGTTTTGGTGCTGATGACGGTATGGGTGTTCGGTGGCCCGGCGCGGGCAGCGGAGCCGCTGACCGGCTATTTCATCGCCTTCGAGACCTGCGACGCTTTCCAGTCGAAGAACCGCCGTACCAATCCCGGCGATGTCCTGACCGAGCCGCGCCGCGCCTATGACATGATCGCGATCAACGAGGCGGGGGGCGATTTCTTTCAGGTGCGCATCCCGGACGCGCCCGTGACGTCGGCGCGCTGGGTCTCGACGGCCTGTGGCATCCATGCGGTGCCCGCGATGGACGGGCCGGTGCCGCAGATCGCGGTGCCGGAGGGGCGGACGGAATCCACCGACAATCTCCTCGCCCTGAGCTGGCAACCGGCCTTCTGCGAGCGCAATCCGTCCCGGCCAGAATGCGTGGCGCTCAATGGGGGTGCGTTGCCCGACGCGGGGCGGCGGCTGTCGATCCATGGGCTGTGGCCGCAGCCGAACGGGACGTTCTTCTGCGGCGTTCCGACGATGCTCGTGCGGCTCGATACCGACCGGAACTGGCGGGCGCTGCCTGCGCCCGACGTGGATGCCGAGACGCGCGCGGCCCTCGACGCGGCGATGCCGGGGGCGCAGAGCCTGCTCGACCGGCACGAATGGATCAAGCACGGCACCTGCTATTTCGCGGACGGGGGCGCGGACGAGTATTTCGACGACACGCTGCTCGTGACCGATGCGATCAACGGGTCCGCCGTGGGGACTTTCCTCGCGGAGCGCGTGGGCCAGCAGATCGAGACATCGGATTTGCGCGCCGCCTTCGATACCGCGTTCGGGCCGGGCGCGGGCGAGCGGGTGCAGGTCAAATGCCGGGGTCAGGATGGCCGCGTCCTCATCCGCGAGATCACCATCGCTTTGCGTGGCCGGATCGATCCGGCCACGCCCGTCGCCACCCTGATCACCGCCGCCCCGACCCAATCCCCCGGCTGCCCGCGTGGTGTGCTGGACGAGGCGGGGTTGGAGTAGGGGGCAGTGGGTCAGTTTGGAGATGGACCATCATTGCATTGCAAAGGATGATGTCGGCTTTTCGCCGATTGCTGCCATTGTTTGCGCGCTTCGCGTAGGACGGCAGCTTTGTGCCCAATACGGCCATCCCGTTGTGCACTGCACACGGTGATTGTGAGCGCATAACTGCCGTCTGGGATACTCGAAAACCACTGTTTTTGACACTGATATTGCAACGACGCACACGCACAGATGGTTTTGTCGCTACTGCCTTGGTCGACCGTTTCCAGCCCAAAACCGCGTTATGCCACATCGGCAGACTATCTCTCGCTAAACCAGCTCAAGAGGCGTTATCCAGAATCTTGCAGCAAAGAAGGGAACAATGGGATGCGTGCGGAACTACACGGGCCAATGCTCAAGACACTGCGACTGACCCGAAGAGATGTATTTGGTCCAGCCGACAAACAACATCCGATAAGCGAGCCAGAAGACGCTGCGGTTCCACAGATCGGCTTCGTCGGTCAAGAATATCGCGCAGAAGGTACTATACTACTCGGAATCAATCCCGGCGGCGGCGGCGATACTTACGTGAGAACGGCAGCGGATTCGGTCTTGTTGCCCTTGATTGAAAGTTTGCGTGATGGAGAGGCGTCTCGCGAAACGCTCGATGCGATGTTCGATGAATATGCTGCGAACATGCGAACTTGGAACTTATGGCGGATCGTATTGCCGGTCCTAGAAGCCTGCGGAAAAAATCAAACCGAGATCGCGTATCTGAATTGGTGTCCCTTCCGGACACGTAAGGATAGCATGCCACATGCACATGCAATGAGGCGCTCGCGAGACGTGTATCTCGCTCCCCTAATCGAAGAACTTGCCCCGGTTCGTATTATCGCGCTTGGCAAGAAAGCCGGGAATTGGCTAGAAAAGGAACCCTTGGGCAAAGTGACACGAT
>ENA-ORXM01003703-ORXM01003703.1-marine-metagenome-genome-assembly--contig:-NODE-3703-length-14686-cov-16.099528_pt1 | contig 14686 bp, 7 predicted proteins | sample MGYA00237867_ERZ511480 | MGnify/ENA primary metagenome ERZ511480 (study PRJEB26309, sample SAMN06266103) | marine metagenome | isolation source: Algal blade | place: United Kingdom:Sidmouth, United...
AAAGAGATTTTTTGATAGACAAGGCAAAAAACGTAGGCATAGCAGGGCTATGACGAGGCTTTTTAACGCAGTATATCGGAAAATATCGACGCTAAAATGCGGGAGTTATTTTTTTATCATTGCTTAGGTATTTTTTTCGGTACTATCCTCGTTTATTCAATTCATCCTGTAAACGACGCATCAGTTTTTGTTCTTTTTCTAAAGCACGTTTTTTGTGCAACTCCAATTCGTTTTGTGTTTCTACTAAGTTATTTTTGGTTTCAGAGGTAACACTATTACTTCGTTGAAACTTAAAAACAAAGAACAAAAGTAGGGCTAACAATCCACCTATAATAGACCACATAATGGTTTTATAGCCAGATTTATTCATTTGATTGCCAAAAAAATTAATGCTGTCTTTTTCTTGATTAACCAAATCCAGATCATCATTGGTTGTGGCTAAATTGGATTTTAACGAATTGATTTCTCCTTGTAAATCTTTTACTTTTTGTTCCGTGCTGGTCAAGGTAGTGCGCACATCTTTTAAGGAATCTAAAACATCTGCTTTAAATGCTGCCAAACGCACTTTTTTAATCACTTTAAATTCTTTGTAGGAATTGGCTTTTTCCAACAAATCATTGAACTGGCTTTCAATAGAGGTGCTTGGCGCAGTTTCTTCTTCTTGTGCGTGAATTGTAACAGAAAAAAATAAAAGACTGATGGCGAATACATAAAATTGTTTGCCCATTTTCATAATTAAGTATTTATAATTGTTCCACAAATTTCGATAAAAATAGAAACAATGTTCTGTTATTCGGCATTTTTTTTAGAAAAATTTGTGATTTATTGAATCTCCATATGAAAAGGCAAACGCATTTGATAACGATTTCCTCGAAGTAATTTATCTAAATCTTCAAAGTAGCGAAATTGACTGCCTAATCTTGAACGCAAAATTGCGTTTACAGCTTCTTCTTCACCGCCACCAGATAGCTTTTGCATCAATTCTTGAAGTGGGTCTTTTGCTTGTGGATAAGACACCAAACGATATTCTTCCAATTCGGCTTTTTGTGCTACAGATTCTATCGCATCTTGTGTATTTCCAATCTTATCAACCAATCCTTTTTCCAAAGCTCGTTTGCCTGTCCATACTCGACCTTGTGCGACTGCTTCTACTGCGTCCATTGTCATACCTCGACCTGCTGCCACTCGTTCTTTAAATTGTGTGTAAATGTGATCGACACCATTTTGGATAATGTTCGACTCTTCTGAAGTTAAATCGCCTGTTAACATCGGAGAAGTTGGAAAATCAGAATATCTGGTCGTTTTAACCTTATCAAAAGTAATGCCTAATTTATTGTTGTAAAATTCGTCGAAATCAGCCAAAACACCAAAGACGCCAATGGAGCCTGTTAAGGTATTTTCTTCGGCAAAAATCTCATCAGAATTGGAGGCGATATAGTATCCACCTGACGCTGCAACATCACCCATAGACGTTACAACAGGAATCCCTTTTGCTTTGATTTCTTCGATTTCGTTCCAAATAACATCGGAAGCCAATGCGCTTCCACCACCAGAATTGACCCGCAAAACAACGGCTTTTACCTTGTCATCTCGTCTGATTTTTCGCAAGATGCTGGCATAGCGATCCGACCCAATTTCTTCATCAGAACCTTTTCCATCTACAATACCGCCTTCTGCATAAACAACAGCTATTTTGTTTTTACTATACTCTGTATTTTTGGCAGTCGCTACATATTTTTTCAAAGAGATAAAACTGATTTTTTCGTCTTTGTCCAATCCAATTTTATCACGCATAATATCCAAAACTTCCGATTCATATTTCACATCATCTACCACTTTATATTGTTTTGCATCCGATGCTTGTTGAATTTTCAAATTGTCAATTACATCGTGTAATTCTGCTTTGGGTATATTTCGAGCAGTAGCTATATTTTCCAAAAATACATCATAAAAATCTTCTAAATACGCTTTTACTTGTTCTCGATTGGCATCACTCATTTCTGTATATCGCAAAGGTTCTGTCGCACTTTTGTAGTTTCCTACGTAAAAAATTTGAGGTTCGATTTCCAATTTTTTCAGCATATTTTTGACAAAAGCAATCTTGCTACTAAAACCTTTTAGCTCCACCGTACCACTTGGATTGAGGTAAACTTCCCCTGCGGCACTCGCCAAATAATACGATTTTTGCGACATCAAATCAGAATAGGCAATCACAAATTTTCCAGACTCCTTCAACTCCATCAATTTATTGCGAATATCTTCCGTCTGTACCCATCCCGATGCAATTCCTCGAATATCCAAATAAAATCCTTTGATATTATCATCTGTTTTCGCTTTTTCGATAGCTCTTAACACACCATCTAAGCCCAATTTAGACGTTCCCCCGATACCCGCAGGCAAATCCAACTCAGACAACGGATTATCCAATCCCCGTTCGCCAATTGGAGAAGCAAAACTTGCGTAAATCACAGAGTTTGGCTTGACTTTTATCTCACCTTGCTTGGCAATTCGGGAACTTATCCCAACTCCAAAGGCTATCATAAGGAAAAAGAGCAACATAATTCCCACAATAGTTCCTGCCACAGATATTAAAAATCGTTTCATTGATTGTATAATTTATTTTTAAAATTTATTTTTTAGGAGACAACGGCTTGTTTTTCATTATAACGCATGGGCCTGCTGTCCGCTATCATGGCTTAAAAAGAACCACAAATCACAAAAGAACCGAACTACAGCACTAAGAACTACAGCACCTAAAATAAGCCATACCACTACCATCAGGTCTATTTTTCATGGTCAGAACCCTTGTTTAGTTTATCTAGTTAATGGTTTTTGTAGTTTTTGTGGTTAGAAAAACGACTTAAACTACAAAAATGACTTAAACGACTTAAACCTATAGTAATCAACCATAAAATTAAGAATTTAGTTTAGAGTATGTTTGAAATTAGTGAGTTTTTCCTATTTTTGACGAGTTTTCAAACAAAACAAACATGCAAATACTACAATCTAAGATAAATACCAATGGGCAACAGTTTAAAGCCAACCATGCTGCAATGGCAAAATTGGTCAAAAAACTAGAAAAACACTTGGTAGAAAGTCGATTTCAAGGAAAAGACAAATACTTAGAAAGAGCCAGAACAAGAGGCAAATTATTAGCACGAGAGCGATTAGAACTGGTTTTAGACAAAGATAGTCCCTTTTTAGAATTACTTCCCTTAGCTGGAATGCAAAAAAAAGGTGGATTTGGTGCAGGAGGCACCAATGTATCGGGTATCGGCATCGTTTCAGGCAAATTATGTATGATTAACTCCAATGTTGGAACTCGTAAAGGTGGTTCTGTGGATTACTCTACAACCTTCAAAGCCCTAAGAATTGGCGAAATTACCATAGAAAACAAGCTTCCAACCATCAATTTAGTCGAAAGTGGCGGAGCAAATCTACCAGACCAAGCCAAAATCTTCAACTACGGAGGAGAAACCTTTCGACAAATTACCCAACGCTCAAAGGAAGGATTACCGACAATCTCCGTCGTTTTTGGGAATGCTACCGCAGGTGGAGCGTATGTTCCTGGTATGTCCGACTTCTCTATTTTCCAAAAACAAGCCGCAAAAGTCTTCTTAGCAGGTCCACCCTTAGTCAAAATGGCAACCAATGAAGTCACCACAGACGAGGAATTAGGCGGTGCAGAGATGCATAGCCGTATTTCGGGCGTCTCTGATTATTTGGCAGAGGATGAATTGGATGGTATTCGCATCGCCAGAGAAATCATGGAAATCGTCAATGTCTCCCAACCACATTACATTCCACAAGAACCCATAGAAGAACCATTATATGATGCAGAGGAAATTTTAGGCGTCGTTTCTCCCGATGTCAAAACTCCTTTTGATGCAAGGGAACTCATCACTCGTGTTGTCGATGGCTCTCGTTTCTCAGAGTTCAAACCCGAATATGGCAGCACGCTCATTACAGGTTGGGGCAAAATACATGGCTATCCCGTCGGCATTTTAGCCAATAATGGGGTTATTTTCTCCGAATCTGCCAACAAAGGCGCACAATTCATACAACTCTCCAATAAAAACAACATCCCACTGATTTTTATGCAAAATACAACGGGATATATGGTTGGTAAAAAATATGAGGAAGGCGGAATTATCAAAAATGGCGCAAAACTCATCAATGCTGTCTCCAATAGCACCGTTCCCCATCTTACATTGATGATTGGCTCCTCTTATGGAGCAGGAAATTACGGTATGAATGGACGTTCTTACCATCCAAGATTTCTATTTGCCTATCCAAATTCCAAAGTGGGCGTCATGGGTTCAGAACAATTGGCAGGTGTCATGGAGATTATACAAAGGGCTTCCGCCAAATCACAAGGCAAAGAATATGATGAAGAACATGGAAATATGCTCAAACAAATGTTGATTGCAGAAGCAGACTCAAAATCTTCTGCTTGGTTCGCTACTTCTGAATTGTGGGATGATGGTTTGTTAGACCCAAGAGAAACCCGTAATTATTTGGGTTTTAGTTTGGCCGTCTTATACAATCAGCCCATTAAAGGAACAGAAGGTTTTGGCGTCTTTAGAATGTAGTATTTAGTTTTTGTGGTTTAAGTGGTTTTTGTAGTTATTTTACCTAAATCACCTGTCACCTGTCACCTGTCACCTGTCGCCAAAAACACCTGTCACCTGTCACCTAATCATCACTAAAAAAGTAATGAAATCTATCCATTCTATTCTTATTGCCAATCGGGGCGAAATTGCTTCTCGAATTATTCGGACATGTCGCAAAATGGGCATTAAAAGTATTGCTGTTTTTTCCGAAGCAGATCGGGCTGCGCCTTTTGTGACACAAGCTGACCTTGCCGTTTTTATTGGCGAAAGTAGTCCTCCTGCTTCCTATTTAGACCAAGATAAAATCATTGAAACGGCTAAAAAAACGGGGGCTGATGCCATTCATCCTGGCTATGGATTTTTGGCGGAAAATGTGGAATTTGCTCAACGATGCGAACAAGAAGGACTTATTTTTATTGGTCCACATCCCAAAGCGATTGCAGCGATGGGATCGAAGTCAGAAGCCAAGACACTTATGAAATCTCACAATGTTCCCGTTGTGCCTGGTTATCAAGGAAGCGACCAAAGCATCGCCACACTTACAAAAGCGGCTAAAGAAATTGGCTTTCCTGTTTTGTTAAAAGCGACGGCTGGTGGCGGTGGAAAAGGCATGCGGATTGTTCACAAAGTAAGTGAGGTAAAAAAAGCGATTGAAGCGGCAAAACGAGAATCGCTTAATGCTTTTGGGGATGATGAACTAATCCTCGAAAAATACATCGCATCAGGACGACACATTGAGTTTCAAATTTTTGGGGACAAACATGGCAATGCCATTCATATTTTAGAAAGAGAATGTTCTATTCAGCGTCGTTATCAAAAAGTTATTGAAGAAAGCCCCTCTCCTGTTTTAGACGAAGTGTTACGAACAAAAATGGGCGAAGCAGCCGTCAATGCAGCCAAAGCATTACAGTACGACAATGCAGGAACCGTAGAATTTATTTTTGACGATATAACCCAAGATTTTTATTTCTTAGAAGTCAATACTCGTTTACAAGTAGAGCATCCTGTTACAGAAGAAGTCACAGGTTTAGATCTTGTACAAATGCAAATTGAATCGGCACAAGGTTTGCCAATGTCTATCACACAAAATGAGGTAGAGGGCGAAGGATATGCTATCGAATGTCGTCTATATGCTGAGGACGCTTCTAATGATTTCCTGCCTGTCACGGGAACAATTGAACGTTTTGAGTGTCCTGAAGTCGAAGGATTTAGGATAGAGACGGCTATTGAAAGTGGTTCGGAGATTTCGATTTTTTATGATCCGATGATTGCGAAGTTGATTGTGTGGGATCAAAATCGAACGAATGCCCATCGAAAAATGCAGTATGTTTTGAGAAATTTGGTCTGTCAAGGCATCACCACCAATCAAAACTTTTTACTCAAAGTTTTAGAAGATTCTGATTTCCAAAAAGGCGCATACAATACGCATTTCATCCAAAACAAAATCAATCTTGAAACCATCAATGAAATTCAAGAAAACGATTTACATTTGGCAGCGATGGCAGCTTGTTTGTATGGCTGGCAAAAACGAGCGCAAAAAAGAAAAATTTTAAAAACAATTCCATCGGGTTGGCGCAATAGTTTTTATGATTATCAAAAAGAAACGTATCTTCTTGATGATCAAGAAATTTTGGTACAATACCGTTTCTTAAAAAACAATTTTACTTTTATCCTCAACAAAAAAAATTATACGGCTCAATTAATCGAATCAAAAGACAATCATCTAAGAATAGAAATTGATGGCATTCAATACGGTTTTAATATTGCCAAAAAAGGACTAAATACCTTTATTCACAACGAAAAAATTGGTAATATTGCACTTGTAGAAAAAGAAAGATTTCCTGTTAAAGCCTTAGAGAAAGTCAAGGGTGGTTATGAAGCACCGATGCCTTCACAAATCATCAAGGTCTTGGTCGAAGCTGGACAAACGGTCAAATCGGGCGATGGCTTAATCGTGCTTTCTTCTATGAAAATGGAAAATACCATTGAGGCGGCAGAGGATGGAATTATTGAAGAAATATATGCGACGGAAGGTAGTAATGTGGAAGCTAAGTTTTTATTATTGAAGATGAAGGCTAGTTGATTGGTCTATTAGGAAATTAGTTAATTAGGCTCTACAAAAACCATTGATATGCATTTAGAACTATCAGCGTTTAGACAGTCCAAAATAGCCTCGATAGTAGCGTTATAGCTTCGCTTGGTTCTGTAGTTCTTAGTGCTGTAGTTCTTGATTTGGTTCTTTTGTGTTTTATGGTTCTTAACTATAGCTATAGTAGCGGATAGCGAGACCCTGTGTCACGACGAAGCTCTGAGCCTTTCGCTCCAAATTAAAATTTTAAAAACATATAAAATAATTCCCTGTCACCTTCCCTTATTTAATCAACAAACTAATAATGAACCATTATACAAATAAAGAAACAAGTAATATTCACAATGAAACATTTGCCTTTATAAAAGTAGATGAAGCGGATAATGTGCTGACAATTACGTTAGATAGAGCATCGAAAAAAAATGCGATTCACCCACACACACTCAATGAATTGGCGTTTGCTTTGCAATATGCGAAGGTAGAAAAAAGTATTTGGGCAGTTGTTTTACAAGCGGAGGGCAATGTGTTTTGTGCGGGGGCTGACCTTAAAGCGTTTATGGGTTTGGTTGGGGAATTTGAGTCTACGATTCCTGCGCCAAAAGGACAAATTTTAATTGGCGAACTTTTCAATAAAGTTTACAAACCAACGATTGTGAAAGTCGAAGGGGATGTGTATGCAGGTGGCTTTATGTTCTTGGCTGGCTGTACATATGTCGTTGCATTGGACGACCTAAAATTTGGATTGCCCGAAGTAAAACGTGGCTTGTATCCGTTTCAAGTGATGGAATCTTTATTGCGTGTAATGCCTCCTCGAAAAGTAATTGACTGGTGCATTCGTGGGTATAATTTGGCTGTTCCACAAGCAGCAGAATTGGGCTTGGTTACGCACGTTGTACAAGCGGAGAATATCAATGAAACGATTGACAATTTACTCACGGACTTAAAAGCAAATTCGCCTTCTGCCATTCGATTGGGTTTAGAGGCTTTTGATAATTTACAAAGTAGCGAAGCCAACCACAAATACTTGTATGAGATGCTCCAAAAAACAATTGGGACCAAAGATGGACAAGAGGGAATTATGGCTTTTCGAGAAAAACGCCAACCTGTTTGGACAGGGGAATAATCAAAAAGTGACGGGTGACATGGGACGAGTGCATAATTTCTATAGAGACCTAACACTACTTATCACTCGTCACTCGTCACTCGCCACTCGTCACTCGTCACTCGCCACTCGTCACTCGCCACTCGTCACTCGTCACTCGCCACTCGTCACTCGTCACTCGTCACTCGTCACTCGTCACCTAAAATTTCAAAACAATAATTTAATATGAAAAAACTTATTCTTTCAGCAGCATTGACAGGTGCCGCTACCAATAGAAGCCACTGTCCACACATTCCCTATACGCCTACAGAATTGGGAGAAGAAGCGAAACGAGCCGTTGATGCAGGCGCAAGTATTGTGCATATTCATGCGAGAGAAGATGACGGTGTTCCTTCTTGGCGTTTAGAGGTTTTTGAGCAAATCCACGAAGAGGTTCGCAAGCGTTGTCCCAATGTCATTATCAATTATTCGACGGGGGCGATTGGTGTTCCAAACGAGGAACGCATTCGTCATATAAAAGCATTAAAACCTGATATGGCAGCCTTCAATATGGGTTCGATGAATTATGCGATTTACTCTAAAAAAGCAAAGCAGTTTTATTGGAATGGCGTTTTTGAAAATTCTTTTGATACGATGAAATTTTTCGTATCTGCTATGAATGAAGTGGGTACTGCGCCCGAAATGGAGTGTTTTGATACGGGTCATATTCGCAATGCCGAGCCGCTTCGAGATATGGGGTTGATTCCTGACAATGCGTGTTATAGTTTGGTGATGGGTGTGTTGGGGGGCATTCCTGCTTCAACTGAAAATCTGGTTCATCAAATTCGCCAAGTACCTCAGGGTTCATATTGGCAAGTCATCGGCATTAGTCGCAAACAATGGCAACTGGCGGCTGTCGCCTGTACGATGGGCGGAAATTTTAGAGTGGGCTTAGAGGATAATTTTTATTTGCCTAACAATGAAATGGCGAAATCCAATGGTGAATGTGTCGAATGGGGTGTTAAGTTGGCTCGGATGATGGGTCGAGAAATTGCCAGTATTGACGAGGCAAGAACGATGCTCAATATTCCGCAAAGGGACTTAAAATCTGTTTAACACTTGTTAGAATTTTCTCACAAAATATTGTTACTTTTGCGCTTCCCCCTACATCTTATGAATATAAAATGAGTGTGGCATGATTCAACAAAATATCGCTTTTTTGCTTACGGGCAGTAATTTAGGTCATAGGTTGACCAATTTGCAGCAGGCTCATTCCTTCATTGAACCGACTTTGGGGAATGTATTGGCTGCTTCTTCTTTTTATCAGACGGCTGCTTGGGGCTTACTCAATCAGGGGGCTTTTCTCAATCAAGTTCTGAAAGTACAGACGACTCTTTCGGCTCATGATTTGTTGGAAGCGGTTTTAGCGATTGAGCTTCAAATGGGTCGAGAGCGTCGCCAACATTGGGGGGAGCGTTTGATTGATATTGATATTCTTTTCTTCAATGAGGATATTGTTTCGACGCCCAAATTGACGTTGCCTCACCCTTATCTTCACCAACGCAAATTTACGCTTGTGCCGATGGCGGAAATCTCTCCTTATTGGCAGCATCCTATTTATCGGCGTACGATTGAGGAACTTGCGGAGGAATGTACAGATTCTTTGGAGGTTGAATTGTATCAATCTGCGTCTATTGGTAGTCCTTCTTAATTTTTTTTTGGAGCGAATGTTTTTGGCTTCGTAGGGACTTTTGGTCCTGCTATTCGTTCTTATGGTGATTTTGCCTGCGCTGCTGTATGAGATAACCTCATATTTCACTGAGGGCAGACAAATGGGTCTGCCCCTACCCGTTCCATCCTTATTTTGGTTGCCTCCGCCTCATCATCACCATACCACTACTATCAGGGCTATTTGGGATGGTTTGTACCTTTGCATTTCTGTTTTTTTACCATATAAGTTGAATATAAGTGAGGTATAAGACCATATAAGTAGCGGTTCTGTCCTTGTAAGATAGACCCGATGGTAGTGGTATGGCTTTTGGTTTTTGTGGTTTATAGCGTTGGGACAAGGCATGCCTTGTCCGTACAGTGCCATTTGGGTCTTTAGTAATAGGCTGGTTAATAAAAGCCATAGGAACGGACAGCGGGAGCATGCGTTGCGACGAAGCTTTGTCCGTTCTCTCCTTATTTTTGTTATAAAAAATTCTTTAAAAAAAGGGATTTGGTCGTTTTTATAAATGGTCCAAATCCCTTTTGTTTTCTTGGTTATCGAATGAGCGTTACGTGTCCTTCTTTTCGGATTTGCTTGGGTTCGTCGATTAGTTTGTAGGTGCAAGAGTAAACGTAAACGCCGATTTCTTGGGGTTCGCCTTCGTAGAATCCGTCCCATCCGCTACTGAGGTCTTGGGTTTGGTAGAGTAGAATTCCCCATCGGTTGAATACTTTAAATTCAAATTCTTCGACTTGATTGTATAGTGGTCTGAACATATCATTTACACCATCGTTGTTTGGAGAAAAGGCGTTCGGGAATACAAGCATTTTTTCATCTTCGGGAACGAGAGTTGCCATCTCTTCTGTTATATCAATGGTAATGCTGAGTTCTTCGGTACAACCCAATTCGTCTTCTACGGTAACATTGTAAGTAGTTTCAACAGTTGGGGTTGCCAATGGGTTATAAATGCTGTAGTCATCTAAGCCTATATCTGTCATGTCCCAAATATAATTGAATAAGCCTGTTCCATCTACAATGACTTCTAATTGTGAGCTTTCACCTAAATCAATCAAAGTCTCTCCTTCGATGGTTGCTATAAATGAACTTTCTTCTACTAAAACAACGGCTAATCTATCGTCGCTGATACAAGTATCGTTGTTTACTAAGAAGGTTTCGATGTAGTATGTTCCTGCTGTGGTTGGTATAAATGTTAGGTCTTCTGATAGAAGATTTCCACCGCTTGGTGCATCATACCAAGCCACACCAACATTTGTAAGTACATCTACCTCAAATGGTATGATATTTAAAGAAGGAGCGCAAGTAAAAATGCTATCTGGCGATAATAGTGTGGGTAAACTTGGACTGGTACAACCTTCACAGCTTTCTATGGTAATGGTAACAGTATCCATATAATCTGGACATAATTGACCTGGATCGTACAAATAGGCAAATTGATAAGTTCCTTCTGGTACGTCGGTAAAGTCGTATATCGTTGGGGCAATACTCATTAAAGTTGCGCCTGAACCATCAATATCTGACCAGTCTCCAATGATTGGTCCTTCTGTAATTAATTCATCAAAATTCAATTCTGTCACTCCAAATTCGTTGTTACAAGGAACTGGAGGATCTGCAAATATGAGTGTTTCGTAAGCCTCCACGAAAACAATGACTTCTGTTGCCATTCCTGGACAATCTGCTGTTGGGAACACGCTGTATTCAAATGAATAATTTCCACCTAATTGTCCTAATGGGGAAAATGTTCCTGTCACGGGATCAAAGACATTTCCTGTTGATGGTATAGGTGTTGTTTCTGTCCAGATACCTGTATTGGTTTCGCCATTTAATAGCTCAAATAATTGTACAGGTGTATCATCGGTATTGCAACGGAATGGAATGGCTTCATCCCAATAACCAGAAAATGGTCCTGCTAAAACGACAATGTCTTGTGTAGAAAAACCTGGGCAACCTGGTTGCGTTGGGTTCTCCAATGTAAATGTAACTTCGTAAACGCCTGCATCTGCTCCCTCTAAGAAAAGAGAATCATTGACAATTGTGACTGGTGTTGTTGCACCAACAGGTATATTGGTTATACTCCAAGAACCGATTCCCGTATTACTGGCATCTTCTAAGGAGGTTAAATCGAATGGCTCACCTGTATTACAGAATGACCCTGGTGGTGTTGCAGTAAAGCTTTCTAAACAACTACAATTTGGTGCATTTATTCCGAAAGTTACTGGACAGCCAAGTCCATTTATTGGTATTAAATTTAAATCGTAAATTGGGAATGTTGCATCTAAAGTAAAAGAGATTGTGTCGTTGTCATTAAATTGAGTTGGGTTTGTACCACTAACTGCTGAACCCGTTAAATCATACGTTTCTCCCAAAGGATTGGCAATGTATAAATCGACAGTGAAGGTTTGATCTAACTCATTACAATCTTCAGAACTAATATTGATGTTGGGTGGTAAAACAACTTGGAATTCAGTTAAAGTACTTTGGCAATCTCCAATAATACTTGCACCATAGAAGATTCCTGCTCCTACTTCTAAAATCGTTAAAGGGAAATTTTGTTCAATATCTAAGTACCATACATCTGCGCCTGCAACTGTAGCAAGATCAAACATGCTGTTGGTCGTACATCCTACTGTATCTACGATATTAGATGGCGGTGCATGTACAATCGTTAAGATAGAAGCAACTGCAACACAATTTGGAATAACAGATTCGGACACACCATAAAATAAGGTATCATCTGTCGGTGTCACAATTAAATCTGTAATTTGTTGTGTTAAGTTTTCGTCTGCATACCATTCTTCTATATCGGGATATAAGCCTAAGTCATAAGTAAGTCCATTCATTAAGTCCAAACAAACAGGATCTAAATCAATGGTTTGTCCAATGGGGTGAACCCAAAGAGAATCTAAGGTAGTTTCACAGTTATTGACATCTATAAATGAACCAAAATAAAGCTCTGAGTCAGTAGGACTCACAATGAGATCGCCCCCTGTAATTAAGCCTGTATAATCTACGTTTTGATACCAATTGTCAATGCCTGCTAAACTGTTTAAATCAAATACTCCTGTATCATCAACACAAGCATTGCTAACTACATCGGCGATGGTTAAAGGATTTATGGTTACAGGTGTGGCAGTACTTTCACAACCAAATTCACTAATGATGGTTGCATAATAAGTTGTTGGTGTTGTTGGATTTACCTCTAAATTAAATGTTGGAATCGGTATCATTAAGCCCATATCTTCATACCATTGTCCATTGACACCGATAAGTTGTTCTAAATTTATATTTTGTGTAATTGGATCAATACAATATGATGCGTCTAAAATTGGAGCATCAGGAATTGTGTGAACAGTGATTGTATGACAAGGACTTAAATTGATACATGCGCCTTCTGCACTTGTATTTCCTGCGGTATTGCTAATCATATCCACAAACCCACCACTCAAATCAATACCATCTGCAATAAGGTAGCCAATTCCTTGTAAACAATAATTACCTGGTGTTAAAGTAAAATTTAAAATACCATCTGTATCGTCTTCATAAATTTCACCTGTTGTAATATCTACTACTAAAATAATATTTGCAAAGTCAGCAGGATTTGCCATTGAGACAATGTTGTTGATATCTACTTGGGCTGTTGTTGCTGTTTCTCCCACACATACATTTTCATCTGGATTTAAAGCTACAGAAGTAACTGATATTGGACAATCACAGTTTGGCAATGTAATGGTTAATGTATTTGTACAACCCAAGTCATCGACAACATTTAAAGTATAAACATCAAAAGTTGTAAATACAAAATCTAATATTTGACCATCTGTTGCGGTTGTAGGATTCGTCGTTCCTGTAACAGCATTTCCAGAAAGTGTGTATGTTCCATTGCCTCCACTAATTGCCACTTGCATTGTATATGAATTTGCCCCATTACAAGCAATATCTGTCACTATGTCAAAGTCGATTCCCAATAAAACAGTGAAGGTAGTTGCTGTGCTTTCGCAACCATTCACTTCTACCGTTGCATAGTATGTACCATCACTTACTAATAAATTGCCTCCTGTGAGTTCTCCTGTCAAATCAGCATTTAGATACCAATGATCAACATTGGCAACTGTATTTAAATCGAAAATGCCTTGTATTGGATCAATACATGTTTCATTAGGAATTAAAGTTGGTGCATTAGGAAAAGGAATACAACTACCATCATCTACTGTTGCTGTTGCATCATAATTACACGCTGTTGCATCCATACAACCCAAAATATCATTTTGTATTCCAGTACATATACAATTGGCGTCATACATATCATTGATTGTCAGCACATCCCCATCATCGCAAACACTGCCTATTATGGCTGTTCCTCCACAGATTCCTTCGCAATCTAAGTATAGGCAACTGCCATCATTTAAGGTTGCCGATGCGTCATAGTTACACGCTATCATATCCGTACAGCCTTCGATTGGGGCGATTGGCTCGCCGACACAATCACAATTCACATCGTATTCATCATTTTCTGTCAGCGCATCGCCATCATCACAAACGCTGCCTATTATGGCTGTTCCTCCACACATGCCTTCACAATCTAAGTATAAGCAACTGCCATCATTTAAGGTTGCCGATGCGTCATAATTACACGCTGTCATATCGGTACAGCCTGGTATTCCATCGCCTATACATTCACAATCTACTGTCCAAATATCGTTTGCTGTTGTTGGGTCGCCATCATCACAATCTGTACCTGCTATTGCTGGACCTGTTTCTAATCCATCACAATTGCCTTCACAATCTATTGCATTACAACTATTATCATCTATTGCTGCTGTTGGGTCATAGTTACAAGCTGTCGCATCGGTACAACCTTCGATTGGCTCACCTACACAATCACAGTTCACATCATATGCATCGTTTTCTGTCATTATATCTCCATCATCACATACACTCCCTACTATGGCTGTTCCTCCACAGATTCCTTCGCAATCTAAGTATAGGCAATTGCCATTATCTTCTGTTGCCAATGCATCATAATTACAGGCTGTCATATCTATACAACCTTCGATTGGAGCAATTGTTTCACCGACACAATCACAGTTCGCATCGTACTCATCATTTTCTGTCAGCGCATCGCCATCATCACAAACGCTGCCTATTATGGCTGTTCCTCCACACATGCCTTCACA
>ENA-ORXM01003704-ORXM01003704.1-marine-metagenome-genome-assembly--contig:-NODE-3704-length-14682-cov-3.102705_pt1 | contig 14682 bp, 9 predicted proteins | sample MGYA00237867_ERZ511480 | MGnify/ENA primary metagenome ERZ511480 (study PRJEB26309, sample SAMN06266103) | marine metagenome | isolation source: Algal blade | place: United Kingdom:Sidmouth, United...
GATTTGTGTGGTAGCGATGTTGTGTGCCAAGTCGTGTTCTTCAAAAAACTTTTCGGCAAATTCGTGCCAATCCACTTCTGGAACGGCTGCCATCATCGCTGAGTAATTGCCGACTGCTCCATTGAGTTTTCCTGAAAATCGAAAGGATTTGAGTTCCTCATAAATTCGGGTAATTCGGTTGAGAAAGACGGCTAATTCTTTTCCTGCGGTACTTGGTGTCGCTTTTTGTCCATGTGTTCGAGACGGAAAAGGAACAGTTTTCCAAGCATCAACCAATTCGATTAATTTCTTAATGAGTTCCTCTATTTTTGACAATTGTTCTTGCTCTACATATTTTTTTAGTAGATAAGTATGTGCTAAGTTATTGACGTCTTCTGAGGTTAAACCAAAATGGATGATGTTGTTGTCGGGTAAATCTAAAGTTTCTTGTAAGTAGATTTCACAGGCTTTTACATCGTGATTTGTCGTTGCTTCAATCTTTTTGATGGCTAAATAGTCGTCGTCTGTAAAGTTGTTGATGACTCGTTCTATCTGGTCTTTTGCTTGTTGTCCTAACTTTGGAAAAATGTCGTGTTTGTCTAAGGCTGCAATGTACCAACATTCGATGACACAACGAGCATGCATTAGGGCTTTTTCGGAAAAGTAAGCCGATAGGTTTTCTACTTTTTTTGCGTAGCGACCATCTAAGGGGGAAATTGCGTTTATATTCATATTTTTGTCTTGTGACGAGTGACTATTGACAAGTAATTTATAAATTAAGGGACGATTGTATGGGACGAAAGGGACGTTAGTTGTTTTACTTGAATTAATCCTTTACAAAATTTGCGCTGTCCTTTTCTTCTAATTGCTTGTTACGACCGTGAAAAATAGACCTGATAGTAGCGTTATGCTAAAGTGTTTGGCCAAAAGGTTTTGCGTTGGCTTTAGCATAGTAGCGTATAGCAGGAGCATGCTTCACGACGAAGCAACTCGCCGTTCTCTCCTAAAGAACAACTTACAAAGAATTACGCAATTTGTTGTCGTCTTCTATCAATTTTGTTTTTATTGCCTTGATGTCTTCGCTCAACTGCGCTCGAATGCTCGGAATATTCAAGGCTCTCAGGGCTGCTTTGGCGGCATTGTCGGGATGAATGACGGTCATCGCTGGCGTACTCGACGGCATCATTATGGACGAAAATACGTTGATGTGCAAATCGGCTTTGTCTGAAAAAGGCGGACAGTTGATGACGGGAATATTCAAATTCGCTGCGAGTGCGCCACCCAAACCATTGGAACGACCTGCAACGGCGATGACGACAACGGGTTCAATTGCATTGTTGTATTCGGTGGCAATGTCTTCGATACGCTCGCCATTTTTGTGGGCAGAGGTGACTCTGAAATCTACGGCAACATCGTAATCTTTTAGATAGGATGCGATTTTTTCACAGTGCTTTAAATCCGATGTTGAACCCATAATGATGGCGATAAATCCAGGTTTTATCAACCCTTCATTTACGACATTGTGGTAATTTCTGACGCCTGTATCTAAAGTCGTATCCTCAAATTTTTTGCCTGTAATTAATTGATAAATATCTTTGTATCGTCGGCTTGTTTCTTCTACAACTTTGGCAGGCAATTGATCTGGTACTTGTCCGTTTTTTTTATTTTTCAATAACCATTGACGTACAAACTCTTTGTCGATTTGCTCTGCTTTAACTGGATTTTTTTCGTAGTCTTCTGCTCTCCAAAAACGAGAAGAATCAGGTGTGTGAATTTCATCTATCAAAATTAATTTCTTACCTAATAGACCAAACTCATATTTTGTATCGACTAAAATAATTCCTTGTTCTGCAAGGTGGTCGCTTCCAACTTGAAAAAGTTCTAATGCTTTTTCTTTCATTTTTTGGTAAACTTTCTTGCTTACTAATTTGCGTTTGATGATTTCTTCTTCGGTGATTTCCGTATCGTACTTGTCCTTCGTCGTAGGTGTCAAAATCGGTGTTGGAAACGCTTCATTTTTTGTGAGACCATCAGGAACAGTCACGCCACTAAATACTCGTTGTCCTTGTTCATATCCTCTCCACATCGAACCCGTCAAATAGGCTCTGACAATCATTTCAACTCGAATCGGGTCGGCTTCTTTCACCAAACTAATGTTCGGATCAATTTGCTTAATAAAATGATTGTCAATAATATGGCGTGTTTTTTCAAACCAAAAATTGGTAATACTATTGAGAATCGCTCCTTTTTCTGGAATGGGCGTTTGTGAATTTTTATTGAACGCAGAAATGCGATCACTGACAACGATCATTCGTGTTTTTTTGTCAATGCGAATGCTGTCCCGTACTTTTCCGTTGTGGAGTGTTTTGAGTTGGGGTGATGAAAATTTTATTAAAGATTTCATTGTTTTTATTTTTAGTGTTTAAAATGTCGAGTTCCTGTAAAAACCATAGTGATGCCTAAATCATTGCAGACTTCTATAACGGATTTGTCTCGAATAGAACCGCCTGGTTGAACAATTTTAGTAATCCCATATTGGGCAGCTAATTCGACATTATCGGCAAAGGGAAAAAAGGCATCGGACAATAAAAATGCGTTATTCATTTCTTGTTTGTAGTAGCTTTCAAATGCCTCTTCTTCTCCTTCAAATTCGTTTTGCAAATTGGTTCGACTTTTTTCTATGGCTAATTTTGTGGCGATTAGTCGGTTGGGTTGCCCTGCTCCCATTCCTAATAATTGATGATAGCCGTCTTTTTTTCGGACAATGGCGATGCTGTTCGATTTAATATTTTTGAGGGCTTTTAATCCAAATTCTATGATGTTTTTTTCGTTTTCAATTGCTGCATTTATGCTTGTTACAACCTCCATTTTTTCGTATAAAACTTGATCGGTATCTTGTATTAATAAAGCACCATTCAAAGGTCTTAATTCTGTTTTTGCATTTAAATGTTTGGGATTGAAACGTAAAATTCGTAGGTTCTTGTGGTATTGTAAATACGCCAATGCTTCTTCTGAATAATCAGGTGCAATGACTACTTCAATGAATTTTCGTTGGCTTTTATCGGAATTGTTTAATTGAAAAAACTCAACAGTTTCTTTTTCTAATTTTGTATTAAAGGCGATGATGGAACCGAAGGCGGAAATGGGATCACCTGCCCAAGCTTGTTCCAAAACTTTTGCTTGATTGTCGCCCTCGCATAAGCCACAAGGATTGCTGTGCTTGATAACAGAACAAGCAGTTTTGGTATTTTCTTTTACAGATTCTATCGCTGCATTTACGTCTAAAATATTATTGTAAGACAATGCTTTTCCGTGTAGAATTTCTATATCAAAAAGCGTATTTTCTTGGTTCTTTTGTTTATAGAAAGTCGCTTTTTGATGACTATTTTCGCCATAACGCAATGGATAACCTGCTTCATAAGCGACACGATAAGAATGGATTTCATTTTCTTTATCCATTGTTGTCGCAATCAAAGCGTCATAATCGGCAGTGTGGTTAAACGCTTTTGCCATTAATTTTTTGCGAGTTTCATAAGATAAGCAACCTTCATTTTCTTTGAGTTCTTTGATTAAATTTTCGTAATCGGAAGGTTCTGTAATGACGGCAACGTATTTGAAATTTTTGGCAGCAGCTCGAATCATTGTTGGTCCACCAATGTCTACATTTTCGATAAGTGTTTCAAAATCTGCTCCTTGCTCTAATACTTTTTGGAAGGGATACAAATTGCAAATTACTAAATCAATTGGTTCGATGTTTAGGCTTTCTGCTTCTTCTTTGTCCTTTTCTCTATCGAATAATAAAGCGGATTCGATGTTGAAAGAAATCGTTTTCATACGTCCACCAAAAGCTTCGGGATTTCCTGTTACTTTTGAAATTTCTACAACAGGAATATTTGCTTCTTCGATTTTTTTTCGTGTTCCACCTGTCGATATAATTTTACAATCAAAATCGTTTAAAACTTGTGCAAGTTCGGATACTCCTGTTTTATCGGAGACGCTTATCAAAGCTGTTTTTATGCGAATAAGTTGGCTCATATATTTTGAGGTTGTTGTTCCTTTTGTTCTTGAATGTGTGTTACAATGTTTCTGAATATTTTAAGTCCTGCTCCTTCCTCCGAAATATTAGGATTTTGTCTTTTAATTTTCCCCCAATTTGGATGATTGTATAGGCTTAAAAAAGCTTCGGGATGAGGCATCAAGCCAAAGATCTGTCCTGTTGTATCACAAAGTCCTGCACAAGCTAAAGCTGAACCATTCGGGTTTTCAGGATAAGTCATTACCAATTCGCCTTTTTCATTGCAGTAGCTCAAACAATTGAGTTGGGCGGCTTGGATGGCTTGCGTTGTTGTTTCGTCTTTGATGACTAATTTTCCTTCGCCATGTCTGACAGGCAATGGTAGTATTTCTATATTTTTTAAGAAGGGCGTTTTGCTTTCTGAATTGACTTTGCAATAAACCCAGCGATTTTCAAATTTCTGAGAATCGTTTTTTATCAAGCTAACTTCTTGTTCAAAATTTTGGTTAAGATTGGGAAGTAAACCCATTTTCACTAATATTTGAAAGCCGTTGCATACGCCTAAAATGTATTTGCCGTTTTTGATAAATTCGTGTATTTCGGCTAAGAGTGTTTTTTGTGAAGGAAGTTTTTTGAAGCGTATTTTATTTGCCATGACTTTTCCCGAAGCAATGTCGTCGCCAAAGGAAAAACCGCCTACAAAGTTGAGTAAATCGTAGTCGTGTATGGATACTTTTTCGTGTAACAACTCATTGAGATGTACAATCGTTGGGGTTGCTCCTGCAAGTCGATAGGCGGCTGCCATTTCTTCTTCGCAATTGATACCGAAGCCTGTTATGATTAGGGTTTTTGTCATTTTTCCTTTTTTAAAAAACCATATAAGGGCATATAAGTTTTGTGTGTATTTTGTGCTTTCCTCTTTTTATGTGATTGCTCCTCTTTCGACTAATCCATTTTCCCATGCGGACAATAATGCTTCGATGGGTTGTTGAATTATTATTTCTTTTTTGTGTTGGATTGTTATTGTTTTTTCTTCAGTGACTGTTCCTAAGAAAGTGACTCTTTCTACAAAAATGGATTCAAATTTTTCTTTATTTTTGGGTTGAATACTTATGATGAATCGTGAATGAGATTCGGAAAACAAAAGTATGTGGCTTGCTAAATTTCCCAAATTATCTAAGTCAATATTTGCGCCTAAATTTCCACCAAATGCCGATTCTGTAAGGGCAACGGCTAATCCTCCATCCGATAAGTCGTGGCTTGATTCAATCAGTGACGCTTTGTTGGCTTCCATCACTTTTAAGTACAATTCCTTCGCCTTTGCTTTTCTGACTTTTGGTACATTAGTGCCTATTTCTCCAAAAAGTTGGTAAAATTCTGATGCGCCCAATTCGTCATAAGTTTCTCCTACTTGGTAAATTAAATCGCCTGATTCTTTAAAGTCAGAAGTAATTGTTTTTCGGAAATCATTTACTTTGGCGGTCATTGAATATAAAATCGTGGGCGGAATGGATATTTTTTTGTCTCCACCTTTGAAATCATTTTTCATACTGTCTTTCCCCGATGTAAGTGGAATGTCAAAATAGGTCGCCATATCATACAAACCTTCGCACATTTGCACCAATTTGGCTAATTTCAGTTTTCCGTCGGGATTATTTTGTGCATCATAAAAGGAATCAGGCACACAAAAATTATCATTGACTGACCAAAAAACACCATCGTTAATTTCTGTATTTGGCAAACTCCCACCAACCGAAATAATTTGTCGCATCGCTTCATCAAATGCGCCTACCGACATGTCGTAAGCATCAATATCGCCATAGCGAGGTAAAATTCCATTGGAAACGACAATGGCATCATAACTTTCAAAATCCACTCGAACGACGGCAGCGTCTTGTGGGGCTTTTCCGTTATCGCCCATCAATGGCTTGATGATTGTTTTGCCTTTGACTTCGTGGTCGTATTGTCGAATGATATTTTCTCTCGAACAAATGTTAAGGCTTGCCATTAGTTGCAATAGGATTTCGTTGTAGTCTAATGTTCCTAAAGTTGGCTCGCTTAGATTTGGTTTTTCCCAAATGGCATGCATTATTTTTTGTGGGTTGCCTTCGTGTAAAAAATGCATGTCGAGGTAAGCAACTTGTGTGTCATTGAAACGAATATCTAAAAAGGGAGTTTCTGTAAAATAACCGATGTCTGTTACTTCGACTTCCATCCCTTTTGCCAATTCAAAAACGGCTGATAAATATTCTTTTTCGACCACTAATGTCATACGTTCTTGGGATTCCGAAATAAAAATCTCCCAAGGTTTTAAACCTGCATATTTTAGAGGTACTTTTTCTAAGTGAACGACGGCTCCACCCACCAATGTTGCTAATTCTCCCACAGAGGAAGAAAGCCCTCCTGCTCCATTGTCTGTGCTGCATTTGATAAGTCCTTGTTCACAGGCTTTTATCATAAAATCCGCCATCTTTTTTTGCGTAATGGGGCTGCCAATTTGAACGGCTGATTGTGGAGAATTTTCGTCTATTTCAATGGAAGAGAAAGTTGCTCCGTGAATTCCATCTTTGCCGACACGTCCGCCTGCCATTAAAATTCGATCTTCTTTATCTATGTTTTTTTCCCAAGTGGGTTTTCCTAAATAATCGTATTTCAAAAGTCCTCCTGTACCACAATAAACCAATGGTTTCCCACTGTATCGATCATCAAAAACGACTGCGCCATTGACTGTTGGAACGCCTGATTTGTTACCGCCATCTTCGATTCCTAAACGAACTCCTTCCATAATTTGTCGGGGATGAATTTGTCCTTTTATCAATGGCTCACTATAATCTGGTGGTCCAAAACACAACACATTGGTATTGAAGAGTAATCTTGTTCCTCCTATTCCTGTTCCCAATGGATCACGGTTGTTTCCTAAAATTCCTGTAATTGCTCCACCGTATGGATCAAGGGCTGATGGTGAATTGTGTGTTTCTACTTTCCAAACGAAAAGGTGCTTATCATTGACCTTAACGACTCCTGCATTGTCTGTAAAAACTTTGATTAGCCAATCATTTTTTTTCGATAAAAGACTTTTGGCGACGACATCTGTTGCGCCTTTTATGTATGTTTTAAAGAGGGAAGTGATGGTCTTTTTTTCACCAGTTTCTTTGTTTTCATAGTGAATGATGGCATTGAATTCTTTGTGTTTGCAATGCTCTGACCATGTTTGTGCTAAAATTTCTAATTCACAATCTGTGGGGTCTTGGCTTAATCCCTTTTCTTGGCGAGTTTTTACCGTTTTTGCCTCTTTGTAATGAGCTTGAATCGCTTGCATTTCAGCAAGATTGAGGGCTAAAATTTTTTCTTTGGATAGCTGAATCAGTGCTTCTTCACTTAAATTTAAGGAAACAGTTTCTACCGTTTCATTTGTTGTTAATTGTACTTTGGGGACGTATGCTTGGAATGACCAATTTTCCGATTTCAACCCATATTGGAAATGGTGAATGAGGGGATTTCCTAAGATTTTTTTGGCTATTTGTTCGAGTTGTTCGTCATTTAAAGCCTCTTCAAAATAGAAAATCCCTTGACTAAAGATGTGTTGTGTATTCGTATCAACCTCTACATTAAAAAAATCTGCAAAAGCCATTTGTGCTGAAATTCCTTCATCATCTGTCACACCAGGCAATTTGGCAACTGCGATAAATGATTGATACTTTGATGCCGTTTCAATTTGACTTAACAGGAATTTTTCGGTAATGGTATCGTGTAAACAATGGTGGGCAAAATCGTGAAGTTCTTGATTAGAAACCTCATAATCAATGGAGTAGAGTTTGGAACACAAGACATTTCCTGTAGAGATATGGAGCTGCGCACAAGCACTCTTGATTTTTTTTCCTGCGATGTCAGGTAGATTGGAATTCTGTAAAATCTGAATGCTGTGATAGTGCTGCATAAGGATTATTGTTTAAGTTTTATTTGTGCTGTTTCGGTAATCCTCCCTGCGACTTGCGCCGTATATTGCAAAGCATCAGCGAGTTGTAAAGTGGCTTCGACCTTTTCTTCGGGAACAATTAGCAACATTCCATTGCCCATATTCCAATAAAGATAAGCGGCTTCTTGTTCGACTTTTCCGAGTTCGATCACCTTTTTCATAACCGCCAATGGCTCAAAAAGGTTGTCTAAAATAGCTCCGACATTTTTGGCTTTGAGGACTCTACTTAGATTGTCGGCAATACCGCCACCTGTAATATGAGCGATCCCATGAGGTGTCAAGTTTTCAGCCGTTAATTTTGTGATTAGTGGGGCATAAATTAAGCAGGGTGTCAAGAGGATTTCTCCCCATGTTTTTTCTGTATCATAGGGTTCGTCGTGCCAATCATCGCCAAATTGTTGTTGCATAATCTTTCGCAAAAGCGAAAAACCATTGCTTCTAAAACCATTACTTTGTAAAGCGATAACCGTATCTCCTACATTTACGTTTGTACCATTAATAGGCGCCTCTAATTTTTCGGACAAAATGCCAATTGCCGTCGAACACCAATTAAAATGCATTCCGTCTCCATATCCGCCAATGCGATTGCCCAATTCGGCAATTTCACCGCCAGATATAGCAATACTGCAAAAATTAGCGGCATCGTGTAAACCTTGCATTAATTGATTGATTGTGGTTCTATCCAATTGATTGACATCTATGATGTTGGATAAGTTGGTGGGTTCAAAACCTGCTGTTGCCAAATCATCTACAACCATAGCGACTAAATCATAGCCTAAAGTATTGTAAATTTTTGTTCGTTCTGCAAGTTCGATTTTTGTGCCTATGCCATCGGAGGCAATACCGATTCGTTGATTGTCAAAGCGTAGCAAATTTGAGAACGCACCATCCAAAGATTTTGCACTCGCTCCCGCTTTTCCGATTCGGTTTGGGAAAGTTTTTTTTGCCCAAGCAAATGCATCTTTAGAACACAAATTGCCTAAGTCAATATTTAATCCACTGTGTGTTTTATCAGTCATAATTTAACAAAAACGTATGAGGATTTCTTTCGGCGGCGAAATTAACTAAATACTTTTTACAAACACTATAATATATAAAAACTTTACACAAACTTAACATTAGAAAAAATGAGATTCTTTAAATTCCAATGCTAAACTCTAAAGTTTTAATTAGTTTTAAAACTAACATTTTTCTAATTTGGAGCGAATGGTTTGGTGCTTCGTCGTTTTGTTTGGTCTCGCTATCCGCTACTATACCAAAAGGCTATTCGGGCAGACACATGGGTCTCTGCCCCTACAAGCCAACGCTGCTTTTGGTATAACGCTTCTATCGAGGCTATTTTGCACTGTCTCAACAATATTGAACGGTATTTTGTCCAATGTGTAGGTTCAGGAATTTTAATTCACGCAAAGAAGCGCAAAGCTCAACAGAAACCAATTTCTTTGCAACCTTTGCGAAAATTTTGCGACTAATAGTTTTGCGGTAGAGACCATGAAAAATAGCCCTGATAGTAGTGGTTGGGCTTTTGGTTTTTGTGGTTTAAGTCGTTTTTGTAGTTTTTGTGGTTGTGCCTTTGCTTTATAAGATGAACCGTAAAAAGCCCATTAACGGATAGCAGGACTTAGCGTCACGACGAAGCTCTTGACAGTTCGCTCCTAATAAAAACTTATATTAAAAAACTACTGACTTCTTGTTTTACAAAATAACCCTTGTAACTTTGCGTGCAATTTTTTCAATACAATTAATTAGCCTACTATGGAAAAGTTGCTCTATGAAGGACTCACTTTTGATGATGTATTACTCATCCCTGCCTACTCCGAAATTTTACCCAGCCAAATAAATGTAAGTAGTCGACTTACCAATACCATTACGCTCAATATTCCTTTGATGAGTGCGGGAATGGATACGGTGACGGAATCTGAAATGGCGATTGCGATGGCGAGAAATGGCGGAATTGGTGTGATTCACAAAAATATGTCTATCCAACAACAAGCCGAAGAAGTCGATTCGGTCAAGCGATCTCAAAACTTTGTTATTACCAATCCTTTCTTTTTATCGCCAAATCATTTTGTACACGAGGCAGAAAGTTTGATGCGAAAATATCGTATTTCTGGTGTTCCGATTACTGAAAATGGAACGTTGGTCGGTATTCTCACCAATCGGGATCTTCGATTTGAAACAAACTTTGATCAAAAAATTGGGGACGTTATGACCAAAGAGAATCTTATTACCGCACCCATCGGTACGACCTTAGAAGATTCTAAAGATATACTTCGACAACATCGTATCGAAAAACTGCCTTTGGTAGATGATGACTATAAACTCAAAGGTCTAATCACGATTAAGGACATTGAAAAGTCAGAAAAATATCCCAATGCAACAAAAGATGAAAAAGGTCGATTGTTGGTGGGCGGTGCTGTTGGTATTACCAAAGATACGATTGAAAGGGTCGAAGCACTCGTCAATTCCAAAGTTGATGCCATTGTTGTTGATACGGCACATGGACATTCTAAAGGTGTGTTGGATGCTATCAAAAATATAAAAAAAACCTTCCCCAACCTACAACTTATCGCAGGAAATGTGGCAACGGCTTCGGCTACTGTCGCTTTGGTTGAAGCGGGTGTTGATGCGGTAAAAGTGGGGATTGGTCCTGGTTCTATTTGTACGACTCGTGTTGTTGCAGGCGTGGGCGTTCCGCAAATAACTGCGATTATGCACTGTGCGGAAGCGGCAAAACCTTATGGTATTCCTGTGATTGCGGATGGTGGAATTAAATATTCTGGCGATATTGTTAAAGCTTTGGGGGCAGGTGCAAGCATTTGTATGATGGGCAGTATTTTTGCAGGTTGTGAGGAAAGTCCTGGCGCAACGGAATTGTTTCAAGGACGTAAATTTAAGGTTTATCGGGGAATGGGATCTTTGGCTGCGATGAGAAAAGGAAGTAAAGATCGTTACTTTCAAGAAAACAATAAAAAATTAGTGCCTGAAGGTGTGGAAGGACGAGTTCCTTTTAAGGGCGCATTGGAAGATACTTTATTTCAACTTGTTGGTGGTGTTCGTCAGGGAATGGGGTATTGTGGTACGCCGACGATTGAGTCGCTTCATGAGAAAGCACAATTTGTTCGCATCACAAATGCAGGCTTGCGAGAAAGTCATCCGCACGATATTCAAATCACTAAAGAAGCTCCTAATTATAGTGTTGACCTGTAATTAGTATATTAGTTAAATGGTAAATTAGGCTTCACTAATTTCCTAATATACAGTACAGTAATAAAAGAAAAATATGAAAAACGAGTTAGTCCTTATCTTAGATTTTGGTGGACAGTACAAACAATTGATTGCTCGCAAAGTACGAGAATCTAATATTTATTGTGAAGTCCTTTCTTATGATACGCCCATCGAAGAAATTATAGCACGACAACCCAAAGGCATTATCTTTACAGGTGGACCGAGTGTCGTTTATGAAGACGATGCGCCGATGATTGACAAAAAAATCTTTGCGTCGGGCATTCCCATTTTAGGTATTTGTTATGGCGCACAGCTTATCGTGCATTTATTAGGTGGGAAGATTGAGCAGGCTTCTAAACGGGAGTATGGCAAAAAAGCCGTGACTGTTGAACAAGCACACACTTTATTTGATGCTGTCGAAAAAACATCTTCTTGTTGGATGAGTCATACGTATCAAGCTTCTGTATTGCCTGAAGGTTTTAAGAATTTGGCAGCGACTGACCACTGCCCTATAGCAGCCTTTGCCAATGATACACAACATATTTATGGCGTGCAATTTCATCCCGAAGTTGAGCATACAACGGAAGGAAAAAAGATGCTTCGTAATTTTTTATACAATATCTGCAAATGCACTGGCGATTGGAAAATGCGGAATTTTGCAGAACAAAGTATTCAAGGACTTAAAGAAAAAATAGGCGATAAAAAAATCTTGTGTGCGTTGTCTGGCGGTGTTGATTCTTCTGTCGCTGCGATGTTGATACACAAAGCTGTTGGGCATCAGCTTACTTGTATTTTTGTGGATAATGGCTTGTTGCGTAAAGACGAAGGCGATGAAGTAGAAAAGATATTTTCGGAACAATTTGATTTTAATTTGATTCGAGTCAATGCACAAGATTTGTTTTTGGAGAAGCTTAAAGGCATCACAGACCCAGAACAAAAACGCAAAGTTATTGGAGAAACATTTATTCGTGTTTTTGAAGCAGAAGCCAATAAAATTGGTGAAGTAGATTTTTTGGTACAAGGAACGATTTATGCAGATGTGATTGAAAGTGGCACTAAGAATGCTGCCGTTATCAAAAGTCATCACAATGTTGGTGGATTGCCCGACCATGTAAACTTCAAAGAAATCATCGAACCATTACGAGATTTATTCAAGGACGAAGTACGGGCTGTTGGACGAGAAATAGGGTTGCCTGCTCATTTGGTAGAGCGTCAGCCGTTTCCTGGTCCTGGCTTGGCGATTCGAATTATTGGCGATATTACCCAAGAGAAATTAGATATTTTAAAGGAAGCGGATTTTATTTATCGGGAAGAAGTCAAGAAAGCGGGCTTAAATATTTGGCAGTATTTTGCGGTCTTAACGAATTTGCGAACGGTTGGCGTGATGGGTGATGAACGCACTTATCATTATACGATTGCCTTGCGTGGCGTCGATAGTACCGATGGGATGACGGCTGATTGGTCGAGGATTCCCCATGAAGTTTTAGCGAATATGTCTAATCGGATTGTCAATGAGGTCGAGCAAGTCAATCGGGTCGTTTATGACATTACTTCTAAGCCGCCTGCAACGATTGAATGGGAATGATGATTCAAATTAAACCAGTCGGCGGATATTATAAGAGCGACGCAAATGGTTTTTTGCGGAATAATACGACGGCTGTTTTGCAAAAAAACTATGTCGCTCCTGTCACTGAATTGATTGACATTTATCGTTCGCACTACGACAATATTCAAAGCATTTATTTAAGAGGTTCTGTTGCATCGGGAACGGCGGTAGCATTTATTTCAGATATAGATATGTTTGCGATTCTCAAACAAGGAAAATCAGAAACGTATGTTCGTTGGCTAACTGTTCCTTTTCAACAAAAAATCGCTACTTCTTTTTTGGCAAAGTATCCTTTCATCAATGGCTTAGACCTTGCATTTACACATTACATTCCCAAAGTTCATTTGATTGACAAAAAGCTCAATATTCTTTTAAAGTTGCACTCCAAATGCGTTTATGGAATAGATTATTCCAAAGATATTTCGCCCATTCCCTTAAGTTCAGAACTATATTTCAATCAACGATGGTTTCCCGATGATTTAGCGATTTTTTTGGATTTTTCTTTCTCTATTGAAAATCCACAAAACAAAATACGAGAAATACTTAAAGTTACGATTCGGGTGTTCTTTGAATTGGTGATGTTGCGAGCGCAAAAATATACTCAATCACTTTATTACTGTGTAGAATCATTCAAAAAATACTATCCAGAAAAAAGCGAAGAAGCCGAGCAATGTCTTTTTTGGTTTTTAAATCCTCCTAAAGATATAACCACCGTTCAAAAGTTTTTAGCTATATTCGGGAAATGGATGCTCCATCAAATCAACACAAACGAATAAAAACAAACGCATGTTAAAAAAGATATTTAAATTTTTCGGCTTCCTTTTTTTATTGTTGATACTTTTAGGTATCGGTGCTTATTTTTTCTTAAATGAATCCCTTCCTAAAGGTAGCAATCCTGCCAAAGCCGATCAATTGGCACAAAAAATGCTGAAAGCAGTAAATAGTGATGCTTGGAAAAACACCAACGTCGTTCAATGGTCATTTAAAGGAGGGCACGATTTTGTTTGGGACAAAAAACGAGATTGTGTGCAAGTTCGTTGGGACAATAACAATGTCCTTATCAATATTCATGACCGTTCCAAAAGTGTTGTGTATGTCGATGGTGTCGAACAAAAGGATGATGGTAAAAACAAAATTGTCGAAACAGCTTGGAGCTATTTTTGCAACGACTCTTTTTGGCTCATCGCTCCGATGAAAGCGATGGACGAAGGCGTTAGTCGTTCCATCGTCGAGCAAGAAGATGGCAGCGAAGCTTTGATGGTTTCTTATGGTAGCGGTGGCGTCACGCCAGGCGATTCGTATTTATGGTTTTTAGACGAACAGGGCTTGCCCAAAAGTTACAAAATGTGGGTGTCCATTATTCCGATTGGTGGCATTGAGGCAACATGGGAAAATTGGCAAAAAATGCCGACGGGCGTAATGCTTCCGACAGAACACAAAATAAGTAGTTTTAATCTCACAATGTCGAATGTCAAAGCAGGAAATTCTTTAGCAGACATTGGTATAAATGAAGATATTTTTAAAGTTTTATTTTAGTAGCCTATTTATTTATTTTTGGAGAGAACGGTGGGTTGCTTCGTCGTAAAGCATGGGCCCGCTGTCCGCTACTATACCAAGCCAACGCAAAACTCCATAAGCCAGACAATTGGTATAACGCTACCATCGGGTCTATTTTAAATTGTCTGAACCTCTTTGACCTCTTGATAGAAATAGAGACCTTCCAAAATAGCCCTGATAGTAGCGTTATGCGAGCATGGCTCATTTCGACTCTGCTCAATGAACGAAAGATTCTGCGCTGGCAGAGCATAGTAGCGGATAGCAGGACTTGACGTAACGACGAAGCTCTTGACCTTTCGCTCCTAAGTAGTCTGATAAATT
>ENA-ORXM01003705-ORXM01003705.1-marine-metagenome-genome-assembly--contig:-NODE-3705-length-14680-cov-6.197631_pt1 | contig 14680 bp, 6 predicted proteins | sample MGYA00237867_ERZ511480 | MGnify/ENA primary metagenome ERZ511480 (study PRJEB26309, sample SAMN06266103) | marine metagenome | isolation source: Algal blade | place: United Kingdom:Sidmouth, United...
CCGATCTTATCAACAGCAGCGCACAACCACCAAATTGACACCAATAAAATATCCGCCGTTGGCGTTGCACTGGCAGGCACAGTCGATACACGGCGAGGATTTGTGCACTGGTCACCGTCACTCACTGAACGCAACGTGCCGCTGCAAGAGATGGCCACGCAACTGCTCGGTTGCCCCACCTACGTCGACAACGACGCGAACTTAGTCGCGATAGCCGAAATGCTATTTGGTCACGGCGTCGACGAAAGCGACTTTATTGTCGTGACCATCGAATCGGGTGTCGGCATGGGCATTGTGCTTAACAATGCTTTATACAGAGGGGCACGCGGCTGCGGTGCTGAGATTGGCCACACCAAAGTGCAGCTCGACGGCGCCCTGTGTCGTTGCGGCCAACGCGGCTGCCTTGAAGCCTACGTTGCAGACTACGCTCTGCTGCGAGAAGCATCAGTTTCAGGCATTGGCGACCCTGCCACAGGCGACTTAACACCGATGCTGGAAGCCGCCCGCAACGGCAACGCCACCGCACAAAGTATTCTTACCCGTGCAGCTCGCATGTTCACAATGGGCCTAGCCAACGTCATCAATATATTCGACCCCAAACTGATTATCCTTGCCGGTGCACGCATGCAGTACGACTACCTCTACGCCGAAGTAGCCACCGCCGTGAAAGACCAGATAGTGCAAGTCGACAGCGCCCAACCCAAGGTCGTTGTTCACAACTGGGGTGATTTAATGTGGGCAAAAGGAGCAGCGGCGTACGCCATTGATTGTGTCGCTGACAACTCGCTGCGAGGAAGCGGAGACCATGCGGCCTGAGTTGCTGCTCCTCCTGCTGAGCACACCTGCTTTTGCAACAGTTTCATTTACACCCATCGAAGTGCCGGAGCATCGCTACACCGGTGGCTGGCAGTACTTTGTCGGTGGCGGCATCGCAAGTTTTGACTGCAACAACGATGATCTGCCCGAACTATACGCCACAGGCGGTGCCAACCCTGCTATTTTACTGCATAACAAATCAACACTTGCTGGCAAGCTTCATTTCAGCAATGAAACCCCAGACACCCTATCGTTAACCGGTATCACGGGTGCCTACCCTATCGATATAGACAGCGATGGCAATGTAGATTTACTGCTGCTCAGCACAGGCAAAAACCATTTACTCAAAGGCCTAGGTGATTGTCAGTTCGAGCCTTTTAAGACACTTTCGTTAGGCGATCAATCTAAATGGAGCACAGCTTTTTCAGCGACGTGGCAGCCAAAACAAAACCTGCCAACCCTAGCGATAGGAAACTATGTAGACCGCGACGACCCAAATGGACCCTTTGGCGCTTGTGACAGCAACAGTCTGTATCGACCAGTCGACATGGCTTACCCAGAACCACAGGAGCTTAGTCCTGGCTATTGCGCACTATCCATGCTCTTCTCTGATTGGTCGCGCAGCTCTAAACCTGACCTTCGTATCAGCAACGATAGACACTACTACGTAACCGGAGGCGCAGAGCAACTCTGGCACTTTGCCGAGCAACCACGCCTATATACAGAGGCTGAGGGTTGGCTCACGCACGAACTTTGGGGCATGGGCATCGCCAGTCGCGATGTCACGGGCGACGGCAAACCCGATGTGTATTTATCCTCGATGGGTGACCAACGCCTTCAAGTTCAATCAAGTAAAAACACGCCAACGTTTACTGATGCGCCTTACGCTTGGGGCACCACGGCGCACCGACCTCATACGGGCGACGACGGGCGCCCTTCTACTGGATGGCATACCGCTTTTGGCGATGTTAACAACGACGGCCTCGACGATATTTTTGTTGCTAAAGGCAACGTCGAACAAATGCCCGACAGCGCCATGCTAGATCCAAACTCGCTGCTACTCGCCACCGCATCGCAGCGCTGGGAAGAAATATCCGTCAGCGCCGGTGTGGCGAGCCTCCACCGCAGCCGTGGTGCAGCACTAGTCGATCTAAACCAAGACGGACTGCTTGATCTCGCCGTTAACAACCGACGTAATTTATTACAAGTTTGGCAAAATACCAGCAACAGTTCTGGCCACTGGTTGACTGTAGAGTTACAGCAGAGAGGATCAAATCGTCAGGCTGTCGGCGCTTGGATCGAGGTCAAAGCGCTAGCCACACAAACGCGTGAAATCACCATTGGAGGAGGCCACGCGGGTGGCAACCTGGGACCAGAACATTTTGGTCTTGGTGAGGCAAAAAAGGCGAGCGTGCGCGTGATCTGGCCGGATGGTGAGATATCGGCTTGGCGACACTATAACGTCGACACCAATATAGTGATTCAACGCTAATTATCTTCAAATCACTGGCGACTAAACCGCTGAACAGCAATATAGCGTACAAATTACCAAGTAAATTAGTAGATCTTTGTAGAGTCTTTTGTTTTTACAGCACCCTGCACAACCTCCAAACCGCTCGGCACAGAGCTGGGCACACCTAAGCGTCCCGCAATCGCCTCGGGATCACTCAAGGCCTCCAAAAATATCAATAAGTCTGCAATCTCATCTTCACTCAACACTTGTGCTTCCAACTCGTTAGCCGCCGCAATCGCGCTCACTTCTTCAGGTCTGTTCATTACCCACCAATCATCAGCGCCAGTAAGTTCAGGTAAAACAGCCTGTGTTTTTTCATAAGCAAGTAGAGACTTGACGGGATCTAGATGGTGCAGAACAACCGACTCTAAGTTGGCGTAAGCCCCACTGTGCCCATAAGGTGCTGTCACAGTTACATTGCGCAGTGAAGGCGTGCGAAACGCGTAGGCATCTGTCTCGTCACCTGTCACACGCATACGCCCTACATCGCGTTGATGACGCTCAAACCGAGCAGCTTTGCCAGGCCCTAGCTGAGGCATCGCAATAGCATGAAAATCATGATCCGTCTGAAACTGACCGACATGGCAAGTGTCACAGGCCGCTTTGCCATAAAACAACTGCATCCCGCGCATAGCGGCGTCGCTCATGGTCTCGTTATCGCGCAAGTAGCGATCAAAAGAGCTATTGTCGCTGCGCCACTCGCTGGCCATGAATGCAGCTAGCGCATCAGAAATATGCGTAAAGCCAAGCTCGGCTCCACCAAAAACTTTTTCTAATTGCACTTTATAGGGTTCGATTGCCAATACCCGCTTGGCAATACGATCCCAAGCACCGTCAGGCCCAGTGAGCAAACCCAAGCGCACAGCCTGCGCGATATCGTTTTCGGAATAATGCCCGGCCATCTCATCACCCGACAGCACAGGAAACATCGATTGCGCTGACAACACACCACTAAAGCCGGTGATCATTTCAGCGCCTAAAGGTGTACGAATTCCATCCGGCTGACTAGCATCAACTTGCAAGCGACCATCGTGAAAAAGCGTTGTGAACTGCTTAGCGCCTAGATTAAATAAGGCAGGAGCGTTACGTGGAATGCGTTGCTCTGGCATATTATCGTTAGTGACATGCCGGTCTAAGCCCAAGGCAAGTGCACCGTCACCCAGCCCCAAGGACACACCGTCGCTGGTGCCAAAATCTGGATGATGGCAACTAGCACAGGCCACCTCACGATTACCACTAAGAACCGGATCGTAAAACAATTGCCAACCAACTTTTACCAGTGCCGGCTCTTGCTCTGGGAAGTCAGCATTGGCACTTGGCAGAGGACCCGCTTGAGCCACACTGGAAAACACAACAGCGAGAAGAATACGCTTCACTGAGGCGCTATCTCTATCGCCAACTGTTGATGATAGGGATTGTCGGGGCTGTGAAGAATGGAAGCAAAATTAGGGTGTGCCATTGCGTCGGGAAAATTTTGTGCCTCAAGGCATAGTGCTGCAAAGCGCTGGTGTGCAGCGCCTTCACCAGGTGTGCCGTGTGCTGTCAATGTGCCGGAGGTGTAAAGCTGTACACAAGGTTGATCACTCCACATTCGCAGTCGCAACCCATTGGCCGCATTAACTTCAGCTATTGGCTCACTGCGATCTTCCTGCTCGACAATCAAACTGGCGTCGTGCGCAAGCCCCTGTGGATCGGCATCGGCAATTGTACGCGCTTGTCGGAAATCATAAATCGTATGTTCAACGGGCTCAATCGTGCCCAACGGGAAAGCCTGCGCGTCTGTCGGAGTGTAGCGACTGGCAGCAATACGAAGTTCATGCTCTCGAATATCACCCTCCCCCATTAAATTAAAATAGTGATGCTGCGCCATGTTTATGGGCGTGAGGCGATCGGGCAATGCACGCATATCGTAACTGAGCGTATGCCCTTCTAAGCGCAGCTCCACCGAGAACTGCACTTGGCCGGGATAGCCTTGATCAAGATGCTCTGAGAGACAACTGAAGCGCACAGATTTTTGATCCAATACTTCGGTGTGCCAGACACGCCACCCCAACCCTTCTGAACCACCATGGATATGATGTATGCCCGCGTTGGCAGATAGTTCATATTGCTGCCCTTGCAGTTCAAAGCTCGCATTGCTGATACGATTGACCACACGACCTATCACTGTGCTCATAGAGAACGGGTTACTTCGATAGTCGTCAGTGTTGGCATACCCGAGCAACACGGGCACCCCTGCAACCGTCCACGACTGCACCGCGCAGCCAATTGACAGAACACGCACACAGACGTCGCCGTCTTGCAGTAGTACGGTTTGAATTGCTGCGGGCAGAGACATTAATTCAGATCCTTGATGGCGGGATAAACCGTACGCCAGTTTTGGTAGGCGGCGTCAAAAGCCTGAACGAGCTCAGCACGCGGCTGCACCGTGCGAGCTATCTCAGGTTTTTGCATCACTTGCTCTGGGTTTTCACCGCTTACCGCACATTGCGCCAACCGAGCAGCCCCCATCGCGGCACCAAATTCGCCGGCTTTGGGTAAGTCCAGCGGCAGATTTAATACGGTGGCGCAAAGCTCTACCCAGTAAGCCGAGCCCGTACCTCCGCCTATTGCCAACACGCGCTGCAGTTGAGCGCCTGTTACACGCAAAGCCTCAAGGCTATCGCGCAACGCAAACGCCACCCCCTCTAATACAGCCCTGGCTAAATCTTCCGGTCCGTGCGAGATATCCAAAGCTATAAAAGCTCCGCGCACTCGACTGTCGTTGTGTGGAGTGCGCTCGCCGGACAAGTAGGGCATGAAGCGAATTGTGCCAGGCTCGCCGATACTTTCTCCTAAAGCTGCTGTTAGCTGCACAGCATCACGATCAAGCTGACGAGACAACCAATTGAGGCTATCGGTGGCGGCCAAAATGACGCCCATCTGATACCAGCGACTAGGCACCGCGTGGCAAAACGTATGCACAGCAGAAGCTGGCATCGGAGCGTAACAGTCCCGTGCTGCAAGCAACACGCCCGAAGTACCCAGCGAGACAAAACCATCACCTTCAGCCAAAGCGCCCACGCCACAGGCAGCCGCCGCATTATCTGCCGCACCTCCCGCCACCCGCACGTTGTCGCCCAAGCCCCATCGACTGGCGAGTTCGGGGCGCAATACGCCGGCGAGCTCAGAGCCTTCGACCAGCCTTGGCATTTGATCAGGCTTTAGGCCAGATACTTTAAGCAGGTGCTCCGACCAATCTCTGGCACCGACGTCTAACCAAGAAGTACCTGCCGCGTCAGACATATCGGAGACGTGCTCGCCAGTCAGCCACAATGTCAGATAGTCTTTGGGCAACAGCACCTTGGCCAAGCGCGAAAAAACCTCAGGCTCGTGCCGTGCTACCCACATGACTTTAGGTGCGGTAAAGCCCGGAAAAACTATATTGCCGGACAATTCACGCACCTTGTCCGCGCTATCGAGTTCGGCAGCTTCAACGTGGCTACGAGTGTCATTCCAGAGCATACAAGGGCGCAAAACGTGATCATCGCTATCGAGCAACGTTGCACCGTGCATGTGCCCAGCCACCGCCATACCCTGCACCTGTGAAAACGCCTCGCGGTGTTCTGACATCAACTGCGATACGCAGTTTTCACAGGCGCTGATCCATTGCGCTGGGTCCTGCTCACTCCAGCCCGTTTCCGGATGCGACACATCACAGCTGTACTCGGCCGACCCCATCACTTGGCCATTTTTGCTGACTAAAAGAGCCCGCAGCCCACTGGTACCCAAATCCAACCCTAAGAACATACGCCCTCCTCTTACTGGAAACTCAGTGTTGCGCTATTTAATTCGACTGTCAAATAAAGTAACTATGGTGCGTATGATGTTGTAGCGTGCCGCATGCTTGAGAAATTCGCCTGAAACATATTATTCAGGCCAAAAAAAAGCGCGACGAAGTTTTTCGTCACGCTTTTCGCAGATAAAACAACCGAATTTTCGGTTATTTTTCCCGACCGGCCTCCTTAGCTCTCCAGCGCTGCGCGCTGCATTTCAATGAGCTCTGCCACGCCTTTATTGGCCAGTTCCAGCATCGACATCATCTCTTCGTGGCGAAACGCGTGGCCCTCAGCAGTGCCTTGCACTTCGATGTACCCGCCAGCTTCGTTCATCACCACGTTCATGTCCGTCTCCGCGTTGGAATCCTCTGGGTAATCCAAGTCGAGCACGGGCGTGCCGTTGTAGATACCCACAGAGATTGCCGCGATCATGCCGTGCACCGGGCTGCGCTTGAGCTTTTTCTTTTTACTGACCACTGCAATCGCGTCGCACATGGCCACGTAAGCACCCGTGATAGACGCGGTACGTGTTCCACCATCAGCCTGCAAAACATCACAATCGAGCGTAATGGTGCGCTCTCCAAGAGCTTCTAGATCGATAGCTGCACGCAGCGAGCGCCCTATAAGACGTTGAATTTCTAGGGTGCGGCCACCTTGCTTACCCGCGTTGGCTTCGCGGCGGTTACGTGTATTGGTCGCGCGTGGCAACATGCCGTATTCAGCGGTGACCCAGCCCTGACCTTTGCCCTTTAAAAATGGTGGCACACGCTCTTCTACAGAGGCGGTGCAAAGTACTTTGGTACGCCCAAATTCAATCATCACCGAACCTTCGGCGTGACAATTGACGTTACGGGTGATAGTGACGGGGCGAAGCTGATCGGGCGATCGTCCACTGGGACGCATAGGTATTCCTTACAATGTGTGGCGCGGTCTCATCAGCCGATGCACAGCGGGCATTAACCTCTGTACACAAACAAAGTCGGCCTTTAGGACGACGCCGTATGTCTTAAAATGGGGATCGCGCATTGTACTTGCCCACACCGCCTACGTCACAACAAAAACGTATTTAGTGCGCGCTTAGCTCTATGTGCTGCTCAAGCGTGCGGGCAACAACATAGCCTGCCGTCCACCAGAGCGCGGTTAAACACCGGCAAACTGGCTTCAGCCTACAACGGCAATAGCTACATAACAGTCGAACTGAGCGCCCGATGGCTTAGCTTGACATGATACGCGAGCGCGCCGAAGCTCGACGCGCTCCAAGAGCAAGAAAGAGAACCAAAATAAACACCAGACCATTCGCTCCGCCACCGCCTGTTTTAACTTTCCCAGCAGTCGCGCTATCCGTTGTTTCAGCGGCGGCCTTCAGCACAGAGTCTTTTTCTGGTTGCGTGGGTTTAGTCGAATCCAACGCGCGAGTTGAAAGGCCGTTTACCTGCAGACGAAATGCAGACGCCTGATAACCATAAACGCCGATGAACCATTCATTGACACCGGTATTGGCTAACACGCAGTTCTCGGCAGATGCTCCGCCAAGCAAAGAAGTGCAGTCGGCATTTGCACCGGTTGAAGCATCACCCAGTGGCAGCTCACCGCGACGCACGTATAGATCAACGTCTGCTTGTAGTTGATCTAATACAAATTCAACACGCAGATCCGATGAAGTACTGACATAGCGGTAGTAACGCCACTCACCCTGCGCCACAGATGCATTGGCCGGATCGCTAAATGCGATTGGCGTGATGACAGTTTCGGTCGCCGACTGCACCGTCAACAGCAATTGATAGCTGCTAGCTCTGTAGCCATGCACAGCGATGATCAAATCAGCATCGGCAGCGTTTGACACAACACATTGCTCAGTGCTGCTCCCGCCCTGATATGAACCGCAATCATAGGTTCCGCCATCGCTGACGCCACCCGTTGGCCGCTCGTCGCGACGCACATAGAGGTCCATATCCGCTGACAAGCCACTCAGCTGGGCAGTAGCAGTAAGCGCATCTGCAGGCAGACTCACTGCGTAATAATGCCACTCACCTTGCGCCAAGCTATCACTGACTTGCTGGTCTATTTGCAGTGCACGGTTATCGTTGCTACCACCGCCCACATCTTCTTTGGTCAAAGTTGCATTGATGGTAAATGGTGAAGCTTGGTAGCCATACACACCGATATACCAATCACCTGCTGTCGTATTTTCCACGACACAGCGCTCGCTACTGTTTCCGCCCAGAATAGACTCGCAATCGTATATTCCACCATTGCCCGTATGACCAGTCGGTTTTGCACCTCGTCTGACATAGAGGTCCGAGTCAGCAGTTAGACCTGACAGTTCTACAGTGACGCTAGTCGTGTCCTCTGCGGCAGCAATTTTGAAATACCGCCAAACCGACTGAGGCACCAAGCCTGAGCTCGAGACTCCAGATTGCAGAGACTGAGTCTCCGTTCCGGTATCAGGCTTAATAGCTTGTGCCGACAAGGTGTAGTCGCTGCTTCTGTATCCATGCACCCCAACGTACCAAGTTGTCACACCTGCATTAACAACGGATACCACCTCATTACTGACACCGCCACGTGTTGAACTGCCGTCGTAGATGCCGTTTTGCTCTACGCCACCGCTGGGCGCTTCATTGGCACGAACATATAAATCCGCATCAGCTGACAATCCCTTGAGTTCAAATATCACTTCACTGACATCACCATCAGCCTCGAACACATACATCTTCCACTCGTCCGCAGCCACACTTGCACTGTGAGACTCGCCATCTGCAATGGGCCTCTCCACGCCTGACGTATCACCAGCTGCTGGCAACTCCAGCAGATAGCTTTGCAGCTGCTGAACATCGAGAGCACTCAGAGCACTGCTCGAGCTATGTGCAGCAATTGCTTCGCCCACCGTGCCAGCCGAACCGTCATGCAGATAAGGCCCCGTCTCATGCAAATTGAGCAAGGTCGGCGTATCTAAACCATCCAGCCCAGCGCCTAGGCGACCGCCGCTGCTAACCTTGAGCGTACCAACATCGTGACGCCTAGCCGTGGCGGAATCTGTCATCGCAGCTCCGCTGTGGCAACTCGCACAGTTTTGTTCTTCAAACAGAATTTTGCCGTTTGCTGCCGCCGCACTAAAGCTATCACCGCCAAGTGGGTTTACTGGCATCTCATCAAGAGACGCCATATAGGCCGCCAATGCATCAAGATCAACACTTCGTCCAGTTTTAGGCGTACCTAGCGGTTCGCTCGTTTGATCAAAATCGGCTTGACTCATCAAGCCTGTGCCAAAAGCAAAATTGCGGATCTGCCCTTCAAAATCGTGGAATTCATCAAAATTCCCTGACCAGTGCAATATGCCGTGGGCCGCAGACCCTTTACCGCGCAGACTCGTTGTATTGCGCAAGCCTTCACCAAATTGCGTAAAATCCCACACACGACCGTCGTGGTCCCCGTCGTTATGACAGCTCGCACAACTCACATAGTCTTCCAGTGCCAAGCGATCATCAGATGCGTCGTAGAACAGTTGCTTGCCCAACAACACTTGAGCGCTCAGGGCTTCGCTGGCGACTAGGTTAATGGTTTCACTGACTTGCAGTTGCTCGGTTTCTCCTGAGAAAAAATCAGCAGTGTCAATGACGCTGATACTGCGATCAACAAAATTGTGCACCCAGGCTTTGCTGCCGTCTTCACTGACAACAACAGCAGATGGTGCCCGCCCAACTGACACACGGCCCAATATGCCTTTATCGTGTGCATCTATCACCGCAAGTTCAGCGCTGGTTTCAAGCGTCACCAACAGGTAGTTTCCGTTGGCCTCAAACGCTGCACCACTGGCAATACCGGAGTTGTCAAAATCAACTCGATCTTGCCAAGTATGCCCCCAGTCGGATAAACGTATCTGAGAAGCAACGGCACGTACGGTGTTTTGGTGATTGAGACTGAAGGAATTGCGTAAGGTGCCACGACCGATGTTGTCCTGCTTACTCGGCACCCAAACGTTCAGGCCATCAGGAGAAATAACCGGTGCGGCTAAATAGTTTGGTAAGCCATTGCCACTGACATCACTGTCGCCGACAAAGCTCACTGGAAGCTGCACAACTCGCAGCTCTGCAAGCGTGTCCGCCGACAACACATACAGCTCACCGGCACCGCTGTTTAGATCCACGTTAGCCGTATCTTCACCAGCGAGCAATGGGCTGATAAATCGGCTGACCATCAACTGGGTGCGCTCAGCGTTCAGCGCAAGGCCTCGTACCCGAGGTGCAACGTCTACAGTCCGCGTAATTTGACCACTGCCCATGCTAAGCGAGACTACTTGAGCCATGCTTTCTAATGCGACATAGGCTGTATTTCCCGATACCAATAACCCATGTGGCTGGCTGCCCTGTGGCAAACTAAGCGTGCGCGTCACCGAGAGCGAGCTTGTATTGATTACACTGATCGTTGCTGAACTTTTGTTGCTCACCCACACACTGCCATCACTCGCCAGCGCCAATGACACAGGCTGTTCTCCAACAGCTATTTCCTCGAGCACTAGCTGCGAGTTTGCGTCGAGTAATGTCACCGTGTTGTTGTCAGGATTAGCGACCCAAACACGTGCTCGGGCATCATCCAAAACCAATCCAGAAGAGCTAAGCGGACGTGTTGAACTCAGCGTAGCGTGCACGTTCTGGTTAAACTGCAAGCTGGTTTGTGCGCCTATTGCATTCTTAGCATACACAGTGACGCTATAGCGCCCCGCCACATCAAAGACATGACTCACGCTGCCACTCGCGCTCCAAGCAGTTAATGCACTACCGTCGCCAAAAGACCAGCGATATTGCACAGTGCTTTCAGCAGAAGCACTGGCTACATACTGAGCAGTCTCACCTTGCTGTACCGCGACCGGTGGATAAACACCGCTCAACACGGGCTGCCCTAGGATGTCCGTGTTTTCTTGGATGGTCCAGCTGAATGACTTAGAGGCGCGCAATCCACCGATATCTGTCGCGGTGACATTGACGTTATAGCTACCGACTTGCGTTGGCACACCACTCGCCACCCCACTGAGGGCGTCGAGGCTCACACCAGAAGGCAAGCCTATCGCACTGTACTGCAACACGCCACCTTCCGGATCGCTAGCGCTAAACACGACGCTCGCTGCCTGATCGACAGTGTGCGTTTGCGCTGCCACATTAGCGAGCACTGGTGGCAAATTCACCACCACTGGTTCGCTGACAACCCAAAGCATTGAGCGCTCAGCACTGCTCGCCCCTGCACTATCTCGAACGCTTAACGTCACGGTGTGACTACCCGACGTCAGTAAAGATCCTGTTATCAGGCCTGTATTGCTATTGAGCTGCAAGCCAGCTGGAAGAGATTGCGCAAAATACTGTAGGTTGTGGCCATCAGCATCACTGCCCTGCAGCTGTAGCGAAACGCTCTGACCCACTTCGTGGCTTTGATTCGAGACTGCCGCCAATATCGGAGCTGTATTACTGCTGTTGCTGAACAAAAGAAATGCCGATCCAGCTTCAACCGCAGTATCGTAATAACGAATATCATCGATAAAACCATCAAACTGCACGCTACTGCGCGCTGGGTCGCTACCCACCAACAAAACGCTTTGTGCCGATTGCGTCGAAACCTTCTGACTGCCTTCAGCGATCAACTCACCGTCTACATAAAGTGATTGCCCAGTACTGCCGTGGCTGTAAAGCACATGATGCCAAGTACCATCAGCATAGTTCTCGCCACCCGAAATCACTTGCCCGTTTAGCGACGCACTGATGCCGTCAGACTCAAGATATATTTTCCTATCGGTGTTCGAACCATTGTTGTCAGTCGATGCACTGAATAGCGGCTGGTTAGCGGTTGATGTTTTAAACCAAAAGCTGTAACTAGCGGTCGACTCGTTTACATCAACAGGCAATCGAAGCAAGTCACCAAAGCCGTCAAGTTTTAATACTCGGCCGCGCACGATGTCATCAACTGTTTCTGCATTACCGACCACAACTCCATCTGCTGCGCCAATAAGATCCACTGCATCGTGTGTATCGCTTTCAACCGCTGCAGAGTCATAGATTGGCCAATAGCCCGCAAGCCCTTCTGTCAATGGCTCGCCCGTAGGCGGCTCTGAAATAACTTCCCATTGGAAGGTCACAGATTTATTGCGCCCCGCCGCATCCGCGCTATCGATCGTAGTGGTATAAACTCCAGAAATAATAGGCTTACCGGTGATCAGACCGGTAGAGCCAGAAATCTGCAATCCAACAGGCAGACTGCTACTGCTGTAGCTGATGTCGAGATTTGCACTGGAGAAGGCCGATACTTGGAAGTCAACATCTTGCTGATCGGAGGAAACTTGAAAGCCAGGGTTGGCAAATTCTAAATCATCAAAGTGATTGCCCAGATTCTCTCCAATTTGCACCATTCGCCCAACCGATGGCACACCGTCAGTATCCACTGCAAACAACATGTAAAAACCGGGAGGCGCCAAATGCCCACCTGCTGGAGTTGTCCATCGAACTTTTCCATCACCCAAATCGACAGACGGTGCTGCGACGGCGCGCTGCTCCATGTTGGTCGAGTGAGTACCCGACCCCGGTCGAATTAAGGTGAGTTTTTCAATCGGCAAATCTGTATTCAGCTGCAACTCAATCGACTGACCATAGTTAACGCGACTTGGCGCTGAAATAATGACCGGTCGATCCGCGAGCTCGCCGCTGCCATGTGGATCAAAAAGATAAGACGGGAAAAACAGCTCAGCATTTCTCAGTGCATAAGTGCCACCCTGCTGACCACCCGCCGAAAACACGCGCCCATCGGGCAGCAACAAAGTCGTGCTGTGGTATTGACGTGTGAACTGCATTGAGGCCATCGAGCTGAACTCACCCGTGTTCGGGTCCCACAACTCGGCCTCGTAGACCGATGTATCCGGGTTATAGAGCTCACCCGAAGTATTACCGCCTGTCATCAAAATCGAGCCATCGGACAAAATAGTACTATTGCCTTGATAACGTCGGTTGGCAGGCCCAGCAATCACTTCGATGGTCGGTGTGGCACTGTTTAACGTCACCACTTCTGCGGTGTTGCCGGTGTTCCCGCCGACTAACAGCACTTTGCCTTCGTCGTACATAACCGAGTTACCGTAATTTCGGTAGCCACCGGGTTTGTTGGCGAGAAACTGCAAGCTACCCGAGCCGCTGGTATCCATCTGATAGATACCTTGGCGAGGACCTAAATAAACTGCCCCGCCTTGCGGTGATTGTTGAATCCAAGGGTGTTGAGAAATATTACCCGTGACCGAACTACTCGCACCGGTCAAACGACGCAGTGAGCCATCCAACTGTCGAACCTCAGGTGTGCTCGGGCCACCACCGGTGATCAGCATCTCGCCGTTGGCAAGTGGTGTCACAGCGTCGTACCAACGCCCTGCACTCATTGTTGGGCCCCACTGCCATGTATCGGAGGACGGATCAAAAATATTGGTTTTGCGGATGGGCACATTGTTGCCCACCGTGCCGCCAGCAACAAACAACTGGCCATCGGACATTTTGCTCATACCAGAGCAAAACAGATAGCCATTGCCACCCGTTGATAAATCTGCTCGGCTAGTCTCGCCTGTGGTTGGGTCCCAAATTGCCACTGGGGAGATAGTGTTTCCGGCGTGATTATACAAACCAAAACCCAGCACGCGCCCATCAGCAAGCAAAGTCGAGTGGATTGGGATTAGCGGCAGCTCAAATGCGGGCTCCCAAACGCCGTTGATCTGAGGGTCTCCGGCGACGCGTAAGCGATCGTCTAGCATGCCAATGCCATCAGCAAGCATCCGTTGAAACACCTCTTCTTGATCTGCCTCGTCACCGACCAATTGGTCAAATTCAAAATGCTCCGCAACTGTTAAGGCGCCAACCTCTGGTGATAACTCATCAGCCGATTGCTGGCTTCTTGTCGTTTGCCACCAAAAAACAATGGCGGCACAAATGCCAACAGAAGCTACAGCTAGGCTAAGTGAAGTGCGGTTACCTTTGATCACAAACGACCCATCCAAAAACGGAAATAGGCATATTTGCCCGCAACAATCGCACCGCTAGAGCAATTCCTGCATCAACATGGAGCTTTACTAAGAGTTACCGCAGCACAGCAAAAAGCTTTAGACCATGTATCAGAGCAATTAAGAAACCTCTAAACCACTCTTCAACAAGCCAATTGTTTGTGTAAAGCGACACACACAGCGAGGTTCAAGTAGACTAGGCCATCACTCAAACCATGGACGCAATATGCTCAGCAGCATGACCGCTTTTGGTCGCCTCGAAACCGTATTGGAGGCGGGCACCCTCAGCTGGGAGCTACGCGCTGTCAATCATCGCTACCTTGATGTCACCGTGCGTATGCCTGAAGAGCTGCGCATATTGGAACCCGTGGTACGTGCCAAAGTAGCCAAAGCTGTCAGTCGCGGTAAACTAGAATGCAATTTGCGCTTTAACCGCAGCGAAAACACCAGCGCAGCAGGGCTCAATATCGAAGCTGCTCGCGAGGCAGTCATTGCCATCGGCGCTCTTAATGGCTT
>ENA-ORXM01003708-ORXM01003708.1-marine-metagenome-genome-assembly--contig:-NODE-3708-length-14668-cov-4.897608_pt1 | contig 14668 bp, 10 predicted proteins | sample MGYA00237867_ERZ511480 | MGnify/ENA primary metagenome ERZ511480 (study PRJEB26309, sample SAMN06266103) | marine metagenome | isolation source: Algal blade | place: United Kingdom:Sidmouth, United...
AAAGTATATCTTTAGCAAAGTTGAGTAGAAAGTTTTCTAAAGGTGTTTTTGATGTGGCAATATTCAATTTTAGTTTATAATCAATTGAATTATTTTCTTTCGGAAATCTACCATTATCTTTTAAATCCGTAATTATGTCCTTTACTTTTTCGTTTAAATCTCTTACGTTCATAGTTTGTACGGATGTTTCTTTAGCTTGTGCCTAACGTGTTTGTGTATGATTTCGTTGCGTGTTTCAGCAACTAATTTAGCAAATACAAACCAAATAGAAAATCCGCGAGGATTTTCGTAAGTAGGCGAGTACTAGCAATGAATTATACACGTTGTTAGCAGCTGTTTTTTAATCGTTTATATTCAGTTCCACAACTTTCCTCAAAGTCTTTTATATTCTCAAAAATATTTAGTCCAGCCATTCCAGTTCCGTGAGGTGCAGTTATTGTTTCGGTTATTATATTTCCGTTTTCTAATTCCAAAAATCCTGCGGAATCATAGTCTTCAAACATTATGAAATCTACGATTTTAATATTCTGAAACTTTTTCATTTCGTTGTCAACAATTTCTGTTGATTTCGATGTGTATTTTTTAGGAATTCCGTTTTTAATTCCGAGTTTATATTTTAGCCGTCCGAATAAAGTTGAGTTTTGATTCCGTTTAACATCTTCTCTTACATCTTTCCAAGTCTTGTTTTCAGGAAATTTAAATTCAGTTGTTTCAATTCTGATTTTATCATTTGATTTCAGTACTAAACTTTTAGATTTAGCTATAGGTTTAGTCTCAATATTTTCAGATTCGAAATCCCAAGGAATCGAAATGGTTTTTCCATTATTTAATTCAATGAAAACTTGTCCTTGGTCAAGTCCGCCAACTTCCATTTTTGACCAGACGAGAATGTCTTTAATCTTTTGAATAGCCATAATGACAAAATTTTAGATAGTAGCTTGATAAAAGGGGAACTAATTCCTAATCAATTGTTTTGATTACAGCTTTCGGCGCCTCCTTTTTACTACCGTCGAACCCCGTTACGCCACCTACTGTCGTATACTTCATGACGTATTTTTTATCGGGAAATATACGCTGATAAGCACTTTGGCACATTAGGGTCGCCTCATGGAATCCGCATAGGATCAGTTTTAATTTTCCGGGATAGGTATTGACATCGCCGATGGCATAAATTCCGGGAATGTTCGTTTGGTAATCGAAGGTATTCACGTTAATCGCATTCTTTTCGATATCGAGCCCCCAGTCGGCTATCGGGCCTAGTTTTGGGGAGAGTCCAAAAAGGGGAATAAAACTATCGACCTGCAATTCAAAATCTTCTTTTGGATCCACAGATTTGCGAACCGTCACGGCATCCAACTTATCAGCACCTTTGAGGCCCACTATTTCTGCCGGCGTAATCAGATTTATTTTTCCTTCGTTTTTCAGCTGCTGTACTTTTTCAACGGAATCGAGCGCCCCGCGGAATTCGTTGCGTCGGTGTACCAACGTTACTTCCGAGGCTACATCAGCTAGAAAAATACTCCAATCCAAAGCGGAGTCGCCGCCACCAGCAATAACTACCTTTTTGTTGCGATAGACTTCAGGGTCTTTGATAATGTAGGCAACACCCTTGTCCTCATATTTGGTTAGATTTTCCAATAGCGGTTTACGCGGCTCGAAACTTCCCAATCCCCCTGCGATGGCGACAATGGGGGCTTGATGTTGGGTACCCCGATTCGTGGTTACGATAAACGAGCCATCATCCAGTTTTTTAATGGTCTCTGCACGTTCGCCAAGAGTGAATCCCGGTTGAAAGGGTTTGATCTGTTCCATCAGGTTATCGACGAGTTCACCTGCCATAACCTCGGGAAAACCCGGAATATCATAAATGGGTTTCTTCGGATAAATCTCGGAACATTGCCCCCCGGCCTGCGGAAGCGCATCGATCAAGTGACATTTTAGCTTGAGCAAACCGGCCTCAAAAACGGCAAAAAGCCCTGTCGGGCCGGCACCTATAATCAATATATCTGTTTTGATCATTTTATTCTATATGCTTCTTTAAATACGATTAGCGCGTTAGGGATTGAGGCTTTGTCGGAGCTCTTTTTCTTTTCGGTCACTTTGGGCTACGCTCAGTGACCGAAAAGAAAAAAGCGACTGCCGAAAGCCCGGCCGTACGCCTTTCGCGGACGGAAACGCCCCGATGCATCAAGCAAGGTTTACGACTTCCTCGATTTGTGGTGCATATTTCTTTATGGTCATTTCCACCCCACTTTTCAGCGTCATCTGATTGACCGAACAGCCGATGCAATTGCCCTCTAGCTTTACTTTTACGGAATTCTCGTTGTCGATGGACACCAGCGAAATATCGCCCCCATCACTTTGTAAAAAAGGGCGGATCTCATCCAGGGCCTTTTCGACGTTCAGTTTTAGTTCTTCCGATGTCATATCATTTTTTCTTGATGGCAGAACAGCCCGCCATTGTTGTTATCTTAATCGCTTCGGTCGGAGGAAGACTTTTATTACGGTTCACCAATTCTTGTACCGCGTTCTTGGTCAGCTCCTCGAAAGCTTCTTCTACCGGAGTAGCGGTCTGCATCGCCGCCGGTCTACCCACATCGCCCGCTTCACGGATACTTTGTACTAAAGGAATTTCCCCAAGAAAAGGAACCTTCAAATCTTCGGCCAAATGTTTCGCTCCCTCTTTACCAAAGATATAATATTTGTTGTTGGGCAGCTCCTCAGGTGTAAAATACGCCATATTCTCCACAATGCCCAAAACGGGTACGTTGATGGAATCTTGCTGAAACATCGCCACACCTTTGCGTGCATCGGCCAAAGCTACTTCTTGTGGTGTGCTTACCACGACAGCCCCGGTCACCGGCATGGCCTGCATGATGCTCAGGTGAATATCCCCAGTACCTGGAGGCAGGTCTAACAGCATAAAATCGAGTTCGCCCCAATGTGCATCGAAAATCATTTGGTTCAATGCTTTCGAGGCCATTGGGCCTCGCCAGATTACCGCCTGATTGGGCTGGGTGAAAAAGCCGATGGACAATAATTTGACTCCGTAACTTTCGACCGGCTTCATCTTTGATTTTCCACCGACATTTACCGCTAGGGGCTTTTCTTGGGTCACATCGAACATCGTCGGCATCGATGGCCCGTAGATATCGGCATCCAATAGCCCGACCTTAAAGCCCATTTTTGCCAAGGTTACCGCCAAGTTTGCAGTGACCGTAGATTTTCCGACCCCGCCCTTGCCCGAGGCTACGGCAATTATATTTTGAATTCCAGGTATCGGTTTACCCTTGATTTCGTTGGCCTTTGGTTTTGCTGCGGGGGCATCGACCTTAATATTAATCTTGATCTTCGCCTTCTCATAGACTTCCCGATGAATAATTTTCAAGATTTCGACCTCGGTCTTTTTTCGGGCCTGAAGACTGGGATTATTGATTGTAATATCTACCTCCACCTCATCACCAAAAATCTGAACGTTCTTTACCGCACCACTTTCGACCATATTCTGCCCTTCACCGGGAACGGTAATATTTTCCAGCGCTTTTAGGACTTCTTTCTTGTCTATTTTCATTTAGCGTACACTTCCTAATTCAAATTCATTCTAAACAACAAAGATACGGTATAGGGGCGAGAGGATAAAGGGTTGGGATTGAAATGTAATATGACAGGATAGGGGATGTCGATTAAACTTGAAAAGGTATTTAGGCCATTTTCGGGTAGCGTCTTTAACAATGAGTCATCTGTTCAACTTTCGAGTTCGTTGAACACATTGCTTCGCTCATCCTGCCGAAGGCAGGTGAGCTCGCAATGACGTCTTTGGAAAATTTAGCGTGCTTGCTTTTTCGGCATTTGATTGGTAATCGGATAGACCTATCAGGTTTTCTAAACCTAAAAGGTCTAAGGAAAACTCACACCATGCGCCCATCCAATAAGTTGATGATGCGTTTGCCATACTCGGCGTTTTTTTCGGAATGGGTGACTTGAATAATCGTGACCCCCTCTTCGTTCAACTCTTTGAAAAGCTGCATGATGTCCTCGCCTTGCGCGGAGTTCAGATTGCCCGTAGGCTCATCGGCCAATATCAATTTGGGTTTGGTAATCAAGGCTCGAGCCACACCTACAAGTTGTTGTTGACCACCGCTGAGTTGGGTCGGGAACAAATCTTTCTTACCGACAATATTAAAGCGGTCGAGCATATCGGCGACCATGGCCTTACGTTCAGAACCACTGTGTTTTTTATAGAGTAAGGGCATTTCAAGGTTCTCGTAAACTGTGAGTTCATCGATTAGGTGATAGGCCTGAAATACGAAGCCGATATATTGTTTATATAGATTCGCACGGTGTTTTTCTTTTAGTTGGTGTACAGGTTCATCCAAAAACTCGTATTCGCCCTCATCGAAACCATCGAGCATACCGATAACATTGAGCAAAGTCGATTTGCCCGAACCGGACGGACCCATCACTGAGATAAATTCCCCTTCCTCGACGTTGATATTAATGTCTTTTAAAAGGAAGACCCGTTGCCCTCCCGATTGTACCCATTTAAAAATGTTGTTTAACTGTAGTAGCATAATTGTTTTCTCGATTGTATTACGAAATAAATTAAACCTTAATTCAAAAATAATAACTGTAAAAGCAATATGCTCTCAAGGTTGTTATTCCAATAGCCCTAATTTCATGCCACAACCATAAAGCATTTAAAATCAAATAATTGAATCGCTATTTCATTTTAACCCTGTATTTTATGTAAAATTATTTGACAGCAATTGTAAAATAATTTTACACTATAAGACTTTTTTAAAAAACGTTTTTAATCACTAAGTACAATGGATTTGTCTCATTTATCCTATCCGTCTGGTATTCTGTAGGAATAATTATAATATATAGCTATTTTCCTACAATTATAATGCTTAATAGTCGTTTTAAAAATACTCGGATACTAACTCTCTTATCGGTATTTAAAACAAAATTGGGTTTTTTTGACTACAATAAATTTACCTTGTAAATAGTGTGATGCAGAATAGTAAGCACTTAGCAACAGTATTTTTTGCGGGTATAGCGGCCGCGGCCATCAGTATTATTGTGATATTCGGTTGGATATTCGACATTGCCTTGTTGAAAACTATGATTCCCGATTATGTCTCAATGAAATTGAATACTGCGCTCTTTTTTCTTGTCACCGCAAGCATTCTCATTCTATTTATAAAAAAGAAGTCGTTCAACTTAACCTTAACTCTTTCCTTTATACTGGCGATACTAAGTCTTGCGTCTTTAACACAAGATATTTTTGGTTATAACATGGGAATAGACCAACTTCTAATTACAGATTTTGATGCAATCAGCAAGGGCGAGACATCTCCAGGAAGACCATCACCTACTACTTCATTTTGTTTCTTTCTTTTCGGATTGGTATTTATTGCGCTTCATACCACTAATTTCAAGGCACTAAAAATAGCCCAATACCTACTTCACCTCGTTACCCTGATTGCCTTTATCGCATTTTTGGGATACATCTTCAATGTACCTTCCCTTTATAAATTGTCCATCTTTACATCAATGGCAATTCATACATCGGCTACATTCTTAATGCTATCCATAGTAGTTTCATTTATTCACCCGAGTAATGGCGTCACCGGTTTGTTCACCGGAAAAAGAATCGGGAACTTCATGGCCCGTAATCTTTTTGTAAAGATATTAGTGTCGGTTCTTATACTAGGTTATGTACAATTATTGTTCGAAAGGTACGATTTGGTATCTACAGAATTCGGTGTTGCCTTGTTTACCACCTGTTTTATAATTGTTGCTTTATATCTAATGTGGTCCACGGCGGCACTGTTGAATGAAATAGATACCAAAAGAGAACTGGCGGAGAAAAAACTCATCCTGACCAATAAAAATCTTGAAAATATTGTTGAAGAGCGTACAGGCTATTTGACCAAGCAGAACAAACAGCTCGAAGACTTTGCACACATAGTTTCACACAATCTACGCGGCCCGACAAGTAACTTAAAATCTCTCTTACATTTCTATAGTCAAGAAGAAACGGTTAAAGAAAAAGACATGTTGATGGATAAGTTTCAAAAAACCGTAGGTAATTTAGAGAGTACCCTAAATGAACTTTTAGACGTGGTAAGCATACGACATGAATCTAAAAAAGAAAGGGAAGAACTCCATTTTGAGTCAGTGCTGAAAAGACTAATCGACACCTATCAGGGAAAAATCATGGAAACAAACGCAAGAATCACCTACGATTTTTCGTCAATAGAAACTGTTGAATATTCTTCCGTTTACCTAGAGAGTATTATGCAGAACTTATTAAGCAATGCCATAAAGTATAAATCATCAAATCGAGACCCTGCCATACACTTTGAAACTAGTTGCAAAGACAATCAGACCAGTCTAAAAGTAAGTGATAACGGACTTGGAATAGATATGGAAAAAAACGGAAATCGTTTATTTGGCCTCCATAAAACCTTTCACAAACATCCGGAAGCAAAGGGTGTCGGCCTATTTATTACCAAAGCCCAAGTAGAAGCCATGGGGGGAGAAATAACGGCAAAAAGTGAACTAGACAAAGGCACCACATTTTGCATCACATTCTAATAAATCGGGAAAGCATGAAAAAAATTAACACTATTGCCATAATCGACGATGACGACATCTATAAATACACGGCAAAAAAAACAATCTTGGAAACAGAATTTGTAAACAATATAATTACATTCTCTGACGGACAGGAAGCCATCGAATTTTTTTTAGAAAAACAAGGAGCGCCAGATGAACTTCCCGATATTATTTTTCTCGATATTAACATGCCCATTTTAGATGGTTGGCAATTTCTGGAAGAGTACGCACCCTTAAAAAATAAAATTCAAAAAGAGATACAAATCTATGTTACCTCATCTTCTACAAACCCCGATGATTTGATCCAAGCGAAAAACATAACCGCGGTTTCAGACTATATCATCAAGCCGTTAAGTATTGAAAGGTTTAAAGAAATTTTCGAAAAGCTCAGGTACTAAGACACTAATATCTATTTTTGGCGTTGAATTACTTGAATTTGCTGCTTTACCAAAAAAAAGGTTATTCCGTACGAAGGCTTTTCACCGGATTTTGCATGGCCGCTCTTATCGTTCGAGTGCCCACGGTTACTAAAGCCACAATTATTGCCAACAGGCCTGCCACTGCAAAAAGCCATATATTTAAATCCATCTTGTATTCATAGTTCTCGAGCCATCGTTGGGTCAATATCCAAGCGATCGGTGCGGCAATTGTAAAAGCGATCAATACCAATTTCAAAAATCCTACTGTAAGCAATCCTGTAATCGACGATACACTTGCCCCAAGTACTTTTCGAACTCCGATTTCCTTGGTTCGTTGGTTGACAATCAGCATGGAAATGGCAAAAAGCCCGATACAACTTAATGCAATCGCTATCAAAGAACCCACGGAAATCATTGTGGTCATTTTTTCTTCTTTTCTGAACGTTCGATCGATATTTTCGTCCAAAAAGGAGCCTAAGAATTCAGCATTGGGTTCTATTCGGGCCCATGCTTCTTTAATCGCATCAAACGATCTGGATATATTTTTAGGCGCTATTTTTACATAGGCATAGTACAAATTCCAATCTCGGTTTACGAACATGGTAATGGGCTCAATGGCCTTGTCGAGGTTTTCGAAGTTATAATCTTTCACTACCCCTATGACGGGATAGTTTACCGAATCGTTCATACTTATATACGCCGTCAATGGGTCTTCTTCGCCGAACTCCTTGGCCATAGTTTCATTGATAACCACACTCAGGCTGTCATTGGCAAAGCCTCTTTTAAAGTTTCTACCTGCCGCCATTTTCAAATCCAAGGTTTCTACGTAGTCATAATCAACCACTAGAAAATTGGTGTTAATGACGCGGTTTTTGTAATCGAACCCGAACATACTTTTCGAAATGCTGCCATCTTTTCCATAGCCCAAATTATTGCTCGACCCCGTAACTTCAAGAATATCGGGATTTCCAGAAAGTTCGTCCCGCAAGAGTTCCAAAGCCTGATAACTGTCTTTTTTTCCGTCAATAGGAAAGGAGAGTACCTGTTCTTTATTAAAACCAAGATCTTTGTTCCGCATAAAATCCAATTGGCCCCTTAAGACTAAAGTGCCGCTTATCAGTAGTATGGCAATACCGAATTGTACGACCATCAGCACGTCACGAACTCGATTCTTTCCCGAAGTGTCCAGTTTTCCTTTCAGGGATTGAACGGTACCCAATTTGCTGAACAAAATTGCTGGATATCCGCCGACCAAAAGTGTAATCAACAAAATACATCCCAAAAATAGAAGAACGATTGCTGGCGACAGTAAAAGATCGAAAGACACATTGGTATTGAAAATCGTCATGAATTCATCAATCAATAGCAAACTCAGCACCACACCTAACGTTACCGAAATTAAAAAGACAAAAAGACTTTCACTCCAAAACTGTAGAAACAGCTGATTGCGCTTTGCCCCCAGCGTTTTTCGCATTCCGATTTCCTTTAAGCGCTGTCCGCTTTTCGCAATGCTCATGTTGATGAAGTTGACACAAGCAATAAAAAGAATTAGAAAGGCGACACTTAGTACAAGGTATGGCGTGCTTCTGCTCACATTGGCATAACCGTTTCTAAAACTGACAAAATTCATGTCTTTCAATGCGAGGAGGCCAAAATTGAAATAACGCCCCTGGGCATCGGGCAGCGCGCCATCCCTTTTGGCATTTTCGATACGGCCCCTGTAATTAAGTTCTACAAGCGAACGGGTCGCCTTTTCAAAACTGGTCGGTTCGGCATTCGGTGCCAGTTGAACAAAAATATCATGGTATCGAGCACCCCACTCATTTTGATTCGTAAGGTAATCCCCCTCTTTCTCAAATCGTATGGCTATCTCGAAATCTAGATTGCTCTGGGGAGGTGCGTTCTCAGTTACCGTACTAACCGTAAAAGGTACATCTTCGCCGTTTATTAAGATTTGAACCGTTTTGCCGACGGCTTCTTCATCACCGAATAGTTTTTGGGCTATTTCCTCGGTGATGACCACATCCGATTGATTTTCCAAAGGGTTATTCATCTTTCCCTTTATCGACGGGAAGGTAAAGATGTCAAAGAAGTTGGCATCGACCCAAATGGCATCCATATTAATCTCCTTTTCACCGTAGGATACGACGGCCTCCTGCTCCAAGTGCCGTGTTGCCCTTTCAACGCTCGGCACATCTGCTTTTATGGCATTCATCAAGGGAGCAGGGTGACTTACATTCGCTACGGGGCCCTTTGGTGTCTGGCCTACCCAATAGACTTTGTAAGTATCGTCGACATTGGCATGAAATTTATCAAAGGAAAGGTCAAAGAACCCCGCCATGGTCAACAATATGGCTACCCCGAAGGCGACCGAAAGCCCGACCACGTTCAATACCGTGAAGGTTTTGTCTTTCATTAAATTTCTCCAACCGATTTTTAGATAGTTTTTTAGCATAATATTTCTTTAATGGCTTTACCGAGACTTTAATTATTAAATGATCTCTTATTTTTTGGATACCCTACCAGAACCCGATATTTTACTATCCACTTTTTGTGGATTACCCCGGTAGCTAACATTTCCGGATCCGGAAACCCGTGATGTTATCGATTCGTTCACCGTAGTCTCAACATCTGAGGAACCCGAAAGCTCAAAGGTGGCTTCTTGAGTTTCTAAATCAAATGCCCGAACGTTCGAAGAACCCGAAGATCGCACTGTAAACTCTTCGCTATCGCCCTTTAACCTGATATTACTGGAATCTGAGGTCATTACAGAAACCTCGATGGCATCTATGGTTAAATCGATATTTCTTGAGCCTGAAATTTGAATATCCAAATCATCCGTTTTGAGTGTTTTATCCCCTGAAAAATCCCCGGAACCTGAAAGTCGAATCTTGTCGATTTCCTCAACAGGAATGGTAATAAAAACTCCTTCACCTCGAGAGGGAATCAGTGTTTTGTTATTTATCGACTTGATGTGTAAAGTGCCACCTTTAACCTCGGTTTCGATATAGTCCAGAATATTATCTTCTCCTTTGAGGGTCAGGTTTCCTTCTTGGCCGTCGACCAGTTCAACTTCATAAAAACCCGATACCGAGACACCATCATAATCGCTTGTATTCCTTTCAATGGTTACCACATTGCCGTTGCCCTTGATTCTTTTTTGAGCACAGCTAGTAGTTATGCAAAGTAGTGCTACTGTCAATGTTGTTAGTTTTTTCATTTTCTTGTTTTTAATTGATGTTCTTATTGCTATCGGTATTATTCCGTTCGTAGGCTTTTTGCCGGATTAGCCCTTGCTGCCTTCAGCGATACAGCACCCACTATCAGGGCGGTAAACAAAAAGGTCAAAATACCTATTAAAATGAAAACAACCTGTTGAATATCAATACGATATGCGAAATTTGAAAGCCAACGATTACTTGCATACCAAGCGATGGGCCAACTTATAAGCAGCGCAATGCCAATAAAGAAGACGTACTCTCTGACCGTAGATTTCATAATAGCAAATTCTGAAGCTCCCAAAACTTTACGGATACCGATTTCCTTCGTACGTGCAATTATTAGAAACAAGGTAATTCCTACGATACCTAGAACGGCCAAAATAATTGCTATAATATTCAGCCAGAATACCAAATTAGCGGTTTGCCGGTCTTGCCGGTATAACTCCTCCATATTCTCCGATAGGAATTGTAATTCCAATGGATACGGTTCGTCAAGTTGACCATGAATTGTATTGATTTCGGTGATTACTTCTTTGGTTTTAGAGGGGTCGTACGAAACAATAGACATTCCACCCATGCGAACGCTAGGTGAAACGGTTATGAAATACGGCTCCAGTTTTTCACGTAAAGAAAAGACATTGATATCTTCGAAAACACCTCCTATTACAAATGGAAAACCGACTTGCCCATTCTCAGTAGTATACTCCGGCTCCGTTACTACCGAGGTGCCGATAAGCGCATCTATAGAAACATTTTTGACCTTCGCGAACTTCTCGGCGGCGGTGCGATTGATAATGGTAACTCTCGTACTTTCGGATGCATTGTCAGGCACTGAATTGCCTAAAATCATTTCAATATTGTAAGCTTCAAGAGCATTCTCATCCAAATAAAGTTGTTGAGCGTCATCGAATACTTCGCTACTTCCCTCTAATTGATATGTAAGTTTGTTATAGCTTTCAATTCCAAAAGAAGAACCATTTCCTACCTTTTTAATGGCTGGCATTTGACGTAACCGCGCTTGAAAAAAATCTCGATTCTCAGGAGAAGTATAGGCATATAAAATTCCCTCTTTGCGAAAACCTACATCCTTGTTTTCGATAAAATCCATTTGTTGCATTACAAAATAGGAAACTGAAGAAATGGAAATCAAGATGACGAACTGACTTACGATCAGGTATTTTCGAATGGAGAAATTCTGAAACCTGTTTGCCCGTAGATTCTCCTTAAACAAGGTCAAAGCATCGCGCTTCGCCAGAAAAATGGCGGGGGTCAAGCTTGCCAGAAATCCAAGAATTACGGCCAATCCGAATAACAATAACATAGTTTGGGTATTCGCCACGATGTTATCACTGATCGAAACCCCCATCAGGGTATTGAAGGTTGGAATCAATAGCGGGATCAGCACTGCTAAAATAGGAAGTGCAATAAGTGCTAGCAAGACTCCTTCAAATATGAATTGCAAAGCGATACTCCCTTTTTTTGCGCCCATTGCCTTTTTAATACCAATTGATTTTCCTTGTTTCGATTTAACGGCAAGCGTAAAGTTGGCATAGTTAAAGAGCGTAATAACTATTATAAAAAGCGAAAAAAATCCTAGTATCAAAATGTACCGATAGTTGCCCGGTGCTTTGGTCTCATAAAGAATATTCGATTTTAAATGAATGGCTTCAATAGGCTGTAAAAAATGCTTTTTATACAACGGATCGTCAACTATTCTTGGGTTTATGGTCGCCATAGAAGTATTAATCTGTGCTTCCACTTCACCAGGTTCGACATTCTCATCAAGACCTAAATAAACACGTCTGCCCCAATAGTCGATTTGAGGGGTGTTAATAGCCATTGAGAAATCAAAATGGGAATTTAGAGGCACGTCTTCTATAATCGCCGCAAGGGTATATGTATCTTCCGCTATCTTGATTGCTTGCCCGATTAGGCCATCTGCATTTGCCAAGTTCTCCCCAAAAATTCGATTTGCAGAAGATTCGGTCAATATCACTTTGTTTACACCGTTGCTGAAATTACTCAGACTCCCGAATTTCGTATTCCAAGTAAATATTGAAACGAAATCAGCGGGTGTATTGGTCGTAAGAAAGTCTTTTTCCTGTACCTGCTCGTTGTTCCATTCTACGAATTCCGTGTTGTTGGCGATTATAAACTGAGCTGCTTTTTTAATACCAGGAACTTCTTTCAGGTCTTTGACCAAAGCTATTTGTGCGGTTGCCGTCGTATCTCTCCAGTTATCAAATTGAACTATACTATAGTCTTGTGAACGGTAGGTACGTGCCAAGCGATACACATTTTCTGATTTTTCATGAAAAGTATCATAGCTGTACTCAAAGCCGATGTACCCAATGGCGATATAGGCCACAAAGAGGCCAATAACGAGACTGACTAGATTGAAAGTGGTAAAAAGGCGGTTTCTTAGAAATCCGCGAAATGCTATTTTAAGATAGTTCTTTATCATACTATTTTTTCATTCTGTAGGTAAACTTTTTGCCAGGTTAGTTTTTGCTGTTTTTAAGGTTCGATAATTACCTTAAGTACATTGGTTTCTTTTGAGAATAACTACCGGGCCTTACTCATCCCGCAAGGCATCCACAGGGTTTGCCACCGCCGCCTGAAAACTCTGCCAACTCACAGTTACCAAGGCGATAATCAGCGCCGTCAGACCAGCTAGGGCAAAAATCCACCAACTTAGATTTGTTTGATAGGCAAAGCCTTCGAGCCATTTGGCCATTGCCAACCACGAAATGGGAACAGCAATGATAAAAGCCAGCCCGACCCATTTCAAAAAATCCCTGTTCAAAAGTGTCAAAATCTGGGAGATAGTGGCTCCGTTCACTTTTCGAATACCGATTTCCTTCGTTCGTCTTGCCATCGCATACGATGCCAAGGCGAAAAGACCCATACAAGAAAGAATTACCGCCAGAATGGAAAACCAGGTAATCAAGGTATTGACACGCTCATATTCCTTGTAAAAGACATTAAGCTTCTCGTTGGAGAAAAAATGGGTGAGCGAGGCTTCTGGCAGCAACTCCCCCCATTTGTTCTCCAGAAGTTCGATAACTTGAAGACTGGCCCCTTTTTTTGCCCGTACCGTCAGATAATCCCAATCCGCAAAATTCTCCGCCTCCGAAAAGAAATGGGCCAAAGGTTGTATTTCAGTTTGAACGCCCTGGTAACTAAAGTCGTCGATGACACCGACGATACGATAGGTCTGCCCATCACGCCGACCCTCTCGAATTATTTGACCCTCGGCCCTATCAAAACCTAATTTATCCATTGCCGTCTTGTTTAGCACAGCGGTATTCTCGAGTGAAGCTGCTTCCGTATCAAACCCATGACCGTTCAGCACATTGATGCCAAGCGTTTTGAAATAGTCTTTTCCTACGTAGGCCTTTCTAAGGCTAATGTTGGGCAAATCGCTTTTTGCTTCGGGATAAAAAGTGTTGTAGTTTTCATCATAATCTCCCGGAACCGTGCCCGTAAAATTGACAGACGCTACAAAAGGACTCGCCTCCAACTCTTTGGCAATCACTTCCAAATTCGGCCCCGCAGCCTCCAAATCCTTAAATTGCCAAGCATCGGTCTGCGCGACGATGACGTTTTCATTGTCGAACTTAGGATTCTTGTCAATCATATAATCAATCTGTTTTCTGACAAGAAAAGTACCTGAAATCAAAACGATAGCGATGACGAACTGTAAGACGATGGATGCATATTTTCCGCTTGAAGGCTTGCCGCTAGAGGAAATCTTTCCTTGTAGGCTTTCCACCAATTTTCCTCTCGCCCATAGAAAGGAAGGTACCATACCTGAAAACAAGCCTACCGTGAGCCAGATTCCGAATAGCACAAGCGCCAATAACCATAGATCAAGAGATTGCAAGGCCAATTGCATATCAAAAAGTGAATTAAAGGCAGGTAACAGTACTGCTGTCAACAATAACAGACCGAAAATTAGTGCTATCAGTCCAAGTGCTAACGACTCTACCATAATCTGCTGCACCACATGTTTTTTTAACGCGCCGTGTACTTTTTTGATACCGATTTCCTTGGTTCTCGATAGGGAGTTCGTAATGGTCAAATTGATGAAATTAACGATAGCGATACCCAAAATTCCTAAAGCGATAAAGGCCAAAATAATAATCAGTGTTCGGTCAGACTCGGCCTCGGCATGGTATTCGGAAAAAGGCAGCAAATCGATTCGGGTAGTATTCTCGCCTACGGGAAGGAAATTCTCTTTTACGATATTTTCCAATTTGCTATCTATTGTAGGCGGACGGATACCGTCTTGCAGCACAACATAGGTTATTGAAAAGGTGTTGTACCAATCGTGTACATCTTTTACCCAAGGCGATATGGTCTGCCCGGTATCGTAGGAAGTCACAATGTCGAATTTTACCG
>ENA-ORXM01003711-ORXM01003711.1-marine-metagenome-genome-assembly--contig:-NODE-3711-length-14666-cov-16.165878_pt1 | contig 14666 bp, 8 predicted proteins | sample MGYA00237867_ERZ511480 | MGnify/ENA primary metagenome ERZ511480 (study PRJEB26309, sample SAMN06266103) | marine metagenome | isolation source: Algal blade | place: United Kingdom:Sidmouth, United...
AAACTTTACATTGAGCAATTCCGCTGCGCCTTCGATCTCTATCAATACCAATGACCCAACTTGTGGCGATAACAATGGATTGGCTACTATTGCTATTACTGGTGGAACGCCACCTTATGATATTGATTGGAGCAATGGACAGTCTGGAAATTCTATTAGCAACTTAAATGCAGGAACTTACACTGTTACTATCACTGATGCTAATGGCTGTATGACTTCGCAAAACTTTACATTGAGTAATTCTACGGCTTCTACAATTATGGTCAATAGCCAAAATGCTTCGTGTGGTGAAAATAATGGCTCTGCTTTTGTAACGATTAATAGTGGCGTTCCTCCTTTTGATGTTCAGTGGAGTAATGGTGCAACAGGAAATTCTATTGACAATCTAACAACAGGTAGTTTTGCAGTTAATGTGATGGATGCCAACGGATGTAGTGTGACAGAAAGCTTTGCAATTAGTAATTCGTCTACTCCTACAATTGTGGTGAATAGTGAAGATGCTTCGTGTGGTGAAAATAATGGTTCTGCCTCTATATCTATCAATGGGGGAATGCCTCCTTTTGATATTGAATGGAGTAATGGACAGTTTGGAACCAATATTAACAATTTGAATGCAGGGAATTATTCTGTAGAGATTACGGATGCCAATGGATGTATGGCTTCTCAAAACTTCACTTTAAGTAATTCTATAGCACCTTCTATCATATTAAGCACAGAAAATCCAATCTGTGGAGAAAGTAATGGTGGAGCTTCTGTAAGTATTAGTGATGGCTTACCTCCTTATGATATTGAGTGGAATAATGGACAAACAGGCAATTCTATTAACAACTTGAGTGCTGGTAACTATTCGGTATCTATTACGGATGCAAATGGATGTAACATCAATGAGAATTTTGCCTTATCTAATATCGCTGCCCCTATATTGTCCTTAGAAACAGATGTACCAACTTGTGGAGAAGCGAATGGTTCTGCCACTATCTTTATATCTAATGGTGTTGCACCTTATGATATTGTTTGGAATACAGGAGCGACAAATACTTCTATTGACAATTTAACCAATGGAAATTATAGTGTTGAAGTTACAGATGCTAATGGATGCATTGTTGCTGAAAGCTTTACTTTATCTAGTCCAACGGCTATTAATATTGCACTTGCCATTACACAAGCAAGCTGTGAAGCAAACAATGGATTTGCAAGTGTCAGTATCAATGGCGGAACGCCTCCTTATACTGTTGAGTGGAGTAATGGACAAACAGGAACAAATATCAATAACTTAAATGCAGGAAACTACTCGGTAGAGATTACAGATGTTAATGGATGTTCTACAACTGAAAACTTCAATATTACCAATACTTCTACACCAACCATTGTACTTGATACAACCAATCCGACTTGTGGAGAAAATAATGGTGCTGCTGCTATAGAAATTAATGGTGGCACACCTCCTTTTGATATTGAGTGGAACAATGGACAAACAGGAGCAAATGTCAATAACTTAAATGCAGGAAACTACTCGGTAGAGATTACAGATGCTAATGGATGTTCTACAACTGAAAACTTTAGTTTGAGCAATGCTAATGGTCCAAGCGTTTTAGTTAGCATTACCAATGTAACTTGTGAGGAAAATAATGGCACTGCTGCCTTAACAATTAATGGCGGAACACCTCCTTTTGATATTGAGTGGAGTAATGGAGCAATAACAACTTCTATTACAGCACTTAATGCAGGAAATTATAGTGTTAATATTACTGATGCTAATGGATGTACCACAACAGATGCTTTTACTGTAACAACGACCATACTGCCTAATATTTCTTATGAGGTTGTTAATCCAAGTTGTGGATTTAATAATGGAGGCATTCTAATTACCAACAATACAGATCTTGCCTTAACATACAATATATCTACAACCAATGGCACTGTCACAGGTAACTCTACGACTTCTTACAACGATTTAACGGCAGGGGAATATCTTTTGACCGCTACTTCGCTTATAGATGGCTGTAGTCAATCATTCAACATAAGCTTAACCAACGAAGATATAGGTTGTGTTGAATGTGCTTATGACTTTGATATTATTCAACCTTTGTGTGATGAAAGTAATGGTTCTATTAGTATAAACACCCCAGAAAATGGCTTGCTTTATGCTTATGAATTAAGAATGCCTGATGGTGTTACTTACGCACATGACAGTTTTGATGAGGGTGTCACTTACAATAACTTAGGACCTGGTGCTTATAATTTGACTGTTACTTTGGTTGGTTCTGATTGTACAGAAACCATTGATATTATCTTAGATGACAATTGTCCAGAACCTATCGACTGTCCAGAAATTAATTTTGAAGTGACACAACCAAGTTGTACGGGTAATGATGGAGTTTTGACTTTTACCAATCCTTTACAAGATGCTATCGTTATTTATGAAATAATTACACAAGATGGTATTGTATTCGCCAATGCTACTGCAAGCCAAATCGCTACCATTGATGCTTTACCTGAAGGAGAACTTACGGTAATTGCAGAAGTTTTTGAAACTGATTGTATTCAAGAATGGGACATCACCCTTACTAATGAAGTTTGTTCTGTAACAGAGGACATTGCAATAACACCAGAAGAACCAAACATTGACTGTCCAGAAATTACTTTTGAAGTGACACAACCAAGTTGTACGGGTAATGACGGAGTTTTGACTTTTACCAATCCTTTACAAGATGCTATCGTTATTTATGAAATAATTACACAAGACGGTATTGTATTCGCTAATGCTACTGTAAGCCAAATCGCTACCATTGATGCTTTACCTGAAGGAGAACTTACGGTAATTGCAGAAGTTTTTGAAACCGATTGTATTCAAGAATGGAACATCACCCTTACTAATGAAGTTTGTTCTGTAACAGAGGACATTGCAATAACACCAGAAGAACCAACTATTGACTGTCCAGAAGTTACCTTTGAACTTACACAGCCAACTTGTGGAGAAAATGGAATTGTTACTTTTTCACATTCTACAGATGGTACTATTATACTTTATCAAGTTTGGGCTGAAGATGGTACGACTTATGCCAATGCCACTGCAAGTAATCCTGCAAGTATTGACAATCTTCCAAGTGGTTTTTATACCCTTTCAGCAGAATTATTTGGAGGTGATTGTTTACAAGAATGGGATATTACTTTAGAGATTCCTACTTGTGAGGCAACACTAGAAGAACCAATTGGAGAGACACCAGAGGAACCAATTGGAGAGACACCAGAAACGGTTGAAGAGACGCCAGAAGAACCAATTGAAGAGACACCAGAAGTAACAGAGGCAACACCGCTTGAATGTGGCGTTACTTATACGAGTACAAACCCAAGTTGTGACGGAAATGACGGTACAATTACTTTTACACCAGAATTGGTAGGGGAAATTCACTTATACGAATTTACAAATACGGAAGGAGTTACTTTTATCAATGCTACCTTGAAAGAGGAAGTAATTTATGATGACCTTCCTGCTGGTATTTATCAATGTACGGTGACACTTTACGATACAGATTGTAGCAATTATTTTGAAATAGAATTATTAGACGAATGTGAAAGTTGTGCCTTTGAAACTGTTGTTACACCACCAAGTTGTAGTTCAACTGATGGAAGTATTATGATTACAACAGGAGGCGATGGAATTGACTACACTTATCAATTATTTTCCAATACCATTGCGCCACAAACACAAATTTCTGATGAAAGTGAAGTTTCTTTTAACAATCTTCCAACAGGTGTTTACATTGTCAATGCCAATAATGATGACACGGGTTGTTTTGAGCAATTTATTGTTACCTTAGAAGTAGAAGAAGATTGTAATGATTGTGCGATTGAAGTCGCTATGGCCCACCCTACTTGTGATGGAACAGATGGCGCAATTACTTTTTTCCCTGCCTCACCAGGCACGTTGTACTTCTATCAAGTCACATCACCAAGTGGCGTTACTTATAGCAATGCAAGTATCAAACCAGAAGTTATTTTTGATGATTTAACAGCAGGGAGTTATAGTGTTACCATTAGTTTATTCCAATCTACGGACTGTATCCAAACTTTTGATATTGTTTTAGAAAGTGATAATAGTGGTTGTATTGAGGAAGAAGGCGAAGAAGGTTTTAGAGCAGGTCTTACTCCATTACAAATATTCAGTGGTGAATCAACAGCAATTCCTACCGCTTCTTCTGACTGCGGCAATTTACCTGTTGTGATTGACTATCCTTCACACGGTGCTGCAATTGTTCACGCTGATGGAAGTATTACTTATGTAGCGGATAGCGATTATGTTGGCGATATTTCTTTCTCTTATATGCTTTGTTGTGGAGAGGATTGTGAGACATTTACAGTTACCCTTACGATTGTGAGTCCTACGGATATTTTCAGCAATTTAGAAATTCCAAATGTATTTACACCTAACAATGATGGCATCAATGATGCTTTTGTTATCAAGGGTGCAAAAGAGCATTTAGGAGACTTAGAGATTGAGTTAAAAGTATTTAATCGTTGGGGACAGGTTATCTACATTAATCCTGATTTCATCAAAGACAATTATTGGAATGGTGCAGGTATTGGCAGTAATGATGCTTTATCTGTGGGAAGTTATTTCTACATACTTACTTTTGAGAATGTGGAGACAAAGATTTCTAAAAGTGGATTTATTGAATTAAGAAAATAATACTTTTTTGTTATAATTTTAGTTTAATGACAAAAAGCGGGCACTCACTTGAGTTTCCCGCTTTTTTTGCTTTATATATTCCCTTACTAAAGTTCATTCACGGCTCTTTTACTAATACGTTTTTAAAATTAATCTTTCTCTAATTTGGAGCGAAAGGTTTGGTGCTTCGTCGTGATGCATGGTCTCGCTATCCGCTACTATACCAAAAGGCCATTTGGGCAGACACATGGGTCCTGCCCCTACAAGCCAACGCTGCCTTTTGGTATAACGCTACTATCGAGGCTATTTTGAATGGTCTAAACGATGATTTAGCTGTATTAATTCTCGATATGTATAGCATTCCTATTCGGTTCAGAAATTTTATTTCACGCAAAGAGCGCAAAGAAGCGCAAAGCTCAACAGAAACCAATCCCTTTGCGATTAAGAAAACTAAAGAGTATGCAACATTCATTAATAGGACAATGCAGTAAAACTATTTTGCAAGTATTAATAATCTACTTTTTCTTTTTCTTACGCTTTTTCTTTGTTTTTTTCTTCTTCTTTGACTTGCTTTTTTCGGCTAATAGTTCGTCAATTACCATTTTCATTTCGTCAAATTCTTCTCGTTCAAAAAGGCGGGTGAGGAAGATGATGTTTCCTTCTCGGTCAATGATTACGTTTCGGGTGACGCCACTTTTTTTGGTGGCAAACAAAGTAAAGACGCCTGCTTCTGGATCTAAGGCCAATGGATAGGTAACGCCTGTTTGTTTCGCAAATTTTTGGACGACTTCCAAAGGTTCATCCCTATCGACGCCTATCACTACGAAGTCTTTGTCTTTGTGTAATTGCCAAATTTCTTCTTCAATTAAAGGCATTTCTTTTCGGCAAACACCGCACCAACTCGCCGTAAACTGCAACATCACGACTTTGCCCTTCATGGCTTCTAAAGACGTTTCTGTGCCGTCGGCTAAGGTCAATTTAAAGTCTGGAGATTTGTCGCCTACTTTGACGATATAGCCTCTTTTGTCGGCTTCGGCTTCTTGTGCATTTGTATTGACGAATACGATGCATAATAGGAAAATAGAACAAATTATCTGTTTCATGTTTTTTATTTTTTGAGCTTTATTTTTTTAAACCATATAAGTTTTTTTCATTTCGACTCCGCTCAATGACCAAAAACCATATAAGCAGTTCATATGAGTTCTGTCTATTTAAGATAGACCCGATAGTAGCGTTATAGCCTATTTCAGTTTTTGTAGTTTAAGTGGTTTTTGTAGTTTTTGTGGTTACTTTACCTTTATAGATTCGTTGATTCTTGGCTATAGTAGCGGATAGCGGGCCTTTCCGTTACGACGGAGCAATCCACCGTTCTCTCCTTAAAGATAATCAAAAAAAACAACTTGGTATTTTTTAACGATTGCGTCCGTATTGTTCGTGGCTGGAAACCCAGTCGGAGGCGGAGATGGCGGCGGCTAAGGAGAGTTCGCCTGCTAAGACGACGCCTGCGATGATTTCGGCTAATTTGTAGACTTTGTTTTTGCCGTAACAACCCATCATTTCTAAGCATTCTCGTTGGGTGGCTAAACTTGTGCCACCGCCGTAAGTCGCTACGATGAGCGAGGGGATGGTGATGGATAAATAGAGGTCGCCGTCTTTGGTCATTTCCATATGCATTAAGCCTGCGGAGGATTCTGCGACGTTGGCAACGTCTTGTCCTGTGGCGATGAACATGGCGGTAATGGCGTTGGCTGAATGCGCTCCGTTGTTGTTTGCGCCTGAGAGAATAGAACCCATATTTGCAACGTTACTGTGATAAATGAGTCGTTCTGGTTCTACTCGCATTTTTTGTAAAAGAACGTCTCGCTTGACGATGCATTCAGCCGTTACTCGTTTTCCACGAGTTCGCATGATGTTGATTTGTGAGGCTTTTTTGTCTGTGGCAAAATTGGACTCTAAGTAGAAGTTTTCGATGGATTCTTGGTAGGCATCCAAAATCCAACTGCATGCGGCAAAAGTAGCTCGTCCAACCATGTTTTGTCCTGCTGCATCTCCTGTCAAGTAGTTGAAACGTAGGAAGGCAAATTTGCTGGATAAGTAGGTGTCTATTTCTGTGAGCTTGGCGATGCTTGAGGTGGATTCTGCAACTTTGGCGATTTGCTCAAAATTGGCTTGTATCCATAAAGAAAAATCTCTGGCTTTGCGGGCGTCTTCAAAGGTAAAAACGGGCGCACGTTGCATGGCATCTCCAATGACGGTGCATTTTGCTCCTCCACTTAAATTGATTGCCTTTATTCCTCTATTGTAGGAAGCAACTAATGTGCCTTCGGAGGTCGCTAAAGGGATGAGGTATTGTCCTTGTGCATGTTCGCCATTGACTTGCAATGGGCCAGCTAAACCGATAGGAACTTGGGCAACGCCGACGAAGTTCTCGCAATTTCCTTCGCAAATGTGGGGATCAAAGGTGTAGTTTTTGAGGTGTTCTATTTTGGTTTCAGTAAACGATTCCACGAAATTTTGGCGGTCTTTGATGGCTTCTTCTCCGTAGTCGTCTGTTTTGCTGCGAGGGATGTAAATGCGGTTAGCATCGACTTCTGGGATTGCACCTTCTATGGTAAATTTCAGTTTGCCGAAGGGTGTCACTTTGAAGCTTATTTCAATGTTGTGTTTGCCTATGGCTAATTCGGTATTGGAGACGATGATGTTCAAGCTTTCTTTTGCTTTGAAATCAATTGGATTTTCTTTACTTATATCGGTGGCTTGGACAAAGGCGCTCTTTGATTCGAGGGCGATATTTTTGATGCTGCTTGCTGTTTCGCCTTCGATTTTAACGCTGGAAAGTGTGGTAATTTGGGCGTCTTCTTTGAGTCGGTTTTGTATGGAAAACTCTATCCCTCTTTCGGTGTTTTGTAGGCTTCCTTTGTTGTAGAATTGTTTTAAGATTAGGCTGGAGATTAGCATTTCATTTGGTTTTTGTAGTTTTTGTGGTTTAAGTAGTTTTTGTAGTTGAGGTAGGGCATGTTGGGACAAGGCATGCCTTGTCCTTACGATTGTGAGTGGGCATGTTGGGACAAGGCTTGTCTTGTTCTTGCGAGACCATAGCCTTGCCTTGTCCCACTATCCCCTTTTCCTCTATTTTTTGACGAGTTTTACGGTCATTTTTATGTCTTTGTCTGGGCGGTCTTTTCGGTTTCTTTTTACGGAAGCGATTTGGTCTATGAGTTCTAAGCCTTCTACGATTTCGCCAAAGACGGTGTAGTCTTGGTCTAAGAAAGGTGTTCCGCCTATTTCTTTGTAGGTGGCTCTTTGTTCGTCGGTGTATTTGAAGTTGTGTTTTTGTTCTTGTCGGTCAAGGTCTTTATCTCTTACAGCTTTACCTACAACGAAGTAAAATTGACTTGCTGATGATTTTTTTTCTGGATTCCCTGCTCCCCCTCTTCGAGCTGCGGCTAATGCGCCTCTTTTGTGGTAGAAGGCTGGATTAAATTCGGCTGGAATGGTGTAACCTAAGTCGCCACTTCCTAAGGCGGCTCCTGCTTTGGCGGTCTTTGAATCGGGATCTCCGCCTTGTACCATAAATTCGGGAATGACTCGGTGGAATAAGGTGCCATCATACACGCCTTCTTTTACTAATTTTATAAAGTTGTCTCTATGTAGAGGCGTGTCGTTGTAGAGTTTACATTTGATGTCACCGTATTGTGTGGTGACGACAAAGAGTTGTTCTTTTTTGCTACCTCCGCCTTGTAAGATGCTACAAGATTCAAAGGTATATAGGGTTGTCATAAGTAGAATGAGTAATGATATTTTCTTCATGTTGTATTTTTTAAACCATATAAGTTATATAAGTCTTTTTTATTTATTGCTGTTCGCAAACCGTAGTACATATAAGTTTTCGGTTCTTTCCTTTTTTAACCATATGGACATATAAGTTTATTGGGGCGCAATATACGTAAAAAAGCGAGGCAAATTTACCTCGCTTTCTCGTTTTTTGATATTGTATGTTTTATAGATTTCCTCTTAGTTCTTGTTCTCGCTCTATCGCTTCAAAAAGGGCTTTGAAATTGCCTTTTCCGAATGATTTTGCGCCTTTTCTTTGAATAATCTCGAAAAAGACGGTAGGGCGATCCTGAACGGGTTTTGTGAATATTTGTAACAAATAACCTTCGTCGTCTCTATCGACTAAGATGTTCATGTCTTTTAAAGGTTGTAAATCTTCTTCTATGGTGCCGACTCTATCTAACAAATCGTCGTAGTAGTTGTCTGGAACGTATAAAAATTCTACGCCTCTTTTTCTTAATTCTCCGACAGTTTTTACGATGTCGTTGGTGGCGAGAGCGATGTGTTGTACACCTCCACCTTTATAGAATTCGATGTATTCTTCGATTTGTGATTTTCGCTTTCCTTCGGCTGGTTCGTTGATGGGGAATTTTACGTAGCCATTTCCGTTAGACACTACTTTTGACATGAGTGCCGTGTATTCCGTGGAAATATCTTTGTCGTCAAAGGTGATTAGTAATTTGAAGCCCATAGCATCTTCATAGAATTTCACCCATTTGTTCATTTCGCCTAAATCGACATTTCCGACGCAGTGATCTACGTATTCTAAGCCAATGGGATTGATGGGGAATTTTGATTCGGCTTTGACAAATCCTGGCATAAAAGCACCGTTGTAGTTGGTGCGCTCTACGAATTTGTGAATGGTGTCTCCGTAGGTGTGAATCGCCGAGATTTTGACTTCTCCGAATTCGTCCGTCAGTGTTTCTGGTTTGCTAAAGGCTTTTGCCCCTCTTTTGGTGGTTTCTTCAAAGGCTTTGTAAGCGTCATCGACCCACAATGCCAATACTCTGACACCATCTCCATGTAGTTCCACATGTTTGTTGATGGGGGAATCTGGAACAAGGCTTGTTGTGAGGATAAAGCGGACTTTGTTTTGTTGAAGTACGTAAGATGCTCTGTCCCTTACCCCTGTTTCTGGCCCTGCATAGGCGACTAATTTAAAACCGAAGGCGGCTTGATAAAAATAGGCTGATTGTTTGGCGTTCCCTACATAAAATTCTATGTGGTCTGTTCCTTTTAAGGGTAAAAAGTCCTCTGTGGTTTGGGGTTGATCTTGGATTTTATCTTTTATTTCTGTCATTTGTTTTTTTATTGGTGCTGTAGTTCTTGGTGCCGTAGTGCTGTGGTTCAGCGACCAATTGCTACAATGAATAATTAATACTGAGAATTAATTTATTGGGTAGGACATGGTTGGGGATGTTGTTTTGGAAAGCGACTTAGGAGTTTGTGGTAGTCGAGTTCCATGAGGTAGTATGTGTAGTATTTTGAGACTAACATGGTTTTTGTTTATCTACAATATTTTTTTAGTGTTTGCTTTTTTTTGGAGCGAAGGGTTTGGAGCTTCGTCGTGATGGAAAGTCCTGCTATTCGTTCTTATGGCAAAAAGAGCAGCCATAAAAAGTAAGATATAACCGCAACTACTTAAACCACAAAAACTACTTAAACTATTTTGCCATACCACTGCTATCAGGGCTATTTTGCATGGTCTATGGTCTTTACTGCTGTTTGATAGCGGTTCTTTGCCGTTTAAACTAGACCTGATAGTAGCGTTATAGCCTTATTTTAGTTTTTGTGGTTTAAGTGGTTTTTGTAGTTTTTGTGGTTACTTTACCTTAATAAAACCGTTAATCCTTGGCTATAGTAGCGGATAGCAGGCGCATGTGTAGCGACGAAGCTTTGTCCGTTCTCTCCTAAAAAAGACATTTCTTTAAAAGAAAATTTGTCGCTTCAAAGTTACGCTTTTTCTTGGGCAAATTCCACTGTTTAAGGGGCTTTCTTTGGCTCTTTTGGAACGATTTAGGCATTTCTAATATAGGAAAATAAAACTTTCCATGCGCCTAAATTGGGGTTGGGTTCTTTTCCTTTGCCCATCAACCTCATTTGTTCTGTGTACCAAAAAATATCTAAAAAGCCCTTACTATCTATAAATTTTATGCCCATTTTAATAGGTTTCATCGTTATTTTATCCATTTTATCCTCAAAAAAATCGTTAGCCAATTGGGGATTGACCGCAAAAGGACGTGCCAAACCCACAAAGTCCAACTCATTATTTTTGATGGCTTCTGCCATGACACTTCTTGTCCGAAAACCGCCTGTCAACAATAAAGGTGTTTGGGTTCGTTTCCTCGCTTTGACAATAAAATCGGCAAAATAGGCTTCTCGTTGTTGGGTACTTTCTTTCTGAGCAGTCCCCATCATCGCACTTTTTTCATACGTTCCCCCCGATATTTCAATCATATCTATGCCCTCTTCGGAAAGCCATTCGATGACCTGTAAGGATTCCTCTTCGGTAAACGCTCCTCGCTGAAAATCGGCAGAATTGATTTTGATGCCTACGGGAAATGATGCGCCCACTTTTTTGCGTATATTGCGATAGACTTCGATGACAAATTTGGCTCTTTTTTCAAGCTTTCCGCCCCACTGATCCGCTCTTACATTGGTTAAGGACGATAAAAATTGGCTGACTAAATAACCATGTGCGCCATGAATCTGTACACCTGCCCACCCTGCTTTTTTGGCAACGACAGCCGTATTGCCAAATCGCTCAATAATGTCCCATATTTCCGTTTCTGTCAATGGGCGAGGTTTGCCAAACACCGCTTTCATGGACAACTGTACAGCCGAAGGACTAACCGTTTCTTTGTTGAGATTTTTAGGTGTTTGTCGTCCTGGATGATTGATTTGCATCCACAATTGTGATCCTTGTTTTTGCGCCTTGTCCGCCCATTTAGTGAGTTCTCCCAAATACTTTTCGTCTTCCACAACGACGTTGTGTTTTTCGCCCAATGCTTTTTTGTCCAACATCACATTGCCCGAAATTAAAATGCCTGTGCCACCACTTCCCCATCGTTCATACAATCGAATGATGCGTTCAGAAGGTTTTCCATCGGCATCCGCATTGTTTTCACTCATAGCAGATTTCACAATTCGATTGGGAACAGTTACGCCACAAGGTAAGGTAAAGGGCTGTTTTAATATTTCTATGTCTGTCATTTTTTATTTTTAGTGACGGGTGGCGAGTGGCGAGTGACAAGTGGCGAGTTGTGACAAATGACAAGTAGCGAATAATGTCGAGTGAGAAAATATGAATAATACCCACTCGTCCTTATAAAAAACACTCGTCACCAGTCACCTGTCACTCGTCACTTCGTCACTCTACGCAAAATCATCAGGCAACCACGATTTAAAATAATCTTGATGTTCTATATTTAAAGCGGCTTCTGTTAGTTGCAATGGTCTAAATGTATCAACCATTACGGCTAATTCATGTGTTGCTTTTGCGCCAATACTTTTTTCTACCGTTCCAGGATGTGGTCCGTGTGGTACACCGCCTGGATGGAGGTTTATCATTCCTTTTTCGACATGTTTTCGGCTCATAAAATCACCTGCAACATAATACAAAACTTCGTCGGAATCAATATTGCTATGGTTGTAAGGGGCTGGAATGGATAGTGGATGATAATCAAACAAACGAGGTACGAATGAACAGATAACATACCCTCCTGCTGCAAATGTTTGGTGTACTGGTGGTGGTTGGTGAATACGTCCTGTAATTGGCTCAAAATTGTGGATTGAGAATCCAAAGGGGTAATTACAACCGTCCCACCCTACTACATCAAATGGGTGATAGGCATAATAATATGGATAAATTTGCTGTTGTTTTTTGACCTTTATTAGAAAATCGCCTCGTTCGTCATGCGTTTCTAAATTCTGTGGCGTTTTAATATCTCGTTCACAATAGGGTGAATGCTCTAACAACTGCCCATTTTTATTGACGTACCTTTTAGGATAAGTAATCGCTGAAAAAGACTCTACGATAAAGAGTCGATTTTTGTCTGTCTTAAAATCTATTTGATAAATCGTTCCTCTTGGAACAACCAAATAATCGCCATATTCAAACTCAATATTGCCGTACATCGTCCGCAAAGTTCCCTCCCCTTCATGGATAAAAATCATTTCATCAGCGTCTGCATTTTTATAGAAATATTCTCGCAGTGATTTTTGGGGAGCTGCCAAGACGATATGCAAATCATTGTTGACCAATACAGGTACTCGACTTTCCAAATAATCGTCTTTGGGCGCAATATCAAACCCACCAAAACTACGATGGCGCAATTGCTTAGATAAGGCAACTTTTGGCGCAACAGAATAGGCATCTTCTACCTTCGTAATCATCGTTGGCGGATAATTTCGGTATAAGATAGAGTAATTGTCCGAAAAACCTTCCGTAGAAAATAGCTCTTCTGAATATAAAGAACCATCGGTTTTTCTAAATTGAGTATGTCGTTTGCTTGGGATTTTACCCAAACTGTGATAATGTGGCATAGTTATTTTTCTTGCGAAAATACGACTTTTTCCACAATATTCGCCATTGCTTAAAGAGTATATTTTGCAAAATGCCCTTATTATAAGGAGAGAACGGTTTGTTGCTTCGTAGTGGCGCATGGGCCCGCTATCCGTTAATATGGTCGTATGGCTGAAGCAGGCAGACACATGGGGTCTGCCCCTACAAGCCAACGCTGCATACGACCATTCCACTACTATCGGGTCTAGGTCGTTGCAGACAGTATCTTAGTCGCTTTTAATCAATTCTTCGATATAACTCAAAGGTGAGACACCTTTAGGGAGTGTTGTAATATTTTTGAATCCATTTTCTTCTGTAATGATGGATTCTTTTTCTGTAATGCATCCCTTATTTTTATCACCATAATTTCCTTTTAAAGTTTTGGTGGCGGGATCTACATCTCCCCAGAGTTTTTTTGCTCCTTCAGAGTTGTCAATGGGTTCAATACAAAAAGTACGTCCTTGTACTTTGAAATAAAATCTTCCTGTCTTGCTCACAACATGAGTTAATCTGTATATTCCTTTGGCGTTTTCTACTGTTCTTCTTCACAAAGGAATAGGCGTTTGGGAATATTTCCCTAATGAACTTACTAACCTTTCTTCTTTCTATATAGTTCCAATTGTTGAAAGTATTTTGTGGATTTCTTTAACCGCAGGGTTCGCAAATATTTTACGCAAGGTTCGCAAGGTTAATTTCTGGCTCTTGCACTACCAAAGTTTTTGAGTATAGCAATCCTAATTCGGTTCAGGAATTTTATTTCACACAAAGAGCGCAAAGAATTTCCAGGCAAAGCAACGCAAATCTCAGTAGAAACCAATCTCTTTGCGGCCTTTGCGAGAAATTCTGCGGTCTTTGCGTGAAAAACACTTTTTCTATTTACAAATAGGACGACTATATCAGGCAACAACCTTATTCATGAACAAAAAAGTAAATTAACAATACCATATTTTTAAAAGAATTTAGACCTTTTGGTATTGAAAAAAGGAAAAACAAAATATTTTATTCTTTTTTTTTAATTGCAGATTTAAATAGCTAACTCTTTGATTGTCTATAAATTAACTAACGTTCGTTCGTTTTTATTCTTTCTTAAAAATATTATAGAAGTCTTGAAAATACAAAGTGTCATTTGCACGTTTAGTTTATTTGCTTTACCTTTGACAGATAAAATAAAAAAATCACATAAATGCTACATACCTCACACAATACAAATACATTAGGTTTTGCCATAGATGGCACCCTTAGTATTGATGTGCCAAAACAATAGGGCTTCTAAGAAAAAATACTTGGAAGCCTGAATGTAAAAACGCATTCAGGTTTTTTTATGAACAAATTTTTAGGAATACTAAAAAAATAACTATTCCTTAATTGATAATCAAATTATATCATGCTATTTCTATACCTATATATCATCCTGAGCATAATTTGCACCCTGCTACTCAAAAGTAGTAAGGGCAGTTGCATGTGTGCGATAGATGCTATATCATCGAAGTGGTATCAGTATGTAGGCAATGAGGGTATTGAGCAGTTGATTATTGGGGAACCCCAAAGAAAATGGAATGCTACGTCTTTAACAACTGCTACGGCAACAGCCGCTACTTT
>ENA-ORXM01003713-ORXM01003713.1-marine-metagenome-genome-assembly--contig:-NODE-3713-length-14661-cov-10.271942_pt1 | contig 14661 bp, 12 predicted proteins | sample MGYA00237867_ERZ511480 | MGnify/ENA primary metagenome ERZ511480 (study PRJEB26309, sample SAMN06266103) | marine metagenome | isolation source: Algal blade | place: United Kingdom:Sidmouth, United...
AACAGCCTCGCTCGCCCCAACTCCTGTTTCCGCAGCGAGTTTGTGATGTGGAAAAACCAGCGCCAAACCGATGAAGAGGTCGCGACTGGTTCGGGCAAGAAGAAGGTTATCAACGTGGACCATGAGCGCATCCCTTATCTGGTCAATACCGTCCCCCAAGTCAGCATTGGCGAAGAATATACCATGCTCGGTTCCGACATCGAACTGCGCCCCATCCCCACCGAAGACGACCTGCTCTTCGACCAAAAAGCGCTTGACCTCAAGTTTGTTGAAGAGCTAAAAATGTGGTTCGACTACTTCCGCTCGCAGCAGTCGCAGCAGGTGCCAATGGCGCTCCTGCGCGTCATCGATGACGACCAACTTCTGCCAAAAGAACGCTGGCTTGTCCAGACGCTACTTGCAGAAAAAGAGCAGCGCCGCAAGGCCATCATCTACGTCCGTCAGACCGGCACGCGCGACATCCAACCTCGCATCCAACGCATCCTCGCCCGCCACGGTTTACGCACTCGCATCCTGCCCAAGAGCCTCGAACCGGCCAAGCGCGACGGCTGGATAAAGAAGCAAGCGCGTGACATCGATGTGTTGATCACCAATCCGAAAAAGGTGGCGACAGGATTGGATCTCATCCAATTCAGCACCATCGTCAATTACGAGATCGACTATAGTCTCTTCGTGATGTGGCAATCGATCCGCAGAGTCTGGCGGCTGGGTCAAACCAAACCAGTGCGCATCTTATTTCCCGTATACGAGGGAACAATGGAAGAGCAAGCCCTCACCCTCATGGGCCAAAAAATGAAGGCCGCACTCCTCCTCTATGGCGACAACGCAGCCTCGGCCATCGCCGACGAAGCCAGCGACGCCGCCGGAGACATCCTCTCCGAACTTGCCAGCAGCATCCTCGACGAAGAGCGATCTTCTGGCTTTGCGGCCAGTGGCATCACCAGCGTCACCGGTCTCTCGGGAGACGACTCCGGCGCTGGTTCGCTGTGGGACGAGCTGAACGACATTGTCGAAGGGCAATTCACGGCGTCCGAAAATGAACAGTCAAATGATGAACCCGAAAAATCTCAAGATGAAACTATCTATATTGATAGCAATGGCAGCGGCCCGCCAGATGATCCGCTGAATCAGCTGCACAGCGGCGGACTCTACAAAAGCCAGCCATTGCTCAAACAGATCGAGCGGATCCTCAAAGCACACGACCTCCTCATCCCGTTCCGCAAGGCCCTACACCACAACCAAGATGGATCCCACTTCTTCGCCAAAGTCACGAACAAAAATGACACCTACATACCACTCATCATCGAAGCCCGCACCGACTACTTCCGAGTCGCGCATGTCGGCACACAGAATGGCGACATCATGTACGACCCCTGCATCGAGTTCCGCAGGCTAGCCGGAGAAAAAGGCTACTACGCCTTCTCATTCGAGAACCACTACGTGCCAGGCAAAGAGGGTGGGCACATGTATCAAGTCGCTCAACCAAATACATTTCTCCCCAAGGCCGACAAATTCGCCAACGACACGTGGGCCAACAACATCAAGTATCAGAACTGGCGCATGGCCGATCTCACCACCATCGAGGATCTCGACTATGAATAATCCAAAGAACCAATACAAAGTCACCTTCGCCATCTTGGTCCGCGACAAAACCAACCAAGAAAATGTGCGCATCATCCGAATGCCCCTCGACATCGAAACCAACGACAGCATCGACGAAGTCATCACCCAACTCGCCGCCTCCATGCACATCGGCTGGCATAACGGAGAGAACGACAACAAACCGCTGTAGCACGCAATAAATATATTCAATTCCAAAAAAGGCCCGAACTAGTCCACCTAGTTCGGGCCTTTTGCTTTTTAACTTTTCAACCTTGCTACCCTGCAACTTTTCTCAAGGAACTTTCTATGCCACTCACCATCCGCGACCTACCAACCGACCTGCGCCCCACCGAACGACTCACCTATGCCGGATCCGGCGCGCTCAACAACGCCGAACTACTCGCCATCATTCTCGGCAGCGGCGGCCCCGGCGAAAACGCCATCCGTCTTGCCGAACGACTGCTCAGCACCTTCGGCACCCTCACCAAAATTCGCCAAGCCAGCCCCGAAGAGCTCTGCCAACTCCACAATATCGGACCGACCAAAGCCGCCCAGATCCACGCCGCCCTCGAACTTGGTCTATGCCTCATTGCCACACCACACCAAACCCGGCGCATCCTCCAAGCCGAAGACGCCGCCGCACATCTCATGCCCGAAATGAGCTTGCTCGAACAAGAAGAACTGCGCGTCATCTCGCTCGACACCCGCAACCACATCATCAACACAACCTCGCTCTACAAAGGCAGCGTCCACACCGCCGTCATCCGTGTTGGCGAAATCTTCCGCGACCCGATCCGACTCAACGCCTCATCCATTATCCTCGCCCACAATCATCCGTCCGGCGATCCCAAACCCAGCCACGAAGATACCCACACCACCCGCATGATCCACGACGCGGGCAACCTGCTCGATATCCAACTGCTCGACCATATCATTATTGGCCATCACAACTTCAGCTCGATGAAACAACTCGGCCTCGGCATTGGATAAAATGACCACTGTGGGTAGGAATCTTCAGGATGTTCCGACACAGGTTTTGTTTCAAGAGCACTAATTCGCAATATTGAATTGTCTGAGTTGCCTTCTGCGTTAACAAACAAATAGCCGGAACCACCAGAATCTGGCTGTTTTGCCTCGGAAATTCGCACTACATTCCCTGTACCAAAGCTATAGATGAACATATCTAAGTTGGCTGAGCTTCCATCGATGGCGGTGTATGTTAAGCGGCCAGACAATACAGTCACATCGACTGGTGCGGAAGGTATAGGGGTAACGGGAACTGCTACAGTTGTAGATATGATAGGAATTTCGAGAGGAACTACCGTATCAGTGAGAGATATTGTTGTAGTAATAACCTGCGGTGGTGTTAGTGACTGTGCCAGCTGAGTAGTTGCTATAGCGCTCCTTTGGAGGTTGAGACTAGCGGTCGGTGATATTGATGCGGTATACGCGGGGGGTTGGTTCCTGTGTTAAGATTATGGTAGGTTGGGTTGTCGAAGCTATAAAGTTGCTACGTTGCCCTCACATGCGTAAGACTTACCACAATTGACTTTCTAATAAAATCTCTCTAGTATTATAGTGACTTCCCTTGGAAATGGGTGAGTTCGCACGGATAGTGATCTTTTAGACCTTGGGAAAGAACCTTATTATGCAAAGAGATGTTCGTAAAGACTTCATCCAATACTGGGAAGAGCTCGGAAAGGCAGAGGAAAAATCAAATATTATTGATCTTGGTATGGGGATGCCTACACCAGAACTATTATCAAGTGCTCTGGAAAATACGGCTGATTTCGATTTCTGTTACCAGCATCAAGAGCTTAGACCCCACTACCAGCCTCAGGCGGGCACGAATATCCTACGTTCGAAGTTGGCTATGTTGGAAAATTGGAAAACCAATCAACAGTATCAGCTATCTCATGTGATGCTTACATCTGGAGCGTTGCGAGGATTTTCTCTAGCTATCAATTCGCTTGTAAACAAAGCACGCATTCTTCCCAAATTCATCGAAGTTGTGCCGAGTTATCCACTCCTTTCCGGACATGTCCGAAATATCATTGAAGGGAGAGGCGGAAGTCTTGAAACGCATCTGACGAAGGTACGAATGAATGAAGACTATGCCGATCTACAGGCACGTGATGTAACAGAACATATAGATGATAACACAATTGTTTTCCTGACTAATCCTAATAACCCAACGGGTCGTTACCTAGCCCCCTCTGTTCTGCGAGAGATTATTGAGGTATGTGAGAAGCATACAGATGCCTATGTTATTGTCGATGAATGTGCTGATATTCCGTTCGACAATTGGCAGCGAGAGCGAGGTATTCTTATGAGAGAATCGCTTATAAGAATACATAGCTTCTCCAAACAATATCTATTGGCGGGTATCCGTCTAGGATATATCGTTGCAGACCCATCACTTATAGAAAGATTTGCTAATGACTACTGTTTTTCGGATGGGAATGCGCCAATCGTAGCAAATGCAGCGTTATTACATTATCTAGAAGATGATACGCTTCTCGAAAAGATATCAGAATCCGCCAGGTATCATGTGGAATCTACTATTCGTTTGCTTCGAGAAACAAACACCGAATATATTAAGCCAGAGGCGTGTTACTATATGTTGATAAAAATAGGGTCACCAACACCAAGCTGGCCGTTATTCAAACATCTCCTTGACGAAGGGGTGAATGTATTGCCTGGTGTCCTCTTCGGTTTACCGGAAAATGATTCGTGGCTACGTATTTGTTGTGCTCGACCTAATGATGTGCTCCAATCTGGGCTGTCAAGGATTATTATGGGTGCTGCACCGGTAATTGCAACGGAAATATAAATGATAGTCTAATTATCTCAGTCCAAAAACCTTGGATTGTCGTCATGTTCAATCTCTAGTTCTGTAAGTTTAATGATGTACGGGAGTAATCTCATACCTATGCTTTCAGAACTATACTTCTCGTTTATCATTTCATATGCAGCTTCTTGTTCTTCGTTATCGGTTACAATTAGTGCTTTAGCTCTATAACATCGGAAGTCATGACAGAATACAAGCTTCTTATCGTTCTCGATTTTCTCTCTCAATAAAGGACGTTCAGGTAACATAGCGTAAAGCCAAGTATCCTCTTTACTAAGATCAGCCTCGTTTCCAGCAAAATATAAATCTGGCTTACCATCTTCCCTCCCTTCTAGTCGATCCGTAGGCATTAGGGCAAGTGCCCCAAGTGTCATGTGGTTGTTTAGTGACAGTGTGTTATTTTGATCTTTCCATACATCATTAAACCAGTCTAGCAGAGAACGGTGTATTTCAGATTCAGCCGTTGCTTCTAGGCAGGGTACCTCGTCAGACCGATTATTACTTGAAAAGTGGCTAAAGAAAGTTCCTTGATCCCACATGTAGAGTGCAATTCTGAGGGGAGTAGAATGCAATTTCACCTGAAAACGTTCACGATTTGCCTCGCTCAACTGCAGTCTAATTGCGTATAAAGCTCTCAGCGTAGTTTGAATTTCATCCTCCACTGGAATTGGTTGGCGACTAGCTAATGTGGCGGTTGGTATTATCTTTTCATTTGTGTTCTCCTCACTATTCCATTCTACAAGGTTATCTTGTACCTCACTCGGGTTTAATTCTGAGGCTCTCACTCGCGCTGGATGTGAATATGGATGTACGAGTAGAATTTGGAATTCCAACTCACGATCACCATATTCATTCAATGCTTGTCGAATTGCTTTCTCGAACCTAATTCGATAATCTGGTGAATTGACCAATCTAGTAAAACTTTCTAGTATCCGAAATTTTTCTGAATAGGGATTTCGGTTCGCATTGTTTTTCTCAATGATGTCAATATAGGCCTCAATAGGGAGTTTATCATGCTCCCTAAGTTTGGCTAACGGCAAAGACTGGAGAACACGGTCCAATAGCAAGAATATAATGATTGCACCAATCAATTCGGGAACTAATGACTGAATTGTATCGCGAAGGTAACCGATGATATTTTCGCCATTGCCTGGTATGATGGAAAGTCCCCCCGCAACTAACGACAGGATAATGGCAAATAAAAAGAGCAGGAGGATTGGGTATCTTTCTTTTCTCATTGTAGACACAACCTCCCGCAGAAGAGAGCGCAGTTCTCGTTTCAATTCTTGCCTCCATTGTTTGTAGACTTTTTAGTAGGTTTATGGGTGATGGCATTAAGTCTTCGGCAGCATCCTTTTGCAAAGAAAGGAAGGGTGAATCCTCGGGTTAAAGGTGGTTGTCTTTAACCGACAACCCTTGCAAAAACCACTGTGGTGCCAAACGAACAAAAGTGGGTTTGCTATGTATAATCGTTTTAGTGTGGTGATCGCAAAGAATTCTGTGAAGCGATAGGAGAAGGATTGATACGCACCGGTAAAGAATGTGGTGTGCAGTGTTAAATCGGCTATAGGACTTGTATGTGGTTCAGTTCGAATGACGTATGCGTCTGACATTAACACTATATTTTATGGCTCTTAGCCTGATTGACTGACAGATCTTATCTTGGAACATTAATGACACTTTTGGCTTTTCCCAGCCGCCCGTATTTAGTGGTTATTTATTTTCACGTACTAAATACGGGTGCCAATGATGCGCCAAAATCCGTACATTAAGGAAAGATGAGAAGAAACATTAAATCTGTCAGTCAATCAGAATTATCACATAGCTGATATATACTACTACTCGAAAAGAACAAATGTTCGTCCTGCGGGGCGTATTTTAGGAAGGAAATTCCTGAAATACGCCCCGCATTGCGTTTACAGACCAAATTTATTATCACCGCGGATAAAAATTATCACTAAAGAAAACTCTCCGTTTTGATCGGGAGAAGGAGGATAGCCCACAAATATGATTTGAGTTGATTTTTGTACATTTCATATCGAGATGCGATTAGCTGCTACTTTGTTCACGAGTAGGTTGGTACACAGATATAAATTATAGCGCAGTATTCGGCTGAGAGGTAAATGAGTAGGTTGATGACTATTGCAGCAAGCAGTTTGTAGAATCCTTGGAGGGGTTTAGATGAAGTTTTCAGATGCAGTTGAAGGATATTGGTTGATCTATAAACGAGATCGTTCGCCAGAGACATTTTTGGCATATTCTCGGATATATAAGAGTTTCCAACTGTGGAGCGAGGATCCGGAGATTGAGGAAATTACCCATCAAACGGTCAATGGCTATTTGAACTATTTGAGCGATGAGCGAGGCGTACAGGCTCAGACCGTGATGAATCATTGGATTGCGCTATCGTCGTTTTGGAAGTGGGCGTCGAAGGATCTGGGGGTTCCACATGTAATCGCGGAGGGTGTGCCACACCCCAAGGTACGCCAAAAGCAGAGAACGCCCTATACACATGAAGAGGTGAAGTTGATCCTGCGCGGGGTGCGCTGTATGAGGGCTTGGGATCCAGCGAATGAACAGCATGTTGAGGTGGAACGGCGAACGCTTGTGCGCGATTTGGCAGTTGTGGCGGTACTGTTGGATACGGGGATCCGCGCGAGCGAGTTGTGCGATTTACAACTTGCTCATTTTAACCAAAAAAATGGAAAATTGGTTGTGATGCATGGTAAAGGAGATAAACAAAGAACGTTACCACTGGGCGATCGCAGTCGTAGACGGCTGTGGCAATATCTGACAAAGCGCGAGGAGTGTAGTGCAGCGGATCCACTTTTTGTGACAAGAAGGGTGATGCGTTTGATCGAGACTATTTGTATCGACTCGTGTCGCGCGCTGGTAAGCGGTATGGGGTATCCAAAGTCGGACCGCATCGATTTCGACATACGTTTGCGATCAATTTTCTGCGCAACGGGGCAGTCCATTGGAGCTACAAAGAATGCTTGGGCATGAAAAATTGGAGACGGTGCTCAGTGCGCCACGAGGCGCATGTCTGTAATGCATTGACAATGGCAACATTGGAGATGACAACTTTCTCCCTCAAGAAAGTTGAGGCTTATCCGGCGTGCAGTGGTGAGAAGCGACCCACTGTGCGAAGCCCGGAGAACAAGCGGTAAGGGGCGAAACACCAACATGACCCTAAGACCGCAAGCCTGAGTCAAGGTATGGCTACGAAAGAAATCCTTGTTTGACGCATCCATAGTTTCGACCACTCAAACGTTGGTGATATGGGTGGCAGTTATCAGGTAGCAGAGATATTTAGCAGTCTCTGTGAAAAGAACTATTCAAGAGGTTCGAACTGGCAACGACTACCGAGGTATAAGTCGGCGGCTGATAACGACAATGCTAGGTGGCATTGATGGGTGTAAAGAGGGAGCCTAACCCTTGTCATAGAGTACAGATATGTGAACGTGGGAAGTCTATCCAGCGTCCCCACTCGGGGATGGACTCGCTTGCAGTTGATGTGCTGGGTAGATGACGGAGCTGTCGTAGTAGTCGTCAGGAGAATAGACAAGACCAACGTCTTGCCCTACGACCTGATCACGGGGAGTGGGAAAGCCACTCACAGGGCGAAGGACAGCAGTTGAATCAAAGAAACTTTACTGACTGAGGAGGCTCTGTAAACGTATGAGCGATATCCGAAAGACCCAGATAAGTTTCGCTCGCAAAGCGATTGCGTGCCCTGAACACCAGTTTCAGGACTTGTATCACCTTATCTGCCGTATGGACTGGCTCTATACCGCACTCAGCCACGTGCTGAGTAACGGAGGAGCGAAAACAGCAGGCGTTGATGGCATTAGCAAAGCGGACTTGGAAAAGCCCGCAGAACTGACGAGATTTCTAGAAACACTGCAAAGTGATCTGAAATCAGGAAGCTATCAACCGCAACCCGTCAAACGAATCTGGATACCCAAACCGGGCAAAGCAGAAGAACGTCCGCTAGGCATTCCAACAATTCGAGACAGAGTAGTACAGGAGCTATTGCGCATGCTGATGGAACCGGTTTGGGAAAGTGATTTCCTGAACTGTTCGCATGGATTTAGACAAGGATACAGGACAATGGACTGTATTCGACAGATCTACACATGCTGCAATACCCATAGTAAATACTACTGGGTGATAGAAGGTGATATACGGAAATGCTTTGACAAAGTTAATCACAAGATTCTATTGCGATTAATCCGTCGACGCATAGCCGACCATCGTATTGTCCGTCTGATAGACGCCCAATTGAAAGCTAGGCTGATGGAAGATGGTCTCTTCAGAGAAACCCCTGAAGGCACACCACAGGGAGGAATTCTCTCACCACTGCTTGCCAATATCTATCTTCATGAATTGGACATGTGGTGGTATCGAAAATTCGAGAGCCTGACCAACTGGCAGAAGATAAAACGCCGCCAGAATGGTCAAGGAATGGCAAAGCTAAAGCGATATGCTGATGATTTTGTCCTTCTTTGGAATGGCACCCACCAAGATGCTTTGGCACTCAAAGAGGAGCTAAAAGTGTTCTTGTGGGAAGAACTCCATCTCGAACTTTCAGAAGAGAAAACGCATGTAACCCACATCAAAGATGGCTTTGACTTTTTGGGTTTCCACATTCAGTGGCAAACACCAAAAGACAAGAAACCTTGGATGCGGATTACTCCCTCTGAAAGCAACATCAAACGCTTTAAGGCGAAAATCAAGATGTTGACAAAACGGGGAACGATAAGTATGACTGTTGACTGGCGTATCAAAACACTCAATCGCATCATTCGAGGATGGGGGAATTACTATCGTCATGTCAGCTTCAAATATGACACAAGGAAACTCGACTGGTGGATAAACCAGCGAGTCTTCTTGTGGATTAAGAAGAAGCACAAAGGCGTGGGTGTTCGTAAGCTACTCGACCAATATAAACGAAGAGAAAAGACCAAGCGGTTTGATCGATGGAATCTGGCTGATGATGACGAAGATGGCAAAACTATCTTCTTGTCCAAGCTAAGTGACATCCCTCTTCGAGAATATCGGTCTCAGAAGCGACAACACCCGTATCTTAAAGGCAGCGATAGTGTTCTTCAAGCACCTCAACATGAAGACCCATTTCTAGAACCTAAAGTAGTCAATGTGCCGCTTGAAAAGTTGGCATTCTTGGAAACTCGTAAACGGGTTCTAAAACGGGATGGCTACCGATGCACGCAATGTGGATGTACCAACAACGAAACCACATTGCATGTCCATCATGTGAAACCAGTCCGCCAAAACGGATCGGATGACGCATGGAACTTAGTGACACTCTGTATCAAGTGTCATGTCAAAACCAAAAGTTACGGTAGATACATAGCGAGTTGAAGATTCAATGGAGAGCCGGATGCCGGTAACCTGGCACGTCCGGTTCGGAGGGGGGGATGCAGAAACATGCTCGTAGAAATGCGAGAGGGTGCGCTGTGTCCCTACCCTACTCTATGTGCGATTGGCCGATGTGGATATTGAATCGGCTCAAAAACGTGCAAGTGTTGGAGACGCTTGGGGCATCTAAAATACGGGTGATGATCGGCATTCGATAACGTAGTTTGTGCATTCACAAATCGTCATCTGTGGATGCACAAACTATTGAACATTTGTTCTGTTTTTGATATAATTGGAGGCATGATGCTAAAACCAACTATCGATTTGAAGACAGTTGTGAATACCGCGACCGCGACGCAAAGTTCGACGCTGTCGCGGTCACAGTGGACGCTTTATATGTTGATGCATGAGAGCGAGTCGAAGATTGTGAGTCAGGATGAGATCATTGATGCTCTCTATGAGGATGATGTGGTGATCGACGGTGTGACGCCGCAGGCCGTTGGCGCGATGGTGCGGCGGCTGCGGGCGAAGATTCGAGAGGTGTCGGATGAGGAGCATGTGGTGACGGTGCATGGCTGGGGCTGGCGTTTTTTCGCGAAGGGGGTTGAGTGAGTAAGATGGAGAGTGCGATTGATTTTGATGGCGTTTGGAAAGAGGCGCTGGAAGTCTACTTCGAAGAGTTCATGCTCTTTTTCTTTCCTGATGCTCATGCTGGAATTGACTGGAATCGCCAGCCTGAATTTATGGACAAGGAACTTCAGCAGGTGACGCCAGAATCGGAGATTGGCGGGCAGCGCGTTGATAAACTGGTAAAGGTTTGGCTCAAGAATGGCGATGAGGCGTGGGTGTTGGCACATGTTGAAGTACAGAGTCAGCATGAGACTGAGTTTGCCAAGCGGGTCTACATTTACAATCATCGGCTGTTTGATCGCTTTGATCGACAGGTGGCTAGCTTTGCAATATTGGGTGATGAGGGGAAGGGCTGGAAACCGAGTCAATATAGATATGAACTTTGGGGAACGACGATCGATTTCCAGTTTTCTGTGGTAAAATTGCAGGAGTACGCTACGAATTGGATCGTGCTGGAGCAGGACGACAATCCATTTGCAACGGTGGTGATGGCGCATTTGAAGGCGCAGGAGACGCGTCAGAATGCAACGTCACGGCAAGAGTGGAAATGGAATCTGACTCGGGCGCTGTATGTAAAGGGATATAGCCGCGAGGATATCCAACGGCTGTATCGGTTTATTGATTGGGTAATGCAATTGCCTCCGGAGTTGGAGGATGCGTATTGGCAGCAGGTGCGATCGTATGAAGAGGAGCAGAAAATGGCTTATGTAACTTATGCAGAGCGACGCGGTATTGAACAGGGCATCGAACAAGGTATTGAACAGGGCATCGAACAAGGCATCGAGCAGGGCTTTGAGCAAGCAGCGCCGTTTTTCCGCAAGACGTTGCTTGATATCTTGGACAAACACGCTGGGGTAACGCCCGAACAACACACGGAGCTTGCGGAAAAGGTAGAGCAGATTTCAGAACTAGAGTCCCTATCCGAGCTTGGTTCACTTGCGCTTGAGGCTGATGGGTTGGATGGCTTTTATGCGCGACTGGATGAGTTAATTACGCAGGGCGAAAGTGACGAGTAGACCTCTTGATGGGTCACTGGCCGGTGAGTTGGATCGGCTTGCTGATCTATCAGATGCAGCGTTGTGGAATGCAGCACGCACGCGTTTGAGCGAGGACGAGCAGACGCGGATGGAATTTCTGCTTTGGAAACAGCAGTCGAGCGGATTGAGTTCTGTTGAACTGGTGGAAGCAGAGGCATTTGCTGCGAAGTCTGATCGAACAATGCTGGTGCGTGCCAAAGCGGCAGTGCTGCTGAAAGGGCGAGGACGCGATATTTCTAGCCTTTGGCCCGGCTCCTGAGTTATCATGAATTAGAAGAAGAAAGGCTCCTGCAATGATTCCCGATTGAGCCTTTCTTCTTACACAACCTCCTCTCTTATCAACCATAGAATCGCACTCTTAATCACATCACCATGACATGCAAATGGAGAACAATGACACGCTAGCTTGACCTCTTTCCCCGCCTTCACCTCATCCGCTATAGCCTTGATATTTGACCATACCACCCCATCCTGATCATCCTGCCATAATTGCCAAAGATACTTTTTATAATCCGGTAACGTAGAGCCTTTCGTCATGCCTCTTTTCAATACAATCGGATTCCCTAATCCCAATTTTCCCGTTCTGCCAATATACTTAATTCCATTAGCATTTTTACCACCAACAGTTTTTACATTTACAACTTCAATTAACTTTTCAATCATTTCAAATTCTCCTTATAACTCATCACGGTAGAAGCAGAGCACCCCCACCCACATAAGTCACGAGCACGCGGAGGCGGCTGGAGCAGTTGCACGTATGGCCCCCGCGAATTTTGATCCGACAACGGAGACCCGTTAATAACGGATCCACGATTCTGGACTTGTGTGATTTGCACTGGAGTGAAGATTGATGACTGCCCATAGACATAAAACTGCGACACCTCGCATGGCCAACCGGTGATAGTCATAGAAGCAATTGGGTAAGAGTTGTTCGACCTGAACCGAAAGAAGACCGCCGGAGGGTAAAATGAGGAGACATGTGGGGGGGTGGTGCCTTGGGGGGTATGGGGGGCGAATTCCGACCTGTGTGATTAAGAATAAAGACTCAAGATGGATTGTATGGTTGTTGATCGTTTGGACCACTCACCATCTATCAGCGGCATTGTTTCCACGTCGTTTCAATCCCTCAGTTGGGTTGCTGATCGTTCAGACCTTCGCCAACGAATTAGCGGAATGCCCGACGCTTGTTTCAATCCCTCAGTTGGGTTGTTGATCGTTCAGACCCCCCTATACCAAACTTATTAATCATCGCACTCTCAGTTTCAATCCCTCAGTTGGGTTGTTGATCGTTCAGACTCATCCGGCGAGCCACCATTGCTGATGACATGCTCGTTTCAATCCCTCAGTTGGGTTGTTGATCGTTCGGACTTATTGTAATCATGGCTAGAGGCGGCGGTAAATCGTCGTTTCAATCCCTCAGTTGGGTTGTTGATCGTTCGGACGATTTTAGTTAATGGGGAGGTTTGCGGATTAGATAGTTTCAATCCCTCAGTTGGGTTGTTGATCGTTCGGACACCCGCAACCACACTTGGCACAGCCGGACGCATGGTGTTTCAATCCCTCAGTTGGGTTGTTGATCGTTCGGACCTGCTGGTATAAGGACGTATCATTGTAGTCCGTATGGTTTCAATCCCTCAGTTGGGTTGTTGATCGTTCGGACCCATCGATCAGGAAGCCATGGTCGGGGAAACATTCAGTTTCAATCCCTCAGTTGGGTTGTTGATCGTTCGGACGCGCAGAATTAGAGAGTGGTGGCAAAGCATATTTCAGTGTTTCAATCCCTCAGTTGGGTTGTTGATCGTTCGGACTGTTATGGGGCTTGTTTCGTGGTTGACCATCTTCATAGTTTCAATCCCTCAGTTGGGTTGTTGATCGTTCGGACCCCTTGACTTTGGAGCCTGGCGTCGAATGTAAGGAGTTTCAATCCCTCAGTTGGGTTGTTGATCGTTCGGACTGCCCGGACAACTCGGGCGAATTATTGGAAGCGATAGTTTCAATCCCTCAGTTGGGTTGTTGATCGTTCGGACCGACATGGACAAGATGGGTGCGCCCATCCTGGATGTAGTTTCAATCCCTCAGTTGGGTTGTTGATCGTTCGGACCAGCAGCAACAATATGCCCACAGCCACGCACATTGTCGTTTCAATCCCTCAGTTGGGTTGTTGATCGTTCGGACTGCAATAACGCGATAACTCTGCTCGTTCAATGAGTCAGTTTCAATCCCTCAGTTGGGTTGTTGATCGTTCGGACAGCAACCATTTAATCGAGTACAACGATATCCACGATGTTTCAATCCCTCAGTTGGGTTGTTGATCGTTCGGACCAATGTGATTAGGATCCCCGCCCGCGTTTTCTATCGTTTCAATCCCTCAGTTGGGTTGTTGATCGTTCGGACGAGCGAGACATTCTCGAATTGTTTACGTTGATAGAAGTTTCAATCCCTCAGTTGGGTTGTTGATCGTTCGGACCGTAGCCTACACCGCCACGGGATGCGATAGAGTTTGTTTCAATCCCTCAGTTGGGTTGTTGATCGTTCGGACCGGCATCACGCAATGGTGCCATCGTTTCGAATCCTGTTTCAATCCCTCAGTTGGGTTGTTGATCGTTCGGACTGAACACCGCTCAGGTTATCGACTGGTTTGCATTGTTTCAATCCCTCAGTTGGGTTGTTGATCGTTCGGACAAACGCGGGCAAGGCTTCGTGGCGCGTGATGGTTGGTTTCAATCCCTCAGTTGGGTTGTTGATCGTTCGGACTCAATTGATGACTGTCACGACAATGCCATCCTCTCGGTGTTTCAATCCCTCAGTTGGGTTGTTGATCGTTCGGACTTGAAATTGATCGATAAAACACTTGACAAAGTTTTAAGTTTCAATCCCTCAGTTGGGTTGTTGATCGTTCGGACAACCTGGCAGATGGCCCGAAATCGCGGCGAAACAGGGTTTCAATCCCTCAGTTGGGTTGTTGATCGTTCGGACTGCCAACGGGCGCACCAGATAGCGCGCTGTGTAGTGTTTCAATCCCTCAGTTGGGTTGTTGATCGTTCGGACAGAACCAGCAACGTTTCAACGCCGAGCCAATCGTGTTTCAATCCCTCAGTTGGGTTGTTGATCGTTCGGACTGCCAACGGGCGCACCAGATAGCGCGCTGTGTAGTGTTTC
>ENA-ORXM01003714-ORXM01003714.1-marine-metagenome-genome-assembly--contig:-NODE-3714-length-14648-cov-3.326814_pt1 | contig 14648 bp, 10 predicted proteins | sample MGYA00237867_ERZ511480 | MGnify/ENA primary metagenome ERZ511480 (study PRJEB26309, sample SAMN06266103) | marine metagenome | isolation source: Algal blade | place: United Kingdom:Sidmouth, United...
AAGGGCCACAAGGGCGACGAGAAGTCGAAGAAGGAGAAGGCCAAGGCGGCGCAGCGTTCGGGCAGGAGCAAGGACTACCCCTACGAGAAGAAGCTCAAGCGACGCGAATACGAGAAGCGCAAGGCCGCGCTGCAGATAGAGCTCCTGAAGGTGCAGCGCTGGGTACGTGACACCGAGCAGAAGGTCGTGCTGCTCTTCGAGGGTCGTGACGCGGCCGGCAAGGGCGGGACGATCAAGCGTTTCACCGAACACCTCAACCCCCGGGGTGCCCGGGTCGTCGCGCTCGAGAAGCCGACAGACGCCGAGCGTGGCCAGTGGTACTTCCAGCGCTACGTCCAGCACCTGCCCACGGGCGGTGAGATGCGGCTCTTCGATCGCTCCTGGTACAACCGGGCGGGCGTCGAACGTGTCATGGGTTTCTGTACGCCGGCCGAGTACCTCGAGTTCATGCGTCAGGCGCCGGAGTTCGAGCGGATGCTGGTGCGTTCGGGCGTGCGGCTGTTCAAGTACTGGTTCTCGGTCTCTCGCGAGGAGCAGCGTCGGCGCTTCGAGTCACGCGAGAGCGATCCGCTGAAGCAGTGGAAGCTCTCCCCGATCGATCAGCAATCGATCGACAAGTGGGACGACTACACCAACGCCAAGCGTGCGATGTTCTTCTACACCGACACCGCCGATGCCCCGTGGACGACGATCCTCTCCGACGACAAGAAGCGCGCGCGGCTCGCCTGCATGGCGCACTTTCTCTCGAGCCTGTCGTACCCCGATCGTGACGAGGACATCGTCGGCCAGCCGGACCCGCTGATCGTCGGACGGGGCAAGGAAGTACTCGATGCCGACGCCGTCGACGAGGCGCACTATCTGCCGTGAGCCGATCGCGAGGGTCGCTAGTCGTCGCGACGCTCGCGCGTACGGATCTCGAGCTCGCCCTCGAGCGTGCGGTGCACGGGACAGCGATCGGCGATCATCATCAGCCGTCGGCGCTCGTCCTCGTTCAAGGTGCCGACGAGCTCGATGTCGCGTTCGATGACGTCGAGCCGAAGCGGAGTCTCCTCGCAGCCTTCGCAGTCGGTGAGGTGCTCGCGCGAGTGCCGCAACGTCACGCTCGCCCGCTCGAGCGCCATGCCCTTGCGAGCGGCGTACATCCTGAGCGTCATCGTCGTGCAGGTGCCGACCGCGGCGAGCAGGTGCTCGTAGGGATCCGCTCCCGCATCGCCGCCGCCGACCCGCGACGGCTCGTCGGCGAGCCAGCGGTGGGTGTCGGTGTAGACATCCTGCAAGAAGCGCTTGTCGCGCTCGACGACGCGCACCTCGCCGGCGGCCACGTCCGGGCGCGGCGGCGGAGCGTCGTTGCCGCTCGTCCGGCTCTCGGCGCGTGCGGTGCTCGCTCCGGCGGAGGAGCCGTCCGTCTCGACGTAGCGGGCGGCCCACGCGGCGATCATGTCCGCCACCCGCTCGGCATCGGCGGCTCGGGTCAGCAGATGATCGGCGCCGTCGAGCCCGATGAAGCTCTTGGGGTGCTTGGCCGCGACGAAGATGCGTCCGGCTTCCTCGATCGCGACGGTCTCGTCGAGCGGCGCGTGCAGCACGAGGAGCGCGGCGCGCAGTCCGGGCAAGTGCTCCGTGGAGGTCGCCGCGATGTCCTCGAGGAACTGGCGCCGGATCGTGAACGGACGGCCCGCGAGCAGCACCTCGGCCTGGCCTTCGGCCTCGATGCGGGAGATGTCGGAGCCGAACTGCGCGGCGACGTGCTGCGCGTCGGCCGGAGCCCCGATCGTCGCGACGGCACGGCATTCGGGCACCGCGCGTGCGGCGGTGAGGACAGCGGTGCCGCCGAGGCTGTGACCGACGAGCAGCGCCGGGGCGAGCTCGCGTTCGCGCAGCGCCTCCACGGCGGCGAGCAGGTCTTGCACGTTCGAGGAGAAGTTCGTGTTGGCGAAGTCGCCGTCGCTGCTGCCGAGGCCGGTGAAGTCGAAGCGCATGACCGCGTAGCCGCGGGCGACGAGCGCCCGGGCGACGCGCGAGGCGGCCACGATGTCCTTGCCGCAAGTGAAGCAGTGGGCGAACAGCGCCGTCGCCCGTACGGGCCCTTGGGGCCGTTCGAGCAGCGCCGCGAGGCGGCTTCCGTCATGTCCGGCGAACTCGAACTTCTCTCTCGCTGCCATCGTACCGCTCCTCGGTCCGACGCCGGCGCTCCGGTGCTCGGACTGTCGTTTCTCGCTCGACGCCCCGACGAGGGCATCTCCGGCACAGATTAACAGGAGTGGTTCAGCGTTCCGCTGCCGACTGGGCCGAGGCGGTCCTCAGGATGTCTCGTCCTCCGCTTCGGCGACGAGCTCTCGCAGAGCGGGCAGCACGTGCTCGGCGAGAAGAGGCTGTGCGGCGGCCGTGGGATGGATGCCGTCCGGCTGGAAGTAGGCGCGATCCTCGGCGATCGGCTCGAGCAGGAACGGCACCAGCTCGGCCCCCGTCGCCTCGGCCGCCTCGACGAAGGCCCGGCCGAAGCGCTCGGTGAAGGCGCGGCCGTAGTTCGAGGGGATCATCATGCCGAGGATCAGCACCTCGGCGCCCGCCTCCTCGGCAAGCCGCGTCATCGCCTCGAGGTTCTCCCGCATCGTCTCCGGCGGGTAGCCGCGCAGCCCGTCGTTGCCGCCGAGCTCGATGACCACGAGATCGGGCTCGAAGCGGAGGAGGGCGTCGGGCAGGCGCCGGAGCCCGCCTCCGGTCGTGTCGCCGCTGATGCTCGCGTTGACGAGCCGCACCTCCGGCCACTCCTCCTGGAGTCGCGCCTCGGCGAGCGCCACCCAGCCCTCCTCCTCGGCCAGCCCGTAGGCGGCGCCGATACTGTCGCCGACGACCAGCGCGGTGAACGCCCGCGCCGGACCGGGCAGAGCCAGCGCCGCGACGCAGAGCATCAACGCGCCGGCGGACAAGGTGTGCAGTCGTCCCATCGCTTGCTCGATCCGTAGACAGTCCCCAGTATCGAACGATACCGGAGACGAGGGATCGGACGACAGTGCCGAGCCGCCCTCTCCGAGCGTGGCCCTCCCTCCGCCAGCACCCTGATATTCCCCATGACCGATTCGAGCGACGCGTTTGACCCTTCGCCGTTCGCCGCCCGGGCGCGGCGCGACGCCGACGGCGCCGGTGGCTCGCGGGAGGCGAGCGGTACCGACGCTCGCGCTCCCGAGGCCACCCCTCGCGACGGGGAGGGGCTCGGCGGGGAGGGCGGGGCGGGGCGTCGCGTGCTCGGCGCCCACGGCATCGACAAACGGGTCAGCGGACCCGAGGGCGAGCTGACGATCCTGCAAGGGGTGGAGATGGCGGTCGACGGCGGTGAGGCCGTCGCGATCGTCGGCCCCTCGGGCTCGGGGAAATCGACGCTGCTCGGCATTCTCGCCGGCCTCGACACGCCGAGCGCGGGCGGCGTGACCCTGCTCGGTCGCGAGCTCGGCACGCTCGACGAGGACGCGCGGGCACGGCTTCGCGCCGGACGCGTCGGTTTCGTGTTCCAGAACTTCCAGCTCCTGCCGGGGCTCTCCGCGCTCGAGAACGTCATGCTGCCGCTCGAGCTCGCGGGCGAAGAGCAGGCCGCCGAGCGCGCTCGCGCCATGCTCGACGATGTCGGGCTCGGCCATCGTGGAGGTCACCAGCCGCTGCAGCTCTCCGGCGGGGAGCAGCAACGCGTCGCCCTCGCTCGCGCCTTCGTCTCCCAACCGGCGCTGCTGTTCGCCGACGAGCCGACCGGCAACCTCGACACCGACACCGGTGCGAAAGTCGTCGAGCTGATGTTCAACCTGCGCGAGCGGCTCGGTTCGGCGCTCGTCCTCGTGACCCACGACGACACGCTCGCCGCTCGCTGCGATCGCCGTCTGCGCATGGACGGCGGACATTTGGAGGCCCTTTGAACGGCGCCGGTCAGCTGCGTTTCGCGCTGCGCGCGCTCGGGCGGGATGTCGCCGCCGGCGAGCTCCGGGTGCTCGCGCTCGCGCTCGTCGTCGCGGTCGCCTCGGTCACGGCGGTCGGGTTCTTCACCGACCGGATCGGACGCGGCGTCGAGCGACAGGCGGCCGACGTGCTCGCCGCGGACCTGATCGCCACCTCCGGGATCGCGCTGCCGGATGATCTCGAGGGCGCGGCGCGGGAACGGGAGCTGGCCACGGCGCGTCACACGCGTTTCCCGAGCGTCGTCGTCAATGAACGCGACGAGTCCCAGCTGGTCGCGGTCAAGGCGGTCAGCGACGGCTACCCGCTGCGCGGCGCGCTCCGGCTCGCCCCGCTCGACGAGCCCGAGGCGATCGAGCGCGTCCCGGGCACACCGTCGGACGAGGCCTCCGGAGACGAGTCGGTCGCGGCGACGGCGCCGCCACCCGGCAGCGTCTGGGTGGACTCGCAGCTGGTCGCGGCCCTGGCGCTCGCGCCCGGCGACACGCTCACCCTCGGCGCCGCGGACTTCACCGTCGAGAGACTGATCCTCTACGAGCCCGATCGGGGCGAGAACTTCATCGAGTTCGCCCCGCGCGTGATGATCAACGAGCGCGATCTCGAGCGGGCGGAGCTGCTCGGCCCCGGCAGCCGGGCACGCTTCACGCTGCTCATGGCCGGTGAGCGCGCGGCGATCGCCGACATGCAGGATTGGACCACCGAGACCTACCCCGGAGAGCTCCGCGTACAGGGCGTGCGCGACGGTAGCCCGCAGATGCGCCGCGCGCTCGATCGGGCACAGCGCTTTCTCGGACTTGCCTCGATCGTCACGGTGCTGCTCGCGGGGGCGGCCATCGCGCTCGCGGTGCGCCACTTCGCCCAGCGTCAGTCCGATGCGAGCGCCGTCCTCAGAACGCTCGGGGCGAGCCGTCGCGAGGTCGTCGTCTGGCTCGCCCTGCGACTCGGCGCGATCGCGCTCGTCGCCGCCGCCGTCGGCGTCGTCATCGGCTGGTTCGCGCAGCTCGTTCTCGTGCGTCTCCTGGCCGAGTGGTTCGGGCTGGATCTCCCGCCGCCGGGCGTGACCGCCCCGCTCGTCGGCGCGCTGACCGCTTTCGTCGCGTTGGCCGGCTTCGGCCTCCTGCCGGTGCTCCGTGCCGGGCGGGTGAACGTCATGCGCGTGCTGCAGCGCGACTTCGGCTCGCTCGACGGCGGCGGCGCCGTGGCGATCGCGCTCGGGCTCGCGGCGACCTACGCCGTCGTGCTCCTGCTCTCGCGCGACCCGCTGCTGGGCGCCATCGTGGTGCTCGGCGTGGTCGCCATGCTCGGGGTGTTCGCGCTCTTCGGGCGGTTGATAATCCGCGCCGTGCGGCGGGCGGCCGGGTCTCGCTTCCGTCTCGCGGTGGCCGGGCTCGAGCGACGCGCGGCGAGCAGCGTGGTGCAGCTAGCCGCCTTCGCGATGGGAATCATGGCGCTGCTCCTGATCGCGATCGTGCGCGTCGATCTTCTCGCCGCCTGGGAGCGTGACCTACCCGAGGATGCTCCCAACGTGTTCGTCATCAATATCCAGCCCGAGCAGGTCGAACCCTTCGCCGCACGGCTCGAGGCGCAGGGGATCGAGTCGGCGGGTATCGAGCCGATGGTGCGCGCTCGGCTCGTCGCCCACAACGGCGAGCCCGTGCTCGCCGAGCCGGGCGACGAGGAGCAGGCGCGCCGCGCGCGTCGCAGCTACAACATCTCCTACTCGGACACGCCGGCGCCGGGCAACGAGATCGTCGCCGGGGAGTGGTGGGCGGCGGGCGAGGAGCGGGCGCTGCTCTCGATCGAGGACGAGTGGGCCACCGAGCGCGGCTACGAGATCGGCGACACGCTGACCTTTCGTGTCGGTGGCATCGACACGACGGCGACAGTCGCCAGCCGCCGCGAAGTCGACTGGGAGTCGTTCGACGTCAATTTCTTCATCGTCGCGACACCCGCGGCCTTCGCCGGTCAGCCCTCGAGCTCGGTGACGAGCTTCTATACCGAAGAGGACTTCGTATCGGTCACCTCGGGCTGGGTGCGCGAGTTCCCCGGCCTCGTCACGATCGACATCGGTGCGGTCATCGCGCGCGTGACGGGACTGATGGAACGCGCCGCGCTCGCGGTCAAGTATGTGTTCCTGTTCACGTTGCTCGCCGGCATCTGCGTGCTGCTCGCGGCCGTGCAGAGCAGCCAGGCCGAGCGTATCCGAGAGTCGGCGCTGCTGCGCGCGCTCGGCGCCTCCCACGCGCAGGTGCGTCAGGCGGTGGTGGCCGAGTTCGCGATCCTCGGGGCGATCGCGGGACTCTTGGCCGCGCTGTTCGCGAGCGCCGTCGCCTGGGCGCTGAGTCGCTACGTGTTCGAGCTGCCGTTCCGGCTCAACGTTTGGCTCTGGGTGATCGGCATCGCCGGAGGCGCGCTCGGCATCGCCGCGGCGGGCTATCTCGCCACACGTCGGGTGCTCGAGACGCCGCCCGTCGTCGCGCTCCGTCACGGCGGGTGATCCCGTGCGTCACGCCTTTCGCGGTGACGAGCCGGTCTTCGCCTCCGTCGAGACGATGCACGCGCACCTCGCCGCCGGTTGCACCCGCACGCAGTCGCTGACCCTGCTCCGCGCGATCGAGGACGCCTGGCCGCTGCGCGCCGAGCACACGCGCTATCCCGATGCCTTCCACGCGGCGGTGCAGCTCAAGAACATGCGTGCCGATGCACCGATCATCGTCGCGGCGCTGTTCGGCACCGATGTCTCGATCCGGGTCCATTCGATCGACTACCTGCGCGAGCGTTTCGGGCAGGAGCTCGTCTCGCTGATAAGGGGGGTGCGGTGGCTCAACGAGCTGACGATGCAGGAGGCGGTTCATGTCGGCGTCACCGCCGCTCGCGACCAGGCCGAGACACTGCGGCGCATGGTGCTCTCGATGGTCGAGGACATTCGTGTGGTGCTGGTCAAGCTCGCCTTTCGAACCCAGCGCCTCTACCGTCTGGCCAAGAGCGAGGAACCCGACCGCGTCGCCGTCGCCCGTGAGACGCTGGCGATCTACGCTCCGCTCGCCAATCGGCTCGGTCTCGGGCAGCTGAAGTGGGAGCTCGAGGACGTCGCCTTTCGCATCGTCGATCCCGAGGCGTACAAACGCATCGCGGGCTCCCTGGAGGAGAACCGCCGGGCGCGCGAGAGCTATGTCGAGAGCTTCGTCACCCTGCTCGAGGAGCGCGTGCACGTCGCCGGCCTCGGGAGCGCGGAGGTGTTCGGGCGACCCAAGCACATCTACAGCATCTGGAAGAAGATGCGCGCCAAGCACATCGAGTTCGCCGATCTCTTCGACGTGAGGGCGGTGCGGGTGCTCGTCGACGACGTGCAGAGCTGCTACACCGTGCTCGGCGCCGTGCACAGCGCCTGGCAGCCGATCGTCGGCGAGTTCGACGACTACATCGCCAATCCCAAGGAGAACGGCTACCGATCGCTGCACACCGCCGTCATCGGTCCGGGGGGGAAATCCGTCGAGGTGCAGATCCGCACCCGCGGCATGAACGATCACGCCGAGAACGGTATCGCCGCGCACTGGGCCTACAAGGAAGGGAGCCCGGTCGACGCGAACCTCCAGCAGAGCATCAACGCGCTTCGTCGACTGCTCGACGAGAGTGACGACGAGCAGCTGGTGGAAGGCTTCGGGCAGCAGCTCGACGCCCACCGCGTCTACGTGTTCACCCCGAAGGGGGAGGTCATCGATCTCGTCGGCGGGGCCACGCCGCTCGACTTCGCCTACCAGATCCACTCCGAGATCGGGCACCGCTGCCGCGGAGCCAAGGTCGATGGGCGGATCGTGCCGCTGACCTACGAGCTCCGGAACGGCGAGCGGGTGGAGATCCTGACCACGCGCGAGCCCTCGCCGAGTCGCGATTGGCTCAACCGCTCCCTCGGGTATCTCAAGAGCGGACGGGCGCGGGGCAAGGTGCGTGCGTTCTTCAACTCCCAGGACCACGCCCAGCATGTGGCCGATGGACGCGCGATCCTCGAGCGCGAGCTCAAGCGCCTGAGGGCGACGGGCGTGCCGATCGAGAAGCTGGTGCGGCGACTGAAGTACGACAAGGAGTCTGACCTGCACGCCGCGATCGGACGCAACGAGGTCTCCCTGTCGCAGATCGTCGGGGCGATCGATCACCTCGTCGAGCCGGTCGCGCCGCCGGTACGGACCTCGCGGGAGCGGTTGCCGGAGCGCGGCGGTGGGGGGGCGATCCACGTGCGCGGCGTGGGCAACCTCTTGACGCAGATCGCCGCCTGCTGTCGCCCCGTCCCTCACGAATCGATCGTCGGATTCATCACCCGCGGAAAGGGGGTCTCCGTCCACCGTGCCGACTGCGGCAACGTGCTGAGCCTGCCCGATCACGAGCGCGAGCGGCTGGTCGACGTGAACTGGGGAGAGGCGCCCGCCAGTCTCTATCGCGTCGGTATCCGCATCCTCGCCTACGATCGCGTGGGGCTGCTCCGCGACGTGTCGACACTGCTCTCGAGCCAGGATGTCGACGTGGTCGCGGTCAATACCCTGAGCGATCCGGTGGAGCGGACGGCGGACATGTCGATCGAGCTGCACATCGGCGATGTCGCCGAGCTCGCGACGGTCATGGACCGTCTGCGCCAGCTCCGGAACGTGCAACGGGTCGAGCGCACGAGTTGACCGATCGGCCGAGCAGCGGACGCGCCGCCCGGGCCGGCCGGGTGGGGCCGAGCGGCGAGGGCCGGGTATACTCTCGATCATGGCGGGCAACACCATCGGGAAGCTGTTCACGGTCACCACGTTCGGGGAAAGTCACGGCCCGGCGCTCGGTTGCATCGTCGACGGCTGCCCGCCGGGGCTCCCGCTCTCGGGCGTGGACCTGCAGCGGGATCTCGACCGGCGCAAACCCGGCCAGAGCCGTTGGGTCACCCAGCGTCGCGAGGCCGACGAGGTCGAGATCCTCTCCGGCACCTTCGAGGGCGTCACCACCGGTACCCCGATCGGGCTGCTGATCCGCAACGTCGACCAGCGCTCGCGCGACTACGAGAAGATCCGCGAGCGGTTCAGGCCGGCCCACGCCGACTACACCTATGCGAGGAAGTACGGTGTCCGCGACTACCGCGGCGGCGGTCGCTCCTCGGCGCGCGAGACGGCGATGCGGGTGGCCGCGGGTGCCATCGCCAAGCTCGCGCTCGCCGCGCGTCACGGCACGCGGGTGCGGGGCTATCTCTCCCAGATCGGCCCGATCAGGCTCGACCCCTCGAGCTTCGACTGGGACGAGGTCGAGCGCAACGCCTTCTTCTGGCCGAACGCCTCCCAGGTGCCCGAGCTCGAGGCGTTCATGAAGTCCCTCTCGAAAGAGGGGAACTCGATCGGAGCGAAGGTCGAGGTGCGAGCGACGGGGGTACCGCCCGGCTGGGGCGAGCCCGTGTTCGATCGTCTCGATGCCGATCTCGCGCACGCGTTGATGAGCATCAACGCGGTCAAGGGCGTCGAGATCGGGGCGGGGTTCGGCTGCATCGTGCAACGCGGTACCGAGCACCGCGACGAGATCAGCAGCGCCGGTTTTCTCTCGAACGAGGCCGGCGGCGTGCTCGGCGGTATCTCCTCCGGACAGGAGCTCCGTGCCGCACTGGCGTTGAAGCCGACCTCCAGCGTGCGCATTCCCGGCCGCAGCGTCGACGTGCACGGCCACGACATCGAGGTCGTGACCACCGGCCGCCACGACCCTTGTGTCGGTATCCGCGCTACCCCGATCGCCGAGGCGATGGTGGCGCTGGTGCTGCTCGATCATGCGATGCGCCACGCGGCGCAGAACGGCGATGTGCGATCGCCCACCCCAGAGATCCCGGCGTACGCGCCGGCCTGACGAATTCACCCGAACCCGGACAGACGACAGCAGCCATGGCTTACAAGGCGGAAGGCAAGCTTCACAAGATCTACGACACCGAGCAGAAGAGCGCCTCGTTCCAGGCGCGCGAGTTCGTCATCGAGATGGTCGACGGGCAGTACCCGCAGATGGTCAAGTTCCAGCTCGTGCAGGACAAGTGCAACCTGATCGACGGTTACAACGAGGGGGAGGAGATCGCCGTCGACTTCGACCTTCGCGGACGAGAGTGGAACGGCAAGTACTTCACCAATCTGCAAGCCTGGCGCATCGGCCGTCTGGACGGGGCGCAGGGTCAGGGCGGAGGTCAGGGAGGCGCGCAGAGCGCGCAGCCGGCGCCGGCGGGCGGCGACTTCGACGACGACATCCCGTTCGCACGCTCCGAGCACGAGCGGAGCCACTGATCCCGCGTCGCTCTCGCAGCGAACGCCGGTACCGCCGGCGGTACGTCGACATCTGTTCGCGACCGCGAGCGCCTGGGCGAGGGGCGGGCGAAGGCGAGGGGCGTGGGCGCACGGACGAGCCGGGTCGGTACCCGCATCGGCGCGCCGGAGTCAGACCCTCGGTGGAATCTCGAGCCCTCGCTGCACGGCCGGGCGTGCCAGGCAACGCTCGAGCCAGGCCATGACGTTCGGATGCGAGTCCATTTCGAACGCCTCCTCCGCCTCGTAGAAGACCTTGGCTCCTCGAACCCACGGGAAGGTGCAGATGTCGGCGATCGTGTAGGGATCGCCCATCAGGTAGTCACGGCCCTCCAGCCGCTCCTCGAGCACCCCGAGCAACCGCACCGACTCGGCGCGGTAGCGCTCGCGCGGGACGGGGCTTTCGATGTCCTTGCCGCCGAAACGGGCGAAGAACCCGTACTGGCCGAACATCGGGCCGATTCCGCCCATCTGGAACATGATCCACTGGATCGTCTCGTAGCGGGCGACCGGATCGCGCGGCATCAACGCACCGGCCTTCTCGGCCAGGTAGATGAGGATCGCCCCGGACTCGAACAGCGTGAACAGCCGTCCGTCCGGTCCGTTCGGGTCGATGATCGCGGGGATCTTGCCGTTCGGGTTCAGCGACCGAAAGGCATCGGACTGCAGATCATCGCTCGACAGCGTGATGGTGTGAGCCTCGTAGGGCAGGCCGAGCTCCTCGAGCGCGATCGAGACCTTGACGCCGTTCGGGGTGGGGAACGAGTACAGCTGCAGCTGCTCGGGGTAGGCCGGCGGCCAGCGTTTCGTGGCCGGATGATCGATCAGCTTGTTCATGCGGGGGCGGAGCCGGATCAGAGGCGGAGACCGCGAGTATAGCGAGCACGTTTTGTGACGTTATATAAGGACATGCTTATTTGTTTATCCTGTATGATTGCCGACCTTGTGATCTCTCAGCGACGACGACGGCATGGCAGCGGACTACATCTTCACTTCCGAATCGGTCTCCGAAGGGCATCCGGACAAGATGGCCGATCAGATCTCGGATGCCGTGCTCGATGCGCTGCTGGCCAAGGACCGCGGGGCGCGCGTCGCCTGCGAGACGCTGATCAAGACCGGTCTGGTCGTCATCGCCGGCGAGATCACCACCTCCGCCTACGTCGATCTCGAGGACCTGGTGCGTGACACCGTCACCGACATCGGCTACACGAGCTCGGACGTGGGCTTCGACGGGAGCACCTGCGCCGTTCTGAACGGTATCGGCAAGCAGTCGCCGGACATCGCCCAAGGGGTCGACCGCGCGTCGGCGGAGGATCAAGGAGCCGGAGACCAGGGCCTGATGTTCGGCTACGCGACGAACGAGACCGATGTGCTGATGCCCGCACCGATCACCTACTCGCACCGGCTGGTCGAGCAGCAGTCGCGCATGCGCCGCTCGGGCACTCTGCCCTGGCTGCGTCCCGATGCGAAGAGCCAGGTCACGCTACGCTACCGCGACGGCAAACCCGTGGGGCTCGACGCGGTCGTGCTCTCCACCCAGCACGATCCGGACGTCACCCTGAGCGACCTTCGCGAGGCGGTGATGGAGAACATCCTCAAGCCGGTACTGCCGGCGAGCTGGCTCGCCGAGTGCCCGACGGACAAGATCCACATCAACCCCACCGGCAACTTCGTCATCGGCGGCCCGGTCGGCGACTGCGGTCTGACCGGCAGGAAGATCATCGTCGATACCTACGGCGGCATGGCGCGCCACGGGGGCGGGGCCTTCTCCGGGAAGGACCCTTCGAAGGTCGACCGTTCCGCCGCCTACGCCGGGCGCTACGTGGCCAAGAACATCGTCGCCGCCGGGCTCGCCGACAAGTGCGAGATCCAGGTCAGCTACGCGATCGGCGTCGCCGAACCCACGTCGATCAGCGTCGAGACCTTCGGCACCGGCAGCGTGGACGATCGCCGTATCGAGTCGATCGTGCGCGAGGTCTTCGATCTGCGCCCCTACGGCATCGTGACGATGCTCGACTTGATCCGGCCGATCTACCGCCAAACCGCCGCCTACGGCCACTTCGGCCGCGAGCACGACGACTTCACCTGGGAACGCACCGATCGGGCAGACGCGCTGCGTCAAGCCGCCGGAACCGCCTGATCGAACGCGCACCCCGACAACCAGCCAACCGGAATCCCCACGAAGCATGAGCGCAGCAGCAGAGAACGTCACGAGCGGTGACTACAAGGTCGCCGATATCTCCCAGGCCGATTACGGCCGCATGGAGATTCGCATGGCCGAGCACGAGATGCCGGGCCTGATGGCCCTCCGCGAGGAGTACGCGGGCAAGGCGCCGTTGAAGGGCGCACGCATCGCCGGCTGTCTGCACATGACCATCCAGACCGCGGTGCTGATCGAGACCCTGGTCGAGCTCGGCGCCGAGGTGCGCTGGTCGTCGTGCAACATCTTCTCGACGCAGGACCACGCGGCCGCGGCGGTCGCCGCCGCGGGCGTTCCCGTGTTCGCCTGGAAGGGCGAGACCGAGGAGGAGTTCGACTGGTGTATCCACCAGACGATCAAGGGTCCGGACGGCTGGGTGCCGAACCTGATCCTCGATGACGGGGGGGATCTCACCGTCATGATGCACGAGGAATACCCGGAGCTGCTCGAGGGCGTCAAGGGGCTCTCCGAGGAGACCACGACCGGTGTCCACCGTCTCGTCGAGATGGCCAAGAAGGGCACGCTGAAAGTGCCGGCGATCAACGTCAACGATTCGGTCACCAAGAGCAAGTTCGACAACCTCTACGGCTGCCGCGAGTCGCTTCTCGACGGGATCAAGCGCGCCACCGACGTCATGGTCGCCGGCAAGGTCTGCGTCGTGCTCGGCTACGGCGACGTCGGCAAGGGCTGCGCGCAGGCCTTCCGCGGCATGGGCGCGACCGTCTGGGTCACCGAGATCGACCCGATCAACGCGCTGCAGGCGGCGATGGAGGGCTTCCGGGTCGTGCGCATGGACGACGTCGCCGACCAGGTCGACATCGTCGTGACGGCCTCGGGCAACGTGAACGTGGTCACCCACGATCACATGGAGAAGATGAAGAACGAGGGAGAAAGTTATTGCATAAAGTAATTCAAGAATTAAGAAGAGATAAAATCCTGCCATCAAAAGATTCACCTGATGGTGTATTTGATGTCGAAGAGATAATGACAGCTATTGGATTGTATAAAGGATCTTTAATTACGCCCAGTAATGCAGGTCATTACTTCAATGACTTTATCCCTGTGATTTATCAAAGATTCGAAGAGCGTCGTGTTGAAGCAAATGCTTTGACCTTTGATGATTTTATTCCTACGGTGATTCATATTTTGGAAAGCAATGAATCATTACGTGATACTTGGTCTTCAAAAGCTGATTATCTAATCGTTGATGAATATCAGGATGTCAATTATGGCCAGCAAAGGTTAATCGAAATATTAGCTGGTGATAGGGCAGAAGTGATGGTGGTAGGTGATGATGACCAGACAATTTATGAATGGCGTGGCGCTCGACCCAATTATATTATTAGAGATTTCATGTCGGTGTTTGACAACAAACCACATGCAACTTATAAGCTTTCATACAGTTTTCGTTTTGGACCAATGATAGCCCAGACCGCGCAGAATAGTATTTTACATAACACCAATCGAGTAGATAAGGAATTGATTGCTTTTCATGCAAAACGATCTAGTGATATTGTGATATATAGAGGAGCTCCAGGGAGTATGTCAGAGATTCATCGTCAAATGGCTCAGGATATAGCCAAGTTGGTTAAAGAGCAAAATGTACCTCCTGAAAAAATTTGGATTTTAGGGCGGATGTATGCTCAATTAGTTTCTTTAGAAATGATGTTACTCTCTTTTAATATCCCTTACCTCGTATTAGGGGGCAAGCCTTTTTTTGAAAGGTCTGAAATTAAAAAGATAATAAACTATATAAAAGTTGCAGTAGAAGTAAAAGAAAGAATAAAAGTTGGAACAGCTACTGATTTTTTGGAAATACTTAATTTCCCCAATCGTAAATTATCTCGTAATAGAATCACAACAATTGTCGAACGAGCAAGAGGACAAGGGAGTAGTTGGGAGACACTTTTTGAATGGATACAAAGTGATGATGGGAAAGAAGAATTGGATTTGAATTATGAACAGGCAGATGCTCTAAAAGAGTTTGTTCATTTATTGTTAGATGCTCATACAAGGATAAATAGTGATTCAGAAGAAGAAGGTTTTATTATAAATCCAAACATTGAGTATGTAGAAAGTGGAGGGGAATCAAATCCGATTTTACAGCACTATGAAGTATTTCAAACGATAGATGGTGGTGAAAGCTGGGCGAGGTTCGAGAACAATGTCCCTAAAGTGAGCATTCGAGATATTGTCATTCATCCTCGTGA
>ENA-ORXM01003716-ORXM01003716.1-marine-metagenome-genome-assembly--contig:-NODE-3716-length-14645-cov-14.114566_pt1 | contig 14645 bp, 11 predicted proteins | sample MGYA00237867_ERZ511480 | MGnify/ENA primary metagenome ERZ511480 (study PRJEB26309, sample SAMN06266103) | marine metagenome | isolation source: Algal blade | place: United Kingdom:Sidmouth, United...
GGGGGCGTATTAGGTTTTTTTGGAGAATCCAGTGTATCATGGGCTACTATTAAAAAGCAAAAAACCGCCACAACTCAATGATTATCAATGTGTTATGACGGTTTAAAAATGCCCAAGATAGGACTCGAACCTACACGGCCGCAATTAGCCACCAGCCCCTCAAGCTGGCGTGTCTACCAATTCCACCACTTGGGCGTGGTTTTGTTTTTTTGAAACGGCTGCAAATATAGTCATTTCACAAGAATTAATACATTTTTTTATGGAAAGAAGTTCCTTATTCGGCTTTTTTCTCTTTGTAAGTGTTGAGACCTTCCAAAATAGACCCGATGGTAGCGGAATGGCTAACCAAGTGCCGTAGTTCTTGGTACTTGGTGTTGTGGTTAGGTTCTCTCGTAATTTGTACTTCTTGGTTAGCCATATTAGCGGACAGCGGGCCTTTCCGTGGCGACGGAGCTTTTTACCGTTCTCTCCTTATTTTTAAAGGGGCGAGATGTGTGACAAGAAACAGGATAAATATTTACTTAAAAAGACTTAATTTTGCGCTCTAAAAAATAAAACTGCTCTTTTGGAGTTAAAATAACTGGAAAATACATTAAAATATATGAATACGAATCGCTTGATCCTTGTGTGTTGCCTATTTGTAGGGCTTTTAGGCTTTTATGCTTGTGAGGAGGAACCTGAAGTTTTTTCGCCTATTGACGAATTCAATATGTTTGAGACCTTGTTGCAAGATGAAAATTATAGTCTCTTGGCACAGGCATTGACAAAAGCGGGATTGGCTAATCGTTTGGAGGGCAATTCGACTTATACTATATTTGCCCCTGACAATGATGTGATGAATACTTTTTTAGATGGTCAAGATTTGGATGAAGTTGATGGGGCAGATCTTAGTCGAATTTTATCTTACCATATTTTATCAGGAACTTGGTTGGCAGATGATTTAGCAGGCAATGGTTATTTAACGACTTTAAGCGAAACAGGCCCTTTTGAAGAACGCCTTTCCTTGTACTTTGAAAAAGACAATAATACTTTGTTGCTCAACAATCAATATCAAGCAGAATTGTCTTCTGATACCTTGACCAATGGTGTCATTCACTCAATTAATAAGACAATGGAAACGCCTGTATTGGCTGATTTTATTGCTTATGATAGTCGCCTTTCTTTTTTAAATACAACGTTACTTGATTATTTTAATGGAGATCAATTGTATTTAGATTTTCAGACTGTTTCCAGTGCCATCACTCTCTTTGCGCCTGTCAATGAGGCTTTCCCTGTATTTTTCGACACACTTGATGTTTCTACTTGGATGCCTGATAGCTTAGGTGATCCAAGAACGGTTTTAAATTTCCATATTTTACAAGATACTGCTCTTTATCTTGACAATATAGCAGATAGTACCAATTTAGAAACATCTGTTCTCTTGAAAAAATTATTATTCCTCCGAGATTCTGTAACAAATGAGTTGTTGATTCAAGATTTTCATGGCGACCAAGCTCGTATAGTAGAGGGGGATATTCAGGCTCGTAACGGCCGATTGCATATTATAGATCGGGTTTTGAATGTTTATTAGTTTTTTTGGTTCTTAGTGCTTGGTGCTGTGGTTTGTGATGACTAATTCCTAATACACCAATTACCTAATTCCTAATCGACCAATACAACTAAATCCTAATTCCCTAATTCCTAATCGACTAAAATCACTTTCCCTTCTTCAACTGTCTTACTTTCTTAGGTCCGTACCAGAGCCATAGTCCTGCGATGACGAGGATGAATAAGCCAATGCCCAAGATGTTCATAGAGATGATTTTGAAGAGTTGGCTGATGATGGAGCCGTCGTGAATGGCTTCTATCCAGTCGGAATGCCTTCGGGCGATGGAGAGGACTTTACCTGTGGTGGCATCAACTTGTACTTCCCAATATCCTTTTTCAAATACTACTTTTACGATTCCTTTGGAAGGTCGAGCGTCTATGCGATCAATGGGATTGCTTTGTGCCTCCACACCGTTTTGGTTGATGAGGGCAGTTTGGGCGATTTGGGTGAGTTGGTCAAGGGGTTGCCATGTTTGAATGTTGGTGTTTGTTCCTTTTTGGGTGGGCGGTTGAAGGAGTTCGCTTTCTTTTTTCCAAGAGAGCAAAACGCCTGTAATGCTGCTGATAACGAGAAATAGGGCTAAACCTACCCCAATATAACGGTGGATGACTCGAAATTTGCGAAGACTTTTGACGTATTTTTGTAGGCGTTTGATGTATCCTGTGTTTTTGCTAAAAAGCTGCAAATATAGGCTTTTTTACGTTATTTTGGACAAGTGATACAAGCCTATTCTTCTTCGTCTGTATGGGCATTGACAGTGACGCTTTGGTTGTTGAAGGCAATGTTGTCGCCTGCTCGTACTTTTAGGCGTTTTCGGGTGTCGATTTCCCCATTGTACTCAACCTCTCCTTCGGCGATAAATACTTTGGCTTCTCCCCCAGAATTGCAGAGGTCTACGGCTTTTAGGAGTTTGAACAGTTCGATGTATTCTTGGTCTTTTTTTAGGGTGAATTGGATCATTTTTTTTTGTTTTGTTCGTATTTTTTTAGGAGGTCTTGGAAACGTTTTTCGTTTTTGAATTGGTTGTAGACTTCTTCGTCTAAGTCTTCTATAGGACAACCACAATATAGAGCTATTTCTATATTTTTATAGAAATCTTCTCTATTGTTTTGATCAGCATGAATTTCTGATAATCTTTTATAGTTATGACCATTTTTTGAATCTAAATCAATAGATTTAAGAAGATCTTCTAGAGCTAGTTTATGTTTTTTTTGTTCTCTAAAAACATATCCTCTATTATTGTAGGCAATAGCATCTTCTGGATTTAATTCTATTACTTTTGTATAATCAGCTATTGCTGAATCATGTTTCTTTAATTTATCAGAATAATATCCTCGCCAAAAATAAGCATTTCCATCATCAGAATTCAACTCAATCGTCTCAGTCAAAATCTCTATTTTCTTCTTTAAATCTTTTTCCTTAAATGCTTGCTCATATAATTCTTTCGCCCTATCTATACGTTCAAATCGCTTCTGTTCTTCTTCTTTTAATGAATCCTCTATTTTACGAAATAGTTGTAAATAATCCCGTGTAATAGGCTGTGTTCTATCTCCTGTAATACGGGTTTCTTCTTTCCATTCTAATTCCCGATCTGAGTGGATCACCAAAATTTCTTCAATAATACCTTCACCCAATTTTTCATTTAAAGTATCTTGGACTTCTTGAATGCGGTCTTTTTCTCGTTGTATTTCTAATTCATTATCAGGATAGGGAATTCTGGTAAGGACAAAGTTGATTTGGAGTTGTTTGTCTAAAACATGATTTTCTTTTTTGGAGATGCTTTTTAGGACAAGGGCTGCACCATCTACATTTTCTTGATTATTTGCACCAAATACGATGACTTGATCGCTTAAAATAGATGCAGTAATGCCTAAGATTTGCGATATGCCTGTACGAGAGTCTATTAGTAGAAAATCAGGTTTTAGTTCTTGTCTGATGCGCTCTTTGAGTTCGATAAAAAATGGGACTCCATAACGATTTCCTTTATAAAAAAAGTCCTGCCAATTGAGTTCAGAGAGTTTTTGCCAATAGGATGATTTTTGTGGATCTCCTGCTGGAATGTACATCACATCTTTATACTTTTCTCTATTGGGAAAAGGCACATCTATCACATAGTCCTTGATGGTTTCGGGAAAGGCGGTTTCTTTGCTTTTGATAAAGAAGTGGTGCATATAATCTACTATCCCTTCTTTTAAAGTGATGCTTCTTTTGGTTTTTTCCTCTAATTTGTAGTTGATGCCTGGCGCTTCTAAGTCAAAATCTATGATACAGACCCGTTTTTGGAATTGAGATAGATATTCTACTACATTGGTCAGGGCGAGCGTTCTACCAACACCGCCTTTGTATGAATAGAAAGTGACTGTTTTCATGATGCTTGACCTTTTTTTGATGGTTGTCCAAAAGCTATTCGATAAGAATTAGCAGGAGAATCACCTCCAGTAAAAGAAAATGGATCATTTTTTTGTGCTGCTTTCTTTTGTAGTCTTTCTTGTAAATTGACTATTTCCTCTTTTAACTTTTTCTCTGTTTGTAAAGCTGTATTTTGACTAACAATGTCTAATAATTCAAGGAAATAATTGGGATCACCTGTGGGAATTTCTTCTTCTAAATCCTCTAAAAAAAGCTCAATAGCTGCTTTTGGCAAACTTAAAAGATAGTCTTTGTTAATTTGTTCTTGTTCTTCTTTTGTATAATTTCTTGTTGGATTTTTTGCGTTCTTTTTTAAGAAACTAATCACCTTATCAATGCTTCTAAAGTTTTCATCAGAAACTATATAAAACATCTTTTGTAAAGCATTAGATAAATTTTGTTCACTTGCTGATATTTTGTCACCTATACCAAAAGGTGGTCTTATCAGAAAAAGGGTTTTATTTTCTTCAATGTATGCCCATTTTGAACGAGGATCAAAGGCTTTTAATATGATATTTGCCATCTTTTATGATTTTATCTTTCTTATTTTACCAATGATAGAACAATCTTGTTGTCTTCCAAAAATTGATGTATATTTTTATATTGTTCTTGCATTTCACTTACCATGTCATTAGAATGTTTTTGTAAAATTGCTTTATTATAACTTTGATAAGTCTCTTTTGTAGTAACAGCTTTTAATAGATACGGAATTACATCTCCATTGGTGAAAATCATTATATCATAGACATCAACACCTTCTCTTACTGCTTCCGTTTTCACGTTTTCAAAGCGGTCTTTTAAGTGAGACTCATTGAATTTTGCCTGTTCAAATATATTTAAAAGGGAACTCATACACTAAAGGTAGTATATATAGCTTAGATGCCTTCACCCACACACATAAAAAAACACATAGCAAGCAAGTAAATGCCTACTATGTGCCACAATATGGGTAATTTGTGAGTTCTTCTTATTTTAGGGTTTGAATGCGTTTAATGAGACTATCGTGATCGGCATAAACAATTTTCAGGATTTCTTTGGTGGCTTCTATCGAAACCTCCAATTCGCCTGCATCAACTTCTGTTTCTTTGTTGTCGATTTTTGCCAACATATCCTCTGTAAATAGATTGAGGTTTAAGATGACTTGGGATAAGCCTTTTAAAGAACGGTATTCTTTGCCCAATGCTTTTAGATTGCTGCGTAGGCTTTTGTTTTCGCCACCGATTTCTTTGTCTTTACACACTTCCTCTAAGGTCTTGCGCACCATTACGGCAGATGCAGTGAAACAGTCGGTATTGTAGCAGGTATTGGCCTCTTCAAAGAAGGTGCCGATACTGATGGGAACGTCCATATTTTGGACGATGCTTGAATTGTTTTCTCCATTGTAAATACGCCATATATCATCGGCAGACAATTCTCGATTGAACATGTACAAATCATCTACTTTTCCTTTGAAATAATACGTATTTCCGTCATTGGGTTTGCCGATACAAAGTGTGGTAAATTCGTTGAGGTAGGTTCCTTTGTTACCTTTGTAAGTGCTGTACAATTTACCATTAATATAGACTGTGAGGGTTTCTTTTTCGGAATTGAAACTGGCGACGACATGGTGCCAACTATTTTTTTCAAAAGAACCAAAATAGCCTGAACTTACTCTGCTATCACTGGTCGCTCTACCGAACCAAAATTGTCCTTCTTGGCAAGCGATGGCATAGCCAATTGAGCTTGCTTGTCCTCCAGAAGATATAATATAGTTTCCTCCTTCTGGATACACCCACAAAGCAATGGAGACGCTTTCGCTTTCTCCAATGGGGTCATTACCCAAATCTATAAAGTCATCAAACCCGTCAAATTCATAAGCTCCATTTTTCTTTCCAAAGCGATCTTCGGCAAGAGAAGCTCCATAATTAGTCCCATGATTGTTTTTTCCACTTAAATCTTTGACATTTCCATTAAATGGAAAATAGGCAACTAATCCTTTTTTCAGGTTTGGGTCTATGGCTTGCCCCCAAGTAATGTTGCTTACCAAAAACAACATTATAATACATAAGCATTTATTTTTCATACAATTATAAGTTTTAAGGGTTCAGAAACTTAAAACATATCTATTTTTTACGCAACTCCCCTAAGTTAACATTATTGAGACGATAATACAACCATTTCAATTACAAAATTAAACGCTATTTGGGAATATTTCTCATATTTTTTATATTTTCCTTTCTAACATATTAAAATACAATACCTTATATGTTAAATATTCTGCTTGCTTCGATAAATTTAAGGTACATTATATCAGAGTAGTTATATTTTTAGATGTTCTAAATACCTGATTTCCATGTAGTTCTGTCCTTCCAAGATAGACCCGATAGTAGCGTTATAGCTTTTCTTCAATTAGAGTGTTGGGACAAGGCATGCCTTGTACTTACTAAATCAATTCGTTCTTTCGTCATAAATAGGTTAAGAAAAGCTATAGTAGCGGATAGCGGGCGCATGCGTCAATCGAAGGGCTTTACCGTTGTCTCCTTATATTTTTTATTTTAAATCTTTTTATTTTGGAGCGAAAGGTCAAGTGCTTCGTCGTAACGCAGGGTCTCGCTATACGCTACTATACCAAAAGCCTACACACCAACATATGGCGATACATTCCGCCATATTTGCCCACGCTGCTTTTGGTATAACGCTGCTATCGAGGCTATTTTGCATGGTCTCAACACGATTCTCCATACAAACAAAAACTACTAAAACCTAATTCTTGATTTCAAGTCCGTACTTGTCGATGAGGTAAATGAGTGATGTGATGGCTGCTGCGCCTAATTCTAATTCTCGTTTATTGACGGCTTCAAAAAGGTCGTTGGAAGCGTGGTGGTGGTCAAAATAGCGTTGGGAATCGGGAACGAAGCCGACTAATGGGATGTTTTGGTCTTTGAGTTTACCGATATCTACACCACCAAAGCCTTTGTCAAAATAGTGAATGTCGTAGGGCTTGAAGAGTTCTTCCCATTTTTCGATTTGTTTGAGCGTTTCTTCTTGAACGCCTTCTACGCCGTCGATGCTGAAACCTCTTGGGGTAAATCCTCCCCTATCAGATTCTAAGGCTAAGGTATGTTGCCACTTTTGGAGTTTGGCTTGTTTGGCGTATTCTATTGCTCCGTTGGGACCATTTTCTTCATTCATATATAAGACGCAACGGATGGTTCTTTTGGGACGAATGCCCATTTTTTTCAGAAGGTAAAGAACTTCAATTGAATGAACCGTTCCTGCGCCATCATCATGCGCTCCTTCCCCCAAATCCCAACTATCCAAATGCCCGCCAACTAAGATAATTTCGTCGGGAAATTCGCTTCCGATAATATCTGCAACGACATTGTGTGATTCTTTGTCGGGGAAATTTTTGCAGGACATTTCGATGTGCACTTTTAATTTGGGGTCTTCTCGTAGTTTTTTGCTTAGTAATCTTGCGCCATTGGTACTAATGGCTGCCGTAGGAATTTTTTTGACGTCTTTTTTGTAGCGTTGTACGCCTGTGTGTGGCAAATCGTCTTGTCGTAAATTCATGGAACGGACTAAAACGGCTTTTGCGCCAAAGGGAGCGGCGGTACTTGCTCCGCTTGAACGCTGATCCACGCAACCACTGTACGCAGCAAATGTGCTGATGAGTCGGGGTTCCATTGGGCGGTTGTAAAAGACTATTTTGTCTTTGAGCTTTGCTTCGCCTAAGGCTTCTAATTCCTCGATTCCAAAGACTTCAACGACTTCACCCGTAATTCCTCCTGCTTCTGTACCGACGGAACTGCCTAAAGCGCATATTTTGGTGGGAATGACCGTTCCATCTGATAGGCGGATTTCGGCTGTTTCTTTATCGCCTCGTACCCAATGTGGCACCATGACGGGTTGCAACCAGACGGTATCGGCTATTTCTGACAGTACTTTTTTGCCCCATTGTACGGCTTTGTCTGCGCCTTCTGATCCGCTTAAACGAGGGCCAATGTCTTTGCACAATTGACGGAGATTTTCGTAGGCTTGTCCTTCGGTAAGGGCTGCATCAAAAATATCTCGGAGCATTTTTTCGTCGTCGGTTTGGGCGATGTTGCTCAAGCTTATGAGTAGTAGTAAGGTTAGTAGGTAAATTTTTTTCATTTTTACGGGCTATTTATTTTGATAAATATAGTGATTTCTTGTTGTATTTGGAAATTTTTTGGGAATGCTTGTGAAATCAGAAAGACAAAAAAGTGTAACTTACGGAATGGTTAAAGAACACGACATAACTAAAGATGAAATTTCTTTCACTGAAAAAAACGCCAAAAATAAATATGGACAATATTTCACGCCTAATATTGTCGCTGAATTTATGATTGACTTGGCTAACATAACGCTTACCTCAAAGATTTTAGAACCCTCTTGTGGAGAAGGAATCTTTTTAGATATATTACAAAATCGTGGGTACTCACATATGTCTGCCTACGAAATAGATGAAGAACTCGGAAAAGAATTTGATTGTATACAATACGAAAGTTTTGTTTCTGCAAAAATATCAGAAAAATTTGATTTAATCATTGGAAATCCTCCCTACATTCAATGGAAAAACTTAGAACCTGAATTAAAAGAAGAATTGGCTACAAACAAACTGTGGTCAAAATATTTTAATAGTCTCTGTGACTACTTATACATTTTCATTTTAAAATCTATTGAACTTCTGAAGGAAAATGGACAACTAATTTTTATATGTCCTGAGTATTGGATGAATACGACTCACTCTATTTCACTAAGAAATTATATGGTTGAGCATGGATATTTTGAGCGCATCTATCATTTCAATGAAACACCCATATTTAACAATGCAACCATTTCTGTTGTAATTTTCAAGTATGTAAAATCTAAAAATAAAAACTCTACGATTGATGTAGTAAAATATTATAAAAACAGGGCTTTATCCAATGAACTTTTATCCCAAATCAAGGATGAAGATTCTGTTAATCCTGATATTAAAAAATTCTCTGTACCTCAATTTCAAAAAAATAAACGATGGCTATTATCAGATTTAAACGAAATTGAAAAAATTGAAAAACTGGAAGAAAGTTGCTCAACTAAAATTGAGGTTAAACAGGATTTATTTAGCAAAAACATAAGCTCTTCCTATCCTACTATTGGAGATATTTGTGATATTGGTAATGGTATGGTCAGTGGCTTAGATAAGGCTTTTCAACTTAATGAGCAAAAATTAAATAACAAGGAAAAAGCAAAAACGATTAAGGTTATTAAAGCAAAACATTTGAAGCCGTTTTTATATAGTGACATCACAAAATACATTTTTGCAAATGATGTGGAGTTGGAAAGCAAGTTTGAAAAGGACTACCCCAATTTTCATCAAAAGTTGATTGGTCAAAGGGGAAAATTGGAAAAGAGATACCAGTACAACAAAAAGATACACTATTGGCAATGGGTTTTTTTAAGAAACTTCAACTTATTTAACAAAAATTGTCCTCGTATATTTATTCCTTGCAAAGAACGCATATCAAATAAAGATTACTTTCGATTTGCTTATGTACCTTCAGGTATATTTCCGACACAAGATGTCACCGCAATTTTTCCAAAGACAGAGACAAAAGAAAACATACATTACATTTTGGCTTTTTTAAATAATCATAGAGTATTTACTTGGTTAAAAAACAAAGGAATTGTTAAAGGCAATATCGTAGAATTTTCGGAAAAACCCATTTCAAGTATTCCTTTCCGAAAAATTGATTGGTCGAATGAAAATGATGTTTTATTACACAATCAAATTTCTGATTACACAAAACAGTATGTAGATCAAAGAGAAGATTTAATTTTAGAAAAGATTAATAATTTAATGGATAAACTACTAAACTACAAATGAGCCTCTCCCCAAAAGACAGCTTTCATATCTCTTTATTCTATTAATTTAAAGCTTTACCAAACAATCTAACCTTCTACCGATTCCCACAATTGTACTCATTTCATTAAAATCCTACCGCTCCAAAAGTAGTTTATCACATCTTACCAATTAGTTATATAAATTTGATTTTTTCAAAAATGGAATCTGCAACTCGTCTAAAATAGGAAACTATATCATGTTGCAAAAATCACTACTCATTTTTTTATTGTCTTTCTTTTGTATGGCGTCTATCTCGCTTAATGCTCAAAATTGCCCTGAATTGTTTCAAGCCAATCGCATTGGTAGCTATGAAATGTGTAATTATGATACCAAACAGAAACAAACTTCCTCTACAGCTTATACTTTAGACAATGTTTCAGCGCAAAAAGTGGTGCTTACCGCTTTAATTAAGGATGAAAAAGGGGAAAATCAAGGGGAAATGACTTATGAGATACGCTGTGATGACAACACCATCAAAGTAGACATGGAGCATTTTTTTCATACAATGAATAGTTTTTCAGGAAATGAAGACTTAGAGGTCGAAGCGGAAATAATAGGCGAATACTTAGCTTATCCCCAAAACATGCAGGTCGGACAGTCTTTGAAAGATGGTAGCCTTGAGACAGAAACAACGATGGAAGGTGCGCTGACAATTAAAATGACTGTAGATTTTACGGAACGCAAGGTTCTTGCTCACGAGAATGTGGAGACACCTGCTGGTACTTTCAAAGCCTTTAAAATTACTTCTACTAATTTGGTGAATATGGGGTTTATGACCATCAAAACCAAGCAACTTCAATGGTATGTTCCCGACTTGGGATTGGTTGTAAAATCAGAATCCTATAACAAAAAAGGCAAATTATCAGGCTCAACATCGCTTTGTAAAATTGAACGAAAATAAGAGCTGATAAAGCAAACTAAAAATAATAAAATAATGAAAAATTTATCTTCTATTACCTCTCTCGTATTTTTGATTATAGGGATGTTTTCTCTAACTATTTTTGTAAGTTCTTGTTCACGTAATGACGACGAGGATCCTCTAAACGAAGATTGTATATCAGATGGCAATTGTAATACCGATTGTACTAATGACCCTGACTGTACCCCTACTTTGGGTACTGGTACGGATACGCTGATTTGCAATAATATTAGTAGCGATATGACTTTAGTGGATGACCCTAATGCAACAATTGATTATTTTGTGGATTGTATTTTGACTATTAAGGCAGAGGTCAATATTCAGCCCGGAGTCGTGATTGCTTTTGGGGCAGATGCAGGGATAATTGTGGGAACAGATGGACATCTAAATGCTGTAGGTACAAGCAGTAATAAAATCACTTTTAGAGGTAAAGAGCCTTCTAAGGGCTATTGGCGTGGTGTTCAATTTGAAAGCAATACAATTAATAATGAATTGACGCATGTTGTGATTCAAGATGCTGGATTGGAAGATATCGCTTGGTATAGTTACGCTCTCACCAGTTTGATGATTTATGATGGACAAATTAGCCTGAATAATCTTACCATTCAAAATGGTGCTGGACATGGAATAACGATTTATAAGGAGGCAACGGTAAGAGAATACAATGATGTGACAATTACAACGCACAACAAAGAACCACTTTTTATTTCGAGTCAAAAAGTAAGCGACTTAGATGGTGTTAACTCTGACTATACGGGCAATACTGAAAATAATATTTTGGTCTATCCTGATGCCATCAATGGCGAAGCAATTTGGACGGCAAATAACATACCTTATAAGTTGATGAGTGATGATGTTTTGGATGTTATAGAGGAATGGACTGTTGAAGCAGGTGTCGAAATTGTTGTGGAAGCAGATGGTGGTATTGGTGTTACTGGCGAGGGATCTATGGCATTGAATGGAACGGAAAGTGCGCCTATTATTATTCGAGGTGAAGAGGCTGCAAAGGGTTATTGGCGAGGTGTTCACGTCGGTACAAATAGTATTAAAAATGAGTTAAACTATGCCCAGATTTCGGATGCAGGTAGTGAGTATGTTTATTGGTATAGTTATATATTGACCACGCTTTTGGCACATGAGGGTGCTTTGAAAATCAATAATTCTACGTTTTCTAATGGGGCTGGTTATGGAATCACAATGTATAACGATGCTACCGTTTCTGAATTTAGCAACAATCGCATTACGACACATGACGAAGAAGCAATGTATATTCATTCCAATAGAATCGGTAATTTAGATGGCTTAGGTTCTGATTATTCAGGCAATGACAAAGATTTCATTTTGGTGGATGGTGTGTCCATAGATGATGATTTTACTTGGACGAAAACAAATGTTCCTTACCTCATTGATGGGGATGTTATTGACATAAATGCAGGTGTTGAGATTGAGGCAGGAACGCAGATTGTTTTCAAAGAAAATACGGGTTTGGGCGTCATTGGTGATGGCTCGTTGGATGTGCAAGGTACGAGTAGTGATAAGGTCGAGATGCGTGGTCAAAATGATATTGCTGATTTTTGGTTGGGCATATTATACGATACAAATTCTTCTAACAATCGAATGACGCATGTCGATATTGATGGTGCTGGTGCTGGTTATGTTTATTGGTGGGGATATGCGGATGCCAATATCAATGTAACGGAAGGCTCTTTGGTGGTCGAAGATTGTCAGATTTCTCGCAGTGGCGGTTGGGGCATTTATATCCACGATGGCGCAACTTGTGATATGGACAACAATACTTTTGCAGGAAATACTTCTGGAGATGTAGGCCCTTAATTGAGTGATTGCGTTTAATGCATTTATTATATATATTTTATTTGGGAGCGAAAGGTAAAGTACTTCGTCGTAACGGAAAGTCCCGCTATCCGCTACTATAGCCTAACAATGTATCAAGAAAAAAACTGTAACGACTTAAATAGCTAAAACTACTAAAATCACTTAAATAAAAAAAGGCTATAACGCTTCTATCGGGGCTATTTTGGATGGTCTTAATTTCTATTGAACTGTATTATTTACCATAAAAAAGACAAAGCCTGTCAGTATTGATTGTTGTTACGCAATACGACAGGCTTTTTTCATTCACAAAAAAAAAATCTTTTTTGGAGAGAACAGATTCGTTAAATTCTAAATCATAATTTCTAAAAATACTTAGAATTTTTCATTGTGTGATCTCTCAAATTTTATTTTCGTTCAGACCTTTTAAAATAGCCCCGATAGTAATGAAAATACCAAAGCGCAAGGCAAAACCACAAAAACGACTTAAACCACAAAAACCAAAAATGGCTTGGTATTGTAATGGATAGCGGGCCTTTCCATAAAGACGAAGCAACAAACCTTTCGCTCCTAAAAAAATTTAAATTTCACTCTTTAATGTATAAATGCTATACATTTTTAACAATCAAGCTTGCAAGGGTAAAGTACATTTTCGTACCTTTGCCGTAGGTCGATTCACACCATATTTCGCCTTGATGATTCGCTACAACTTGACGACAAATAGCTAAGCCAACGCCACAGCCAGGGGCATCCTTATCCTCTAAACGCTCAAATAGTTCAAAAATTCCATCTTCCGAATCTTTTTCGACGCCTATACCATTGTCTTCAACACAAAACAAATAGGAATCTTTTTGAGGTTCTACGCTAATTTTAATGTGTGGGTTGATGTCTGAACGACGGTACTTAATAGCATTGTGAATTAAGTTGTCAAAAAGTTGATTCATTTGTGCATTACTTGCAACGAGTGTGGGCAATGGAGCAATTTCAATCGTTGTTTCATTATCATCAATGAGCAGTTTCAAACCATTTTTGACAGCAACTAATACTTCATCTAAATTAACCTCTCGATAGTTTATTTTTTTGGTAGTCAATTTGCTGTATTCGACAATGCCTTCTAACATTTCACCTAAAGTCTTGCTTCCATCTACAACAAATTGGAAAAACTCATTTTCTTCCACATTGAATTTGGGAACGACTCTTTTTTGGATTTGTGTTAGAAACGATTTTTGTCTTGTAATGGCACCTCCAAAATCATGGCGCACATGTGCCATAAAATTACGGAGCATGTTGATGGTTTGTTGTTGTACTCCTTTTTGTTCTATCAGCTTTTGTTCAAGGTTTTCTAACCTTGCTTTTAAAGCTCGTTCTGCTTGTTTATGTTCTGTTATATTGTGGCTTACCAAAATAGAATTTCGGGATTTTTTAGCTCCTGCTACCAATAATTCTATATCGAGATAAGACTGATTGATGTGTTTGAAACGGATTACTTGACGGACTTTTTGATTGCGCTGCATCAGCAAATCTTCCAAAGCCAATAAATCTTGGGGATGGACTATTTTGCCAACGTATTTCCCTATCAAATCATCTTTGCTATATCCTAAAATTCGACTTGCAGATGGATTGATATAAATGATTTTATCGTTTTCGTTAATTTCGACAATAACGCCAGAACTATAATCCAAGAAAGCATCTAAACGAGCTTCATTTTCTGCCAATTTTCTCAAGTCCATTTGTCGGTCTGTTCGATACCAACAAAATCCTAACACACCTATAATTCGTCCGTTGGGATCTTTGAGCGGAAGTTTCTTGACGTACAAAACACTGTCTTCTCCCCGATGATCCTCATCAATATCAAATAAAGGAATTCCAGAAGTGATGACTTGTTGGTCTTCCATTTTGGATTTGCTTGCTTTTTCAGAGGGAATATCTAGCTCATAATCTGTTTTTCCAATAATATCCTCCGCTTTTTTCAAACCAACTTGTCGGGCAAAGTTATCATTACACCCACA
>ENA-ORXM01003717-ORXM01003717.1-marine-metagenome-genome-assembly--contig:-NODE-3717-length-14640-cov-3.861224_pt1 | contig 14640 bp, 7 predicted proteins | sample MGYA00237867_ERZ511480 | MGnify/ENA primary metagenome ERZ511480 (study PRJEB26309, sample SAMN06266103) | marine metagenome | isolation source: Algal blade | place: United Kingdom:Sidmouth, United...
AACTCAATAATCGTACCGGTCAATAATGACTTAAACCACAAAAACTACTTAAACTATACCTAATACCTTTTTTAGGAGAGAAAGGTTTATCTTTCATCGTTACAGAAAGTCCTGCTGTCCATTCTTATGGCAAAAGGAAAGACTATATTCCAAATAAGAACCGCAACGACTAAAACTACTTAAACCACAAAAACTACTTAAACTATTTTGCCATACCACTACCATCAGGTCTATTTTGGATGGACTGAACCGCTTACAACTGTTTTAGGAGGTTGCTACCATGAAACATAGACTCGATAGTAGCGGAATGGGCATTTGTAGGGCGCAGACCCATGTCTGCCCTTGCTTGGCAGCCCATATTAGTGGATAGCGAGACCCTGTGTCACGACGAAGCTCTCCACCGTTCTCTCCTTATCAATCATTACTTATGAAATACACTACTCTTTGTTATCTATTTTTGATAATAAGCCTGCAAATTCCCCTTCATGCCCAATTTCCAGCAAATAGAATTGATGATGTAGTCATTATTAAGGAGGGAAATGCTTTAGAACGGGCTTGGGATGGTGGATACAATCGCCCTGTCTTTTTTGAAGCGGATTTGAATGAAGATGGTTTGGAGGACTTGATTTTGGTAGAAAATACAAATTTAACGACTTTTGCTTTTCCCTACCTTGCGAGCGATGCAGGTTATCAATACACACCTGAAATGACTGCGGTATTGCCGCCCATAGAGATTTGGGCAGTCGCTAAAGATTATGATGGCGACGGTTTAAAAGATATTTTTAGTTTTAAAGAATTTGCTGCATTGCCCAATAATTATGGGCTGGCAATATATAAGGCTTCTATGGAAACGGGGAGTTTGACCTATGATATTGTGGTAGAATATCTGGAATATGAAGATGATGCGGGTGTGATGCAGCCTTTTAAAGTAAATGAACTGACGCCTCCTACCATAGAGGATGTTGATAAAAATGGAGTATTAGACATCTTGCTTTTTGATGAATCTACGAGATACCTTAATCATTTTAAAAATATAGGAAATACCAGTAATTTTCAGTACGTTTTATGGGATTATTGTTGGGGAGATTTTACGATTGCAGACACATCTGCCCAAATAGGATTGGGCATTAATTGCGATTCGTTGGGTTTTAAGCCTACTGAAACGGAAAGCGGAACAGCCAAAATACTACATGGTGCTGCAACAGTTTCTTTGATAGATGTGGATGGCGATGAGGATTGTGACATAATTATGGGGGTGACGGAGGATACAGATATACGCTTGCTTGAAAATGGGGGAACTGTCTCGGAGGCATTGATGACAAGTGTAGAAACTGCTTATCCCTTCAATACAACACTTCCTAATGCTGCTTTTTTGCCCAAAGCTTATACTGTTGATGTCAATCATGACAATCTAACAGACCTTATCATTGCGCCTTCTATCAGTGGATCTTACAATGTCGATAATTTATGGCATTATAAAAATATTGGGACTGAGGATGAAGCCATATTTGAGTTTCAAACCAATGCTTTTTTACAAGAAGAAATGATTGATGTAGGCAGCAATAGTTATCCTGTGTTTTTAGATTATAATGGCGATGGACTCAAAGATTTATTCATAGGAAATAGCCGTTATTATCCTGATATTAGCATCGGTATTGGGGGGATTTCTAAGGTTTGGTTGTTTAAAAATGTTGGAACAGAGAATTTCCCCACTTTTGAACTGATAACCGATGATTTTGCGAATTTAAGCCAACAAAATTTTAATGGAATTATCCCTGCTTTTGGCGATATAGATAATGATGGTGACGTCGATATGGTCATTGGGAGTACCACTAAAAAGCTATACTATTTTGAGAATATAGCCGATGCAAGCGATACCCTCATTTTTGAAAATGAACCCCAAATCATCTATGAAGACCCAAGCAATCAAGTGATTCAAGAATTGGCGATTGATTTGTATGATTATGATGAAGACGGACAATTGGATATTGTAACAGGCTTGAATACGGGCTATTTGCACTTTTTACAAAGGAAATTGGATACAAGTATTGTTCACTTTGAACAAGTTTCTAGCTTTTGGGGTGGCGTCGCTGTTTTGAAAGATGGAACGACTACAGGATACAGTATTCCCCGCATTTTTGAAGACGAAGGCACAAAATACCTTGCCGTCAAAAGCTCCCGAAATTATGTGTATCTCTATACCGACTTAGATCAAGAGAATTTTACCTTGATAGACAGTATGTCTTTGCAAAATGATGGAATTTTGGGCGGAATGAGCCTTGCAGACCTCAACAATGATGGTAAACCCGAATGGATTTTGGGTAATTTTAGGGGCGGAATAAGCCTTTTTTCTGATACAGAATTGATAACTAACCTAACAGAAATCGAAACAAAAACACAACAAATTACAGTATTCCCGAATCCCTGCTTTTCGGATAAAATGAATATCGACTTATCAGGCTTTAGTGCCAATAAAGTGAGTCTAACTTTGACCGACATACAGGGAAAAACAATCTATCATAGAACAAACCAAGTGAATAACAAAGGGCAAATGGAATTGCCCATACAAGACCATTGGAATGGAATCTATTTTTTAACAATTCAGGATGTTAAAGCAGATTTTGGTTATACGATTAAGTGCGTGATTGATTGATGAGGAGCGTATCGTAATTGTTTGCAACACAAATAAAATACTACCTTTGCTGAATATAAAAATCAGATGGAAAACAATCAAAAGGTTAGTAGTTGGCAGTTATTTTTGACATTTCTTAAAATCGGCTCTGTTGCTTTTGGAGGGTTTATGTCTTTGATTGCGGTTGTTGAAAATGTGATTGTAAAAGATAAAAAATGGTTGGATCAAGAGTCCATTGTGGATGGAATAACCTTAGCAAGTCTTTTACCTGGACCAATGGCGGTCAATGTCGTGACATATGTAGGCTACAAAATCAAAGGTGTGTCGGGAGCAATTGCAAGCTTTTTTGGAATCATTTTGCCTTCCTTTTTGATGATTTTGGTGTTGGGAGACTTGTATTTTCGATATAGCGATTCGCCCATGATAGAAGCCGTTTTTAAAGGAATAATGATTGCAGTGGCAGCCATTATTTTTCAGGTGACCCATCGAATGGCTAAAAAGAACCTAAAGAGTCAAAAAGCTTATTTACTGGCATTTTTATCTTTTATAGTCTTATTGCTTGCGCCCAAAAGCATACAATTGTACACAACTTTTAGTGTGATTCTTGTTTTAGGCTTATTGGGGTATTTTGGGTTTTTGGAATCAACGACAAGTGATAACATAAGCAAGAAAGTAGTAGAAAAACCTTCCTTCAAAAAGACAGGTATTCCATTATTGATCTTAGGTAGTTGGTTGGTTATATCACTCTTGCCATTGCCTTTAAATATTGGAAGTTTAGAACATCTCTTTATTACTTTTGGTGGATTGGGCTTGATGCTGTTTGGTGGAGGCTATGTGTTTATTCCGATGATTCAAGAACTGGTTGTTGGTCAATATGCTTGGATGAGCCAGCAAACTTTTATTGACGCCATTGCCTTAGGACAAGTAACACCAGGCCCTATTGTTATCAGTATTACTTTTATAGCCTATCAAGTAAAAGGACTTTTAGGCGCAATAGTAGCGACATTGGCTATTTTTGGAACACCAGCGACGCTTATGGTGGTGATGTCACAACTAATGGACTATTTCAAACAATCACCTCGTATTCAACAAGTTATCAAAACCATTCGATGTGGTGTCATTGGCATGATTTTTTATGCAGGAGTTACCATTCTGTTATCAGCTTTTCCGAATGACTTATTGTTAGATTATGTACTTCTCCTAAAAATTATAGGAACATTTTTGTTTTGTATCTTTGCGCTCTTTAGATTTAAGATAAGTGTGCTGTGGTTGATTCCATTGGCAGGGTTATTGGGCTATTTACTTTTTTAAAAAGGCGTCATGAAGAACATTTTTATCATTGGAGAACAACGAAGCGGATCAAATTTATTGAGATTGATTTTGAGCAAACACTCGACAATCGCTGCCCCACACCCTCCACACATATTGACTCGATTTATGCCATTATTGCCCTTGTATGGTGATCTTCATAAAGCAGAAAATTTTTGCCTTTTGATAGAGGATGTATGTACTTTAGTAGAGCGAAATCCCGTTAGTTGGAATCTGAAATTTGATCGAAAGGTGGTAGAGAAAGCCTGTAAAGAAAATAGTTTGATGGCTATTTTTGATGTGGTAATGAATGTGTATGTACAGGAACAAAAAAAAGAACATTGGATTTGTAAAAGCCTGAAAAATGTTGAATTTGCAAAAGAGTTAGAAACGTTTTATCAAAATCCCATTTATATTTATTTGCACCGAGATCCAAGAGATGTGGTTTTGTCCTTTAAAAAGGCAGTAGTAGGAGAGAAGCATCCTTATTTTTCTGCAACACATTGGACGAACTTACAGCTTAAATGCTTGGAACTAAAAAAGACAATTCCCCTCAATCGTTTTTTTGAAATATCTTACCAACAACTTACCCAAGAACCTGAAAAATATGTACCGCAAATGTGCCGTTTTTTAGGAATCAATTATAGTGAAGACATGTTGCTTTTTTACCAACAACAAGAAGCCAAAAAAGCGGCGGCAGCCAGTTCCTTATGGGAGAATTTGAAAAAACCAATCTTAAAAGAAAATACACAAAAGTATAAAAATGAATTGCCCAATAAAGAAATTTTGATTGTAGAAAAAATTGCTCAAAAAGAATTAAAGGAATTAGGGTATCAATCAATGTTTTCTAACCAAGAAATTGAAGAATTTGCTTTTAGTGAAAAAGATATAGAAAGCTTTTCCTTACTAAACATCAAAGAAAAAAAACAAGTTAGAGCGCAAGCCCAAAAAGAAGATTTAGAAAGACGCACCCATCAATTACAAGTTCTTGAAAACGTTAGGAAAAGAATTTTGCCAAAGCATAAATGCTTGTAACGAATGGCTATTTTAGTGTAAAGTCCTGACTAACAAAAAACAAATCCTTATTTGCATAATCAATACTCATTGTAGAAGCCTCTTCTTTTATAAGAACAACTTCAAAAACTTCATTGGGAGGCAATGTAATGGGTAAGTTTGCATTAGGTTTTGCCTCCGTTATTTTGTCTACTGTAATTGTATGTTTTGAATTATTTTTGAATTGAAGTTTATTTCTTTTTTTAGAAACCAATTGCAGTAGTTTGGGCGACCAAGTTCCTTTATTTACCCTATAATTATGTGGATTGTAATGCCACACATTTTGAAGTGTTTCGCCATTGGGAGATAATTCTGTGAAATTGTAATCCCTATGAATATTAGAACCCCAAGACACCAAGTAATTCCCACTTTTTAAGAGCGTAACGCCACCCCTGCGTTTAGTGAAATTTACATCATTCCCATAAAAACGACGAAGCAACTTTACGGTTTTGTTTTTTTCATCTATTTTATAAACGACAACACTGGATTGAGGATTTTCATGAAAAGTCCCATTATCAAAAAACACCAAAGTATCTCCATGTAAGCGGACTTGATGTTGCGCCGAAAACCCAAGCGTATCATCAAGGAATTTAAAGTCATTACATTGACCTCCAAGCCGCCAAATAATATCTCCTTCAGGCCATTTTATTTTAGTGATTTCACTCATTGAGCGACTTGATAGCACGACACTTTGATCTTGCTCTATATATTGAATAGAATTGAAATGACAATAATCAATAACCTTGCTTTCTAATTTTACATAATCGCCCGCTTCAAACATAGAAAAGTAATTTTTACTATTCCACTGATGCACTATTTCATTCGTTAGCGTATCCAACTCAATAATCGTAAAATGTTCTATTTTAGCATCCTCGACACCATTCTCCACCAAGTCCACTGTATTAATTGTTTCAGGAGTTATGGCAAAACCCAAAAGATGATTGTTTGGTAAGAATTGAAAGTCGTGCGGAGCAAAAGTCAAGCCCTCCAGTTTGTCCACTGCTGAGATATTAAAAAGCGTATCCAACTTAAAAAAGGTAGTATTACTTTTCATACCACCAGCAATATACAAGTCCTCCTTAAAAGGGCGAATTTCTAAAGGAAGCAGCTCTGTTTTATAATAAAACTTTTCCTTTGCCAAATGGTCAACACTATGTATGTAAAAACCACTTGCATTTTTAAAGGGATAACCAAGATATAAAAACTCTTTTGTGAAATTATTAGTGATGTTTTTTACTGCAAGCTGAGATGTTTTTTGAGCAATAAAACCAAAAAAAGTACCAACTAATAAGAGAAAAGCAATATTCTTTTTCATAAAAGAGTGATTATATTTTATTATTTTTGATTCAAAAATAAAACTTAAAGTACTAAACAATGCAGAATCTATTTGTTTTATTACTATAGGATTTTTTTTATCAATACACAAAACAATTATGAATATAAATCTTAATGATAGCATAAACTACTTTGAGGTGTTTGTTACTTATTTTAAGAACTACATTCAATATGCCTATCATGAACTAACACACCCACATCTGGCAAATCCTATTTATTGGATATTCTTTTGGTGTCTTGTTTGTTTATTGATGGAGGTTTTTGCCAAGAAAAAAATGGTAGACTATCCTGCACTTAAACGAAAAGGATTCTGGCAAGATGTCTTTTATGTTATTTTTTACGATATATTTTTCATGGCATTAGGTTTTTATGCTTTCACCGTTGTCGTCGAGATTTTTTATCGAAAGACACTTTTTGCCTTTGGGTTTGAAGCCGTTCATCTTTTCAACATATCCGAACTACCCACCGCCATTCAACTCTTCATTCTCTTCATCATGCAAGATTTTATAGAGTTTTGGGCGCATTACCTCATGCATCGAGTTGATTTTTTGTGGGCGATTCACAAAATTCACCATGCGCCCAAGCAAATAGGCTTTACCTCAGCCCGTCATTTTCACTTTGGAGAGTATTTCATTTTCAAGCCCTTGATGTACATTCCATTCAACATCATCGGTTTTTCTGCGCCCCAATATGCGTATGTCGTTGTAACAATCTTCTTTTTCGAGGCACTTTTTACCCACACCAACATTCGCACAAACTTTGGGTTTTTCAACTACATCTTCAACAACCCCGAAACACACTATTGGCACCATGCCAAAAATGTACCCAGTCGGTATGGCGTGAATTTTGCGTCAGTTCTTAATATTTGGGATGTTTTGATAGGCACTTACTACGTCCCTGAAGATAAAACCCTCACTCCAGAATTGGGCGTGGACGATAGTGATGACATGCCACAGTCTTTCTTAGGACAGTTTGTGTATCCTTTAAAGCACTGGTTCAAAGGAGAAAAAGCCGATAATGTTTACCAAGAAGCAGAAAAAATAAAAAAATAAGGAGAGAACGGTGGATTGCTCCGTCGTGACACATGGGCCCGCTATCCGTTCCCATAGTAGTTTATTGATGAGATGGGCAGCAACAACAAAGAATCACCAGCTTGAAGCAAGCAAAACTGTTCCAACCCCAAAACTACTATTCCCACTACTATCGGGTCTATTCTGCACTGTTTGAACGTAGGAAAGACCTTTCAAAATAGACCTGATAGTAGTGGTATGAGCATCATTGGGCTTTTTTTGTGCGCAAGCATGCTCATAATAGCGAATAGCAGGACCAAAAGCAACAACGAAGGAAAGAACCGTCGTCTCCTATCAAAATAGGTTTTAAAATTTATAATGCATTAGCTCAATGAAAACTCAAAGAATAATTTCGATTGTTACTTTTTTATTACTTTTATTAAGTATATTCCACAGTTGTAAGAGGATTGATAAAAAAGAAGTAAAAACATCTAAGCCAAAAGTAGAAACTGCTCAAAAAGCGGCAAAATCTGCTATGAGCAAACAAGTAAATAGAGCAAAAGCTCGAAACAATTACGACCAAATGATTGTGGGAAAGTGGAAAGACACAAATAGCGTGATGGAATATCGGGCAGACGGCGTATTTATTGGTGAGTGGAAGGAAGGAACAACAGCAGGACAATGGGCAATATTTGGGGATACACTTCAAATGAAATTCCCATTAGATGGAAACATACCTGAATATAAGATCATAGAGTTTACAGAAAATCACTTTAAGATAAAATCGCTTGAAGATGGAACAATTTTTGGTAAAGATAGAATAGAATAGGGGGCGTTTTAAAGATTACGCCTCTCGTCAAAATAAGAGCGATCTAATTTTTTTACAGGATAATTATGGGTATGTCTCCATACTTGTATGCCATCCACCAAATCGTACACTTCTTTAAACCCCATTTCTTCCAAAATAACTTGTGTTTCATCACTTCTTTTGCCGCCTGTGCAATATAACATAACGGGTTTATTGTTTTTTAGCGTTTTTAAAGAATCTTGAAAACCAGTATCATAATAATTGAAGAATTTTGCACCTTCAATATAACCCATATCACTGATGATTTCGGCTTCGAGTCGTAGGTCTATTAATTGGACATTTGGGAGTGTTTGTAGCTTCTGATAAAAGTCAGTAGCATTCAATTTTTGGATGATTTGTGTTGAAGGAGTTGTTTCTGATGAATTGGCACAACTAAGCATAAAAAAGAGAAGAGAAAAAGCAGTGTAGTAAAAAAAGTTTGAAAAATACATATGATATTGAGTTTGATGAGTAAGATTATGTGGATTTATTGTTTTTTTTGTCTTTAAAGTGACATTTTTTTTGTATCTTAGCATTATTAGAAAATTTAGACCCAATGTGCGAATTTAGTGGAGTACTAATCTTAGCAAAAAAAATCTGTCATTCTTTGATTATAAATAGTTGGTTTACATAGCTTTAAGAAAACAAGAATTTATGTAAACTTCTACCTCCACTGAGGAATAGGTACAAAATAAGCTCATAATTTCGTCATTATACATACGACATTTCTTTGAGAAATGTCATATCTAATCTAAGAATTTATTTCGTACACGTTCCTAAATTCACTGAAGAGCCAAAATTTATTTTTGCACAAAATAAATGCGTTGTTTTTTTATATTTAGTGCTTTATTTTTTAAAGATATTTTGTGTTATGATTTTTTTTAATTTGTTCTTTGTTCTTTGTTCTTTGTTCTTTGTTCTTTTGGTTAAAATTGTTGCACTTTTAGAGAGTTGATGCAATTTGTTTTAAAAAATAGAGTGTAATGTATACTTCTTTATGTTCTGCCAAATTTATCTAATAATAATTAAAAAAAAATGCATTAATTGAATTTTATTTTTTTACTTTGTAGGGTGAAAATATAACTTCAAGTGTTTGGTTTTGCATTTACAGGAATACAAAACCCAAAAAATATGGTAATTTTTACTCCTTTAGCAAATAAAATTGCTAACTTCGAGTGAGGATTGCTATGTGGTGTCTGTATTATACCTACATATGATCACAGAAGTTAATACTAAAACATGAATAAAAAACTTACAATCTTGCCCGTGTTGGCTTGTTATAGTTTCTACTCTATAAAAGCTCCACCTCGTTTTCTTATGATTGGAGAGGATTGTCCCCATGTGTCTGTGTTTTCAAAAAGGCAGATGGAAAATAGTGATTGAATGCGTAAGAATTCACAATATTTTTTAATTGTTTTATTCTTTGAATCACGATTTTAGCAGATGAAAAAATCTTAATTCTAAACCATAAAAGAAAAAAATTACAAAACATAAATAATAAACTAATGAGAGATTTATTATCTAAAAGACTCAATAAGCGATACAAACTCAGTTTGTTCGCTTTTCTGTGTTTGTTAGCACTTGGGTATTCTGGAGTTGAGTTACAAGCTTGCCACTACTCCAATGCTTTTGCTGCTCCTCCGTCAGCATCCTTCAATTGCGCTACATGCTTGATTGATGTAAGCTTTACGACGGAAGTACAAGGAGGTTTGGCAAATACAGAGTCCCTTGCTTTAAACTTTAATGCAGGGAGTATTCAAGATGTTACTGTAACAGACCCTTCTACTGGTACTACTGGTAATTCAACCGCAGGTACCACCTTTAACACTTGTGCTGGAGCAGGACATGATGTTGCAGGGTCAGGTAGTTCTGTTACTCTATCATCAAATGCACCAACTCTAAACAATCTTTGTCCAGGTGGTGGAGCCAATGGAAGCTCTACTGATTTACAATTGGTCGTATCTTTTGATCCTAATGCCGCTTTACCTACGAGTGTAACAACTGTAGGATTAGAAGGCGGTGGTTGTGATGAAACAGCCACTTTTACCCTTCCTGATTTAAGTTTGGATATAATGCCAGATTTAGTTCTTAATGGAAATGGTACTTCTAACGCACATTGTGGTAATACCGATGGTACACTTCAAGTAGTAGAAGCATCAGGTAATGGCTGTCTGCCTTTTGATTATTCTATTACAGCAGGACCTGCAACAAGACCTGCTCAACCGGGCACACAGTTTTGTGATCTTGGAGCAGGTACATATACCGTTCGTGTAGAAGACCAATGTGGTGCTTTTGACGAGGTAGATATAACTATTGCTGACTCTCCTGCTGTGACTATTGTGACAACAGGCGTTATGGCTTGTGCAGGAGCTGCTGCTAATGTGACAGCGACTTGTGCTGGAGGTGATGGTGGAGCAATGGCTGTATGGTTCTCTGATGCAGGAGGTACTACTCAAATTGGTACAGGTAGTCCTTTCGATGCAACAGGCTTTACAACTGTATATGCAATATGTACAGAAACAACAAATACTGCTTGTGATGCAAGAGATATTGTTTGTGACAGTCCTATTGTGCAAGCAGATGTTGCTATCTACCCTAATATTACAGTGGAATTAGTTCCTGGAAAATGTGATGGTAATCCTGATGGTGATAATGATCCTACTAATGATGCCGATGTGTATGATTATGAGGTTGTTGTTACTTTAGATGGACCATTACCATTAGCTGGAACAATTGATTTAACAGGAGCTGTAACAGGTTCTATTCCAACTAATACAACAGATTTAGTATATACTTTTGTAGGTGCTCCTATCCCTGTTACTACAGCAGGAGCATTAACAGCAACAATAACTGATGCTAATGCATTAGGATGTGATGCTACTACAACTGTAGTTGCAGAAGGAGACTGTTCTTGTTTCAACCAATATTGTGGAGACGTAACAGATACTTCTGATCCAAGTATTACAACACCATCTGGTGTTTTAGTACCACCTACAGGAACAAATCCGTTGTTAACTACTATATATATACTAACAGATCCTTCTGGAGCTATTTTACAGACAGATGATGCAGACCCTACTATGGTTACATTTGATATGTCTGGAAGTACTACAGGTATTGGTTCTGGAGTATTGTGCCAAGTATGGGCTGTAAACTATGATGATACAGATCCAACGACAGCAGCATATGTTGCAGGAGCTTTAGATGTGGTTGCACTTTGTAACCCACCTGATCCTTGTTTATGTATAGATGTATCTTTCTCATCTTGTTATATTGAGAAATTACCAGCAGCAATTCCTCCAACTGGAACCGCCGCTTGTGTTTGTCAAGGAGATGGCCCAGGTGTAAGCTTGATGGCTGATTGTGATACAGATAACGGTGCAGGAGGTACAGTAACTTGGTTTGACGCTAATGGCGCACAAGTTGGAACTGGAGCTATGTTTGATCCAGTTGCAGGTGCTTTTGTAAGTACTTTGACACCAGGTGTTACTTCTTTCTTTGCACAATGTACGAATGCTGATGGATGTACAAGTGAGCTTTCTGCTCCAATTAACTTTGAAGTTAAAGCAACTCCAGATGCACCATCTCCAATAGATGTTTGTGTTTGTGCAGATGGTCCTGGACCAATCTTAGTTAATTTTGATTTAGTAACAGGAAATGACTATATGGTTTATACGGATGCAGCAGGAACGCCTTCAGGCTTAGGTCCTCAAACTGCACCTATTGATGTTACTTCATTATTAGATATTACTACAGCAGGTGTTGGTATCCAACAATTGTATATTTCTGAATTAGTTGAATACACTCCAGTACCACAAGGTGGTGCTATCACTTGTGAGAGTGCAGCAGCTTTATTTGAATTAGAAGTTGTTGCTAATCCTGATCCAAGTTTGACAACTGGACCTTTCTGGTTCTGTGCAGATGCGGCAGGTCAAAATTTAAACGATTTAGCGATGCCTGTTCAGTCAGGAGGAGAGTGGTTTGTTACAACTGATGGAGTAAATCCAACAGGTTCTGCAATTGACGCTTCTTTTGTACCAGGTGATTTAGCTAATCCTGATAATGTTACAACAGAGTCTTACATGTATGTTTATGTATTGACATCAACTGGTCTTGGAGCTACTTGCCCAGATTGTTCTGGTACTTCTATGCCAGTTACAGTTAATGTTTGTCCATCACCAGATGCTGCTTGGGCTGCTCCAGGTTCTTATTGTGGAGCTGAAGTTGATCCTTCTACAGGAGTTATCTTAGACATATTTGTAACAACTGATACAGATGGAGACGGAACTCCGGGTGTTGATGCAGCACATACTTGGGCAATTAATGCTACAAGTCCTATGACTGGAACACCAAGTGTAACACAAAATAACTCTGGTGCTGCAGGTGGAGCTACTTTCACTTTAGCAACTCCAACAGCTTTAACAGAGTGTACTCAGTACTTGATTGATCACACAGTTACATTATCTTGTACTGCTACTGATCAAACTGGAGCTGCTTTAGACTGTTCAGCTACAGAAACACAAATCTTAGAGGTTTGTCCAGAATTTGATCCAACTTTTATTACAGAATGTGTTTGTTGTGATTCTGATCCATTCTTCTTGCCAGGTGGAGGTTCTTTAGGAGCTGCTCCAGCAGGATTCTTGGATTTACCAGGTATTACAAGTACTGATGTTACAGGAACTTGGACTGGTTCAGGTGTATTCGTTGATGATGCAGGTACTCCTGCTGATCCTACGGATGATTTCTACTGGTTTGATCCTCGTGTTGATGAGCCAGTTGGTACTTTAACAGCTATTGCCGGTCCTGCTGGCGGTACAGTTACAGGACAGTTCATCACTTCAGAAGGTGAGTGGACAGTTCAGTATGAAGTTGGAGATCAACCATGTGAAAATGAATATGTTTTAGACTTTGATATTAGTTGTCCAGTAGATGTTACTTTAGTAGATGAACAAACTTGTACTTCTCCATCTAACAATTTCAACTTATTATCAACTTTCACAGATGAAACAACACAAGGAGGTGTCTGGTTCTTAGATACTAATACAGCACCAAATCCAGATCCTGCTAATGCAGATATTTCTGTTTCAGGTTCTTCTTTAGTATATGATGCAACTACAATTACAGAAGCTACAACAGTTACTGTTGCTTATTCTGTAGGTGATGCTTGTGCTGGTGGTGCTTGTGTTGGTGTAGGTACAACGACTATTACATTAGTTCCTGTTCCAACACCAGACTTTGATCTTCCAGACCAAGTATGTTCTTTAGAGGCAATCAACTTATTAAATTATGTTGTTGATCCTTCTAATGCAGCTTTTGCAGCTGCACCAGAGGCATTCTCATTAGGAGCTATTACACCTGCTACAGGTGCAGCTGCTGATGTTACTATTGTTGGAGGTGTTTTAACAATGGCTAACGGATTTACTGGAGATATTGAAATTTGCTATGATGAAATAGCAATGGACCCAGTAAGTGGTTTAGATTGTTCAGTAAGTGATTGTGAGGTTATTACTGTATTTGATATTGATGCTGCTATTGTAGCAACAGATACAACTTGTTTAAGCTCATCTGAGTGTTATGATTTAGAGCAATTGTATCAAGGAACTACTACTACAGGTGGTATTTTCTTCTTGAATGACCCTCCAGGTATTCAAGCAACAAATCCAGATATAGCAGGTGCTACAGGTAGTGTTAATGGCACTAACTTATGTTATGACGCAACTACAATTACAGAAGCTACGACTTTTGAAATTGTTTACTCTGTTGCTTCTGCACCAACTCAAGTAGGTACAACTTGTATCCGTTTAGATACAACACAAATTACTGTTGTTCCTACTCCACAGCCTTACTTCTCAGATTATCCAAACGCAGTTTGTATGTCTGATCCTGATTTTGTAATTAATGTATATGAAGGTTTATATCCAGATGGAACACCAATAGGTGTAACTGGTACTTTCTTTGATAATACTTCAGGCACACCAGCTGCATTGCCAGCTTGGATTGTTGCTGCTGGAGATGCTGTTACTGTTGATCCTACTGCTGCTGTAGCAGGTGATTACGTAATTGGTTTCTCTGCTGAATCTATTTCAGGAATGACAAACTGTAGTGATACTATTTATACTGATATTCGTATCTTCCCTTCTTATGATGCTTGTTTTGCTATTCCAGATGACTCTTTATGTGTATCTGATGGACCATTCTTATTGGCTCCTGATGCTGCTTTAATGGATATCTTTGGTCAAGTAGCAACAGGTGGAGGAATTGAAGACTTAGATGTTTGGACTACTGTAGACGGAAATGGTGCTGTTGTTGTTTTAGCTGATTCTATTGATGCTGCAACAGGTGCTTATGTAGGTGTTATTTTAGATCCAAGAACAATGACGCCAGGAATTTACACAATCAACCACCAAATTGGTGCTGATGTTTGTGCAGATGAGTGTGTTGCAACAATTGTTATT
>ENA-ORXM01003718-ORXM01003718.1-marine-metagenome-genome-assembly--contig:-NODE-3718-length-14637-cov-18.390865_pt1 | contig 14637 bp, 16 predicted proteins | sample MGYA00237867_ERZ511480 | MGnify/ENA primary metagenome ERZ511480 (study PRJEB26309, sample SAMN06266103) | marine metagenome | isolation source: Algal blade | place: United Kingdom:Sidmouth, United...
TACAAGAATGAACTAAATCAAGAAGAAAACAAACCTAAAGAGGCACAAACCATCAAGCAAATTATAGAGACCATACAAATGCCTCAAGAACCACCAAAACAGGCATCATTTAAAATTGACCAAAAGGCAATTGAAAGTGAAGCAATGGGTATGATGCTAAAAGAAGGAATCATCTATGATGTAGCAGTTCGTTTTCTAAAGAAATATGACAATGAAACAGAACTAATTCAAGAGCTACGATACATTAAAAAAGAGTTAGGTGGTAAACACAATATCCTTAACAAGCCTGCCTTAATGGTCAAGATGTTAGAAGAACAGAATTTTAAAAAACAAAGACTCTATAAAGCAGAAAAAGAAAAAGCAGCTCAAAAACAAAAACAAGCAGAAATAGAATGGCATAAAGAACAAATTGAAGGACTAAGACAAGAGTACAAGAACCAACGTAATCAAGCAGTCATGGCTTTCATAAATAAAATAGGAAAGGAACAGACTGCTTTACTTGTAGAGAAATACAAAAAAGACCATCCAACAACATGCCAAGCCATTGAGAATGCGCAACAACAAGGAGATAAGAAACTAGCACATGATTATAAGTGTGGTTTATTTGCCAAAGAATTAGAAAATGAATCCTTGCATGATTTTTACAAGTATTTAGCCATTAATCATAAATATAAGATAGTAATCATTGAAGGTGTTGAATATTTGTTTGAATTGAAGTGAGGTGATTTTAGAAAATAAGTCAAGGTCATTCTTTGGGATGAAAAAAACCAAAAAACGCCCGAATTTCGCCAAATTTAGACAGTTAGAACTGATATCTACAGGCATCTTTTATTGGATACTATCGTATTTTTAGTATTATCTTTGTAAGAAACTCAAAAACCTAAGTAAAATGACAGGAGTATCATATATCACAAATACGGAGGGAAAACAAACCCATGTTATATTGGATTTATCAGTTTATGGTGAAGCTGTTAGGGCTTTTTTAGAGGATATAGCAACTATCAAAGCAACAGCACAAGAGGAAACCTATACACTTGATGAAACAACAGAGGAACTAAATAAATACAGAATATTGTCAATAGAGGAATTAAAAAATATAAAGTTTTCAGATACTAATGACTATAACGAAAAAGAAAAAGAAGAAGGGGAGGAATTTGATGACTTATTGGGAGATTCTTGGTATCATGTATAATTTTGTTGTCATTTAGTTTTTATTCTTATTGTATTCCACCATCAAACCTACTCGCTTATTATGGCTTCCTTTCGCTATAATTTTGGGATTGACCATATAGAAAGAATTATGTTTTCTGACTAAGAATTTTGCATCTTCACAAAGGATATTGATAACCGCTTGTACTGTTTTTGTACTTGTTTTGGTTTCTTTTGCTATTTCTCGAATGGTTCTAGAAAATGTGTTATCGTAAGGACTAATATTATCCAATATATAAATTAATACAGTCACTTTGCTATTACCAATAACTCCAAGTATCAACATAAAATCTGTTAACCATAGTTTCCACCAATTAGTGTCTTGTCCAGTTTTACTAATAACAGAAAAATCTTTTTCTTCTCCAGTTTCTATGTTTACCCATTTTTCTGTTCTTATATGTTTAACATGATTGTTCTGTTTCATAAGTTTTTTGCCAAAGATAGTATTTCCATAAAAGGAAAACAAAAAATAGATTATAAACCTTTATAAAAAAGGAGTTTTATACTATTAATATTGTTTTTAGGAAAACAATTGTTTTCTTTAAAATACAACGTTTGTTCCAAAAAAATGGAACGTACATTCCAGAAAAGGAAAACAAGCGTTTATTCTTGCAACCCTAATTTTAAGGACGTTTGAGGGCTTTTTGAGAATGTGCGCCTCTTATCTTAGTAATATCCGTTGTAAAAAAGGTCATTCCTTTGATTGGAAATGTTCCTCTAAATCCATTTTTGACTCAATCTGATTATGGGTTTTTTGCCAATGAGGATGTTTTCTTAAAAGGAAAACAAAAAACAGGTTGTAAACATTAATAAAAAAGGCTTTTACTGTGTTTTTCTTTTAATAAGAGAAAACAAATGTTTTCTTTAAATTACAACGTTTGTTGTAGTAGAGGAAAACAAATGTTGTAAAAAAGGAAAACAAGCATTTATTCTTAAAACCCTAATTTTAAGGACGTTTGAGGGCTTTTTGAGAATATGCACCTCTTATCTTAGTAATATCCGTTGTAAAAAAGGTCATTCCTTTGGGATGAAAAAAACCAAAAAACGCCCGAATTTCGCCAAATTTAGACAGTTAGAACTGATGTTTACAAGCATCTTTTGTTGAATACTATCGTATTTTTAGTATTATCTTTGTAAGAATATTTCTTTACTCAAAAACCTAAGTAAAATGACAGGAGTATCATATATCACAAATCAGGAGGGAAAAAACACGCATATCGTGTTAGATTTAACAACATACGGTGAAGCTGTTAAGTCATTTTTGGAGGACTTGGAGGATATTGCAACTATCAAAGCAACAGCACAAGAGGAAACTTATACACTTGAAGAAGCAATAGAGAAATTAAGTAAACAAGGAATTGTATCAAAAGAGGATTTACAAAAAATGACTAATGTACAAGATTAAATTCACGAAGTCAGTCATTAAGCAATTTTCAAAACTTCAACCTGATGCATACAGTCAAGTATTTTTGGGTATTATCTCACTACTAAGCGATCCATTTTCACCCATTAATGATGTAACAAAATTGACGGATTTTGATGGCTACCGCTTGCGTGTTGGTGGGTATAGGGTGTTGTATACACTTGATACCCAAATAGAAGAAATCACAATCAATGCGATTGTACAACGTAAAGATGCTTACAAGAAAAAATAGTTAAGGTCATTCCTTTGATTGGAAATGTTCATCGTTTTCCCCCAATGCCATACAATTCAACCCCATGAAAATCTGGCGCACCCTCTCCACCCACATAACTCAAAAACGTAGTATCGCCATCATAAAGAATGGAACAAACATTAAGCTGAACTTCGGTGTCTTCGAGGTTTTGGAGTAGGCAGTGTTTGAGGGGGATTTTGAATTCGATTGCCCAGGCATTGTCTTCAATGGTGCTGCAAATACTTTCGGGGTGGAGTGGGACTTCTTTGGCTAGTTGTCGGTAATCGGTGAAGAGGGCGGACCAGTATGCGCCTGTCGGACTAAAATTGAATTCTTGGTAGGTTGGACTGTCGGGGGATTTTAGGAAGATTTCGGCGATGTCTTGTTCCCATAGTCCTTTGTGAAATTCGCCTAATTGTTTGGTGGGATCGTAGGTCGGTTTTTTGAAGGCTTTGAAATGGAATAGGAGAAATTCGTCATTGTACGCAATTTTGAAAGTCGCTTTGTGTTTCGGTGGATTGCTGTACCAGTCTTGGCTAAAGGTTTGGGTGGGTATGGTGTGACTGGTGAGTAAGGTCGTGGCTAAGTCTATTTTGTGTAGGGGAATTTTGGTCGGGGTGGGGGATTGTAGGAAACTGCTTAGGAGTAGGAGGATTATGTAAGGGGCGAGTGACGGGTGACAGGTGACGAGTGATTTCATTTGAATGGGGCGAGTGACGGGTGACAGGTGACGAGTGATTTGATTTGAATGGGGCGAGTGACGGGTGACAGGTGGCGAGTGATTTCATTTGAATGGGGGCGAGTGACAGGTGACAGGTGACGAGTGATTTGATTTGAATGGGGCGAGTGATGGGTGACAGGTGACGAGTGATTTCATTTGAATGGGGCGAGTGATGGGTGACAGGTGGCGAGTGATTTCATTTGAATGGGGCGAGTGATGGGTGACAGGTGGCGAGTGATTTTATTTGAATGGGGGCGAGTGATGGATAGTGGGTGATTTTAGCCTTTTGACAAGCGTTGAGACCTTTTAAAATAGACCCGATAGTAGCGTTATGGCTTTCTTTGGTTTTTGTAGTTTCTGTGGTTTATGTTGTTTCTGTAGTTGTAGCTCTACTCCGTTCAATAATCCGTAAAAAGCCATAGTAGCGGATAGCGGGCCCGAACTTTGCGACGAAGCTCCTGACAGTTCTCTCCTTATTTTTATTAGTGCTGTTGTGCTGTGGTTTCTTAGTGCCGTGGTTTTTGGTATTTAACTACAGCACCAAAACCAACCACATAAACTACAAAAACTACTTAAACCACAAAAACTATCACTTCCGTTTCTTCCGCATTTTCTTCTTGTCTTTTTCGATGTCTTTCATCAGGGATTGCCAATTGTTGGAAAGGTCTTCGCTGAAATCTATGGTTTCGGATCTGGTGGATTTGTTGATTTCGATGACGTTGATTTTGCCTACAAACTCTTCGATTTCTGCCAACATTTCTTTTTCGCCATCACTGCAAAAGGAAACGGCATGACCTTTTTCTTTGCCTCGACCTGTTCGACCTACTCGATGCACATAATTCTCGGCTTTGTCGGGTAAATCGTAATTGACGACGTAATCAATGTTGTCAATGTGGATGCCTCTTGCGCTCAAATCGGTGGTAATCAAAATCTTGTTGTCGCCCGTTTTGAACTCCTCCATCAAGCGCAGTCGCTCAGCTTGGTCTTTGTCGCCATGAATCGCTTGGGTTTTGATACCGACCCGTTCCATTGCCTTAGAAACTCGTTCTGCTCGGACTCTGGTTCGTACAAAAATCAGCATTTTGCTATCGGGATTTTCGTTGATGACTCGCTCCAAAAAAAATCGCTTGTCGTCCATCTCCACATAAGCGATGGAGTGAATAATGTTTTTGGCGACGGGATTTTTTGGCGCAATTTGTATGCGAATGGGATTGCGTACCAACGAATATGCCAACTTTTTAATCGTCTCATTGATGGTGGCGGAGAAAAAAAGCGTTTGGCGTTTGTGAGGTAAAAAACGAATCAAATCCCGAATGTCTTTGATAAATCCGAGATCCAACATATGATCGGCTTCATCCAAAACCAACAGTTGTACCCGATCAAAAAAGATATACCCTTGACTCACCAAATCAAACATGCGTCCAGGTGTCGCCACCAAAATATCAATGTCTTCTTCCAATTTTTCAATCTGCGGGTCTTGCTCTACTCCACCAAAAATACACAAGGCTTTGACATCGGTATTGCGCCCAATCACCTCAAAAACTTCCGTGATTTGTTTGGCCAATTCTCTGGTCGGCGCCATCACCACACACTTAATTCCTTCCTTCTTGAATCGCTTTTTTTGGTTGTGCAAAATATTGATGATCGGAATCGCAAAAGCCGCTGTCTTGCCCGTTCCCGTCTGTGCAATCGCCAACACATCTTCCCCCTTTAAAATCGGCGTCATCGACTTATACTGAATATCAGTAGGTCGCTTAAACCCCAACTTCGCCAAATTCTTTTTAATCTCAGGCGCAATAGGATACTGTTCAAATTTCATTGTTATTATTTTTTAGGGACGAGTGGCAGGTGACAAGTGACGAGTCATTACAACCACAAAAAAAAACATGCCCACCCACAACTACAAAGCCTTGAATCACGGATTTTATGGATTTGTTTGATTGCACAGATTTTGATTTAGTGAATCGGAAAATTAGTTGAAAAAACCATGCCCACCCACAGCACCAAGAACTACGCACCAAAAAACCATGCCCACCCACAACTACAAAAACCACATAAACTACAAAAACTACTTAAACCAAATAAATCCCATCACTCTCAATCCGAATCAATTTTTGTTTATACAACGCCCCAATCGCCTTCTTAAAAGTCTTCTTACTCATCTGCAACTGATACTTAATATCTTCAGGCGAACTCTTATCATTCAAAAACAAAAAGCCCTCCGCCTCTTGGAGCAACGACAAGATTTTTTGAGCATTGGGTTCAACATGTGCATAACCCTGTTTTTGCAAAACCACATCAATCTTATTATCGTCCCGAATTTTTTTGATATAACCCTTGAGCCGATCCCCGTATTCCACTTTCGTAAAAATCTCATTTTTGTACAAAAGCCCCCGATGTGTGTTATTGATGACCACATTTATACCAATATCGTCAAAACCGTACACCATCAAATCCACCTCCTCTTCCTCCGAAACCGTCAAATCATCATTGTTCAAAAACTTCCTAACATTGCCCGAAGCCACCAACCGATCCGTCGTTTTATCGTGATACATAAACACCACATACGACCGTCCACGCAACATCTCCTGTGGTTGTTCTCGAAACGGCACCAACAAATCCTTCACCAATCCCCAATCCAAAAACGCCCCAACCCGGTTCACCTGTTTTACCTCCAAAAAGGCAAATTCATTGAGCAAAATGAACGGTTTTTTGGTCGTCGCAATCAACCGATCTTCACTATCTTTGTACACAAATACGCTGAGAACGTCTCCAATGGCTATATCTTCGGGTTCATCCTTCCACGGTAGCAATACATCATTTCCCTGTTTATCGCCCAAATACAGCCCAATAGAGGTGTCTCGCAGGATTTCTAAGTCATTGTATATTCCAATCTGAATCATAGTCTTTTTTTAAGAAGGCGAAGGTACGGTTTTAGTTTATGTGGTTTTAGTGGTTTGTGTGGTTTTAGTAGTTTGTGTGGTTTTAGTGGTTTGTGTGGTTTTAGTAGTTTGTGTGGTTTGAATGTTTGGTTTTTGAAGAGCCTAATTTTCTAATCTACAAATAGACCAATATCTTAAATCCAAAAAATAAGGAGAGAACGGAAAAAGCTTCGTCGTGCAGCATGCTCCCGCTATCCGTTACTATGGCTTATCCTGAACGTATTTATTGATAATGAACCCAACAGAACTGTACGGACAAGGCATGCCTTGTCCCAACATTCTATACCACAAAAACCAGATTAGCCATAACACTACTATCGGGTCTATTTTGGACAGACAGAATAAAAAGAAAACGGCAAAGCAAAACCACAAAATCACTTGTCCCCAAAAAACAAAAATCACCTGTCACTCGCCACCCGTCCCTAAAACTCAAACAACCCCAAACAACTTCTCATCATAAAACCTCGAAACCAACACCAACACAATCGCCACCACCGCCGCAATATGTCCACCATCCTCTATCATCCAATGCGCCCCAAATGCCAACACCGCATCAAAGAAAAAACCAGCATACGCCCATTCCTTCAACAAACGAGAAGCCTTCGTCAAAACCGCCACCACCCCCAATATCTTCGCCACCGCCAAAGGGTAAATAATCCAAGTAGGAAACCCCAACTGTTCAAAAACGCCCGAAACCATGTCATAATTCGTCAAATACATCCCAGCCGAAAACAAAAAAAGCAAACACATCAATCCCGTCGAACCCCAATAAATAACCTTTACAATATCCATAATAATTTTGGTTTAGTGATAACCTCATAAACAGACAAAACAACTCACATCTCTTTCACTCCACCAGATTCATTGTCTAATTTACAAAAGCCATTCAAGACCCAAGAAGCCATTCCCTCTATCAAGAGGGAACGATTGACCGAAAGGGAAATCAAGGGTGTGTCAAACCCTCCAAAAAAAGAATCAATCAATTCGTCAACTCCCAAGGCCAAATCAAAACACACAAGCCATTCCCTCTACAAGAGGGAACGATTGACCGCAGGGAAATCAAGGGTGTGTCAAACCCTCTCAAAAAAAACAAAATCAACTCACCTACAAACAACCCAAACAAAGTACAACCAATCCCCCACAAAACCAAAATCACCCCCTAAAACGCTCCCTATGATACCAAGTCAATTCATAACTTGTCTCCACCACCTCATACCCCAAACTTTTATAAATCCGCTCCGCAATAGAATCCTGTTCCGCCACAATCACCAATTTGTTCAAGTTGTGTTCCTTCATTTTTTGGCTCACCGCATACACCAAAGTCCGACAAATTCCCTGCCGTCGATAATCAAGATGCGTTCCCACATTGTTAAAACGCCCGATTCCATTTTCGTGCAAAATACCCAAATCCGCCACCAACTGCTCCCCCATAAAAGCCCCATAACGAACAGAAATGCCCTTTTCAATAAATTCCCGATGTTCTCTAATTTCATTCTGGACAAACTCCAACGTCGCAGGGCCTTCAAGCGGATGCACCTCAACATATTGCGCCCAATCCCAATCACTTGCCAAAGGTCGAATATCCACCACATCATTAAACCAAGTAGGAGCGAGCAATTTATTCAAACACAACACATTATTCACCGTCAAATCAAATCCATTTTCTACAAAGTCAGCCGTCTCCCCTTGTGCATCCTCATCCCAAGTAAACGTCATAAATCCCTGTTGTTTAGAATCAAACTCCTGTTCATACAAAGACCGCCACCGTTCATAATCCCCCAGACCAGGCGCATGCCGCATAATCAAATAATTACCCCAAAAAAAAGACGGACGTGTTTCCGTTTTCACAAAATGATAATCCTCTCGTTCCACCAACACACCAGAATGTTTATGATAAAGCGTATCCGTAATATTCGATAAAAGTTGTAAAGTCATTCTATAAAATTTAAAAGTTAGTTCATAAACCCACCTGCCCTCCCCATTACCCAAAACGAAAGATAAATTCAAATAACACAATTTTTTCCTCTAAAAAAATATTTTAATTGACGATTTCCCTTTTTCACAACGCCCTAAACCATCTCGAACAATTGAAATGTTTTTTTTGAGGCTCCTCCAATGAAATTGGTCGACAACGACGAGACTTTTGACAGAGGGAGTCTTCATTTCTTGTCGAAATGAGGTAGTATTATAGGAGAAGTAAGAATAGAAAATGATAAGTCGTTGATTATCAAATCCATTACGTTGCACAGTATGCAACGTTACCGTTGCACAGTATGCAACGTTACCGTTGCACAGTATGCAACGTTACTGTTGCACAGTATGCAACGTTACCGTTGCACAGTATGCAACGTTACCGTTGCATAGCTAGTGCAACGCTCTTTTGATTTTTGTCAAATTTTTGATATTTTTTTTGTACTATGTTGCATGACTCATGGAACGTTACCGTTCCATATTTGAAACATTTTGTTGTATATTTGCGACAGATTGTTTCATATTTTAAAAATAATTACAATGGCAGGTAAAGGAACTACTTATGTTAATAAAGATACTGGAGAGATTTCTGAAGGGAATAATCCTTTCTATCAATTTTATGAGCATAATTTAAAACTTATTCGTTGGATGACTAGAGAAAATCCCAGAGCTTTAGAGATATTTCTTTGGTTGGTCGAACATATGGATGGTAAAAATGCTATTGTGGTTAGTCAACCAGCACTAGCCGAAGCGTTAAAAATTCATAGAAGCACTATTCACCGCTCTATTTTGTTTCTTAGAGAACATCATTGCATTGCAGTTTTAAAATCAGGCAATACAAATATATATGCAGTAAATGCTGATATTGTTTGGAGAGATACACATGAAAATAAAAAATTTGCTTTATTTGATGCTAGGGTGTATCTGTCTTTAAGTGAACAGAATCAGGATGATATTGAGTTCAAAACAGAATTGTTAGGACACGCAAAAAAAGTCAGAACAGTCAAAAATCCCCTAAAGTAAATTCAAATGTCGGAGAAAGCGACATTTTTGGCGCAATAACACGACATCCAGATTATGAACTTCCTTTCGTTTTATTCCAAATAACACAATTTTTCCTCTAAAAAAATATTTTAATTGGCGATTTCCCTTTTTCACAACGCCCCAAACCATCTCGAACAATTGAAATGTTTTTTTTGAGGCTCCTCCAATGAAATTGGTCGACAACGACGAGACTTCTGACAGAGCAAAATCACTGCTTTTGGCGATATGAAAATTGTGGTGGAACAACCTTTTTAAAAATTATTAACGTCATCAAAGGTTTTGCCTATAAAAGATAGATAAGAGAGGAAATTTGAAAATTGAAGTAATTGTTTGATTTACAAGTATTTATGTTTGTTTTTGGGTTTTTTTTTGTCTACAAATGGATGATAACTTATCATCTATTTGTAGATAAGTAGTCATCTATTTGTAGATAAGTTATCACCATATTTGGATGATAATTAGTTTTTTTTTACCTTTGAAGTTATCACCATATTTAGATGATAAACTATTAAAACTATGAAGAATCCAAAGACAAAAGTAACCTACCAAGAAGTTTCTGTTGACCATGAAACAGGTGAAGTTAAGAAACATAAGAAAACTTTAAAATTTGAGAGAGAACCCGATTTTGTAAAATTATATCTCAGGGACTTAGCTTTACTTTCTGAATTACCAAAGTGGTTATCAGGTGTTCTTTATGAACTTCTACAATATATGAATTATGACAATGAAATAATTTTAAATAGTACTGTTAAAAAAAGAATAGCAGAAAAGTTAGATATACAGGTTCGTTCAATCTCAAATGCTTTATCTAAATTTGTAAAAAAGAATATTTTAATCAAAAATGGAAGAGGAACATATATTGCCAACCCATATATTTTTGGAAGAGGAAGTTGGTCTAACATTAAGGAGATTAGAATGAACATACATTATCTGAAGGATAAAAAAACTATATCTTCAGAAATTACTACAGAGGAAGAAGATAAATAATGCATCACCATTTTGATAAAGATTGTTTTAATGACCTTGAAAAATAAACTAAAGAAATGTCGTTTTCTACGACATTTTTGGCGTGATAACACGACATTCCCTTTTGTGAAAACCTCATTTCAAACAACACAATTTTTTCCTCTAAAAAAATATTTTTTCGTCAGGTTCTAAAAATCTGACGAAGCCATGTCCTTTCAAAGAAGAAATGTTTTTTTTGAGGCTCCTCCAATGAAATTGGTCGACAACGACGAGACCGCTTTTCAAAGCAAACTCATTGCTTTTGGCGAAATTTTGCATTCGAAAGGGAATAGGGATTTTATTACAGTCAAAATTTCGTTGTCTCTTCATGATAAGAATAAGGGAATTCGCTAACTCATTGATTATCAGCATACCAAAATTTCCAAAATGGTAATTTTTTTTCCCAAAATGACAATATCACGTTCCCAAATCAGTAAAGCAGTATTACCATTTTGGTAAAATTAATTTTACTTTTTTTCCTTATTTAGGAAAAAATTTTTGTAATTTGGGGAAAATATGATTTTCTTTTCTCACCCTATTTAGGAAAATTGACTTTACCAACAATAATTAAACATATAAAATGTATAAAAAAATAACAGATCACCAAACCAATGAAGCTAATCCTTTTATTCAAGAGACAGTGGAGCATGTGAAAAAAGGTAAGAAGACAATTTACATGGGAACACGTAGAGGCACAGAGGTTATAGTTGATGCCAAGACAGGAGAAATAACAGGTCATGCCGTCTTTGCCAAAAGGGTTAGTTATGACAGAGGTGAGTTCAGAAAAATGTATGTGGACAGTATTGCGGCATTCTTTGACTTATCTCGACCTGCCCTAAAAGTATTTGGTTTCATCATTTCAGAAATACCAACAGATACAGATTTAATTTTTCTTAATATAATGAAATGTAAAGAAGTTACAGGTTACTCTTCAATAAAAGCTATAAACACAGGATTGAGTGAACTAATGGAGAATAAATTTATAGCAAGAGGCTCTCAAAATCATATGTACTATATTAATCCAACAGTCTTTTTTAATGGAAACAGAGTAACTTTTTTGAATGACTATTATGGGAAAGTGAAAAAAGCAGAGGCAAAAAAATTGAAATAGGATAGATTCAAACAACACAATTTTTTCCTCTAAAAAAATATTTTTTCGACAGGTTCTAAAAATCTGACGAAGCCATGTCCTTTCAAAGAAGAAATGTTTTTTTTGAGGCTCCTCCAATGAAATTGGTCGACAACGACGAGACTTTTGACAAAGCAAATTCACTGCTTTTGGCGATATGAAAATTGTGGTGGAATAACCTTTTTAAAAATTATTAACATCATCAAAGGTTTTTTCTATAAAATAAGAGATATAGAAAAGTTGCCAATTCTTAAGTTAAAGCATTGATTGTTATTTTATTACAAGTAATAAATTTTTATCAAATATGTAAAAACCCGTTATAAGTTATGTACAAATCCATTATAGTTAATGTACAAATCCGTTATAGGTCATAATGCTATTTAGATTATAATCTTATTTGGATAACTTATCATCTATTTTTAGATAAACTGTCATCTATATAGATGATATTTGCTTTTTTCTGAATAAATTGAAAAATGAACTATAACAAGTTGATTTTCAAATAGTTATTGCGTAATCTTCCTAGTTAGTCTTCGGTAAGAATAAACAAATAACGAAAATGTATGTTAAATACTTGATTATCAGTTATTTAACGTCTAAATGGAGTAATGAAAATCGTACCTCTTAGTAATGAAAATCGCACCCCTTAGTAATGAAAATCACACTCATTGGTAATGAAATTTGATTACTCTTAGTTTTGTTTTTTTAGATTATAGTCATATTTTTGCATTACTATTAGTAATACAAAAATATTATTTATGAAAAAAAATCTAGTTAGAGAAACAGTTACAAACTGTAAAACAATAACTGAAGATGGAGTTGTTAAGGATGAATCTTCTAGTAGACGGGTAGTTGCTACAATAAAAAAAGAAGACTTTATACAGGTCTTTACTCGAAAAATATCAGATTGGAATAGACTGTCTAGTTCACAGCATAAAATATTATCAAGCCTATGGTCACGTGCTGAAAAGGATACAAATAGAGTCTATTTAGTTAAAAGAGTAAAAGAAGAAATCTCTGAAGAAACAGGAATCAGTTTTGGAGGTGTCAAAAATGGAATATCAGCATTAACCAGAAAAAAATTACTCATATCAATTGGTACAGGTGTATACGTCCTAAATCCTGAGTATTTTTTTAATGGGAGTGAGATAAAGAGGGCAGAGTGTTTAGAATTTATATTTGAATTTAAATTCATTGAAAGCACAAAAGAACAATGATTAAATAGGTCATTTAAATAGCTAATTAACATAACTTAACTTATTAGACAAATATTAAAAGCCATTTTTCAAGATTTTTTTAGGAGAGAACGGTCAATCTTTCATCGTTACGGAAAGTCCTGCTGTCCATTCTCACAGTGAGCCAACGCAAAACCATCTAGCCCAAACTCTCACTGTACCATTACCATCAGGTCTAGCTTACACGGTCTCAACGACGAAAACAACCAATCCAAGTAATCCCAAAAATCCGTGATTCAAAACGTTGATAAAGGTACAGACCATCCAAAATAGACCCGATGGCAGTGGTATGGTGGCGGACGGTTGGGACGTGTATGGGCAGACCCATGTGTCTGCCCGCAGCCCATGCCCGCCACCATAAGAACGAACAGCGGGCCCATGCATCACGACGAAGCAAAAAAACGTTCTCTCCAAAAAAAAGAAGAAAAGAAACTTTTTAGACAAAAAAAACATTGACATAAACATGATAGCCATAATAGACGTCGGTTATAGTGAAACACAGGCATTAGCTGCCGCCGTTATCATCGAAAATTGGACAGATCCCAAACCAACCAAAGAATACCAAATCATCATTGAACCCATCAATGAGTACATTTCAGGAGAATTTTATAAACGAGAATTGCCCTGCATTTTACAACTATTGGCGACGATTGAAGAAGATTTATCTTTTATCGTGGTAGATGGCTATGTCTGGCTAAACAACGATAAAAAACCAGGATTAGGCGCATATTTATATGAAGTAATGCACGGCACACTTCCCATTATGGGCGTCGCCAAAAATGCTTTTAAACAAGAAAACCAGTATGCAGCAGAGATTTACAGAGGCAACAGCCGCAAAGCACTATATGTGACCTGCGAAGGCATGCCCATCGAATCAGCCGTCAATTACATTCAAAATATGACAGGTAGTTACCGAATTCCCGACGTTCTCAAAAGAGTCGATCAATTGAGTCGAGATTGGGAAATGAGCCTTATTACATCATTACCAAAACATGAAAAATGACCCTAAATAAATATCGTATTGAAAAAGTAGATTATTTGACTTACACAGAGGAGGATTGGCAAGATTATTTTGATTTTCGGGCTAAGAGTTATGCCTTGAAAGGTGAGCTGATGCCTTTTGGCTCAGTAGATGAATTAAAAACGGCCAATGTAAAGCGTACTAAGGAAAGTGGGATAGAGGTATATCAGGTTTGGAAAAATAGACAAGAAAATGGAATATTGGTCTTTGCAATCGAATTTAAAGATGATTTGAAAAAACGTTTTACCTATCTAAAAAATCATATGATTGATGAGTATTTAGACGCTAATTTATTAGAAATGATATTCAAACAATATATTGACTATGACGAAACCTCTAATTTTTTGGTTTTAGATTCAAAAAATGGAATGAATGACTATGTAACAGATCTATTTAATGCTTAACGACTGACTTACTGTAAGCTATAATTGCCTTTTCATTCAATATTTTACGTAATTGCGTAGATACTTATTTACGCAATTACGTAAAATATATTTGAACCTCCCCATAACTTACCATTACAAATTATGGTACTCCTCCCCTACTCCACCATCAATTTTGCCCAAAGCATAACATTACCAATGCGTCTTTTAGTTACAGTCTACAAAGGTTCTCACAGTTCCCCAAAATATGACACAATTTATTCTAAATGGAAGGCTTGAGAAATTGCTAGAATAAACAAATAAGGGGCAAGTTGCACAAGTG